>Ga0136613_10001329_pt1 | contig 12651 bp, 13 predicted proteins | sample AntDrymUQ2722106_2_FD_106649 | JGI IMG/M metagenome (GOLD analysis project Ga0136613, IMG submission 106649) | Polar desert sand microbial communities from Dry Valleys, Antarctica - metaG UQ272 (21.06) | ecosystem: Environmental > Terrestrial > Soil > Desert | place: Antarctica: Dry Valley... | reverse complement strand
GGTGCCCCGCGGCCTTTGTTGGTCGGTTTCTGGGGTCGCGATCGGGTTCTCTGCGAATAGCGATTGCGTTTCCAGGATTTCCATTCAAGCCTCCAAAGAGCGCATCGTCTTGAGCTGCCGGGGGGCTTAATCAAACATCTCGGCACCGTGCATAGTCAAGCCCGACGGCGCGCCGTCCGTTTAGTCGGCATGAAATGTGGCCAGACGCTCAGCCTCGTCTTCGAGCTCGCCGCGCGCCGCGCGCGGAAGCCGGTCGAATGGCTTGAGCTCAGCCCTCCCTTTCTCGAAGCGCCACGTGCCAGCAACCGCTCCGTCAACCAGGAAGGTCGGGACCGAGTGCGGCGTCTTGGTGTTGAACACGAGACTGCGGTAGCGCTCGGGGAGGATCTGGGTGCGCCTTGCGTGCACTAGCAGCGTCGCGTCCCACGTGGGGAGAAAGCGTACAGGCGCCGGCGTATCCGGGTCGGGCAGCGGCGCCCGTGGGAGGTCGAGCAGCTCCTTTCCCTCCTCGTCGCGATAGCGTCGCACGTTCAAGCGTTCGATGACGGGGCGGAGCGCGGTTACCTGCAAGCCCGCCCAGTTGGCGATGTCGCCCGCAGAGGCGGGGCCGAAGCCCCTCAGGTATCTGCGAACGAGGTGCTCGAGGCCCTCGGCTTCTGAGGCAACGGTGGGTTCGAGCCAGTCCTCGGCGAGGCCGTAGAGATCGGCGCGGCGGCGCTCCCATGTGCCCGACGGCGGGACCCTCACCAGGTCGAGCCACAGCCCGACCCCCGACCACGCGATCCGAGGCCACCCCTCGGCGGCAAGAATCTTTGCGAGGTCGGCCTCCCGGCGGGGCCCGGCGGCCAGGTGCCGCCGCAGGAGCGCGGAGACCTCGTTCATGTCGAGGCCCTCGACCTGGTGGCGCGAAACGCTCATCCACCACTGCCTGCGGCGGTTGCGAATCCCTTCGGTAAACAAGGGGTAATCCCGTGCGGAGACGATGTGGATCGTCACGCGCATCAAGGTCGCCTGTACGGCCCGGCGCTGCTCAAGCGCCACCGTCAACGCGTCGCGCTTAAAGTCGTGCAGGCGCGACCAGAGGGCAATGTAAGCCGACGGTGCATACTGCGCTTGCAGACCGGCGACGCGCTCGAGCGCCTGGATGAGCGAAAGCTGAGACCGCTCGAGCAGAAGCTGGCGGGCCAGCAGGGCGCGGTTGAGCTCCCGGGTGGACAGGATGCGCTCGTTCACGACCACAGTCTCCCCGCTCGTAAGGCGACTGCGAGCCTCGACGTCCCCGGGTGTGCTGTAGCCTCACGGCCGAGGAGAGCTCGGTTAGCTGGAACGACATAAGACTTTGAGGAGGCGCACATGAACCCGGTGAGCCGGCGCGGCGAGCGCGACGTGAGTGCCGATGCAGCGCCGGGCCGTTCCGGCGGGGACCGTCTCCCTGCCCGTGCGAGTCTGTGCCCCAAGCTGCGGGTGGCGGCGGCCACCGTTGGGATGCTTCCGTTGATCCTGGCCGCCCCTCTCGCGCCGGCATCGCCGGCGACGCCGGGGACCGAGTTCGCCTGGAGGCTCACCCCGACCGGGTCAGAAGCGCGGCTGCGCGGGCTTGATGCGGTCAGCGGAAAGGTCGCGTGGTCGAGCGGCAGCGAAGGCACGGTGCTTAGGACCATCAACCGCGGCCGGACCTGGCGCGATGTCTCTCCGCCGGATACGGGCGAGTTGCAGTTTCGCGACGTCGAGGCATTCGGTCGCAGGAGTGCGGTGATCCTCGCGATCGGGACGGGGGACGACTCACGGATCTACAGGACCGACAACGGCGGAGCTACATGGACACTTGCGTTTGTCAACGACGACGACAGCGCCTTCTACGACTGCATGGCGTTCTACAACTACCGCCGGGGCCTAGCGTTGAGCGACCCCGTCGACGGGAAGTTCCGCATCCTCGCCACCAAGAATGGCGGGCGCAGCTGGGACGTCGTCTCAAATGAAGGGATGCCGGCCGCGCTGCCGGGTGAGTTCGCATTTGCCGCGAGCGGAACCTGCCTCGTCGCAGGACCAGGAGGCAACGCGTGGTTCGGTACCGGTGGCGGCGCCGAGGCACGGGTGTTCCGCTCGCGCGACAAGGGCGCGACATGGTCGGTGGCAACTACGCCCGTACGGAGCACGGAGAGCGGCGGCATCTTCTCGTTGGCTTTCGCCGGCGGGAGGCGAGGCCTTGCCGTCGGTGGCGATTTCCTGACGCCTGATGCCGCCGTGGATGCCCTCGCGCTCACTTTCGACGGGGGTTCTTCATGGGACCTTGTCGGCGTAGGCGCGCCCGCCGGCTACCGGTCGGGCTCGGCGTGGGTTCCGCTTCGCCCTCGGACTGCGATCGTGGTCGGCCCGACCGGCTCAGATGTCAGTACGGATGGGGGCCGAAGCTGGACGCTCTTCGATGACGGCAGCTTCGACAGCGTGGACTGCGGCCAAGCCGGCGGCTGCTGGGCCTCCGGCGAGGAGGGCCGCGCCGCGCGACTCGTCTCCTCCCGCAGGTAAGCGCCCGGCGGCTTCGCCCGCAACTTGGTTGCCGGTTACGGTGGAGGCCGGATGCCAATAATGGGGGGGGTTGATTTGAGATGGGCAGCCCGAAGCTGATCGCTTCCGTCTTAAACGCCGACCTCGGCCGGCTTGCAGAGGTGTGCGCAGAGATGGATGAGGCCGGGCTTGACGGGATCCAGTGGGACGTGATGGATGGCAAGTTCGTCCCCAACTTGACGATGGGCCCCGTAACGATCGCCGCAGGCCGCAAGGTAACGTCCCTGACGTTCGAGGCTCATCTCATGATCGAAGAGCCTGAACGATCGATTGAGCAGTACGCCGATGCAGGTTGCGAGTACGTCATCGTTCATGCCGAAGCGAGCCGCCACCTCCACAGGACACTCGACGCGATCAGAGGGCTCGGCGCCAAGACCGGCGTTGCTCTCAATCCGGCAACCCCCCTTGAGTCGATCACAAACGTGATCGACCTCGTTGACCTCTTGCTCGTGATGACCGTCAACCCGGGCTTCGGGGGCCAGGCCTACATCGAGACCATGAAGCCCAAGCTCGCCGCGGCCAGGGACCTCATCGCCTCTCAGGGCAGGGACATTCCTCTCGAGGTCGACGGTGGCATAGCGCCTTCGACTATCCGAGATGCCGCATCGGCGGGGGCGGACCGGTTCGTGATCGGCTCTGCGCTGTTCAAGGGGGACGGCGGGATGGCAGACGTAGTCGACCGGATGCGCTCGGAGGCGGCCGGGGCGGCCTGACGCGCAGCCAGACTTTTGTTACGCTCCGCCCGAGCCCCCCGGGCAGGAGGGCTCTAAGGCTGACAAGGGGAGGCGAGCATCAATGAACCGGATCTCTGCAGCGCGAAGAGGAATACTCGCAACCGTCCTGCTAACTTCGATGGCGCTTGTCACGAGCATGACACTTGCCGGCGCGGCGGGCGCTCCCGAATCAAACTCCAACGGCTGCACCGGGGGGCAGTTGGGGATAACGAAGCGGCCCTTCGGCGCGACCCCGGATGGCACGGCCGTCGACGTATACAGGCTGACGAACAGCCACTGCATGCGGGTGAAGATCATCACCTACGGGGGCATCGTGCAATCCCTAAAGATTCCCGATCGTGACGGCCGCCTTAGGAATGTCGTGCTCGGCTTCGACAACCTTCAGGACTATGTTGTCAACAACTCTCCCTACTTCGGCGCCATAATCGGCCGCTACGCGAACCGCATCGCAGATGGGCAGTTCACGCTTGACGGAGTCACCTACGAGCTCCCCAAGAACAACGGCCCGAACACCCTTCATGGGGGCCCGATGGGATTCCACACCAAAGTGTGGCGAGCACGGGTGGTGGGGGGCCAGGATAGCGTCGGCCTCAAGCTCCGCTACACGAGCCCGGACGGCGAAGAAGGCTTCCCTGGGCGGCTTGAGACTGCCGTCAAGTATCTGCTCACCGAGGACAACACGCTGCGCATCCGCTACCGTGCCACCACCGATGAGCCGACGGTTGTGAACTTGACGAACCACTCCTATTTCAATCTCTCGGGAGAGGGTTCAGGCGCCATCTACGATCATGTGCTCGAGCTCAATGCCGATGCCTACACGCCGGTCGACCCCACTCTGATTCCCACAGGCGAGATCGCTCCCGTGGCGGGGACGCCATTCGACTTCCGCAGCCCGACGAGCATCGGGGCCCGCATTCGCTCGAACCATCCCCAGATCGCCGTTGGCCGCGGCTACGACCACAACTATGTCCTCAATCAGCCCCCGAGTGGATTGGGACATGCAGCTTCGGTCTTTGATCCGCACAGCGGCCGGGTTCTCGAGATCCTGACTACCGAGCCCGGCGTCCAGTTCTACTCCGGCAACTTCCTCGATGGGACGCTCATCGGCACCAGTGGCAGGTTCTATCGGCAGAGCGACGGTTTTGCTCTCGAAACCCAGCACTATCCGGACTCGCCGAATCAACCGAGCTTTCCTTCGACCGTGCTTCGCCCCGGAGAGGAGTACGACACAACAACGGTCTTTAGGTTCTCCGTGCGCGGGTAGCCGCGCGGTGGTCGCGGTTGATCGCTTTCCATTTACGGGTCTCTGCGGCCCTGGCGCGCGCGTCCTTCTTGCGGGATAGGTAACGGAGCTCGCGCTGCAGCTTCAAGTAGCCGTTGTATCTGGCGTGGGCAAGGCGGCCGTCGGCCAACGCTTCGGCGACGGCGCATTCCGGCTCTCGCTGGTGACTGCAATCTCGGAAGCGGCACTCGAGCGCGAGCGTCTCGATGTCTTGGAAGGCATCCGTCATCCCCTCGTCCGCATCCCACAACTGGAGCTCGCGCATGCCGGGGGTGTCGATAACGGCGCCCCCCGTTGGGAGCGCGATCAGCTCGCGGTGGGTTGTTGTATGACGACCCTTGTCGTCTGAGCGGATCGCGGTCACGCGCTGAACCTCGGCGCCGACGAGGGCGTTGACCAGGGTCGATTTCCCCACCCCAGATGAGCCGAGCAGCGCCACCGTTCGCCCGCCTGTGAAGTAGGCGAGAAGGTCATCCATGCCCCAACCGGTGAGCGCGCTTACTGCGTGCACGGCTACGGTGCCGGCAAGGGCGGCGACCTCGGCGACGTCGCCGGCGACGTCGTCGATCATGTCGGCCTTCGTCAGCACGACAACCGGCATCGCTCCGCTCTGCCAGCCGAGCGCCAGGTAGCGCTCGATCCGACGGGCGTTGAGCTCGGCGTTGAGCGATGCGATCACGAAGATGGTGTCGATGTTGGCGGCCAGCACCTGTTCCTCTGTCTCGACGCCGGCCACCTTGCGGGAGAACTTAGTGCGCCGGGGCAGGATGTCGTGAATGGTGCCGGCTTCATGCGCTCCCCTAATTGCAAGCGCAACCCAATCACCGACCGCGGGAAGGTTTTGCGGGCCGAGCGCCTCGTGGCGCATCCGCCCGCTCACTTCGGCTCGCAGCTCGCCGAGCTCGGACATGACGTTGTAAGAGCCCCTGTGTTGGGCGATGATGCGCCCCGGGACGAGGCCGTCGCGGCCTTTCATCTGGAGCCGGAGCTCATCGCTCCAGCCGATGTCTGTCAACATGCCGTCGTTATGCAAGTTGGATCTCCAAGGGTTGGGCGCGCCGCGGCGCGCGCGTAAGGGTTTCGTGGCAAAGGGGGGCCGGTTTGGTTAGTGCAGGAGGGCGGAGCTAGCTTGCGACCGACCCGCGGGAGGACAAATCAGGCACCATCATGATTCATCGCCTCCCTTCGTCGTAGCTCAAAACGCCTTCTTCGAGCACCGAGGCTATCACGTGGCCCTACCGTGGTCGATTGTTGGTGTCTGGTACCCACAAACGACCGCACCTCTGATCGAGGCGGCGCCGGCTCAACACGGCGTGCTCGATGGGTCGCCGGCTCAGCCGGCCGTCACTGCGATCCTGGGCTGCAGCCCGACGAGGCGCTCAAGGGGAGGGAGGCTCGACGCCCTCGCCCACTCGATGTCTCGCAGGCGTTCGAGCCTCGCCGGCCCCCAGCCTGCTGCCTCAACGAGCTCCACGAGGACCTCGGGCGGAGTGCCACCGGCGAGCGGAAGGCTGGCCCTGAGCTCGGGGTCGTACTCGCCGTGGTGCTCGGGAGGAAGGCCCCTGGCGCGCCGCAGGATCTCCTGCAGCCGGATGCGCGCGGCGTCCCACGGCAGGGCGGCGGCCCCCCAAACGCTTTCGAACAGAATCAGGCGGCCCGACGGCGCAGCGCCGCGCCACGCGGTCAATGTGCCCGCCGGGTCGGGCAGCGTCCACAACAGATGGCGCTCGATGATTGCGTCGAACGGGCCTGAAGGAGGCTCATGGGCGGGGGCCTCGATCACGCCTATCGTGAGGCCTTCGTGTGCGGCGCTGCGATCGAGCGCGCTCAGCATGCCCGGCGAGAGGTCGATCGCGGTGACCTCGTGGCCGAGGCGGGCAGCGTTCAAGGCGAGAAAGCCCGTGCCCGCACCGGCGTCGAGCACCCTCGCAGGAGCCTCGGGAAGCAGGCGCTCGAGCGCAGCAGCCCACGCTGCCGACTCCGCAGGAGAAGACGCCCGGTGGTTGGGGGAGAGGTCGTAGGTCGCGGCATCGGCGTCCCAGAAGCGGCGGATGTCCTCGAGTGGGTTCACCGGCCCATATCTACCGCACCGAACGGGTGGCCACGGACCGGCGGGCACCCCCGGGCCCCGACTACGATGGCGCAGAATCCCAGGTTGCGGATTGTCCAGGTGCAACCGTGCGCTTCAAACCAGGCACGAGATCGGAGGAGTCGTGGAACAGGGCCCGGATGAGATCGGCGAGCGCCCCGGCGAGCGTGCCGAAAAGCTAGACGACCTGACAGCCAAGCCCCTCGACGAGGGCGAGGGGAAGGCAGACGAGGATCAGTCAGAGGGCGAAGGAAAGCAGGAGGAGGGATCTCCCCGGCAAGGGGGCTCCGGCTAACCTTGATTAGACATTCATGACGACAGCGATCGAATCGGAGCGGGAGCGCGGCAGCCAAGCGGCGATTCTGGAGTCCATTCAGAAGCGTGTGCTGTGGCTGTCGATGTACATGGTCCACCACGCCAACAATCTCAGGGACAATCCCGACGGGATAAAGGTCGGCGGTCACCAGGCTTCGTCTGCCTCGGTGGTCGGCATCCTTACCGCCCTTTACTTCGACTGGTTGCGCGCCGGAGACCGGATCTCTATCAAGCCCCACGCTTCGCCAGTGTTCCACGCGTGCCAGTACCTGCTCGGCGAGCTCGACGAACGCTACCTCACGACACTCCGTACGGCGGAGGGCCTCCAGGCATATCCATCGCGGACGAAGGATCCCGATCCCGTCGACTTCTCGACCGGGTCGATGGGGCTGGGCTCGGTGGCCCCCAACTATGCAGCCTTGGCCGAGCAGTACCTCGTCGACCACTTCGGTGCCGGCAGCGAACGCCCCCGCTTCGTCACGGTTCTCGGCGACGCAGAGCTCGACGAGGGCACGATTTGGGAGACGGTGGCGGATCCCGCCATGGAGCACCTCAAAAACATCATCTGGATCGTCGATCTCAATCGCCAGAGTCTCGATCGCGTGGTGCCCGGCATCAGGGCCGAGAGGTGGCGCGCGATGTTTCGGGCCAACGGTTGGAAGGTGATCGACGCCAAGTACGGGAGCGCGCTTGAGGAAGCTTTCGAGCTCGAAGGCGGCGACGTCCTCCGGGAGCGCATCGACGCGATGCCCAACGACGAATACCAAAGGCTCCTGCGCACCCCCGCCGACGAGCTGCGCGACCGGTTGGTGGACGGCGCGCCGGAGCTGAAGGCGCTCGCCGAGGGCTATGCCGACGAGGGTCTTGCCGGCTTGGTGCGTGATCTCGGGGGCCACGATCTCGGCGTGCTCAAGCGGGCCCTCGCGGAAGCCGACGGCGCCGAGTCGCCGGCCGTCGTGTTCGCTTACACCATAAAGGGATGGGCGCTGCCGATCGCGGGCGACCCCCTCAACCACTCGGCGCTGCTTAGTGGGGAGCAGATTGATGAGCTTCGCGCTGCCCTTGGAATCGAAGAAGGTCACGAGCTCGACGCATTCCCTGATGATTCGCCCGAGGGCCGGCTGTGTCGCAAGGCCGCCGGCCGGTTGGGTTCCGGAGAACCGAAGCGGGGCCCCGTCACAATCGAGTTGCCGTCTGATCTCGACAACGACTATCCCAAAGAGGCCTCGACTCAGCAGGCCTATTCGTTGATGCTGGCCGAGATGGCTCGCAGCTATCCAGAGCTCACCGAACGCGTGGTTACTGCGAGCCCCGACGTGGCAACCTCCACCAATCTCGGGGGTTGGATAAACCGGCGGGGGATCTACTCGTCCGCACAACGCCCTGACGTGTTCTCGGACGCAGGGCCGCGCCTGTTGAAGTGGGACGAGTCACCAGACGGCCATCACATCGAGCTCGGCATCTCCGAGAACAACCTCTTTCTAGCGCTCGGAGCGCTCGGCCTCACGCACGAGATGTTCGGTGAGCCGCTGTGGCCCATCGGGACCCTCTACGACCCCTTTATCGCGCGCGGGCTCGAGGCGATGCTCTATGGGCTTTATTGCGGGGCGCGCTTCATTGTCGTCGCCACTCCATCGGGTGTATCCCTCAGCCCCGAGGGAGGCGCGCACCAGAGCGTCATCACTCCGTCGATCGGCCTCGAAGCACCGGACCTGACGTTGTGGGAACCGTGCTTCGCGCTCGAGACCGAGTGGGTCTTGCTCGAGGCGATGCGCGAGGTCGCCCTGAGAAAAGAGGGGAAGTCGGCCTACCTCAGACTTTCAACCAAGCCCATCGACCAGTCATTGTTCCCATTGGACCGCGACCGTGACGAGCTCCGTGGCAAGGTCCTGTCGGGTGCATACCGCCTCGTCGACCGCTCGGACCAAGAGGGCTACGACCCGGGGACCAATGCCGTCACGGTGGCTGCCTGCGGCGTCATGGTTCCTGAAGCGATTGCGGCGAGTGACTTCCTGGCAGAGGACGGCGTTTTTGTGAATGTTGTCAACGTCACCTCTGCCGGGCGCCTCTATCGGGCCTATCAGGATCACGTCCACCACTGCCTCGACCGTGCCGCAAGCGGAGCGCGCGCCGGAGAGAGGTGGGGCCATCCCGCTTTCGGCGACCGCGGCGAGCCGGTGGTCACCGTGCTCGACGGTCACCCCCATACTCTTGCATGGCTGCCGGGCGCTCTCGAGCGCAGGGGGATGCCGCTCGGCGTCACCGACTTCGGGCGCTCGGGCACCATCGGCGAGCTCTACGAGCTCTTCAAGATCGACGCCGCCGCCATAGTGAGCGCCTGCGTAGCTGCCCTCGACGGCTTGACCTGAACGCGCGCCAAGGGTGGGGATTACTCTTTGTTTGAGCTCGAGCCGAAGCCGCCCACGGTGTGCTCGTCGGGCGTGTCTCCATGCGCTTTGTCGCCACTACTGAACCGCCCCACCGTGGCTTCATCGGCGGTTTCCGTGGCATCCTCCTGACCCCGGCTGAACCGTCGCTTGCGGGTCTCCTCGGGAGGATCGGGCTTGCTGTCCTGGCCCTGGGCGAAGTCGCCCTCAGGCCCAGGCGTCACGGATCGGTCTTGGTCTTTCATGTTGCCTCCTTGGTCGAGCGATGGCGTTGCTCCGAAAAAGGAGCTAGGCGCCGGGCGGCGGCGGAGAAGCTGTGTCGCTGTCCTCCACCGTAACCCTTTCCTCTACGGCCGTATCTGAGTCGATCTCGACGCGCTCCTTCTTGAGCTCCGTCTCGATTTGGTGCTCTTCCGTGATGGTCGACTTCCGTACGACGATCCGTTCACGCACGACCATGCGCTCGGGGATCACCAGCTCTTCTTCAAAAACCGGTATCGACTCAGAGCCGTCCTCGACCATCTCGATCTCCTCCGAGTCTTCTTCTTTGGTTGTGGAGTAGTCGGCCCGCGGCAAGTTGGTCGTTCAGCTCCTCAAGGCTGGGCCTGGGCCTTGCGCTCCTGGGCGCGTTGCTGGAGGCGCTCCTTGGAACCTTGGGCCTCCTGCTTCATGTTGCCGGCCTCCTCCTCCGCCTTGGACGAGGCCTGCTCCCAGTACTTGCCCATGGTCTTGATGCCGCCACCTCCGATGGCGATGATGGCGCTCCCGACGACGATTGCAAGGATGGCGTAGAAGAGCCCGTTGAAGATCGCTTCTGCGATCTCGAGCTGGCTCATGGCCGCAAAGAAGGTGATCACGAGGATCGCTGCGCTGGCTGCGAAGGCAAGCGCCTTGCCATAGGAGAGGCCGCCGAGTGAGGCCTCGATTATCTCCTTGACGGCAGCTGCGATTGCCGCTCCCACAACGACTATCACGATTGCGACGAAGGCCTTGGGTAGATAAGCGATCACGCTGGCGATCAGGGTGCTGATCGGGTTGGGGCCGAAGACACCGAAGGCGAGCTGAAGCACGAACAGGAAAAGCGCGTAGAACACGATCTTGCCGAGAATGGCAGAGGCGTCGTATTGGGATTTCGAGAGGGCTTTGCCGACGCCTCCGCGCTCGACCGCCCTGTCGAAGCCCACGCGCTCGAGCACCTTGTCGATGATCTTCGATACCGCCTTGGCAACGAAATAGCCGATAACCAGGATCAGTAAGAAACCGATCAGCTTGGGCAGGAATGTGGCCATCGACGAGAACGCGTCGCCCAGCCCCTGTGTGAACTCTTCCATTTTCTCCCCTTTCGATGATTGCTCTTGGTTCAAATGAACTGCGAAGAGAACTTCCCAGCTACTTGAAATGAGAAACTTCCCAGCTACTTGATAAGACGTGGCTGGGCGCCTTTCATTACGCGTAGGGTCAGGGAAGCTCCCGAAAGGGCCTCCGCCGGCCGACGCCACCAGCGGCGCATGGTTCGACTAGCCGCGTCGCACCTTGTCTCTTGAGACCTCGAGGTGCCATCTCAGATCGCTGAGTTGAGCGGCTCCCTCAGCCTTGGTGACTCCTACTCGCCGGGCGAAGCCGGGCCCGTGGGACGCCATCTCCCCCGTGAAGCTGAGCTGCTCGCCCGCTTTCAGCCGGGGCTCTGACTCGCCGCTACCCGTAAGCCTTACCCAGATGCGATTGTCTTCCTTAGGCCCCAGCCACAAGCCCTCGTCGGCCGGTACCGAGTGGACGACGACGCCCCGAGCCCTCACGGCGGCTCCCTCCCTGCCCTGGAACCTCGCCGCTTCGTGAGGCGGCAACGGGCTCCCGTTGATGATGAGAGCGCCTTTGAGCTCGGGGCTGCGCTCATGCGGCAACTGCGTGAGGAGAAGGCCGCCTGCGACCAGTGCTGCCCCCGCTACGCCGGCGGTTGTCTGGGCGCGGGGGTTGCGCAGCTGTCGTGCAAGCCACTCGATGGCAGGTTTCAGCCCAAGCACGGGGGAGAGCGCGGCGAGTGAGCGTCTCCGGTGTACCAGTGGATCACTCAAACCGGCGCACACTTCGCACGTCAGAAGGTGGCTCTGCGCGTCGAGTGTCCGCTGCCGGCATGGGCGATGACAGAAGCAGGATCGGCAGGGTAGACGACAGCGAGGCCGGCGCGAAGAGGAGCCCGCCCAGTTGTTCGCCCTGGTGTTCGGGGCCGTCTACATCCTGGTCGGGGTTTTAGGGTTCCTGGTTACGGGCTTCGACGACTTCGCGAACAGAACGGGCGAGGCGCTCATTCTGTTCGGAGTGAATCCCCTCCACAACATCGTCCACATCGCCATTGGGGCGGTGTGGGTCGTGAGCGCCGCCAAGCACAACTCGGCGAAAGCCGTCAACACGGCGATCGGAGCCGTCTACTTGATCCTGGGGATCCTGGGCTTGTTGGACCTCGGCATCCTGGGGTTCATCAACCACAACACCGCTGACGGGTGGCTTCACGTCGTCAGCGGGGCTCTTGGCCTCTACTTCGGCACCAAAGGGGCAACGTCTTCATCCGAATCGCGGTAGGAGGCTACTGGTTCCACCCATCCCGCGATCTTGCGGAGCCCTCCCGGCCCCAACGGCCACCTCCAGGGGTCCTGGGGTTGGGGGCACCTGCACGCGGCCGCCGGCGCAGGGTTTCGTTGGAGGAATAGCAAAGGACCCCGCAGCGTTTCTCCCAAGATCCGGCGGCAACTTTGGGAGGAATGGGAGCATGGCTCAGGCGCTCGAGGATCTGCACATGCCAGGCTTAGTGAGGCTGCGTCCATCCGAGATGTCCTTCGAGCTCTCGCCACGGCGCGTGCGTGTACTGTTCAACGGCGTCGCCGTGGCGGACAGCACCGAGGTGAAGCTGCTCCTCGAGGACGGACATCTCCCCGTCTACTACTTTCCCGTCAAAGATGTGCGCATGGACCTGATGGAGCAGACCGACAAGCACACGCACTGTCCCCGCAAGGGTGCGGCTTCCTACTGGAGCGTCACCGTGGGTGACAAGACGGCTGAGGCCGCTGCGTGGGGCTACAAGGACCCCATCCCCGACGCCAAAGAGATCAAAGACCACATCGCTTTCTATTGGAACAAGATGGACGCGTGGTTCGAGGAGGACGACGAGGTTTACGTTCACCCGCGCGATCCCTACAAACGGGTCGATGTGCTCAATAGCTCCCGCCACATAAGGGTTGTCGTCGACGGCGAGACGGTCGCAGAGACCAACCGGGCGCGCCTGCT
>Ga0136613_10001328_pt1 | contig 12660 bp, 10 predicted proteins | sample AntDrymUQ2722106_2_FD_106649 | JGI IMG/M metagenome (GOLD analysis project Ga0136613, IMG submission 106649) | Polar desert sand microbial communities from Dry Valleys, Antarctica - metaG UQ272 (21.06) | ecosystem: Environmental > Terrestrial > Soil > Desert | place: Antarctica: Dry Valley... | reverse complement strand
TCGCGTCGAATCACGTCAGCTACCTCGACTTCACCTTCGTCGGCCTGGCGGCCTACAAGCAGGCGCGATTCGTTCGGTTCATGGCCAAGAAGTCGGTGTTTACCAGCAGGATCAGCGGCCCATGGATGCGCGGCATGCACCACATCCCCGTGGACCGGGACGCCGGAGCCGCCGCCTTCACCGACGCGGTCGCCGCGCTGCGAAACGGCGAATTGGTCGGAATTTTCCCCGAGGCCACGATCAGCCGGTCCTGGGAGCTGAAGAAGTTCAAGACCGGAGTCTCCCGCTTGGCCATCGAGGGGGGCGTACCCATCGTTCCGATGGTCGTTTGGGGAGGACAACGCGTCTACACAGTGGACAAGCGGTACAGCCTTCGGCGTGGCAGGGCGATCAGCATCGTGATCGGCCAACCGTTAGTGCCAGCCGAGGGCGCAAAGGCCGGCCGGGTGATGCTGGATCTGCACGCCCGGATGAGCGATCTGCTCACCCAGGTCCAGGACGACCATCCGCAGAAGCCTGCCGGACCGCACGATCTCTGGTGGCTGCCCCGTCGGCTGGGCGGGACGGCACCCACTCGAGAGGGGGCCGAGGAGCTGGAGAACAGGGTCCTGGCCGCGCGCCGCGCCAAGGCTGCGCGCACGGCTGCGCGCAAGGCCGCAGGCAGGACCTGAAGGTCGGCTGTGGCCATCAGCCTCAGCTGATCAGTGCCTCCGCCGCCGCCGCGGACGCAGCCGCTCGGTCGTGCCCGTCCTGCATGGCCCGCGCGTGGTCGGCCGCAGTGTGACGCGCCCACCACTGTTGTCCCGAGGCTGCAAGCGACTGGATCGGGTCGTAGTACTCATACCGCCGGTCGAGGTCGTCCTGCGCGGCTGCTCCGGGTTGTCGCGCCTCAAGCCCCGCGCGATAGTTCTTCGTCCAGTAGCTGATCCCGCGCTCGCGGTCGTACTCGGCGAGCTGATGCACCCAGCGCTTGCCGACGTAGGGAACATCGCAGACGATCCGCGGAGTGGCAAAGCCCGGCAGGTATCCCATGATCGAGTGCTGTAGATACTGGGCATGTGCCACCGAGATCCGCCAGTGCTCGGCGTTGGGGATCATGTCGCACATGTAGAAGTAGTAGGGCAGGATGCTGGCCTCGTCAGCCAGCGCGAAGCACAAGTCGAGCAGCGCCTCCGAGGTGGTGTTGACACCCTTGAGCAGGACACCCTGATTGCGTACGTCGCGAACTCCGACCTCGAGCATCGTCTTGGCGGCCTGAGCGACCAGCGGAGTGACCTGTTGAGCGGCGTTGACGTGGGTGTGGATCGCCAGGCTGACTCCGCGCCGCTGGGCTGTCGCGGCAAGCCGGGCCATTCCCTCGACGACGTCGGGTTTGAGCCAGTGCTGCGGCATTCCCATCAGCGCCTTGGTCGCCAGCCGGATATCGCGGATCGAATCGAGTTCGAGCAGGCCGTCGAGAAATACCTCGAGGTTCTTGAACGGCATGTTGGCCACGTCGCCACCAGAGACGACGACGTCGCGGACACCAGGATTGCGGCGCAGATAGTCCAGCATCGCCGCCTGACGGTCGACCGGTTTGAGTTCGAACTTGAGCTTGCTGACCTGCGGGGTGGAGTTGCCGACCAGGTCCATCCGGGTGCAGTGCCCGCAGTACTGCGGACAGGTCGGCAGCAACTCGGCCAGCACCTTGGTCGGGTAGCGGTGGGTCAGCCCCTCGGCGGTCCACATCTCGTGTTCGTGCAAGGAATCCCGGGTGGCATAGGGGTGCGAGGGCCAGTCCGTGGCCCGGTCGGAGAACACCGGCAGCATGTAGCGCCGGACCGGGTCGGCCAGCATCGCCGAAGTGGTCGGCACCTCGTGGGGGACCATGGTGTTGAGCATCTGCGGGGGCAACAGGATCGACATCGTCGCCCGCTGTTGCTGATCGGCGTCGATGTCGGCGTAGAAGCTGTCGTCGAGCAGGTCGCCGTAGACACCGCGGAGCTGGCGGATGTTCTTCGCACAGTTGACCCGCTGCCATTGCGCATCGGCCCACTCCGCCTCGGTGACCCCGGCGAAACCCGGAAGGCGACGCCAGTCGGGTTCGACGAGCTCTCGACGCGTGTAGACGTAGGGCTGTCCCGGCTGTCCGGCACTCACGGCGAGCCTCCTGGCAGGGTCTCGAATCAAGGATGGATACCGGTACTGTACGGGATATCGTCCGGTCCTAGCCGGCCTGCGCCGTGGTTTCTTCGGCGAACAGGCTATCTTTCCGAAGGAGACACCACATGGGAGCGACCGCAACCGGATTGGGCATCGGCCGGGTTCTTGACCCGGCCGGGGCGCTTCCGCAGGCCGCCTGGCGGCTGGACCCGGATGCTGCGCTCCAGGCTGACGAGGTCGCGATCCGGGTCCGCCGACTCAACCTCGACGCCGCCTCGTACCGCCAACTGGCAGTCGAACACCAGGGGAACGGGTTGGCCATCCGCGACGCCGTACTCGAGATCATCCGAACTCGCGGCAAGATGCACAACCCGGTCACCGGCTCCGGAGGGATGCTGCTCGGCACGGTCGAGGAGGTCGGACCTGACTCCGCACTCGGGCTGTTGCCGGGTCAGTCGGTAGCGACCCTGGTGTCGCTCACCCTTACCCCGTTGCGGATAGACGACGAGCTGCAGAACTGGAATGGCACGGGTGAGCAGGTGCCGTGCCAGGGACGGGCGATCCTGTTCGGCCGCTCCATCGCGGCGGTGTTACCCGACGACATACCCGAACACACCGCGCTGTCGGTGCTCGATGTCTGCGGTGCCCCGGCGCTGGTGGACCGCGTCGTCCGCGACAGCGCCGCTCGGTCGGTCTGTGTGCTGGGTGCGGCCGGTAAGTCCGGGTCTTTGTCCCTGGCTGCTGCCCGTCGAGCCGGCGCCAGCCGCCTGGTCGGCCTGGTGCCCACTGTCGCGGAGGCTGCTCAGTTGCGCGACGCCGAGCTGGTCGACGAGGTCGTTCTCGCTGATGCCCAGGATCCGCTCGCCGTCAGCGCGGCAGTGGGGGAGCCTGTTCAGGTGAGCGTGGTCTGTGTCGATGTACCAGGCTGCGAGCACGGCGCGATCCTGGCCACCGAGAACGGCGGCAGCGTCGTCTTCTTCTCGATGGCCACTTCGTTCGCCGCCGCCGCGTTGGGCGCGGAGGGCATGGCGGCCGATGTCACGATGCTGGTCGGCAACGGATACACCCCGGGTCATGCCGAGCTGGCGCTGGACCTCTACCGGTCCACTCCCGGGGTACGACGACTCTTCGCCGCACGCGCCCACGCATGAGGACCCTCCTCTCCGGAGTCACGATCCGGGCGCGACCGGGCCAGGGCGTGGTCATCGACGGCTCGAAGCTCGCCTGGGTCGGCCCGATCAGCCAGGCTCCAACCGCCAAGCGCACGCTGGACATGTCCGGATGCCTCCTGCTGCCGGCCTTCGTCGATGCCCATGTCCACGCCACCGCGACCGGCCTGTCCCTGTCCGGGTTGGACCTGCACGGGACCGTGTCCCTGCCAGCCGCACTCGAGCGGATCGCGGCCCACGCTGATGCCCATCCAGCAGGGCAGCTGATCTTCGGCACCGGATGGGACGAGACAACCTGGCCTGAGCGCCGGGCACCCACCATCGGGGAACTCGACGCTGCCGGACGCGGCGCGCCGGCATACCTCGCCAGGGTTGACGTGCATTCGGCCGTCGTGTCGACGGCGCTGCTCGAGCGGTGTCCGCAAGCCCAGGACTGCACCGGCTTCGACCGCAATGGGCATCTGCGCATGGAGGCTCATCACGTCGTGCGCCGCGTGGCCCAAGCGGCCATCAGGCCCGAGCAGCGACTGCTCGCTCAGCGCGCCACCCGCTCCCGGGCCGGCGAACTCGGCGTCGCGGCGATCCACGAGATGGCCGGTCCCGATATTTCCGGGCGCGACGACCTGGAGTCACTCCTGCACCTGGCCCGTACCGAATCCGGGCCGGAGGTACTCGGCTACTGGGGGGAGCTGGGCGCAACCGACATCGTGACCGACCTCGGCCTGGCTGGCGCTGCTGGAGACCTGTTCTGTGACGGCGCCTTCGGCTCGCACACCGCGGCCCTGCACAAGCCCTACGAAGATGCACAACACACCAGCGGGGCCCTGTACTTCACCGACGAGCAGGTCACCGAGCACCTCAGGCAGGCCACCCGCGCCCGCATCCAAGCCGGCTTCCACTGCATCGGAGACGCCGCGATCGACCAGATCGCCCGCGGCTTCGAGGCGGTAGCAGCCGAATTCGGAGATCTGCCCGTACGAGGATGCCGGCACCGACTTGAGCACCTGGAGATGCCGAGTGCGCCCGCGATGGCCACCTTTGCCAGGCTTGACGCCGTCGCCAGCGTGCAGCCGTCGTTCGACGCGGCGTGGGGCGGTCTCGGAAGGATGTATGAAACACGACTGGGTGCGGCCCGCGCCCAGGAGCTCAACCCGCTCGCGAACCTCGCGGCTGCGGGCCTGACGATCGCGTTCGGCAGCGACTCTCCGGTCACCGCCATCGACCCGTGGCGCGGGATCTCGGCCGCGGTAGGACATCGCACCCAAGCCAGCCGGATGTCGCTGGGCCAGGCGATGGTCGCGGCGACGGTCGGCGGTTGGCGCGCAACGCGTCACCCGGACCCGGCAGTGGGAAGGATCGAGGTAGGAGCCCCTGCCCACCTCGCCGTCTGGGCGACCGAGGAACCACTCGCAGACCTCGTCGCAGGACTTGTGGACGGGGCCGGGCCGCCGCGATGCACACTGACAGTTGCCGGCGGCCGGATCATCCACGGAGCCGAGGACCAGTGACTACAGGATCAGCGACGACAGCCACCGATCGGCGAGAGGTCATCCATCTGGATCGCCGTCTCGTCCGACGCGCCCGTACCCTGGCCATCCGCGCAGCCGCCCCGGTCATCTCGTTGGCTCGGGAACGGACGACGGTCTCGGTCGAGCGAGCTGTTCTGCGGCTCGCAGGCTTGCGCGGTGCGGACCCGACCACCGGTGACGGCGACATTCCGTGGGTCAACCGGGTCGTGGACGCCGTACGTGATCAGGTCGGCCTCGAACACGGTGTCGCCCTTCCCGTCTGGCACGCCATGCGCGAAGGTGGGCACGCCAGCCTGCTCGATCTGGCCGAAGCCGTCACGGCCGGCACCGCCAGGTTCGAACTCCCCACCGATGCAGCTGCGACCAGAGCGCACAACGCGGCCACCCGCGCCGCGAAGGCTGGGCTTGGCCAGATCGACCGCAATCGGGCGACCCGCGACCGGCTGATCAGGATACTCGGGGACCCACCGCGACGGCCGTGGGTCTACCTGATCGTTGCAACCGGTGACATCTACGAGGACATTCCGCAGGCACAGGCCGCCGCTCGGGCCGGCGCGGACGTGATTGCGGTCATCCGCTCCACCGGGCAGTCGCTGCTCGACTTCGTGCCGGAAGGCGCCACCCGGCAGGGCTACGCCGGGACGTACGCCACTCAGGAGAACTTCCGGCTGATGCGGGCCGCCCTCGACGAGGTGAGTCGGGAACTCGGACGTTATGTGCGGCTGACCAACTACGCCTCCGGCCTGTGCATGCCCGAGATCGCCACGCTGGCCGGGCTGGAGCGGCTGGACATGATGCTGAACGACTCGATGTACGGGATCCTGTTCCGGGACATCAATCCGCAGCGCACCTTCGTCGACCAGCGGTTCAGCAGGATGATCCATGCTCGCGCCGGAATCATCATCAACACCGGCGAGGACAATTACCTGACCACCGCAGATGCCGTGGACGACGCGCACACCGTCACGGTCAGCCAACTGCTCAACGAGACCTTCGCCCACGAGGCCGGACTGGCCGACTGGCAACTCGGCTTGGGCCACGCCTTCGAGATCAACCCAGACCTACCCGAGTCGTTCCGCCTCGAGCTGGCGCATGCTCTGCTGGCCCGCCACCTCTTCCCGGAGGCGCCGCTGAAGTGGATGCCACCGACCAAGCACATGACCGGTGACATCTTCCGTGGCTATCTGCTGGACGGCTTCTTCAATCTGGTCGGGGCGCTCACCGGGCAGGGGATCCTGCTGGTGGGCATGATGACCGAGGCCGTGGTCACACCGTTCCTTTCCGACCGGGACCTGGCCCTGCAGAACGTCCGGTACGTGCTCGATGCCGCCGGCGGACTGACCGAGGACTTCCACCCACCGCGAGGCGGATTCATCGAGAGCCGCGCCAACCAGGTACTAGCCGAGGCGGTGGGTCTGCTGGAACGGATCACCGACGACGGACTGCTCAACGCCATCGCCGACGGCACCTTCGGCATCACGAAGCGACCGGCGGACCGGGGCAAGGGCCTGGACGGCGTGTTCGTCAAGGCGCCGGGATACGACAATCCGGCAGTCACCCTGATGGAGGCCGACCTAGGCGGACGGGAGCCGTCATGACCGAACCCATCGCCGACACGGAGCCTGAATCCTTGGCGGTTTTGGCGGAAACCGCCAAGGATCTGGATCAGGCAGAACAACCGACGGTCATTCGGCCGTACGGCGACACCACCGGCGACGGCATGGTCCAGGTGTCGTTCACCCTGCCCATGACGCACGGTCCCAAAGCCGAAGGGGCGGCGCTGCAACTGGCCGCCAAGATGGGGCTGGACCCGGCCATGGTGGTGCACGCCAAAGGACTCGGTGGACGCCAATCGGCGTACACCTTCTTCGTCGTGTACGGACGTGTCGCTCACCTGGTCGACTTGGACAAGGTGGTCGTACGGGAACGCGAGTATCCGCTGCTGGCCGCCAAAGAGGCCAACCTGGTGATCAAGCGGACGCTACGTCGCAAGCTGGTCGTGCTGGGCGCCTGTATCGGCACCGACGCGCACACGGTCGGTATCGACGCGATCCTCAACGTGAAGGGCTTCGCGGGGGAGAAGGGGCTGGAGTACTACCGGGAGATGAAGGTGTCCAACCTGGGCGCGCAGGTGACCGTCCCGGAGCTGGTCAGCCGGGCCCGCAAGGATCGAGCCGATGCCGTCCTGGTCTCCCAGGTCGTGACCCAACGCGACGCACACCTCCGGAACACTCGGGAACTCGCCGCGGCCTTCCGAGAAGCCATGGGGGACAACCGGCCACTGATCGTGGTCGGGGGTCCGCGCTTCGATCCGCGAATGGCCGAGGAACTCGGCGTCGACCGAATCTTCGGCCGCGGGACCACTCCGGGAGAAGTCGCCTCCTACCTCGTACACACCCTCACCCTCACCAAGGAGACCGTCCGTGCCCGCTGAAAATACCCCACCGGCGATCGGGCTGACTGTGACGCATCGCCGATACGTGCCGTACTCGCATGCTCACTACGGCGGGAATCTGGTGGAGGGCGCGTACGCCCTAGGGCTGTTCGGTGACGTTGCTACCGAACTGGCGATCCGCACCGACGGGGACGAGTCACTGCTGGCCGGATACGACTCCATCGAGATGCTTGCCCCACTGCAGGCCGGCGACGTCGTCGAGGCCACCGCCACTCTCACCCGGGTCGGTCGGCGCAGCCGCGCAGTGGAGTTCGAGGCCCGCGTCGTCTGCCGTGCCGCACCGGAGCGCGGCCCGTCGGCCGCCGACGTGGTGGATCCGCCGCTGATCATCACCCGAGCCCGAGGCACGCTGGTCGTACCCTGAACGTTCCCTTCGACAGAAAAAAGTGCGAACTTCGAAGGCAATTCGGGCGCCAACCGGTTGACATCGCAACCAAGGCGAACGGTAGGTTCTGGCCATCGCACAACGGGCAATCCGGGTGTGACCTTCCCTTCTAGATCGGCACGCGACGACGTCGGCTCGTGCGCCTACGCAGAGATGCGTGAGGCGCCTGGCCAGGGCAGGACGTCATCCGGGTCGTCAGGGAAAGGCACCCGGAGCGGGTGGGAAAAGGAGAGGATCCGGCGAGCCAGTAGACAACGGTGCCTCGGCTGCAGCCAGCAGCGACGGGGTGCCGGCCCGAAGACATCGCCGGACCTCTTCTCCACCCCCAACGCCCGATCGCCCTCGACACCCCAATTCCCTAGTTGGCAGACGATGCGGCAAGCGTGGAATGCTGGTGCTCTCAACCCCTGGCATTCGCCTGGGGCGGCGGAGGGACGTGACGTGGGCGTTGCGGCCATGCCCGGTACCCCCGCCGCGGTCGATCCCGACAATGACGTCCGCAGCGAGGCGACGAATCGGCCGCCTGGTGGAGTGAGGACCCTGCCGCCGAAATCGCACAGCCCACCGCGGATGCCTCGAGGCGCCCCCAGCGTGCTGGTAGCCCTCGGCGGGCTGGCCACCGCGCTCGCCTTCCCGCCCTACGACCTGCGGTTGTTGGCCGTCATCGGACCGGCGGCGCTGGCCGTTGCGGTGCACGGTCGACCGGCCCGATCCGGAGCATGGCTGGGGTTGGTCTCAGGACTGGCCTTCTTCGTTCCGCACCTGGCGTGGGCAGCGGAATACCTCCCCGCCTGGCCGTGGCTGCTGCTGGCACTCTGGCAGGCCGCTTACCTCGCTCTGATGGGTGCCGGGTGGGCAGTCGTCAGCCGATTACCTGGCTGGCCGTTGTGGATGGCCGCGCTCTGGGTCGCGGCCGAGGCGCTGCGCGGACGCTGGTTCGTCGGTGGGTTCCCATGGGGCAGGCTGGGATTCAGCCAGCCGGACGGGCCTTTCACGGCGCTGGCCGCCTTCGGCGGGGTGCCGTTGGTCAGCTTCGGAGTCGCGCTGACCGGGACCGTGTTGGCCGCCGCAGTCCGGTCAACCGACCGCGGCCAGGCAGTGCGCCGAGGTGTGCTCACTCTCGCCCTACCGCTGATCGCGGCCTCGGGCTGGTTGACCCTGGGCGAGCGATCATTGTCGGGGGAGGGACAGGCCAGGACCACGATCGCGATCGTGCAGGGCGATGTGCCGCAGGCCGGACTCGACTTCAACTCCCGCCGCCGCGCTGTGCTCGACAACCACGTGGAGGCGACTCTGGACCTGGCTGCGGACGTGACCGCCGGACGCCGGTCGGCTCCCGATCTGGTGATCTGGCCGGAGAACTCCTCCGACATCGACCCACTGACCAATTCCGACGCGGCCGCGGCCATTGACCGCGCCGCGAGTGCCATCGGCGTACCGATCCTGGTCGGTGCCGTCCTCAATGGACCGGGACCGGACAGCGTGAGCAACGTCGGTCTGCTCTGGGACCCGGACACCGGGCCAGGCCAGGTCTACACCAAGCGCCATCCAGTCCCCTTCGCTGAATACATCCCGGCCCGAGCGCTCCTGGAGCGGGTCACCGATCTGTTCGACCTGGTCGGACGCGACTTCGTCTCGGGCAGCGAGGTCGGAATCTTCGACGCGGCCGGAGTTCGGCTCGGGGACCTGATCTGTTTCGAGATCGCCTATGACGACCTGACCGCCGATGTCGTGGATGCAGGTGCCGGGGTCATTGTCGTTCAGACCAACAACGCGACCTTCGGCTTCTCCGACGAGACCTATCAGCAGCTGGCGATGGCCCGGTTGCGTGCGGTCGAACACGGCCGCCCGGTCGTGGTTGCCTCCACCGTCGGGATCAGCGCATTCATCGCCCCGGATGGCTCCCTGGTGGAGTCGACGGAGCTGTTCACCCAGCAGACGTTGGTGGCCGAGGTGGGGCTGCGGCAGGCCGACACCGTCGCCAACCGGGTCCGCGAGGGGCCGGAATGGGTGCTCGTCGGCGTCGGATTGCTGGCCTGGGCGTACGCAGCGGTCCAGCATCGGCGTACCCGTAAGTCGGACCCGTCATGACCGGCTCGCTGCAGCGCGTGCTCGTCGTGGTCCCGACCTACGACGAGATCGACAACCTCGAGCCGATCCTGGCCCGTACCCGCGCGGCCAACCCCACCGTCGACATTCTTGTCGTCGACGACACCAGCCCGGACGGGACCGGAGAACTCGCCGATCGGCTGGCGGCACAGGACGAGCAGACCCAGGTGCTGCACCGAACGGTCAAGGACGGTCTCGGGCGGGCCTACCTCGCCGGTTTCGACTGGGGACTGGCCCGCGGCTATGACGTGCTCGCCGAGATGGACGCGGACGGGTCGCACGCTCCGGAACAGCTGCCACACCTGCTCAGCGCTCTGGCCAATGCTGACCTGGTGATCGGATCGCGGTACGTCCCAGGGGGCGAGGTACGCGGCTGGGCGGCGTGGCGGCTGGTGCTGTCCCGGAGTGGAAACCGCTACACCCGAACCATGCTTCGGCTGCCGGTCCACGACGCGACCGGCGGATTTCGCGCCTTCCGGGCCGACGTGCTGCGCGAGTTGCATCTCGATGACATCTCCAGCGCCGGGTACTGCTTCCAGGTGGATCTGGCCTGGCGGACCTGGCGAGCCGGTTACAACATCGTCGAAGTTCCGATCGCCTTCACCGAACGGGTCCGCGGCAGGAGCAAGATGAGCTCCTCGATCGTTGGAGAAGCACTGGTCCGAGTGGGCTGGTGGGGGCTGCACAACCGCAGCCGCGGAGCACGCGCCCTCGCAATCTCATTGCGGAAGGAAAACTCGTGATACGCGCTCGATTGGGCCCGATCCTGGCGGTGCTGTTGATCGCCGAGATCGCGGTGTTCATCCTGGTCGGCAGCTGGATCGGTGTGGGCTGGACCATCCTGCTGGCGCTGGTCACATCCGCGGTCGGGCTGTGGCTGTTCGGCAGGGAGGGAATGCGTTCCCTGCGAACTCTCGGGGAGGCCTCTCGCGGCGGCAAACGGCCTGGAGCAGCCGCGATGGATGCCGGCCTGGTGGCTCTCGGGGGGCTGCTGGTTCTGCTGCCCGGCTTCGTGAGTGATGTGGTCGGTCTGCTCTGCCTGATACCGGTGACCCGGCCACTGATCCGCCGCCTGGTGGTCGGGGGGGTGACCCGCAAGTACGGGCCGGCTCGGGTCAGATCCCGCCGCCTCGACGGTGCCAACGCCAACCGAGGACGGGGCACGGATCCGCAAGGACCGCCCGGGGCCGATGGACGCTCAGCCGGCTCTGGCCCGAACGTCATCGAGGGCGAGATCGTTCCGTGACCCAGCCGCGGCATCGCAGTCGCGACTACGACCTGGTGATCTTCGGTGCCACAGGTTTCACCGGCGGCCTCACTGCCGACTATCTGGCCCGGCACGCCCCCTCAGCGATGCGCTGGGCGATCGCTGGCCGTGATCCGAGCCGCCTGCAGCGCGTGGCGCAGCGATTGGCCGAGCTGAGTCCAGGTTCGCATCCGGTGGGCACGATCCGGGCCGACGGCCAGGACGCTGGCGCGCTGCGCTCTCTCGCCGAGTCCAGTCGGGTAGTTGCCTCCACCGTCGGCCCGTTCATGACTCACGGGTCGGCGCTCGTTGCCGCTTGCGTGCAGGCAGGTACCGACTACCTCGACATCACCGGTGAACCGGAGTTCGTGGACCGGATCTGGCTGGCCCATCACGACACCGCGAACAGCACTGGATCTCGACTGGTCCACGCGTGCGGCTTCGACTCCGTACCCCACGACCTCGGTGTGTGGTTCACCCTGCGCCATCTCCCCGTCGACCAAGCACTGTCCATCGCCGGGTACGTCCGGGCGCATGGGACCTTTTCCGCCGGCACCTACCATTCGGCCCTGCGCGCTTTCGGACGGGCACGTCAGAGTTCGGAGGTCGCTCGGCGCCGACGTGCGCGGGAAGGGCGGTCGGGCCAGCGTCGGGTGGGGTCGCTCCCATTGCGACCGCATCGCGTGCCGGGCACCAGCCGGTGGGCCGTCCCGCTACCGACGATCGACCCGATCGTGATCTCGCGGTCCGCTCGGGCGCTGACACGGTACGGGCCGGACTTCCGGTACGGCCATTTCGGTGACGTCGGTGGACTGCCGATGGTCGCCGCCTCGATGGTCGGTGGCGCCGGCGTGATCGCCGCCGCCCACATCCCACCGTTGCGCGGCGCGCTGCTCGGTCTCAAGACCAGCGGTGACGGACCGGATGAGAAACGGCGGGCGGAGTCCTGGTTCAGAGTGCGGTTCGTCAGCACCGTCGGGGGCGATCCGAAGGCCGGGACGCTGACCGAGGTCTCCGGCGGTGACCCGGGCTACGACGAGACGGCCAAGATGCTGGCCGAGTCCGCGCTGAGCCTTGCCTTCGACGACGACCTTCCGGACGCGGCCGGCCAACTCACTCCGGTCCAGGCCATGGGGGATCAGCTACTGTCCCGCCTCCAACGCGCTGGGATGACCTTTCGCACTGTGCCAGCACCGCGATGAAGCAGCGGCCGAGCGCCGCTGAGCTGGACGCGGCCGGGAGCCGGACCATCCCGGACGTCATCGGCCCAGGCTCGCGCGTGCTGTTCTGTGGCATCAACCCGGGTCTGTGGTCTGGTGCCTTGGGTCAGCATTTCGCCCGGCCGGGGAACAGGTTCTGGCCGGCCCTGCACCGGTCTGGTTTCACCCCGCGGCAACTGAGACCCGACGAACAGTACGAGCTGCTGACCTACGGGTTGGGAGTCACGAACCTGGTGCCCCGCACGACGGCCCGCGCGGACGAGCTCGGCCGGGACGAGATCCGCGCCGGTGCGCAGCGACTCACTCGGATCGTGGCCGAACATGGACCCGCCTGGGTCGCGGTGCTGGGAGTGACCGCGTACCGGATCGGGTTCCAACGTCCGGGCGCGAGCATCGGTCGCCAGG
>Ga0136613_10001327_pt1 | contig 12661 bp, 12 predicted proteins | sample AntDrymUQ2722106_2_FD_106649 | JGI IMG/M metagenome (GOLD analysis project Ga0136613, IMG submission 106649) | Polar desert sand microbial communities from Dry Valleys, Antarctica - metaG UQ272 (21.06) | ecosystem: Environmental > Terrestrial > Soil > Desert | place: Antarctica: Dry Valley... | reverse complement strand
GGCCAAGGCGGGGGAGACCGTTCCGCTTCACGAGCTGTAGGTCGTGGCCTCGGTTGAGCTGAGCGCAGCGGCCGTCGAGGACCTGGACGCGCTCATTCGCACGCACAGTCTGCCAGCGGACACTCGTGCGCGGGTAGCCAGGTCGCTGCGGCCGCTGGAGGGCTTCCCGCTCATGGGCCCGGCCCTGGAGGGACGCTGGGAGGGCTTTCGGTTCCTGCTGGGGCCCTGGCGCTGGCTGATGCTTGTCTACGTCTTCGTCGAGCACGAAGACCGAGTCGTCGTCGTGACGATCCAGGACGCTCGTTCAGCGACGGCTGCGACCGGCGCAACCTAGGCAGCAGCGGTCGATCAGGGACTGGCGCGCTCCTCGATCGTCAGCAGCCGCGGCGAGTCCGTCGCAGGTATGTCGACGACCAGCCCGCGCCGCGAGCGACCTACGACCTTGACCGGGACGGTCGCGCCGGTCAACGGGTCGCTGGCGCCGACCCGCGCGCCGATCCCGTTCACGGCTCCGATGTTCAGGCGAAAGCTCGCGGCGGGCAGGTCGAGGCGCCGGGGATCCGAGGCGTTGGACCCGCCGTCGTAGACGTGACCGAGGTCTCGTGTCATCACGTAGACCGGGATCACGAAGCGGTGCGCGTCCAGCTGGTAGGGAAAGAACCCCAGCACGTCGCGGTCGTACAGCGGTGGGTGTGCGGCCGTGCCGTCGCCGTCGAACTGACGGTGCCCATGCGTGTCGGAGATCGCGCTCAGCGAGATCCGGCGTGGTCGTCGTAACGGCCGCGCTCCATCCAGGGCGCCGACGAGGCGCCGCACGGCGGTCATGGTCTTACCTCCGGTCGCGTCGCCGCGATCAGCGCCGGCCGCCGTCCCCGCGGCGCGTAGGAAGGCGGGGTCGACGAGGCCGTACCTGGGGTCGTTAGCGGCATAGAAGTGAAGCGCGCTGACGCCCTTGTTGACATACGCGGTCAGGCTGCGCAGCACAGCCTTGGCCTGGACATGGCGGACGTCCCGGGCGCTGAACTTCGGATTGCGCGCGAGCGGGTCGACGTTGAGCTCGGTGATCCAGACGGTCGGGGCGGGGGCGCCCTTGGGATGCGTGTAGCGGCCGTGCGCCGTCCCGTAGATGCTCGTCTCGATCGGCGACAGGTCGCGAACCATGGTCTCTGTCTGGATCGCGCTGAGCGCGTACTCCGGGAAGAAGGCGGTGTAGCTGGGGACGAACGCGTCGTGCCACGCGCCTTTCGGATCGCGGCGGCCCTCCGGCCGGCCACGGGCGTCGAGCGGGCGCAGCTGATCGAACACGGCCTTGCGGGGAAACGAGCGAAGCGGCGGATAGGGATGCTTGTCGAGCGCGGTCAACCCGGGCGGGCCCGTCGCGCCAGCCCAGAACGGCGTCTGGTTGGAGAAGCCATCGCCGATGCCGACTTGCGACACGCCGTGCGCGGGCGCGCGCAACCACGCCACGGTGCGCTTGAGGATCTCTTGGGTCACGCTGACGACTTTGGAGTCGACCGCCGGGTCGTAGTATGTGCTGCGGGCAAGGAAGTCCGAGCCGAAGCTCAGCTCGTTCCAGACCTCGACGTCGAAGTCGTCGTCGCCCACCACCCGCTTCACCTCGCGCGTGACGACTTCGACGTAGGCGAGCCAGCCGCGCATCGTCGCCTCGAAGGCCGGGTTCGATCGGCCATCCGCGAGCAGAGGGGGGGAGAAAGGCGCGTACTTGAGCGTGGACGCCGGATACGGCCCCGGCGCCAGCGCTCGCGGAAGCGGCTTTGAGAGAGTCACCCTGCCGGCCCGATCAACGGCGGTGAAGAGCACGTCCGCCGCCTTGTACGCGCCGTTCAAGGCGTTGAGACCGGTCTTTCCTGGCACGACTGCGGCGGCGGTTTTCGCATCCACGCGCAGCGTGCGCGCGCCGGCGGCCGCCGGCGCCGTGATCGTCACGGAGAAAGCACGTAGCTGGCAGGGTGCGCCATGATGGGCGTTGAGCAGGATCAGCGGACGGATCCCATTGGCCTTGAGCGCCTCGAGCTTCGCCCGCAGCTCGGGCACCTTGGAGATCACACCGGGATGCTCATAGCTGAGCGACCCCCAGCCGATCTCCACGCGGGCGCGCTTGAAACCGCTGCGCGCAAGCAGCCGTGCCGTGGCCGGCGCCTCAGCCGCGCCGACGTTGAAGTTGATGCCCATCGCGTCGCGCAGGCGCTGGGCTGGCACTGTGTCGAGGTATGCGCGCCAGGGCTGCAGCCAGTGGGAGCGCTCGCCGAACTCCAGCGCGGTCTGCTGCGACGCGTCGATCGGGTCGCGCAGCGTACCGACGCCCTGAGGACCCGGGCCGAGCACAACCTTGCCGACCAGGATCGCTGCGATCACGATGCCCAGCCCGACGATCACCCGACCGGCAGGGCGGAGCGACCTAGTCATGCCCTCGTCAGCTCGACCACCGGCATCCCGAGGACCCGTCGACTCGGCGACCACCAGTCCGAACGCTCACAGGTCTGACGCTTATGTGCATGAGCATAAGCGGGTTTGACCCCGAGGGCGCCGCCCATGACAACGCCTCAGCAGCGCGAGCGCTTCAGGAACCGTCATTGACCTTGCACTGCTGCGGGATGCCCACGATGCCGCCGGTCGGTCGTGGGCTCAAGATGCCAAGTCGCGCATTGACAGCATCAGCGCGTCCTGTCGACCGGCTGCGGCGGGACCGATGCCGGGGCGGATGACGAGCGTGCGCCGCCGTGGCCGCCGCCTCAGAGCCTCCGAGGCGGCGTGCGAGGTGGCAATCATCGCTCGGGGCATCAGGATCGCGAGCAGATCCGGCAGCTCACGGCGGCGGCCGAGCGGCTACACGCGACGCGCGCGATCGGCCCCGACGCTCGCCGCCGCCGCGGCGAGCAGGCGCACGCACGAGTGCGCACCGAATGCCGATTTGACGCGGAGACGGGAAGCATGCATCGAGAACATCCATCGACCCGCCACCCCCCGCCGCATCCAGCTAGAGTCCCGGGGGCCGCGAATCCGCGGCCAAGGGGAAGTCTAGGGGCGGTGCGGGAAGCGGCGCGGCGGGAGGGACGCCCCCGAGACTGCAGTTCGTCACGAGAGACACAATGCACGATCAAGGATCTTCAAGCAGCGCAGAGCCTGGCCCGGGCTCCAAGGGCTCGCGTGGCCTGCATGCCGAGCTCGCCAGCGCGACAGCGCCCGCTGACCAAGCTGCGTCGGCCCGTGATGCTCCCCCCGCCGAGCGGCCCATCCGTGAGGGCACGATCTCGATCGCGACGGCGCTCCGGCAGGCCATCCCCCGCCGGAGCCTCGCCCTCGCCAGCGCGGCCGGGGTTGGCGCTCGTGCTGTGCGTCGGCGTGGTGAGCGAGGACGACAGCCTGCACGTCGTCGCCCTGTCGCCCTGCTGGCGTTGCCGCTCGTGTACGTGGCGGGCTGGACGCTCTGGAGCGACATGAAGATGCTGCCGCGGACGCTGAGTTGTGTCGTCGCGCGGCGGGGTATCTAAGCGGATGAATGCGCCACCGCCGAGGGGTCGGCGCGCGTCGACGAGACATCGGCTGGCGCTGCTCCGTCGCGACGCGCGGGAGACGATCCACTTCTATTGCCGTTTCGGGGCCCGGCGCGCGGCCGCGCGCGAACTCGAGTGCTGCACGTCCACCGCGGACCTCTGTCGCTTCGCGCAGGAGCACTTCGTCCGGCCCCCGGCACAGAACGAGTCCGAGCTCGTGCAATTCGTTGACTCGGTCGCCGCGATCAGCCCACGGACCATCTGCGAGATCGGAGTTCAGGACGGTGGCACGAATTTCGTCCTGAGCCGGGCGCTCGGCACGGTTGACACGATGGTCGGCATCGACCTGCACGTGTCGCTCAAGTGCCAGCTGCGCTACTTCCGCCGTCCCGACCTGCGCCTGCTTCTCGTCGACGGCCCGTCCCAGGCCGCCCGGACGTTCCGCCGTCTCGAGCAGCTCCTCGACGGTCGCGCGCTCGACGTGCTGTTTATCGACGGCGACCACTCGTATACGGGTGCCCTACGCGATTTTCTCCTCTACCGTCGCTTCGTCCGCCCCGGAGGAGTGATCGCGTTCCACGACATCGTCCCGGACGCGTGCACGCGTGATGGCGTGCGGTCCGCGGGGTACGCGGGGGACGTCCCGCGCGTGTGGTCGGAGGTCTCGACGAGCTACCGATGCGATGAGTTCATCGACGATCCTCACCAGGACGGCGCCGGCATCGGCGCGCTCTACTACGACCCCAGTGTCACGGACCTCGAGTATCTGGAGGTCGTCCGCAGCGTCGTCTCACGCCGGTCCTGATCCGGAACATCGCGTCGAGCGCGTCCTGAGGGAAGGCCGCGAGTTGTGCCGTCGCGCTCACGCGGCACGTCACGCTCGTCGCACTCTGAAGCCGTCGTAGGTGCCGGAGCCGGCGCTCGACTGTTCGCTGGTCGCGCAGCTTCTTCTGGCCGCGAGGTCCGGTGACCGGCAACCAGGACAAGCCGCCGTAGTGGTGGTAGCAGCGCCTGAAGCTCGGGGGCAGCGCCAGCGTGGACAAGCCCCGGTCGACAGCTTCGTGGAAGAACGCAGCGCCCACGTCGTGGATGATCGGCTCTGTCTCAGGATAGGTCACGGCGAAGCTCGATCGCAGCTCCGATGTCTGCTCGGCGTCTATGAGCAGCACCCACGGGGCGGGCCGCAGGACGACGCGCGCCTCGAGCCCGTCGAGCGTGAACAGGCTGGGCGGCAGCCACTCCGCATATGCGATCGCGGGATCTGTCCTGCGCACGATGCTGACCAGTTGCCGCAGCCAGGACGCGCGGCGGAACTCGATGTCCGAATCAACGAAAAGGAGGAGCTTCGAATCGCACGTCTGACGCCAGTGGTCCAGCCAGTCGGCGTGCGTGCGGGATCCGGGTGAGCGCTCGAGGGTGATCAGCCCGCGTTCCTGGAACCGCTCGAGCGTCGCGACGCTGCCGTCGGTCGAACCGCTGTCACCGACGCGGAGCTCATACGGGTGGTCGGCGAGCCGCATGATCGACCGGATGCAGAGCTCGGTCGCGGCGCACGTGTTGAAGCTGGCGACGCAGATCGTGATCGGTGCGGACATCGCTGCCTTGGGCGTCAGTGTTCCGGTATGAGAAGCAGGTCGCCGCTGGGCGCATGCCCGGCGCCAGCCGGAACCACGCGCAGCAGCACCCGGTCGCGGGCTCTCCACGGGCGGGTGCGGTCGACGTCGACAGCGACGATCCGGTACCGGAGGTCGGCGAAGCGCTCGAGCAGCGGGGTCAGCGTCTCGCCGCGCAACTCGAGGAATTCGGTACTGAACTCTCCCAAGATCACGGGCCTGTCGGTCTGGATGACCGAAGTTGCGCCGTCGAGTACCTGACACTCGAGTCCCTCGACATCGAGCTTCATAAAGCTCACGGGCGCGGTGAGCGGTAGATCATCGAGCCGACGGACGACGACATCGACGCCGTCGACGGCGAGGGGCGCCCCGTTTGAGAGCGCGATGGCGCCGCTGCCGCCGGCCATTTCGGAGCTTTCAAGGCGTGCGACGCCGGTGCTGGACCCGAGCGCGACGGGGTGTACGACGACCTCGTCGAGCATGTCGTTTAGCGCTAGGTTGGCGTGCAGCCAGCGGGCATTTGCAGGCATGGGCTCCACGGCGACGACGGTCGCGCCCACCATGCGCGCCACGCGCGCGAGCGGGATCGTCCAGAGTCCGATCGCAGCACCGATGTCGAGCACCAGTGTGCCTGGACGCACGAAGCGCCCGATGTGGTCGATAATCGGATCGTCCCACACGCCTGTGAACGCCGTCTGCCAGCACATGTTGGAGTCGGGGGGCAGGACGATGCGGTCGCCGTTATGGCGCGTGAGCAACCATGCCGAGCCGCTGGGCTCGCGCCGACACCGCATGAGCTGCCGGGCCATCTGGGCCTTTCCGCGAAAGGCAGGCAGTTGCCGCGACGCGGCCGCGATGAGCTCCAAGAGCATCAAGCCATCGTACTTCCCGTCGGTCTGCCCCGAACCTTGGCCCTCGGCGCGCTACAAGGTGCGTGGGCCCCTGGCGTCCCTGCGACGGGCGCGCTAGTCTGTCCGCCGGTCGGGCTGCGCGGCGCTTGAGAGGCCTTACGACGAGGGCGGCTCGGTGGAGCGCTCGGGTTATGTGGCGGCGGCGACACGCGGTTGCGCAGCAGCAGATCAACGTATGCCTGCGCTCCTTCCCATCGACCCGGCAAGCCTCGTCCGAACCGTCAAGAACCGGATCGCGGCGGCGGTATATCCAAAGATCTACGAGGCGCGCGCACGTGTTCCGCGCTACAACCTCCACGAGCAGGCCAAGGTGTTCTGTCGTCTCGCTGAGGAGCGGGGACTCGGCGACGTAAGCCTGTACTACTGGTACCACACCGTGGACCTCGGAGCTGGGCTGGTCACACCGGGTACGCACGATTATCGGCGCAGCCTCGAGGCCTTTGACTTTGCCGACGACATGAGCGGCATGCACGTCCTGGACGTGGGATCGGCGACCGGCTACTTCTCGTTTGAGTTCGAGCGGCGCGGCGCCCAGGTGGTTTCCGTCGAGGTTCCGTCGCTCGCCGACATGGACCGCTTTCCGGATCAGGAGCCCAAGCAGATCATCAAGAAGATCGCGGGCATGACCGCTGGCCAGTCGTCGTACACGAGCGAGCAGTTCGACGCCGTGTTCGGAAAAGCTGACCTCGAGAGCTTCTACCACCATTTCGTGGACGGGCCGTTTCGACTGTGTCACGGCTCGCTCGGCTCTCAGGTGGAGCGGCGGTACGCCAGGGTCTACGACATACCCGACACGGACCTCGGGTCCAGGCAGTTCGACCTCGTGTTCCTCGGTGATCTGCTCCTGCACACGATGCATCCGCTTAGCGCACTCGCCGCCGTCGCGCCGCTGTGCCGCGGTCGGCTCGTGATCGCTCAGCACCTGCCCGCGGGGCTCGGCTCGCGGCCCGCAGCCCTGTACGCGGGAGGCGACACCGTGTCGTGGGACCACTCGACGTGGTGGTATCCCAACTTCGCCTGCTTCGAGCAGATCCTAAAGAAGTTCGGATTTCGCGACATCAAGGTCGTTGGACACAGCACCGGGGTGACGCGTCCAGGCGGCAATTACTACGACCGAGTGGTCCTGCACGCCGTGCGGTGAACCCTCTCACTGACGAGCGCCTGCTTCGATCTCAAGGCCTGTGGGCCGGCTCGGTCGAGAGATCGTCAGAGCCCACAGCGTGCCCAGCGGAGATGACCGCATGGGCACGCGGCCCAGCACGGCTTCGAGCGCTGCCTTCGCCGCTCTTGCGAGAAACGCGCAGCGCAGCGACCCGTCGAGGGATCGGGCGGCGAGCCGGCCATAGTGTTTGCGGATGTAGAGGTACCGGCTGCGCAAGAACTGCTGCTCGATCGTGATATCCAAACCGACGTGCTTGGTCGTTTGGTGCTTCTGGTGCAGGATGCTCGCGTCCCCGCAGTGTTCTACGCGCCAGCCTGCGCGTGTCATCCGGCGGCACAGGTCGGTTTCCTCGAAGAAAAGGAAGTAGCGAGGATCGAAGAGCCCGACCGCGGCGAGCGCGGCCGTGCGCACGAGCATGCATGAGCCCGTAATCCACCCGTCTCTCGGACTGGCTCGCACTTCCCACCGGGGAAGCAGGCACTGGACGGTCTGATTCGCCAGCGTCGGCCAGGCCAGCAAGGGTGGGTCGCAGCTTCCGTCGGCGTTGCGAACGAGCGGGCCGACCACGCCCGCATGCGGGTCGCGGTCCGCGTGGCGGACCATTGCTGTCACCGCGTGCGCGTCGAGCTCCACGTCATCGTTGAGGATTAAGACGTAGCGCGCACGTCTCTCACACACGATCGTCTCGAGCGCGAGGTTCTGGTTCCCGCCGAAGCCGCGCCGGCCCTCACTGCGTACGACGACCCCAGGCGCGATGCCGTGCCGCGAGTATTCGATGTGGAGACCGGCGGGTGAGTTGTCGACGAGCGACAGCCTCCAATCGAGCCCTTTACAGCCGCAGGCCAGCGTGGCGAGGCAGCGGTCGAGCACTGGTCCGCCGCGAAGCGAGACGATGGATATCTCGACATCCGCGGTTACGGACGTGAATTCCACGGCTATGCCGCCTGGCCGGCCGGTGGGTCCTTGACGGCGCAGATGATGTACTGCGGCGCAAGGAACCGGTGCGCTGGGGTTCTGGCGGCGACCTTGCGCCATGTGAGATGCCACCCGGTCGTCCAGTATCGCGGTTCGACGCCGGTCGCTCGTAGCCCCGCTTGGCGGACCAGATCGATCGCGTCGTCGATGGTGAACCAACGAAGGTGCGTGCGGTCGAACGGACCGGTGTCGTCCATCGGCCAGCGCCCGGTCCGGATCAAGCGGAACCACCCCGCGTAGTAGGCGACGTTGGGGAGGCTTACGACGGCCGTGCCGCCTGACGCGAGCAGCGCTGCTGCCCGCTCGAGCGCACGCCACGGATCGACGAGATGCTCGAGGACGTCACCCGCGACGAGACAATGGAACGGCGACTCCGGCACGTCCGCGCCGTCGAGCACGTCGTCGATGTCGCCCACGATCACGCGGTCCAGCACCTCCGCGGCCGCGGCTGCGAGCTCTGGCGACCGCTCAATCCCTACGACCGTGACGTTCTGGCGCCGCTTCAACGCGGCGCCGAGTGCGCCGCTCGAGCACCCGAGGTCCAGAACGCTGCGGGCACTTTCCGGCACGTGCGCCTGAAGGTCCCGGCGCTCGGTTTCGTAACTCGCGGCACGGGCTTCGCGCAGGCTGTGCGCGATGGTTCTGTTCCGGACGGTTCTCACCGCCGGATGGTATCCCGTCGATGGCCAGTGCGCCCGCGGGCGTCCCGGGCAGGGCGATCGCTATCGTTGCTCGAACATGGAGCTTGATGACCCGCAGACGACTGGCCGACCGGTAGGCGCCCCGGGTCTGGGGGCCGGCATCGCCGCCGACTACGTCGAACTGCTCAAGCGCTCGCTTACCGCCACCGTCCACCAGGATGTGTATACGTGTCCCACGTCGTTCGAGCGGCCGCGCCTTCAGTCGGGATCCTGGACGCCGCGTCGCTGGGCCGTGTATCTGGCCGCGTCGACGGTGCGACGCCGGAAGTGGGATCTCGTCAAACGGTGCCCCCACAAGGCGCTTGAGGAGGGGCGAGCCTGGCCGCTCATCGGCGAGACAATGGTCGGGACGACACGACTTGAGAATCTTCAGGGCTGCATCGAGGACGTCGTGCGGAACGGCGTACCCGGCGACTTCATCGAAACCGGTGTGTGGCGGGGAGGTGCATCTATCTTCGCGCGCGGCGTGCTGAAGGCGCTCGGCGTCGACGATCGGCGGGTATGGGTCGCGGACTCGTTCGCGGGGCTGCCCGCCCCTGACGGTCGGTATGCCGAGGATGTGGGCGACATTACGCATTCGGTCTCAGAGCTGGCGATCCCACTGGAGACCGTCAAGGACAACTTCCGTCGGTACGGCTTGCTGGATGCCCAGGTGCGGTTCCTGCCCGGGTGGTTCCGTGACACGCTGCCCACGTTGGACGACGAGCGCTGGGCGGTGATTCGTCTCGACGGCGACATGTACGCATCGACGATGGACGCGCTCGAAAGCCTGTATCCCCGCCTGTCGGTCGGTGGCTACGTGATCGTCGACGACGGAGCCCTCACCGCGTGTCGTGCTGCGGTCGACGACTTCCGGGCTCGTCATGTCATCGAGGACCCAATCGAGCAGATTGACTGGACCGGCTTCTTTTGGAAGCGTGAGGCTGGGTAGCCGCCATAGGCGGATGCTGTGAGAAGGCCCCCCCGACGTATTGCCTGACGGCGGATGTCGGTCACACCTTCAACACACTCGTGCGGCGCGTCATAGACGAGTACCGCGTCGGTTCGGTTTGTGATTTCGGCGGCGGCGCGAATCCGGTTCTGTCGCTTGACGACATCGATCGGCTGGGACTGCGCTATCTCATCGTAGATGCGCCAACCGCCGAGCTTCAGAAGACGCCGCCAGGCTACAACACCCGCAATCTCGATATCGGAGGTCCGGGGTTCTATCTCGACGGGGAGACGTTCGATCTCGTCGTTAGCAAGTTTGTTGCCGAGCATGTCGCGGATCCGGCCGCCTTTCACCTATGCGCACGGTCCGTGCTACGCCGAGGTGGTCGGGCAGCTCACTTCTTCCCGACGCTTCCGGCACCACCGTTCGTGATGAACCGTCTTCTCGGCGGACGGCCGAGTCGTATGCTCATCGATCTGCTGCAGCCTGGCCTGCGCGACAAGACAGGTCCGCTCGGCAAGTTCCCTGCGTATTATCGCTGGTGTGAGGAGCCAACGGACCGGCAGTATCTGCGCTTCAGTTCGGTAGGTTTCGCCGTCGAGGACTACGTCGTTCACATCGGCCACGACTACTTCCGGCGATTTCCGATGGCTCAGCGTGCGTCGAACGCGATCTCGCGTCAGCTCATCCGTCGGCCCCAGCCATGGTTCTCGACGTACGCGGCTGTCGTGCTCCGTCGATCGGGATAGCGACTCGCTCGCGACGCGACGACCGGCCAGTCGAGCGCCCGCTCGTAACAGCGCGCGCCGCGTGTTCTGTTACGCGCATCGTCCACGAGCTTCTGCTGCGCCTGCGCATTCCCCCGAAGGGTCGAGTCGCATCCTGACCCGGTCTACCTGTGGCGGGAGCGCGCCCGGTACCTGCGAGCCTGGTGAACGAGCCACCGGAGGTCCTCCCGCCGAGGCACGACGAAGGCGCCGGCCCGCTTCGAGAACGCTATTCGCGACGCGTGCAGCTGGAACGCCAGGCGGACCGCGTAGGCGACGAGGCTCACAGCGGCGGCGCCGCGACCACCGTAGGTCGGAAGCAGGAGGATCAGGCTCGGGATCGTGACCCCCAGACCCGCGAGCTCCGCCCGCATCGTGGCGCCCGGCTCGTTGACCGCAACCAGCGCCGCGGACAGCACGACCGTGGCCGCGAGCAGCGGGCTGGCCGCAAGCAGGATGAGCACCATCGGCACCGCCTCCGAGAACTCGTCGCCGAAGACGAAGGGAATCATGACTGGGGACACGGCCGCGAGCACGACGGCCGCGATCGCGACGATCAGCGCCGTCACGCGGCACGCGCGCGCCGCGAGCTCGGGATCGCCCTCGGCGACGCGCGGGAACAGCACCGCGCTGACCGCCTGGATCATGCCGTAGGAGATCGAGGCGACGGTCACCGCTACGGCGTACAGCCCAAGCTCGCGAAACGGGACGAGTGGTGCCATGAGCACCTGGTCGAGCCGGTTGTTCGCGATGCCGGCGCCCTGGCTAAGCCAGCACTTGGCGCCGAAGCTCGCCGCGTGCGCGGAGCGGTGGAGACTCGCCGTCAGCCGCTGGACGCCACGGACCGTTCGCAGGAGCAGCATGCTTCCGAGCAGATTGGACAAGAGATAGGTGGCTGCGGCCGCCGGCAGAGTCAGCCTGCCCGCGACGGCCAGGACCACGATGACGATGACGGGCAACACCGTGCCAACGAGGCGGGTCGACGCATACAGTCTCCACCGTGACTCTCCCAGTGCTAATCCGGAGAGTGTCTGAAGCGTCACGGCGATCGGCATGGCGAACAGGCCAATCTGCAGGAAGGTCACGACGACCGGCCGTCCCGCTCCAATTGCGTGCGAAAGGGGAATCGAGCCGACCACGGCGACGAACGATGTTGCGACGGCGACCGGCAACGCAGCGCCCAGCAGCGCCTCGCGATCTGCGCCACGCGCGCGCTCGCGCGCGATCCATTGGGCCAAGCCGAGGTCGAGCAACCAGGGAGCGGCGGTCAGCACGACGACGATCGCCGCGAGCTCGCCGCGCCCGTCCGCCCCGAGAACCCGCGCGGTGATCGGCCCGGTGATGGAGGCGCAGAGCAGCGCGACAAGGTTGACGCCGGTGAGCTTGCTGACGCTGGCGGCGAAGTCGACGCGCGCCGGTCCGATCACTGCGGCGGGTGCCGGCAGCCGACCGGCCGCTGGCGGGGCGTCGGTCACCGCGACGGCAGACGGGTTGACCGCCGACGGGCTGCGCCCATGAGTGCGCGGTGGGAGCAGGCGTGATGCGGTACATGCCGGCCGAGCGACGCGTTCACGGGGTGGCGCAAGCGCGCGGCTGGATGTCCGGTCGTCGCGGGTTCGGTGCGGTCCGTGCTCACATCGTCTCGCGCTCGGACCGCGGGCCGCTCCGTCTCCGGTCCGAAGTTGCGTAGGGGTACAAGCGTTTGCGGCGGTGGCTCACTCTAGCCGCTGATCCCTACTGACGGTCGCCTCCCGACTGAGGAGAACCACGTTCCTCCACAGCACGCTACCCAAACCGGGGTCGCAAGCTCGGAGGGGTTGAGGTGTTCGTCCGCCGGAGCCTGTCAAGTCGAATGAGACGGTCTGGTCGCGAATTTAGCGAGCAGCGGCCTGCTCGTCGTTGGGTTTGTTGATCCAGGCTGCGGTGGGCAGCGCAGGGTGGTCGGGGCGGGTGGCGCACGAAGCGCTCGGGGGTCGCGGCGTAGGCGGCATCGAGCACGCGGACGCGGTCGGCATGGACGGCCTCGGCGCGGCCGTAGTGGACATCGGCGGGAGTCATCAGGCCGATTCCGGAGTGGCGATGCGCG
>Ga0136613_10001326_pt1 | contig 12667 bp, 8 predicted proteins | sample AntDrymUQ2722106_2_FD_106649 | JGI IMG/M metagenome (GOLD analysis project Ga0136613, IMG submission 106649) | Polar desert sand microbial communities from Dry Valleys, Antarctica - metaG UQ272 (21.06) | ecosystem: Environmental > Terrestrial > Soil > Desert | place: Antarctica: Dry Valley... | reverse complement strand
TGGTCCCCGACCGGGAACGAACCGGCACCCACCTCGCGCCGCGGGCGAACCGTTCGGTCCAGGAGCGACGCGACTACCTCGGTGCGTTGTTCGCTGCTCCCGAGCGGGTGCTGAGCTTCTCCCGCGCCGACAGTCGCGGCCAGCGCAAGCTGCGGCCTTCCCGTTGGCTCCTCGAGACCGCCACCGCCCGTCACGGCGCGACCGTGTACGCGGACGACCTCGACCGGATCGAGACCAGCGCGTGGCTGCGCGTCATCGAGTCGTTCGAGGCGGCGGTGACGCGCGCCGACCCGCCCGCGTCGCCGTCGGAGTTCGACCTCTCCTCACTTGTCGCGTGGCGCGAAAGTCGCGACCAGGGGGCCGTCGCCCGCCACCCATTGGCAGCCGACGACCCCACGCTGCGGGCCGGGTTCGCGGCGCACGCGGGCCGCGCCGGCCGCCGGTTGTCGCCGTACGACGGCCTCGTCGGCCCGCTCGGCGACCTGGCCCCCTCGCCAGAGCGGCCGGTCTCGCCCACCTCCCTCGAGGACTGGGCCACGTGCCCGCTCCGGTACCTGCTCGGCCGCGTGCTCGGGCTCGAGGTGTTGCCGCGTCCCGAGGCGCTCACCGAGATCGAGCCGCGCGAGCAGGGCTCGCTCGTGCACGCGGTCCTGGCGCGATTCATCGAGTCGGTACCCCCCCGCCGCGACCCCTCCGAGCCCTGGTCGACCGAGGAACGGGCGGGCCTGCGCGCCATCGCCGAGCAGTGTTGCGACGAGGTCGAGGCTGCCGGCCTCACCGGCAAGCCGCTCCTGTGGCGGCTGGCCAAGCGCCGCATCCTTCGCGATCTCGACGCCGCCCTCGATGCCGACGAGATCTACCGGTCCGAGTTGGGGGTGGTACCCCTGGCCGTCGAAGTGCCCTTCGGCCTCGACGACGACGGCCCGCCGGCGGTGCCCGTCGATCTCGGCGACGGTGTCAGGGTCGCGTTCCGGGGTCGGATCGACCGGGTGGACCGGGCGCCCGACGACTCGCACCTGTCCGTCGTCGACTACAAGACCGGATCGCACGACGATCCCGCGGTCATCGCGGAAGACCCGGTGGTCCGCGGAACCCGGCTGCAGCTCGCGGTCTACGCGCTCGCGGCCCGGGCCGCGTACGGCGACGTCCCGGTGCACGCGGAGTACTGGTTCACGCGCCACGAGGGGCGTTACCCATCCGCCGGCTTCGAGCTCGACGACCACAACCTCCGACGAGTACACGAAGTGCTCCGGATCGCGGTCGAGTCGGTGCGGGCAGGCCTGTTCCCGGCTCGGCCCGGAAAAGAGAGCTACTTCGGCGGCTACGACAACTGCCGTCGGTGCGACTTCGATCGTCTGTGCGGGGTCGACCGGGCCGCCCACTGGGAACGCAAGCGAGGCGATCCCCGCATCCGCGAGTACGTGCACCTCGCCGAGGCCGACGACACCGACGCGGAGACCCGGTCGTGAGCGGCGACGTGACTGGGGGCCAGTTTCCTACCGACGAGGCGGCCCGCGAGCAGATCACCTTCGACCACGCCCACACGCTGTTCGTCGAGGCGGGGGCCGGCACCGGGAAGACATCGGCGCTGGTCGATCGGATCGTCGAGCTCGTGGCTTCGGGGGCTCGTGCGGTGCGGGATCTCGCGGTCATCACGTTCACCGAAGCGGCCGCGGCCGAGCTGGCCGACCGGGTGCGCAGGGAGTTGGAAGCGGCCGCGCGCGGAGACGGGGATCCGGCCCGGTCGCCATCGCAGCGGGCGAACTGTGCCGAGGCCGTCGCCGCGCTCGACGAGGCTGCGATCTCGACCCTGCACGGCTTCGCGCAACGCGTGCTCGCCGATCATCCCGTGGAGGCGGGCCTTCCCCCCGGGTTCGAGGTGCTCGACGACATCCAGGCCGCGATCGAGTTCGACCGGCGGTGGGACTCGTTCCTCGACGCCCTCCTCGACAACCCCGAGTTGGAGCGGGCACTGGTAGTGGCATTCGTCTTCGGCCTGTCACCGCGCCGACTGGAGGAGGTGGCGCGCGAACTGCACCGCAACTGGGACCGGCTCGAGGGGCCCGAACCTGTGGTCGAGCCCGTGCCCGCACCCGACGCCCGCGAGCTGGTCGCCGCGCTGACTGCGGTCGTCAGCCGCTCGCAGGAGTGCCTCGATCCCACCGGCGACAAGCTGGTCGCCCATCTCGAGGGTCTCGCCCCGGTGCGCGATCGATTGGCGCAATCCGAGGATGACGAGATCGCCGTGCTGGAGGCCCTGGCTGCCGTCCCCAAGCTGACGGTCGGCCCGCAGATCACCCGGGCGGCTCGATGGCCCGACGGGTGCAAGGCGGAGATCCGGTCCCTGCTCGACGAGGCGCAGGCCGTGTTCGAAACGACCGTCCACTGGGTGAAGCAGGCCGCGCTCCACCAGCTCCTGGCCGTGCTGCGTCGGTTCGTGCTGCATGCGGTCGCGGAGCGCCGGGCCGAAGGTCGTCTCGAGTTCCACGATCTGCTGGTGATGGCGCGCGACCTGCTGCGATCACGACCCGACGTCCGGCAAGCGCTGTTCGCCCGCTACCCGGCGCTGCTCCTCGACGAGTTCCAGGACACCGACCCCCTCCAGATCGAGATCGCGCTCCTGATCGCCGATGCCGGCGGCGACGCCGGCGACTGGTGGGAGGCAGCGCCGGTCGCGGGGAGCATGTTCTTCGTCGGCGACCCGAAGCAGTCGATCTACCGCTTCCGGCGCGCCGATATCGAGCTCTACCTGCGGGCCCGCGACGTCTTCGCCCGGGGTCAGCTCCACCTCACCCGCAACTTCCGCTCGACTCCAGAGATCATCGACTGGGTCAACGCGACCTTCTCGGCGCTGATGGCCGCAGGTCCCCCCGATCTTCAGGCACCCTACGAAGACCTCCACGCCACCCGCGCCGGGCTGGCCGGCGCGCCGGTTCCCGTCGTCCTCCTCGGCGGCGAGGTGCCGAAGGGATCGCTGCTCGACGAGCTCCGCGAGCGCGAGGCCGACGAGATCGCGGCGGTGATCGCACAGGCGAAGACAGAGGAGTGGCCGGTCCACGATCCGGAGTCCGACGACCCGGAGGCCACCCGTCCGGCACGGTACGCCGACATCGCGCTGCTCGTGCCAAGCCGGACGACGCTCCCCTACCTCGAGGACGCGCTCGAGCGCGCCGGCATCCCTGCCCGGGTCGAAAGCCAGTCGCTGGTGTTCGCCACCGCCGAGGTTCGCGATCTCCTGGCCGTGCTCACGGCCGTCGACGACCCGACCGACGAGGTCGCGTTGGTCGCCGCGCTGCGTTCGCCCGGCTTCGGCTGCCGCGACGACGAGTTGGTGGAGTTCCGCCGGGCCGGTGGTCATTGGGACTACCGGCGCTCGGCGCCGCCCGAGCTTCCACCGGAGCACCCGGTGGTCTCGGGGATGACGGCGCTCGGCGCGCTGCACGAGCAGCGCTGGTGGGAGACGGTCAGCGAGACGGTCGAGCGCATCGTCCGAGAGCGCCGCCTATTCGAGTTGTCACTCGCATACCGCCGCCCGCGCGACCACTGGCGCCGCATCAGATTCTTCGTCGACATGGCACGCGCATTCGTGGACGGTGGAGGCACGAGCGTCCGGAGCTTCGTCGACTGGATCGAAGACCAGATCGAACGGGAGGCTCGCGCCGTCGAAGTCGTGGTCCCGGAGGCCGACGACGACGCGGTGCGCATCCTGACCGTGCACGGCGCCAAGGGCCTGGAGTTCCCGATCGTCGTCCTCACCGGCCTCAACGTCGGTTACCAACACCGGCCCGGACCCGTGCTCTGGCGCGACTCGCACCCCGAGGTGCGGCTTGGTCCCAACTCGGGATTCGAGACCGCGGGATGGGCCGAGGTCCACGAGCGTGACGGTCGGGCCGACCGGGCCGAGAAGGTGCGCCTGCTGTATGTCGCCGCCACCCGGGCGCGCGACCATCTCGTCGTGAGCATGCATCGGCGAGAGCGCGACGCGTGCGCCGCTGCCTGGCTCGCGGAGCACGCCGGCGGGCTTGGTCTCGCTCGGGCCATGACGGCACCGGGCCCGACCGGCGAGTGGCAAGAAGCAGGAAGAGAGGAGGAGGCGGTCGGCGTGCCCCACTCGGACGGGGACGACGTGCTCGCGGCGCGCGCCCGCTGGCGGTCGGAGCGGGCGGAGCGTCTGGCCGCCGGGGCCCGGGCGGCGACCGTCGCCGCCACCGCCCTCGCAGCCCACGTCGCCGGCGACGGCGCGCTCGACCCCGATCTCGCGAAAGAGCCGGTCGAGGACGAGGTGCCGGCGTGGCGCCGGGGCCGAGCCGGCACGTCGGTCGGGCGCGCCGTCCACGCCACGCTCCAGTCGATCGCCCTCGACACCGGCGACGGGCTCGATGACACCGCCCGGGCGCAGGCCTGGGCCGAGGAGGTCCCCGCGCACGAGGCAGAGGTCCGCGACCTGGTCCGCAGCGTTCTCGACGCGCCGATCGTGCGCGCCGCGGTCGACGGCGGGCGGTTCTGGCGGGAGGTTCCGGTGGCCGTGAACATCGACGGCGTGACCCTCGAGGGGTTCGTCGACCTGCTGGTCGAGACCCCCGAGGGGTTGGTCGTGGTCGACTACAAGACCGACCGCGCCCCCGGTGACGACGAGCTCGACGCCCTGATGGCGAAGTACCGGGTGCAGGGAGCGGCGTACGCGCTGGCGCTGGAACGGGTGCTCGGCCAGCCGGTAGCGCGGTGCGTGTTCGTGTTCTCCCGGCGCGGCGGGGCGGCGGTGGAGAGGGACGTGGCCGATCTGCCCGCGGTGGTCGCCGAGGTCGAGGCACGCGTGCAGGCCATGGCGTGAGTGGCGAGTCGGTCGAGCTCCTCCACATCGCGCTGCCCCTGCTCGCGCCCTTCCGCACCGCGGCGGGTACGCATCACACCGTCGAGAAGCTGCTCGTACGGGTGGTCACGGCCACAGCCGAGGGCTGGGGCGAGTGCCCGGTCGGCCTGGGGCCCGGTTCGGTGGACTCGGTCGGCGAGGCTCGGGACGCCCTCCGCACCGGCGACGCGACCGCGCCACCCCCGGCAACGGGCGCGCTCGAGACCGCGCGGCTCGACGCCGAGCTCCGGACCGCGGGCACGTCGCTGGCCTCCCGGCTCGGCGCGACCAAGACCGCGGTCGACGCGGGGGTTGCGATCGGCATCGCGCCGTCCGTCCCCGCATTGCTCGACGAAGTCGAGCGACGACTCGGCGAGGGCTACCGGCGGGTGAAGCTCAAGATCGGACCGGGCTGGGACGTCGAGCCGGTGACAGCGGTACGTGACCGGTTCGGCGGCGAGGTCGCGCTCCAGGTCGACGCCAACGGCGCGTACACCCTCGACGACGCCGAGCACCTCGCCAACCTCGACCGGTTCGGGCTGCTCATGCTCGAGCAGCCGCTGCCGGCGGAGGACCTCGAGGGGCACGCCGAGTTGGCGCGCCGAGTACGCACGCCGGTGTGCCTCGACGAGTCGATCACGTCCGAGGCCCAACTCGATCGCGCGCTCACGCTCGGCGCGTGCTCGATCGTGAACGTCAAGCCGGCCCGGCTCGGTGGGCTGCTCACGGCCAAGCGCATCCACGACCGCTGCGTCAATGCCGGGGTGCCTGTGTGGTGCGGCGGCATGCTCGAGACGGGGATCGGCCGATCCGCCAATCTCGCGCTGGCGGCGCTGCCCGGCTTCACGCTGCCCGCAGACCTGTCGGCCTCCAACCGGTACTTCGAGCGCGACCTCACGCCGCCGTTCGTGCTCGACGACGGCCAGCTGGCGGTGCCCGACGGTCCCGGCATCGGCGTCGATCCCCTGCCCGACGTGCTCGACGCGGTCACGGTGAGCCGCGAGGACGTGACGTAACCGCCCGGCTTGCCCCCTTCACCCCGAACGCGCTCTAATATGGCGCTCTGACCTATGGCGCTCTGACCTGGGGGATGCTCGATGAAGGCTCGCCGGATCGTGCTCGTCTTCGCGCTGTGCACGCTCGCGCTCGTCGCCTGCCGCCCCATCAAGAAGGCGCCGGGGCCGACGCTCCCGCCGCCCGACACCTACGTCGCGCTCGGTGACTCGTTCGTCGCCGGGCCGCTCATCCCCGTGCAGGACACCGGTCCCACCGCCGGCTGCCTGCGCTCGAGCAACAACTACCCGCACCTGGTCGCGCCCTCGACCGGCCTGCCGAAGTTCGTCGACGTGAGCTGCAGCGGCGCCCAGACCAGGCACATGATGGAGGAGCAGGGCGTCGATCCCGGCCCGAATCCGCCTCAGTTCAACGCTTTGAGCCTGACCACCGGCTTGGTGACGATCGGCATCGGCGGGAACGACATCGGCTTCTCGAACGTCGCGACGACGTGCGGCCAGGCGTTCCTCACCGGTGGGAGCTGCCAGAACTCGTTCACCCCACCCCTCAGCGAGCGCATCGCCGCGACTGCGCCGAAGGTCGACGTAGTGCTCGACGCGATCCGCTCCCTCGCGCCCCAGGCGCGCATCCTCGTCACGAACTATCTCCCGATCTTCCCTGAGGGTCCCGATCCGATCACCGGCATCGAGGGCTGCCCACCGCAGATGCCGATCAACCCCGCCGACGTCCCCTTCCTGCGAGGAGTCCAGAAACAGCTCAACCAGATGCTGGCCGACCAAGCCGCAGCCAACGGCGCCGTGTTGGTCGACGCCTACACCGCCGGCATCGGGCACGATGCGTGCAAGGACCCCGTGACCAGATGGGTCGAGCCGGCGGTCTTCGTCCCGCTGGCTGCCCCCGTGCATCCGAACCTCGCCGGCATGCAGGCGGTCGCCAACGAGGTCGCCGCCGCGATCGCCTAGACCCTCACGCCGCCGCCAGCGGCGTGGAACTTCGAGGATGGCGAGGATCGTCGGGCGCAACGAACGCGCGCTTGCCCTGTCCGTCGACAAGGGCCCATTTGTCTCTGGTCTTGAGGTCGTGATGGTGGGAGCAGAGCCGGTCGAGGAGGTCGAAGACCGTCCGGTGCGTGGTGGCCCAGTCATCGCGGTGGTCGAACTCCAAGAAAGTGAGCGCGTTGCAGCCTTCGGCGGCACAGGTCGGGTAGAGCCATTCGAGCGCGCTGCGCTGGTGGGCATTCGGCCGGCGCCCGAGGTGGGCGACGCCGACGACTTCCTTGCCCTTGATAACAATTGCGGCGAGGAACGGGTCGCCGGTCTCGAGCATCTCCTGGACGGCGGAGACGGCGACGGGCCCGTACCCGGCGATCTCGCAGACCTCGTCGCCCACCGCCGCGCCGCTGAGCAGCCGTTCCAGGTCGACGCGCACCAGCACCTTGGCGGTGCCGGAGGGGGCGTTGGCTCGGCCGCGTCGGCGACAGACGACCCGGTGAAGGGCGTCGGCGGCGTACGCCTCGGAGGATTCACGCCGGCCGTCCTTCCGGGCCTGCTTGAAGAGTCGGTCCCGAGTCGGTGCCAGCTCGCCCATGATCTCGGCGACCCGCTCGGGGTTGTCGTTCAGGTGCAGCTGTCCGGTGCCCTCGCCGTCGACCCAGCTGCGCAGCCCGCGCCGCTCGTGGATCCGGCGCCGTCGCTCCTCCCGGTCGCAGGCGTTTGCCTTCGTGCGGGCGCACGCATCGCGTAGCTCACCCAGCGACCCGGACCGCGAGGTCTCGAGCAGACTCTTCTCGGCCTCCGGATCGGCCGAGGCCGCGCCCACGACCAGGGACGCCTGCTCCATGGAGAGGTCGCCGCGTCGCACCGCCTTCGAGGTTGCGGGGAGCGCGGAGAGAAGCCGGCCGGTGTCGAGGGTCTCCTTCGCTTGCGCGATGGACGTGCCGGTGGCCGCGGCCAGCTCGTGGGCGGCGGAACGTTCACCGGTCTTCTTCCAGACGCTCGTCTCGGCCACCCGAGCGGCCGCCAGCGCCTCGATCGCGGCCGCCGACTTCTTGATCGCGCTCGCCTCGTCGCGAACCCGCGCCGCATCACGCGCCGACATCAACGCAGGATCGAACGCACTCGCGTACTCGCGTACCCCGCGGCGCAGCTCCGACAACCTCATACTTTGGATTGTACGGAGGGGATGTGACAGAACTCCAGAAACATCGCCCTCGTCAGTCACTCTCGCGACGCTGGCATGATCGCTCCATGCTTGACGTTCGGCCGCTCGAGTACGGCGACCGCGCCTGGCTCGAACGCGTGCTCCGGGAGGAGACCGCGGGACCGATGATCGTGAGCCGCGGCCACCTTCACGACGGGCTCGAGCTCCCCGGTCTCGTGGCCAGTCATGAGGGCGAGCGGGCCGGCGCCCTCCTGCACCGCGTCGGCGGCGACGAGCTCGAGATCGTGTTCATCGCCACCACGGTCCGCGCGGTGGGGGCGGGAGCCGCGCTCCTCGCCGCGGCGGTTGAGCTCGCGGCCCGGGAACGCTGCCGCCGAGCGTGGCTGGTGACGACCAACGACAACATCAACGCGATCGGCTTCTACCAGCGCCACGGTTGGGATCTCGTAGCGTTCCACCGCGACGCGGTGACGGAGTCACGCAGGCTCAAACCAGCCATCCCGGCAACTGGCAACGACGGCATCCCCGTCCGCCACGAGCTGGAGTTCGAACACCTGCTCTGAGGGTTCCCGGTAGACTGGTTTCCTCCCCCGTTCAACCCGAAAGGCCTCTCCGTGCGCGCGCGCAACGACATCCGCAACGTGGCGATCGTCGCCCACGTCGACCACGGCAAGACCACGCTGGTCGACGCGCTGCTGCGCCAGACCGGGGCATTCCGCGCCCACCAGGAAGTGGTCGACAGGGTGCTCGACTCGAACGACCTCGAACGCGAGAAGGGCATCACCATCCTCGCCAAGAACACGTCGGTCCGGTACGGCGGGGTGAAGATCAACATCATCGACACGCCCGGGCACGCCGACTTCGGCGGCGAGGTCGAACGGGGGCTCACGATGGTCGACGGCATTCTTCTTCTCGTCGATGCGGCCGAAGGCCCCCTGCCCCAGACCCGCTTCGTGCTCCGGAAGGCGCTCGAGGCCCGCCTGCCCGTCATCGTCGTCGTGAACAAGGTGGACCGCGGCGACGCCCGGGTCGGCGAGGTGGTGCACGAGATCGAGGAGCTGTTCCTCGACCTCGACGCCGACGAGCACCAGATCGACTTCCCGATCGCCTACAGCAACGCCCGCGCCGGTCGGGCGTCGCTCGACGCCGACGACCCCGACCTCCGGCTGCCGGGCCCAGCGGGCGAGGGTGGTCTCAAGTCGCTGCTCGAGCTCCTCATCGAGCGTGTTCCCGCGCCCGAGCACGACCCCGAGCACCCACTCCAGGCGCTGGTCACGAACCTCGACGCGTCGCCGTACGTCGGACGGCTCGCGCTGTGCCGGGTGCGCCAGGGCACCCTGCGGCGCGGCGCGCCCGTCGCATGGTGCCGCGCCGACGGCACCGTCCAGACCGTGAAGATCACCGAGCTCTACCTGACCGAGGCGCTCGCACGCGTCGACGCCACCGAGGCCGGACCGGGCGAGATCGCGGCGATCGCGGGGCTCGCCGAGGTAACCATCGGCGAGACGCTCGCCGACCCCGACGACCCCCGGCCGCTCCCGGTCATCCACATCGACGACCCGAGCCTGGCCATGACCATCGGGATCAACACCTCGCCGCTCGCCGGCCAGGAGGGCAGCCAGCTCACCGCCCGCCTGGTGAAGAGCCGGCTCGACGCCGAGCTCGTCGGCAACGTCTCGCTGCGCGTGCTGCCGACGGCCCGCCCGGACGCGTGGGAGGTGCAGGGACGCGGCGAGCTCCAGCTCGCGGTGCTGGTCGAGACGATGCGGCGTGAGGGCTTCGAGCTCACCGTCGGCAAGCCCGAGGTGGTCACCAAGAAGGTGGACGGCAAGGTGCACGAGCCGGTCGACCGGGTCGCGATCGACGTGCCCGAGGAGCACCTCGGCACCGTCACCCAGATGCTGGCGGTGCGCAAGGGTCGCCTCGAGCAGATGGTGAACCACGGCACAGGTTGGGTGCGCATGGAGTACCTCGTGCCCGCGCGCGCGCTCGTCGGCTTCCGCACCGAGTTCCTCACCGAGACCCGCGGCACCGGGCTGCTCCACCCGGTATTCGAGGGATACGAGCCGTGGCACGGCGAGCTGCGCACACGCTCGACCGGTTCCCTCGTGGCCGACCGGCGCGGGATGACGACGGCGTACTCGCTCATGGGCATCCAGGAGCGGGGCGAGCTCTTCGTCGGGGCCGGGGTGGAGGTCTACGAGGGGATGATCATCGGTGAGAACGGGCGCGCCGAGGACATCGATGCAAACCCCACCAAGGAGAAGAAGCTCACCAACCACCGTGCTGCCGCGGCCGACGACATGATCCGCCTGGCGCCACCGCGACCGGTCTCGCTCGAGTACGCGCTCGAACTCATCGCCCCCGACGAGCTCGTCGAGGCGACGCCGAAGTCGGTGCGCCTCCGCAAGGCCGTACTCGACCAGACCGTGCGCGGCCGCGCGGGCAAGCGCGCCCGGGTGGAAAGCGGTTAGCGCGTCACGCGCTAGGCGCGCCCTGGCTCCAGGGCGCGTGACCTCACGGGTTATGAGGGCTGCGCCGCGTCGTCCGTGGATGCGAACGTCTCGGGGACGGGGTACTCGCCGAGCACGAAGTTGAGGATTGCGGCGTGCTGCATGTCGATGATGTAGATGGAACCTGCGAGCTCGATCGCGTCCGGCGCCTTTAACCTGGGGATCGCCTGCAGGTAGGTCGCGGCCGCGATCTGCTCGAGCATCAGAGCGAGTTCGGCGGCACCTACGAAGTCGGTGACCTGGCCGAATGCCTCGTCGACCGTCGCCTTGAGAGCCGGGTCGGGCTCTGTCACCTCGGCTTGGCCGTTGGTGGTGAGCACCTCGTTCCAGCTGTCGAGCTGCGCCTGGTGCTGCGACATGGCGGTGGTGACGAACTCGGCACCCGCCGGGGGGACCGGTCCGAGGCTCCCGGCGGTGGCTGCGTCGAGAGCAGCGGTGTACGTACCGACCGCGAGCACCTCGAGGCTGGCGGCGAAGGCCGCGGTCTCGAGATCCTTGTTGCCGCCCCCGCCCTTGACCGGGCGGGTCGCGGATGCGCCCGCCGGGGTGGCTCCGCCGAGCGCCGTGGCGGCAGCTACGGCGGCGCCCGCCGCTCCAGTGGCGGCAAGGAAGCCCCGCCGGGTGAGAGCAGTAACGGTCAATTCGGGCGCGGACATGTCGTGGTCAGCGGTGTCGATGGTCTCGTCGCTCATTTCACTGCACCTTCCTCTGGAGGGCTGGCCATGCTGGTGCCCTGGAACGGGTCCGGGAACGCCACGCTTCCGGCCGCGGCCGGCAGCGCCGCGACATCAGTCGGGATAGCGATCAGATCGGCACCGCCGCCTTCGAGCAGCGCCCGAACCGCGCGCAGCGTCGCCAGGTGCTGGGACTCCACACCCATCACGCTCGCCATGATCGACTTCGATTTCTTGTTGCTGAACATCGACAGGTCGGCGAGGTAGGTCTCGGTGGCCACCTGCTCGATAGTGGCGGCCAGGTTCACCACGTCCAGCGGTGTCTGCAGGCCGGGCTTCGCCTCCTCGACGACCGGCGCGTACTTCGGGTTGGGCTGCTTCTGCTTCTTTCCGTCGAGCGCCTTGGTCTGGGCTTGGAACGCCTTGCGGTGCTCGTCGTGCTGCATCATCGTCGTCTCGGCGAAGGTGACCACGACTTCGTTCCCGTCCTTGATGAACGGGAGGCCCAGCGCGGCGTCGTAGGTGGCGATCGCCAGGATCTCCAGCGACGAGGCGGTCTGGAGGATCTGGACGTCGAGCTTCTTCTTCTTGGCGGCGCTCGCGGGGGAGACGATCAGCGCCGCCAAGGCGGCGCCCAAGCCGCCGGCCAGCGCCCCCCGTCGCGCGAAGCCGCCCGCTCCGAGTCCGAGGTCCTTCAACAGGCCACGTCGGCTCTCGTTGAACCGGGCGACCTCGTCGGGGTCGACTTCCTCCCGTCGGCTTTCCTCGCGCACGTCCTCGAGGTCGGGGATCGTCGAGCATGCTCGGCGCATCGCGTCCGACTGGAGGTCTTGCGATTCCTCGATCAGCTCACCGAGGGCTCGGTCGTCCACTGACATGGTCAACTCCTCGTCCATCGCCTTCACGGGGTGTGTGCTTCGACGGCGAACCGCCGTGTCGCTTCGTTCTTCTCGTGTACGGGGCTGCGACCGAAGTTGGATGACGATTTTCTCGAACCTCTCGAAAGCACCGTCTCTGCTTGGTCGTTCATCGCTTGAGCACCCTGCCGAGAACGATGCTGAGCTCGTAGAAGACGTACATGGGCCCGGCCATGAACAGCAGGGAGTAGGGGTCTTGGCTCGGCGTGATGAAGGCGGCGAAGACCACGATGATGACGACCGTTGCCCGTCGCCAGCGCCGAAGCTGGGCGGTAGAGATGACACGGGCGAGGAGCAGGAACACCAAGACGACCGGGAACTGGAACGCCACTCCGAACGCCACGACCATGAGGGTGACCAACGAGAGGTAGCGGTCGGCGCTCAGGAGGGGCTCCAGCTCGGAACCTCCGATGTTCAACAGGAAGTCGAGGGCTTTGGGCAGCGTGAGCAGGGCCACGACGGTGCCGGAGACGAACAAGAGGATCGACGTGGCGACGAACGGGACCGCGTACCGCTTCTCTTTCGGCTCGAGGCCGGGGG
>Ga0136613_10001325_pt1 | contig 12672 bp, 7 predicted proteins | sample AntDrymUQ2722106_2_FD_106649 | JGI IMG/M metagenome (GOLD analysis project Ga0136613, IMG submission 106649) | Polar desert sand microbial communities from Dry Valleys, Antarctica - metaG UQ272 (21.06) | ecosystem: Environmental > Terrestrial > Soil > Desert | place: Antarctica: Dry Valley... | reverse complement strand
GGCTGCGGGTTCGGCACCTCGACGATCGTGATGGCCCAGGCCTACCCGCGCTCGACGTTCGTCGGCTTCGACCCGCACCAGGGCTCGGCCGAGGCCGCCCGCGAGGCAGCCGCCGAGGCTGGGCTGGGCGACCGGGTCCGGTTCGAGGTAGCGACCGCGCAGGAGTTCACCGGCACCTACGACCTGGTCACGATCTGCGACGCCCTGCACGACATGGGCGACCCGGTCGGCGCCGCCACCCGGGCGCGGACTGCGCTGGCCGACGGCGGCACGCTCATGGTCGTCGAGCCGCTGGCCGGCGACCGGGTCGAGGACAACCAGAACCCGGTGAGCGCTGCCTACTACGCGTTCTCCAACTTCCTCTGCACTGCAGGCTCACTCTCCCAGGAGGTCGGCAAGGCGCTCGGCGCCCAGGCCGGTGAGGGGCGGCTTCGCGACGTCCTCACCACGGCAGGCTTCTCCAGGGTGCACCGGGTCGCCGAGTCAGCGCTCAACATGGTGCTCGAGGCCAGGCCCTGATGACTGACGGCTAGGTTCCAGCCATGGCCCTCACCCCTGCCCGCCGGCAGGCCACCACCGCGCTGCTGGACGCGGCCGAGACGCTGCTGGTCGAGGTCGGTTATGCCGGCGTCACGGTCCGTGCGCTCGCCGAGCGGGCAGGGGTCAACCAAGGTCTGGTGCACTACTACTTCGGCTCGATGGAGGAACTGCTCCTGCAGACCCTGGAGCGGTTCACCGGCCGGCTGATCGATCGTCAGGTCGCGCTGTACGCGGGGACCGAGCCGTTCGCCGACAAGTGGCGGACGGCGATGGTCTACCTCACCGAGGACCTGCAATCCGGGTACCAGAAGATCTGGCTCGAGCTGCAGGCGATGGCCTGGAACCACGACGGCATGCGCGACCGGGTCGCGAAAGTGCTCGACACCTGGATTGACGTGCTCCGTCCGGCGTTCGCGACCGGTCTGGTCGAGCTCGGTGTCGACACCGAGCGGCTCCCGCCCGACGTCGTCGTCGCGCTGGTGGCCACGTTCAACCAGGGGATCATGCTCGAGCGGCTCTCCGGTGCCGACTCCGGCCACGCCCCTCTGCTGGCCTGGATCGACGGGCTGATCACGAAACAGGAGCAAGCAACCGAGCAGGAGTGACGCCATGCGGGCACGTCAGCCGGATGCCGACGGGTACGTCGACCGGGACGGGGTGAAGCTGGCATACGAGGTCTTCGGCACGGGCTCGCCCACCGTGCTGCTCATGCCGACCTGGTCGATCATCCACTCCAGGTTCTGGAAGCTTCAGGTTCCGTACCTCGCGCGACACTTCCGCGTGGTCACGTTCGACGGGCGCGGCTGCGGCCGCTCGGACCGGCCGGTAGGCGCCGACGCGTACGCGGATGCCGAGTTCGCCGCCGACGCGATGGCCGTGCTGGACGGAACGGGTACCGACCGGGCGGTCCTGGTCGCACTGTCAGCTGGCGCGGTCTGGTCGATCCAGCTCGCGGTCGGGCATCCGGAGCGAGTGCTCGGCGTCGTCGCGATCGGTCCGTCAGTCGGGCTCGTCCCACGGCACGAGGAGCGCAGACGCTGGGCGTGGGACGAGCGGCACGACACGACGGAAGGGTGGGCGAAGTACAACCGGCACTACTGGCTCGAGGGCGACTACGAGTCCTTTCTCGAGTTCTTCTTCGGCCAGATGTTCTCGGAGCCGCACTCCACCAAGCAGGTCGAGGACTGCGTCGGTTGGGGGAAAGAGATCGAGCCAGCGACGTTGGTCGACACCTCGCTCGGGCCCCAGTCGTTCTCATCGTCGACATTCGCCGAGAGGAGCAAACAGGTCCGTTGTCCGGTGCTGGTGATCCACGGCAGCGAGGACCACATCTCCCCGCACGGGAATGGCGTCGCCCTCGCCGAACTCACGGGTGGTTCGCTGGTGACCGTCGGCGGAGGCGGGCACGGTCCCCAGGCGAGGGATCCGGTCCTCGTGAACGGGCTGCTGAAGGACTTCATCGACTCGGTCGCTCCGAGGGCGCGGCGGCCGACCTGGACCAGAGCCTTCCGGCGACCGAAGCGGGCGCTCTACCTGTCCTCGCCGATCGGGCTCGGTCATGCTCGCCGCGACGTGGCGATCGCCCAGAACCTGCGAGCGCTGCACCCTGACCTCGAGATCGACTGGCTGGCGCAGCACCCGGTGACGACCGTGCTCGAGGGCGCCGGGGAACGGATCCATCCGGCGTCGGCTGACCTGGTGAACGAGTCGGCGCACATCGAGTCCGAGGCCGGCGAGCACGACCTGCACGCGTTCCAGGCGATCCGCCGGATGGACGAGATCCTGGTCAGCAACTTCATGGTCTTCAAGGACTTGGTCGACCAGGTCCCGTACGACCTCGTGATCGGCGACGAGGCCTGGGACGTCGACTACTTTCTGCACGAGAACCCCGAGCTCAAGCGGTTCGGGTTCGCCTGGCTCACAGACTTCGTGGGCTGGGTGCCGATGCCCGAGGGTGGGCCGGCGGAAGCGGCGCTGACCGCCGACTACAACGCCGAGATGCTCGAGCAGCGGGCCAGGTTCGCGCGGGTCCGGGACCGCTCGATCTTCGTCGGCGATCCCGGCGACGTGGTGCCCGGCCGGTTCGGACCGGGGCTCCCGGCGATCCGAACGTGGACGCGCGAGCACTACGACTTCGCCGGCTACGTCACCGGCTTCGACCCAGTCGGTTCCGATCGCCGACCCGAGCTGCGGTCCGCCCTCGGGTACCCGACCGACGCTCGGGTGTGCGTCGTGACCGTGGGCGGCTCAGGTGTCGGCGAGTCGTTGCTGCGCCGCGTGCTGGACGCGGTGCCGCAGGTCCGGCGGCAGGCACCCGACGTACGGTTCCTGGTCGTGACCGGCCCGCGCATCGATCCGCGGTCGCTGCCCCGCCGTCGCGGCGTCACGATCCGCGGCTACGTGCCCGACCTCTACCGGCACCTCGCCGTCTGCGACCTCGCGGTGGTGCAGGGTGGGCTCACCACGTGCATGGAGCTGACCGCCAACCGGAGACCGTTCCTCTACTTCCCGCTGGCGAACCATTTCGAGCAGCAGGTGCACGTCGCGTACCGCCTCGATCGGCATCGCGCCGGACGGCGCATGGAATACGCCAAGGCCGACCCTGACGCGGTCGCCGCTGCGATCGTGGAGGAGATCGGCCGCCCGGTGGACTACCGGACCGTTCGTTCCGACGGCGCGCGACGCGCGGCCGCGATGCTCGCCGACCTGCTCTGAGTGACGAGGCAGTCCACCGATCTGTTCGGTCACGCCACGTGGACTCTCGCCTCTCGGCAGAGGCTGCATTACCCAGGAGATCCCCTCGGGTTGTCCCGAGGTGGGGCTGGGACCGCGCTGTCGGGGTCGAGCTCGAGCTCGTCGGGTGAGGCACGGGCCTCGTGATTCAGGGATCGTCCGCGCACTGATAGCCTGAGCCCTGCCGTACGTACGGCCGCGGATTCCAGAGAGCCCGGGTGGACCTGCCCCGGAGCGCCGCGCAGCGATCCCAGAAGGAGCGGGTACCCCGTCGTGCCACTCGACACAAGCGCCAAGAAGACGATCATCGACGAATACGCCACCGGCGACGCCGACACCGGCTCCCCTGAGGTCCAGGTTGCGCTGCTCTCCAAGCGGATTGCCGAGCTGACCGAGCACCTCAAGGTGCACAAGCACGACCACCACAGCCGTCGTGGGCTTCTCCTGCTCGTGGGACGTCGCCGCCGACTGCTGAACTACCTGGCCGAGAAGGACATCGCCCGCTACCGCGAGCTGATTGCCCGTCTCGGCCTCCGCCGCTAGCGGTTCGACCGACCTGGCGTCGTCCCGTCCGCGGGAGCGATGCTCGACCGATCGGACGCGGCACCGGGCGGCGCCGCCAGATGCGGCTCCGCCGGGGCAACAACTGCACACACAACCGAGCCGCAACGAGAGCGTCACCGCTCTTCCGCGCCGGTCCTCGGTAGTGGCTCTCGGGCTCGCCCAAACGCCCTCGTCCTCCTGACGAACAGTCATCTGGAGGACACGGCGCTGGCGGTCACCGCGAGCCTCGATCGATGACCGGCCCAAGACCGTGACCCCTCGCCTCGCGTGCTCAAGACGCTCAGGAGGGTGACCCGTGGAGGGTCCCGACATCCATGCCGCTGAGGCCGTGATCGACAACGGAACCTTCGGCACCCGTACCATCCGCTTCGAGACCGGCCGACTCGCTCGGCAGGCCGCCGGCAGCGTCCTTGCCTACCTGGACGACGACACCGTGGTCCTGTCCGCCACGACGGCGTCGAAGAAGCCCAAGGACCAGTTCGACTTCTTCCCGCTCACCGTCGACGTCGAGGAGCGGATGTACGCCGCAGGGCGCATCCCGGGCTCGTTCTTCCGCCGGGAGGGCCGCCCCAGCGAAGGCGCGATCCTCACCTGCCGCCTGATCGACCGGCCGCTGCGCCCGACGTTCCAGCACGGGCTCCGCCACGAGGTCCAGGTCGTGGAGACCGTCCTCGCGCTCAACCCGGACCACTTCTACGACGTGGTTGCGATCAACGCGGCTTCGCTGTCGACCCAGATCTCCGGGCTCCCGTTCTCCGGACCGGTCGGCGCGACCCGGGTCGCGCACGTCGACGGCCAGTGGGTCGGGTTCCCGACCGTGGCCGAGGCCGAGCGGTCCACGTTCGACATGGTCGTGGCCGGCCGGGTGGTCGAGGACGGTGACGTCGCGATCATGATGGTCGAGGCCGAGGCCACCGCGCAGACCTGGAACCTCGTCCGCGACGGTGCTACCGCCCCGACCGAGCAGGTCGTGGCCGAGGGCCTCGAAGCCGCCAAGGCTTTCATCAAGATCCTCTGCGCCGCCCAGCAGGAGGTGGCCGCGGCCGCGTCGAAGCCGACGCAGGAGTTCCCGGTCTACCTCGAGTACCAGCAGGACGTGTTCGACGCTGTCGCGTCCGCCGTCGCCGACGAGCTCGGCAAGGCACTCACGATCGCCGACAAGACCGAGCGCGAGGCCCAGCTGGACAGTGTCAAGGCGCTCGCTGTCGAGCGGGTCGGTGAGCAGTTCGTCGGCCGTGAGAAGGAGATCGGTGGCGCGTTCCGCTCGCTGACCAAGCAGGTCGTGCGCGAGCGGGTGCTGCGCGACAAGGTCCGCATGGACGGCCGTGGTCTCGCCGACATCAGGTCGCTCGGCGCCGAGGTCGACGTGCTCCCGCGGGTGCACGGTTCGGCCCTGTTCGAGCGGGGCGAGACGCAGATCCTCGGCGTCACCACGCTGAACATGCTCGGGCTCGAGCAGAAGCTCGACACGCTCGCGCCGGAGAAGTCCAAGCGCTACATGCACAACTACAACTTCCCGCCGTACTCGACCGGTGAAACCGGTCGCGTGGGCTCGCCGAAGCGGCGCGAGATCGGCCACGGAGCGCTGGCCGAGCGAGCGCTCCTCCCGGTGCTGCCGACCCGCGAGGAGTTCCCGTACGCGATCCGTCAGGTGTCCGAGGCGCTCGGCTCCAACGGCTCGACGTCCATGGGCTCGGTGTGCGCGTCGACGATGGCACTGCTCAACGCCGGGGTGCCGCTGCGCGCGCCGGTCGCGGGCATCGCGATGGGCCTGATCTCCGGCGAGGTCGACGGCAAGACCGAGTACGTCACGCTCACCGACATCCTCGGTGCGGAGGACGCGTTCGGCGACATGGACTTCAAGGTGGCCGGCACGCGCGAGTTCGTCACCGCGCTGCAGCTCGACACGAAGCTCGACGGGATCCCCGCGTCGGTGCTCACCTCGGCGCTCACGCAGGCGTTCGCCGCCCGGATCGCGATCCTCGACGTCATGTCCGAGGCGATCGACGGCCCGGACGAGATGAGCCAGTACGCGCCGCGGATCATCACGGTGAAGATCCCGGTCGACAAGATCGGCGAGGTGATCGGGCCGAAGGGCAAGATCATCAACCAGATCCAGGACGACACCGGCGCCCAGATCTCGATCGAGGACGACGGCACGATCTATATCGGTGCCGACAACGGCGAGGCAGCCGAGGCCGCGCGAGCGATGGTGAACGCGATCGCCAACCCGACGATGCCCGAGGTCGGCGAGCGCTACCTCGGAACGGTCGTCAAGACGACGGCGTTCGGCGCGTTCATCTCGCTCACTCCTGGTCGCGATGGTCTGCTCCACATCTCGAAGCTGCGCGCGCTCTCCGGTGGGAAACGTGTCGACAACGTCGAGGACGTCGTGTCGGTCGGCCAGAAGATCCAGGTCGAGGTCACGGAGATCGACCCGCGCGGCAAGCTCTCGCTGTCCCCGATCGTCGAGGACCCGCCTTCGGAGGAGGCGGCGCCGGCCGAGTAGCCGGTCACCTGCGCCGCGCACCACCGCAAGACCTTCGTTCGACCCGACCTCGAGGAAGCAGAGCCCAACACCGTGACAGCCGCCGGTCAGCGCCGTTCGTCAACCCGCACGGTGCTGCCGGCGAGTCACGGGGGTGGGCTGGTCCGGCAGACGGTCCTGCCCGGTGGGCTGCGGGTCCTCACCGAGGCGATGCCGACCGTACGTTCGGTCGCGGTCGGCATGTGGGTGGGTGTCGGGTCCAGGGACGAGACGCCGTCGTTGGCCGGTGCCAGCCACTACCTGGAGCACCTGCTCTTCAAAGGGACGAAACGGCGCAACGCGATGGCGATCTCATCGGCGATCGAGGCCGTCGGCGGTGACATCAACGCGTTCACCGCCAAGGAGTACACGTGCTACTACGCGCGGGTGCTCGACGAGGACGTGCCCCTTGCGATCGACGTCCTGACCGACCTGATCACCTCGTCGGTGGTCTCGACCACGGACGTCGAGTCCGAGCGTGGCGTGATCCTCGAGGAGATCGCGATGCACGACGACGAGCCCGGTGATGCCGTCCACGACCTGTTCGCTCACGCGTTCTACGGCGGCAACCCGCTGGGTCGGCCGGTTCTCGGGACGGTCGAGTCGATCGAGACGTTGTCCCGGTCGGCGGTCAACGGCTACTACCGGCGCCGCTACCAGGCCCGCAACCTGGTGATCACCGCGGCCGGCAACGTCGACCACGCCGCCCTCGTACGCCAGGTGCGGCACGCGTTCGAGGCCGCGGATGCCCTCGGCGACGGTTCGGACGCTCCCGCGGCACCGCGTACCGGCGGGCGGCCGAGCCAGACCTTCCCCGGTGTGGCCCTCACCACGCGGTCGACCGAGCAGGCGCACCTCGTGCTGGGCGTGCCCGGCCTGGTCCGTACCGACCCTCGCCGCTTCGCCCTCGGCGTGCTCAACGCTGCCCTCGGCGGCTGCATGAGCTCGAGGCTGTTCCAGGAGGTGCGGGAGAAGCACGGCCTCGCCTACTCCGTCTACTCCTTCGCCGCGCAGTACGCCGACTCAGGTTTCATCGGCGTCTACGCCGGCTGCAACCCGAAGAAGGTCACCGACGTGCTGGGCCTGTGCCGCGACCAGATGCTCGCGGTCGCCGAGCACGGCATCGACGAGGAGGAACTTCTTCGCGGCAAGGGCCAGATGCGCGGCGGGCTCGTGCTCGGCCTCGAGGACCCCGGCTCACGCATGAGCCGGCTCGGCAAGTCCGCGCTCGTCTACGACGAGCTGATGGGTGTCGGCGAGGTGCTCGAGCGGATCAGCGCGGTCACCCTCGACGACGTCCTCGAGGTCGCGCAGCTCTTGGCGGCCCAGCCCACCCTCGCCCTGGTGAGCACGCACCGGAACCCTGACCGGTTCGCCACCGCCGTCGGCTGACCCATCGGGCCCTTGCACCGCCGTCTGTTGGTCAGGTCGCGTCGACGGCGGCGGCGGTGACGTCGTTCGCGTTCAACCTGGACCAGTTGGTCACGGACACGACGAGATCGTGGTTCGCCGGCACACTGACCGTGCCCACGTCGCGGGTCACCGCGGTCGAGGTCGGCGCCGTCACGCCGAGGAGCTTGACCGGCAGGGCAGTGTCGGCGCCGTTGTTGGCGATCCGGACGAGCGACAGGTCTGGCGTCACCGTGACGTCCAGGTCAGCGATCGCCGAGACGTCGAAGCCCGCGATCTCGATGCCCCGGGCCTGTCCGTCGAACTCGCTCGAGACCGAGAACGTCACCGTCTTGGGCTGGGACGGGACGAACCGGACGCGGGTGCCGTCGCCGTTCGCCGCGACGATGTCCGCCTCACCGGCTGACGTCTGCACGTCCCGGAGGTTGAGCGAGACACCAGCCGGGTTGATCGACGTGTACCCGTACGTGCCAGCTGACCGGCCCGTGATGGTCCGGGTCAACCCCTCGCCGGGCGGCAGGAGGAAGAGCCCCGGCGCCAGGTACCCGGGGTGGCTGCCCGGGATCTCGCAGAGGATCTGGCTGCCGAAGTGACCGGCTCGCCGCCCCGCGCCGTCGGTGACTTGCAGCACCGCCGGCGAGAGCAGGAAGTCGATCACGAAGGAGCTCAGCCCGAACGGTCCCGAGAACGGCAGGTCGTGGTCGGACAGCAGGTACTCACCGAGCGTCTGGGTGCCCAGGGTGATGCCATCGGCCGTGCTGAACTTCAGCGCTCCGGCCGAGAAGAACTGGAACTCCAGGTCGCCGGCGGCGTTGCGGGTGATGTCGACCCGACAGTCCGCGTCGGCCGGCGCGTTGTTGTCCCACACCTGCACCGTGATGCCGGCGACGTCCGTCCCGTCGTGGCCGGACGGGTAGAGGATCTTGATCGGGACGACGCAGTGGCTGTCGGCGAGCTTGTCGAAGTAGCCACTGTCCCAGGCGGCGCCGGACGGGATGAAGAAGAGCAGCGGTGCCGTCTCCCGGGTGCCCCCGGACGCGAAGGCCGCCTCGATCTCCCGGAACGACGTCTCGATGTTGGCGCTGCCGCGTCGCCCCTGGTCGTGCATGGTCAAGAGGCTCTCGCGGGACAGCAGCCGGCCGTGGACGGCGGTCAGGTCCGAGTGGATGTCGGCCTTTTGGATCGTCGCGAACGTGTCGCCGTGCCCCTGCCAGAACCGGTCGAGCGCGGTGGAGGCCAGGGACGTGCAGAAGCCGGTCGCCAGCCCGCCGTTGCCCTCGCCGAGCAGGAAGTAGTGGTAGAAGCCGTAGAACGCGCCGGTGAGGATCGGGTGGCCGAACACGGGATCCAGCAGCTCGTGCCACACCTCGACGCTGCCGAACGTGTCCTCGAACGTGCCCCAGGACGGCGCGCCGTCGTCAAAGTTGTCGAACTGGTAGTCGTGGACACCGAGCGTGAAGCCGTTCTGCAGGATCCGCGGCTGGGTCGCGGTGAGCTCGTTGCTCTCGCGTCCGTCGGGATTGACGACCTTGAGGCCCCAGAGGCGTTCGGCGTTCACGGTGCCGGCGATGCCGGGCATCGTGAACGTGAGGGCTGTGACGCTGGCGACGTTGGCGGGGTAGAGCTGGCCGTCGAGCGCGACGGTCGCGCCGGCCACGAACGCCTGACCGGTCAGCGCGATGTCGGCGTCGGGCGTGACCGAGACCGGTGCCGAGCCCAGATGTGGTCGCACCCCGACGATGAGTCGGTTGGACTCCTCGCCGTCGAAGCGCCGGAGGAACACCGTGTGCTCGCCGCCTTCGATCGCGGCCGGGAGCGTCACGTCGGTGCCCTCGTCGGCCCGCAGGACCGGCGTGAGCGTGGACGAACCGATCACGACCGTGTCCGTGTCCGCGAACCGGCTGCCCCTGATCGTGATCTTCGTGCCCGGGAACGCGTTCGTCGGCGTGAGATGGGTCAGCCACGGTTTGGTGAGCTGCTCGTTCCACGACTCCTCGGTGACGGTGAGGATGCGGATCTGGCCGTCGTTGGCGGCCGAGCCGTCGACGCCGCCGGCTCCGGGCTGGCCCTGAGCTCCGTCGTGGCCACGGCGTCCGCCCTCGCACACCTCGGTGTATCCGCGCATGCCGCCGCTGCCACCGAGGCCGCCGTCACCTCCGTCCCCGCCCCGTCCCGCATCACCCTTGTGCACGAGTGGGGTGAACGCGTTGGAAGTCACGAGCTCGTCGAGCGTGTCCGGCAGGACGGCAAGCGTGATCCGTCCGCCGGTCCCACCGTTCCCCCCCGTCCGCCGCCACCTCCGCCGCCACCGTTTCCGCCGTCGCCGCCGTCGCCGGGGTCGTCCCAGCAATGGCTGCCGAAGAACCACACCCACTCGCCCGAGCGGCCGCGGGCGCCGCTCCCGCCGTGCCCACCGCGCTGCCCCTTGCCGCCGCGGCCACCGTCTTGCCCGGCCACGTCGATGTCGGGCATGCCGACGAAGCGCTTCGCCCAGATCTCAAGGTGCGGCGCGTCCGAGCCGTGACGGCCGGCGATCCCACCGTCGCCGGTGGCGCCGTCGTTGCCGTCGACGCCGTGCTTCGAGCCCGGCTTCAGGGTCACCGACGACGTGCCCCAACTGTGGCCGTCCTTGCCGGGGTCCGGCCCATGGTCTGGCACCGAGAGCGCGGGACGGCGCCACGTGATCCTGGCGCCCGCCCGCGCCTCGATCTCCTCGGCGATGATGTAGAGCGTCTGGACCTCTGGCAGGATCTCGAGCGTCTGGTTCGTCAGGTCGAGCCGACCCGCGATGATCACCGAGGTATCCACCGGTGTCGTCTTCACCATTGCCGCGCCCACCGTGATGTCCGGTCGGTACGTCGCCCAGCGGTGCGGCTCGAGCCGGGACAGGTCAGCGACGATCTGGCTGGTGGTGAAGACCGGCTGCACGGCCAGCGACTCGACATGGCTAGACAGGGTGGAGCTCAGCACGGAGTGGTCTGCGCGCAGCGAGATCGTCGGGATCACCGACGGGTCGACCGGGCGCAGGGTGGGGCTGAACGACCCCGCTGGGGAGCGGGTCGACCGGGTGGCGTGCAGCACCGGAGCCGTCGCGGTCGCCTCGGTGACGGGCGTACGCGCCACCTCGACGGGCGTCCGAGCCGGCCCGACCGTCTCGAGCGCATGACCGGCGTCGCGGCTGCGCCGGTTGACCACGGCAGCGTCGAGCACGCCGCGCGCGGTTGCGGGATCGGCCGCGAACGCTGTCGCGAACTGCGTGGCGACGTCTGCGAACGAGCCGGTGACGTCGCCGAAGATCGTGCGCCGAGATGCCACGAGGATCTGGTTGGGAAGGATCGTGGTCTTCTGCGAGATCGTCAGCTTGGACAGCTGCGAGAGGTCTTCCACGCCCGCCGCCCGCATGATGCCCTTAATCTCGTCGAACCGGTGGTCGACCGCGCCCGCGTCGGCGATGACCTGTATGCCGACGCCGTAGCGGCTGACGAGTCGTCCGCGCAGGTCGTCGATCTCGAGTCGACCCTTCCGCTCGCCGGCCGCGGTGATCGCCGCGTCGGAGAGGGTCACCTCGCCCAGCGTGCCCTCGAAGCCGCGCTTGCCGGCCAGGTCGGTGCCGATCGTCATGCCCCTGCGACCCGCGGGCACCAACGTCGAGCCGGCGGCCAGCTTGCCGGCCGCCCTCCCGTCGAGCTCCAGCACCAGAGACCCGCGATCGCCACGGACCAGGCGGACGTGGGCCGCCTGCCCGACCGCGAGCTTGCGGGTCGTCTCGACCGTCTCCCAGCCGTTCTCCGTGTGGACCTCGGCCCGGATCGTCCCGTCGCTTCGTAGCGTCAGGCGGACGGGAGGTCGCTCCGAGTCCACCAGCACCTGGTTGACCCGCAGGTTCTCGGGCGTCACCACGAGGGCGAGCGTGAACGTGCCGAGCGCGTCGAACGCTTCCGTCGGAGCGATGGACACCCGGGTGGTCTTGGCCAGGGTGAACGCCCGGTCGGCCCGCAACCCGGGTCTGGCGCCCGCCGTCTTGAGCGAGACGCTCGACGAGGCGTCGAAGATGCCACCGTCGTCGGAGCGCAGGGCAAAGAGCGTCGTAACCATCGGAGTCCTCCAGCCGATGCGGCGCCGCCCACCGGCACAGTACTGGGCTTCGCGGCTCCGTGAGGTACGAAGTTGGTACTCGCGCGGGAAGATGGGCGCGGGAGGTCAGATGACGATCAAGGTCGGAGTCGTCGGGGCAGCGGGCGGCATGGGGACGGCGACGTGCGCCGCGGTCGATCGGGCCGACGACCTCGAGCTGGTCGTCCGGATCGGTCGTGGTGACGACCTCGCCCGGCTGCTCGCCTCGCGCGCCGACGTCGCCGTGGACTTCACGCACCCGGACGCGGTGCTCGGAACGGTCGAGACCTGCGTCGCGGCCGGCATCCACGTCGTGGTCGGCACGTCTGGCCTCGGCAAGCCGGATCTCGACGCGGTCCGAGCCATGCTGGACGGTGCGCCCGCAGTTGGCGTCGTGGTCGCACCGAACTTCTCCGTCGGCGCCGTCCTCATGATGCAGATGGCGGCGCAGGCATCCCCGCACTTCACCTCGGTCGAGATCGTCGAGCTCCACCGTGACACCAAGCCAGACGTCCCGTCCGGGACGGCGGCCCGCACCGCCGAGCTGGTCGCCGCGACGCGGGCGGGCGCTGGCATCGAGCGGTCGCCGGACGCGACGTCCCACGGCCGGCTCGAGGCCCGCGGCGCGGACGTCGAAGGTGTGCGCGTGCACTCCGTACGGCTGCGCGGGCTGCTCGCGCACCAGGAGGTCCTCCTCGGCAACGACGGCGAGGTGCTGACGATCCGGCACGACTCGCTCGACCGGTCCTCGTTCATGCCGGGGGTGCTGCTCGCCGTCCGGTCGG
>Ga0136613_10001324_pt1 | contig 12679 bp, 11 predicted proteins | sample AntDrymUQ2722106_2_FD_106649 | JGI IMG/M metagenome (GOLD analysis project Ga0136613, IMG submission 106649) | Polar desert sand microbial communities from Dry Valleys, Antarctica - metaG UQ272 (21.06) | ecosystem: Environmental > Terrestrial > Soil > Desert | place: Antarctica: Dry Valley... | reverse complement strand
TGGAAGGAGCAGAGCAGACAGTCGTTGGACAGGTCGGTGGGTCCGCCGTCCTTCCACGCCTTCGGGTGGTGTGCTTCGCACCAGGCTGGTGGCCGGTCGCAGCCGGGGAACACGCATCCTTGGTCGCGCACAGCCAACGCGATCCGTTGGTAGCGGTCGAAGCAGCGTCTTGTGCGGCCGAGGTCGAGGATCGCGGAGTCTGCGCCAAGCACCAGCGGCAGCAGGCCTGCGTTGCAGGCCAGCCGGCGGGCTTCACCTGCTGAGATCGACCCACCGGTGGCCAGGGTCGCCTCGCCCAGTCCTGACCGGAACTTCTCCTCGTCGATGGTGACCACGAGGGTGGCGTTGGTGACCCCGTGCTGCGGCAGAGCAGTGGTGGGGAGGTGCTCGATCAGCTCACAGAAGGCTCTCCCTATCCGTTGCCGTAGGGCAGCTGGGTCTGCTGGGTCCCGGCCGGGCCGGTGACCGCTGTCGCGATCGCCGCACCGTCACCGTCGCGGCTGCCGTTGTCGTGGTTGTGGTTGCACCGTGGTGATGCGATGGCGTCCAACGCGGACTTGAGCCCCCTTTGCGTCCTCGGAAGGTCGTCTCCTGGAGTGCCCGTGCTTCGTCTGCCTCGAGCTCCTCGGCCAGGGCCTGGTCGGCGCCGTCGGGGTCGACGACCTCGACCAGGTGGTTGGCGAGGATCTGCAGCTGGGGGTGGGTCAGGGTCTGGGCCTGGGAGACTCCTGCTGCTGACGAACCCACGCGCCCCGACCGAAACTGCCGAGGCCCTGGCGTCGACCATCCTGGCCACGGGGCATTCGACCACGTCCCGGCGCTGAGGGTTGGTCAGCGGTCGCAGCCCCCGTCGCGGTCCTTGCGCAGGTAGGCGCGCACGATGTCCGGCGTGCCCTTGTAGGCGTGGGGATCGCTCCCGGCAACCATGATGATGTCGCGGTGGTCGAACTTGCCGATGTGCTCGCCCTCGGGGATCGGCCCACGCCATGGCAGGAGTGACTCGGCACTCATGTAGTGGTTCACAAGCGCCCGTCGGAAGCTGCCGGGCCTGGTGTTGGGCAGCGACCGGTGCAGCAGGTAGCCGTTGAAGACCAGTGCCGAGCCGGCCTTTAGCTCGACCGGCACGGCGTCTGCCTCACTGTGCGGAAAGTCGTAGGCCTCGATCGCGCAGTCGTAGCGGGGGTCGTCGTGCTCCCGGTCGGGGTAGAGCACGCCACGGCTGTGCGATCCCGGAAGGACCCACAGACAGCCGTTGTCGATGGCCGCGTCGTCGAGAGCGATCCAGACCCCGGTCAGGGAGCGGTCGCGGGTGGGGATGAAGTGCTCGTCCTGATGCCAGGCCTGCCCGGCCTTACCCTCAGCCTTCATGAAGAGCATGGACTGGATGGCCTTCACGTTTGGTCCGATCACGCGGGTCAGGGCATCGACGATCACCGGTTGGTGCATCGCTCCCTGGAGCACGGGAGAGATCTTGTGCGGGAAGTTGATGGCGACGTAGCGGCGCATCGCGGCGTCGTCGGACTCACTCGGGTCGGCTGGCTCGAGTCCGTCGACTCGCCCTCGATCCCCGCGGCAGATCCTGGCGGTCTCCGCACGCAGGCGCGCCACCTCCGCCTGGGTGAGAGCGTCCTCGAGCACGACGAAACCGTGCTCGGTGTAGGTGGCAAGGTCTCGCTGCAGCGCAGTGGTGGTTGTCATGTGGATCAGCGTGCCATCCACAGGAAGGACCTAACATGGATCAACCACGCATGAGAGTGTCTGATCGTGACCTTCGTTGCCCTGGGAGACGTCGGGTCGGCCGTCTACCAGCCCGGTTCGGCGGTCGGTCCGCGTGACATGTCGCAGTTCCAGCTGGTGTGGATCCTGCGCGGCAGCGCCGACTGGTCCACCAGCGGCGTCACGCGCACGCTGCGTCCTGGTCAGCTGGTCCTGGTGCAGCCGGGCACCCGTGACCACTGGCAGTGGGACCGCTCCGACCCCACCACTCACGGCTACGTCTACTTCACCCTTCCTGGCTCCTGGCGCCCGACGCCCGGTGACTGGCCGGTCCAGCGGCTCATCGGTGAGGACGACCCGATCCCCAGCGCGTTGCGCTACCTGCTCCGCCTCGACCCCACGTCCGAGCACGACCGGGCGATCGCCGCGGAGCTGATCCGGTTCGTGCTGGTTGTCTTCACCCACGCGTCCGTCCTGGGAGACCGCGACGGGCTCCCGCCCGCCCTCGAGGCTGCCGTCGACCATGTCTATCGGGCCTGGACTCCGTCCGGCATCGCCCGACCGGTCGGGCTCGCTGAGCTCGCGAGGGCCGCCAGCCTTTCCTCCGGCCAGCTCAGCCGGATCTTCCGGAAGCGGTTCGGCGTCGCGCCCGTGACCGCCTTCGAGCTGCTCCGACTCTCGCGAGCAGCGACCCTCCTGTCCCAGAGCGACCTACCGGTCACCGCCATCGCCCGCTCCTGCGGGTTCGCCGACGCCGGTCACTTCTCACACCGCTTCCGACGGACCTACGGCTCGCCGCCCGGCCGCTACCGCCAGAGCGAGACTTCGCCCGACCCGGCTGCTCCGCTGGCGACCGCCCGCCTCCTCCCACTCGCGGCACGTCTCCTCCGCTAGATCGCCAAGGTCAGGGTCGACGTGTGGTGCCTCCGGGGCAATCGCCAGCCGGCGTGGGTCTGCCCTCTCGCGCGAGTGTGTGGCGGCACCAGGGATGGGCAACGGCGGAGACGCGCTCGCCGAGTACGCCCGACACGCCGGTCACGCCGACCTGCTGCGTGAGTGCATCGACGACCGCACCGGGCAGTGAGGCAGCGGGGCTTACCATCGGATCCTCGACGTTCGGAATCCCGCCGTCTTCAGCAGCGCAGCGTTGGTCGCCACGACCTTCGCCATGGCGGCAGACTCAGCGGTTGGCACCGGACCAGTATTCCGGATTCAACGTCGCCGGCGTGGACGTCATCGAGTACCCGGATTGGGCGCGCATGGGTGTATACGTGATGCCGCTCGACGTGCACGAGCCGATCGAGCACGTCGTGGAAGGTATCCAGCAGACTGCTCGACCACGTGGACGCGACAAGAGCGACTGGTGGATCGCGCCGACGACGCGACCGGCCGCACTCGATGAGCTTCTGGTCGCTCAAGGCGCCGAGCTTACCGAGGTGACCGACATCTTGGCCTACGACATGAGCTCCCGCGTTCCAGACACCGGCCCGACATCGAGGATCAGCTGCCGTGTCGTCCACGATGCGCGGGCCTTGAATGAGGCTGAACAAGTATCGGCTGTCATGTGGGGCGGCGAGCCGTCAACTGGAGAGCGTCGCGAACAGCAACTGCGCGACATCTGCAGTCCCGCTGGACTCCGAGGGAGGTTTCCGCGTGGTGGCCACCATCGAGGGCCGCCCGATCGCCACAGGTGGCTGCCAAGTCGCTAGAGCGGTTGCTCGGCTGTACGGCGCGTGCACGTTGCCAGACGCGCGCGGCTTGGGCGGCTACCGTGCCGTGCTGCGGACACGCTTGGAGGTTGCCCATGCCCAGGGTGCGACACTGGCCCTCGTCGATCCCGAACGTAGAACGTCCGCAATCCGGTTTACGGTGGCCTCATGATGGACAGCGTCCCCGAGAGGATCACGGCGCGGCAGTTCCACTACGCCGTCGGCGTGGACGACTGGCGGGTGGCGGATGGCGGGGCCTGTGTGCACTTCCGCACGGGGTCGTTTGGCGCTGGTGCACGGCTCGTGCACGCGATCAGCGAGATTCCCGGCATCGACGATCACGCTCCCGACGTCGATCTGCGCCTGGACGCCGTGACCGTGCGCCTCTTCACCACCGCCCCCGCACCGGACGGGCTCAGTGCCCGCGACGTCGAGGTGGCACGGCTCATCTCGAAGGCGCAGCAACTCGGATTCACCGCAGATCCGTCTGCTGTGCGGAACGTCGTGATCGTCATCGACGCGCTCGACATCCCCGCGGTGCTGCCGTTCTGGCGTGCCGTCCTCGGCTACGGCGACCGCACAGACGGGCCCGTGGACGAACTGAGCGACCCGCACCGCCGGAAGCCAGTTGTCTGCTTCCAGCAGCTGGATGCTCCGCGCCCGCAGCGTAACCGGATTCATCTGGACGTCTGGGTGCCTCACGACCAGGCCGAAGCGCGGGTCGCAGCAGCAATCGCCGCGGGTGGGCACCTGGTGACCGACCAGTGGGCACCGTCCTGGTGGGTACTGGCCGACCCGGAGGGCAACGAGGCTTGCGTCGCCACCAGGATCGGCACCGATGGACACGGCTACCCGTAAGGGCCGTGGCGCCAATGCGGATGAGCCGCGATGCGGCGCCAACCCGGCCCACATCGGCTATGTCGGTGACGGCTGACAGGACGGGCACCAGAAGGACACGCGCGCCTCGCTCGGTCTGTCGACGGCCGACGGCTGCCGTGCCGAGCGTCTGTTCGGAGGCGTGGACTGAAGGGCACCGCGCGAAGCGACACCGTGCAGCAGGTCGTCGCTCGTGGGGAAGGTGTCCGCGAGAATTCGGGTGCCGCACCTCCTGCATGGTTGACCTGCTCGTCGGTAGACCCAGAGCCGGTGACCGCGGCGGGTGTTGCCCGTGGTGGTCTGCTCGGCGCGGTCCTTGTTGAGCACCAGGAGACGATGCGTCTTGTCGAGCAACTGCGGTACGACGTCGACCTGACCCACGGGGGTGTCGGGGTGGACGCCCAGCAGGAAGCACACCTCGGCCTTGTACATGTTGCCGACCCCGGACAGGTTGCGCTGGTCGAGCAGCGCCTCGCCGACCGGCCTGTCGGGCAACGAGAAGACCCGGCGGGCGGCTTCGTCGATGGACCAGTCGGCACCGAGCAGATCAGGTCCGAGATGACCGACGACGGTGTGCTCGTCGTCGCGGGACACCACATCGACCATGCCGAGTCGGAAGCCGACGGCCTGCCAGCTCTCGGTGGCGAGCACCACCCGGGCCTGGAAGGCAGGCGAGCGCCATGCGGAGCCGACCGGGTAGATGTGCCACGAGCCCTCCATCTTGAGATGGGTGTGCAACGTGACCTGCTCGAAGCGGGTGAGGAGGTGCTTGCCGCAGCTGACGGTCTCGAGGACGGGCCTCCCGGTGAGATCGACCTCGGCCCACTGGGGCACTCGGATGTCACACGTCGTGAGCAGTCTCCCGCTCAGCGCCTTGTCCAGACGTCGAGCCGTACGCCACACGGTGTCACCCTCGGGCATCGGCTCGGCCTCCTGGTCGGACGTCGATCAGGAGCTCCGCAACCTCAGCCCGCGAGGGGTGACATGGAACCCCGCCGCCTCGAGGGCAGTCGACAGTGGTGACCCGAGTATGTGCGCTCCGTCGGCCCGCTCGACCGTGAGCCTGCCGAGGGCGCCGTCGCGCACTGCGAGGACCAACGCATCGACGGCTGGCTGGAGGCGTGCAGGGTCCGGGGAGAACGTCAGCAGGGTTCGGCCACCACGCTCGACGTACAGCGCGAGAGCGCCGTCCGCGACAACCACGACAGCACCGGCCTTGCGCCCGGGTCGGTGCCCGGCGTTGGCGGCGTCGGCGACGCGGTCCGGCCATGGGAGGGCGGCGCCGAACGGGTTGGCCGGGTCGGTTGCCGCGAGCACCAGCGCGCTCGTCTCCGGCTCAGCGCCTCGGGCCTCGCTCGACAGGGAGCGCAACCTGTCGACGGCTCCCGTGGCGCCGAACTGCGCCGCCCCGAGACCCGCGACGAAGTAGCCACGGCGGCAGCGGCCGGACTCCTCGAACGCCGACAGCACCTTGTAGACCGCGGCGAAGCCACCAGGCGTGCGTTCGCTGGCGACGGCGCCGCGGGTGACGACACCATGGCGCTCGAGGAGTGACTCGGCGGCCGCGTGGGCGCGCCGCGTCGGATCCGCCTCGCGAGCCGGCGTCAGGGACCAGCGACCTCCGACGGTCGGCGGACCGGTGCGCGACGGCATCGACGACCTGCCTGCGGAACCGCGCAGGTTGCGCCGTCCGGGAGCAACTCGGTGGCGAGGTGCCTGGCGACGCGAGCGGTGGCTGCCACGGCCGGCGCCGAGCATCGCTCGCAACGGGGAGATCGTGTCGTTGGTGAGGTGGCCCGCCCAGGTGAGGTCCCACACCACTGCCGCCAGCAGCTGGTCGTCGGTGGAGCCGACGGCGTCGGAGAGCTGCCGGAAGAAATAGCCACCGCCACCGCCCAGGACGTCGAGGACGGCGCGGTGGCTCTCGCCGAGGTCCAGCTCTGCGAAGTCGGGCAGCGTCAGTGGCGCAGTGTCGGCAGCGTGCAGCGAGACCCAGCCGTCGGTGCCTGGCAGTGCTCCCGCCCCCGCCCAGGTGACCTCGCCGGCGGCGGTGAGCTCGTCGAGCATGGACGGGTGGTAGTCGACGAGGCGACCGCTGAGGACGAAGGATTCCAACGCCGAGGCCGGCACCGCGCAACCGGCGAGCTGCTCGACAACGGACAGCACTCCGTCGACGCCGCGCAGCCGTCCGCTCACGCTCTGCCAGGCGGGCAGGAACCGGCCGAGCGCGGCCGGCTCCACGGGCTCGACCTCCTTGCGCGCGGCGGCGAGCGAGCGGCGCCGCAACCTCCTCAGGACCTCGGCGTCACACCACTCACTGCCGTGACCACCGGGCCGGAACTCGCCGGCGGCCACCCGGCCGGCAGCGCTGAGCCGAGCCAGGGCTTCGTGGGCGACCGCCTGACCGATGCTGAAGCGGGCCGCGACATCCGCTGTGACGAACGGTCCGTGGGTGCGGGCGAACCGAGCCACCAGGTCACCGAGCGGGTCGGCGACCGGCTCGGTGAACGCCTCAGGGGCGCCTGCAGGGACCGGCACGCCGAGCGCGTCGCGCAGCCGGGCGACGTCCTCGACGGCTGCCACCTGCTCCTCGCCGGCGATGCGTACGACGACGGCGCGGCGGGCAGTCACCAGCTCCGCCACGAGGGCGGCGCCATCCGCTGCGGGCACGGTGCGCTCGTCGACCTCGGTGGTCGTCAGCGGACCGAGCAGCCGCACAAGGTCGGCGACCCCCTCGATGTCTCGGGCGGCACGGTCGGGCGTCAGTCGCTGCAGCTCAGCGGAGACCGCGGCGACGATGTCGGCATCGAGCAGGTCGCGCAGCTCGGACCGCCCGAGCAGCTCGCCGAGCAGGGCGGGGTCGAGGGCGAGCGCGGCAGCCTTGCGCTCGGCGAGAGGCGAGTCGCCCTCGTAGACGAACGATGCGACGTACCCGAACAGCAGCGACCGGGCGAACGCGCTCGGCGTCACCGTCTCGACCTCGACGACGCGGATCCGCCGTGACTCGATGTCGCGCATCAGCTGAACCAGGGCGGGGACGTCGTACACATCTTGTAGGCACTCGCGGACCGCCTCGAGCACGATCGGGAACGAGCCGTACTTGCTGGCCACCTGGAGCAATGCAGCCGAGCGCTGACGCTGCTGCCACAGCGGCGAGCGCTTGCCGGGGTCACGGCGGGGGAGCAGAAGTGCCCGCGCCGCACACTCGCGGAACCGGGACGCGAACAGCGCAGAGCCGCCCACCTCGGTCGTCACCAGGTCGTCGATCTCGTCGGGCTCGAACAGGCACAACGACGCCCCCGGCGGCTCCGCGTCGGTCTCAGGGATGCGGATCACGATGCCGTCGTCGGCAGCCATCGCCTGGGCGTCGATGCCGTGACGCTCACGCATCCGGGCCTGGATGGCCAGCGCCCACGGGCCGTGGACGGCGGCACCGTACGGCGAGTGGATGATGAGTCGCCAGTCACCGAGCTCGTCTCGACACCGCTCCACGAGCAGCTGCCTGTCGTGGGGCACGTACCCGGTGTCCGAACGCTGCTCGGTGACGAAGGCGACCAGGTTCGACGCCGCGAAGCCGTCGAGGCCCGCGGCAGCCGCACGCACGGCGGCATCGGGCGCGGGCAGCTTCGCGAGCTCGCGCACGAAGGCCCCTACGGCCTGGCCGAGCTCGGCAGGGCGGCCGAGGGCATCCCCTTTCCAGAACGGCAGCCGCCCCGGCTGGCCTGGTGCGGGCGACACGAGCACCCGGTCGTGGGTGATGTCCTCGATGCGCCAGCTGGATGCACCAAGGGCGAAGATATCGCCGATGCGCGACTCGTAGACCATCTCCTCGTCGAGCTCCCCAACTCGTGATGCCTTCTCTCCGACGAGGAAGACCCCAAAGAGCCCCCGATCGGGGATGGTGCCCCCGGAGGTGACGGCGAGCCGCAGCGCACCGGGGCGGCCGGTGACGGTGTCGGCGACCCGGTCCCAGACGATCCGCGGCCGCAGCTCGGCGAACTCGTCGGACGGATATCGCCCGGCCAGCAGGTCGAGGGTGGCGTCGTAGACGGAGCGGGGGAGCGTGGCGAACGACGCTGCACGGCGTACGACGGCATACAGCGCGTCGGTCTCCCACGTGTCGAGCGCGGTGCAGGCCACGATCTGCTGCGCGAGCACGTCGAGGGGATTGGCAGGCACCTTGAGTGCCTCGATCTTGCCCTCCCGCATCCGCTCGACGGTGACCGCGGTCTGGACGAGGTCGGCACGGTGTTTGGGGAAGATCACGCCGCGCGACGTCTCACCGACCTGGTGCCCGGCTCGGCCGACCCGCTGCAACCCGCTCCCCACCGAAGGTGGCGACTCGACCTGGATCACGAGGTCGACCGCTCCCATGTCGATCCCGAGCTCGAGGCTGGACGTCGCGACGACACAGGGGAGCCGCCCGGCCTTCAGGTCGTCCTCGATCAGTGCCCGCTGCTCCTTGCTGACCGAGCCGTGGTGGGCCCTCGCGATCACCTCCGGCATGCCGTGAGACGCCCCGCTCTGGGCCATGATCTGAGCCGGTTGACCAGGCTCGGGGACGTCGTCGCCGAGCCGCTCGACCACGATCTCGTTGAGCCTGGCGGTGAGTCGCTCGGCCAGCCGCCGGGAGTTGGCGAAGACGATCGTGGAGCGGTGCTGCTGCACCAGGTCGACGATGCCCTCCTCGACGTGCGGCCAGATCGAGGCCCGCGGTGTGTTGCCGGCGGCCGGCCCTTCGAGGTCGTCGGTGACGGTGCCGAGCTCGGTCATGTCCTCGACGGGTACGACGACCCGCAGGTCCCACGCCTTGGTCGAGGGCGGCGCCACCACCTCGACGGGGTGCGCCCCCCCGAGGAACCGGGCCACCTCGTCGGTCGGCCGCACCGTCGCCGACAGCCCGATGCGCTGGGCGGGGTGCTCGAGCAGCTCGTCGAGACGCTCGAGTGACAGGGCCAGGTGAGCGCCACGTTTGGATGCGGCCACCGCATGGACCTCGTCGACGATGACGGTGTCGACACAGCGCAGCGACTCGCGTGCCTGCGACGTCAGCATCAAGAACAGCGACTCCGGCGTCGTGATCATGATGTCGGGCGGGGCCGTCGACAGCTTGCGGCGGTCGGCCTGCGACGTGTCGCCCGACCGGATGCCGACGGTGACGTCACGGACCTCGGTGCCGAGCCTTGCCGCGGTCTGGCGGATGCCGGTCAGCGGTGCCCGCAGGTTGCGCTCGACGTCGACGGCGAGGGCCTTGAGCGGCGACACGTAGAGCACCCGGCAACGCTGGCGCTTGTCCTGCGGTGGCGGCGTGGTCGTCAGCCGGTCGAGCGCCCAGAGGAACGCCGCCAGCGTCTTGCCGGACCCCGTGGGCGCGACGACGAGCGCGTGTCGCCCGGCCGCGATCGCCTTCCAGGCGCCGGACTGGGCGGAGGTCGGTGCGGCGAAGGCGCCACCGAACCAGGCCCGGGTCACGGGCGAGAACCCGGTCATGCCCTCCGACGTACGAGTCACTCGAGCATCCTGCCCCACCCCGCCGACAGATCGGGACGCGGTGCCTTCGACCCACCGGGCATGGTTGACGGGATCGTGAGACAGGGAGCGAACGCGCTGTTATGTTGCACGCACCATCCCACTACACAAGAGGAGAAGCCATGCGCGCTCTGCGCAATCTCGCTGTCGCGACTAGCACGGTCGGCCTTGTCGCCGCCGCCGTCTTGGCAGGACCACTCGCCGCCCCGGCATCGGCTGACACGCGCACCAGAACCAGCTGTCACGGGCCGAGCTACGTCCAGAAGTATCGACTCGTGAGTGCCCACCGAGCAGTGACCCTGACCCACCTCGAGGGTTTCTCGATGCCGCCGTCGTCTTCACACAAAGTGACGAAGAGTACGAGAAAGCAGACAGTCGTGCGCGCTGCGGTCCGGATGTCGGGAAGCGTGAGCGGTTCCATCGGCTTCAAGATCATCGGCAAGGCTGAAGTGGAGTTGAACATGGAGCTGCGGGCCATGGGTTCGCATACGTCCTCGACTGCGGTCAAGGTCACCGACCGGATCGCCAACAAGACCGGTCACAACGCGACATACGCCTTCTACAGCGGTGTCACCAAGGCCTACGGACGCTGGAAGCATTCCTACTGCGGGAGCGTGGACGGCGGAGGGACCTACGTGTTCTGGCGGTATGGTCGCTGGACCTCCTACCAGTTCTCCGACAGTGGAGCTGTGCGCTGTGGCGCCGGCACCAAGTACATCTCCAGTGCCGCGAAGCAGGCGCTGCGGCGCGTCTGCGGCTGACTCCTCGCACTCGTCGGGGCTCCGAGCGGCGCTCGGAGCCCCGACATCGTCTCGGGACTGCCCAGATCCAGGTCGAACGCCAGGAGGATTTGGCGCGGTCGGCGACTGCTGAGGCTCGGGTGCGCCGCGAATCGCGCCAAACCGTCCGTGAGTGCCGTCGGCGACACGCTCGGCCTGTTGTTCGACGACCAGGAACCCGAGCTCGCTCGCGCCATCACCGACGCCTTTGATCTCTACCTGACCTGACCACCGCACCCGGCCCCGCGCCAACGTCCGACATCACGCCGGAACGCCGAGGTCCCCTGGCTGCACCACTGCCCCAAGGTCCATCACAGGTCGCCGCCCTCGTCGAGCAGGCGCGTGATCTCGCGCTGGATCAGGCCGAGCCGTGCCTCCTTGACCAGGGGGACCTGCCGCCGCCGACGACGGATCTCGGCCAGGTCGATGTCGGCGGTCACCACCTGCTCCTCGTCACGGGCAGTCTCGGCGATGATGGTGCCCCACGGGTCGACGATGTGCGAGCCGCCCCAGAAGTGGAACCGCCCCTCCACACCGACGCGGTTGACGAAGACGACGAAGAGCTGAAACATCCGACCGTAGAACCGGGTGATGTCCTGCCAGTACTCGTGCGAGTCGTAGTGCTCGGGGAAGCTGCTCTGCGAGCTCGCCGCCGGAACCAGCATGACCTGGGCACCGTCCTGGGTGGCCAGGAAGGCGAGCTGCGGCTGCCAGGCGTCGTTGCAGCACAGCACAGCCATCCTGGTGTCAGGCTTGGCGTCGAACGCCCGCAGGCGAGGTCCGGGGGTGAAGTGGTTGCGCTCCTCGAAGGGCGCGTATGCCGGTAGGTACAGCTTGCGGTGCACATGGACGAGCCGTCCGGCCTCGTAGTAGGCGGTGCTGTTGTATGTGTGCGGCCCGGGGGGACCTGCCTCCGTGAAACCGACTGTGACGCCACCTGAGCCGGCGGCCTGGGCCAGCTTCTCGATGCGCGGGTCGTCTGGACGCATCGACAGGTCGGCGTCCACCTCTCCCACGGAGTAGCCGGACAAGAAGAGCTCGGGAAAGACGACGAGGTCCGCGGACTCCCCGACCGCAGTCTCGACCGCTCGCCGCGCCGACTCCACGTTGGCGTCGATGTCGCCGAGCCGGGAGTCGAGCTGGGCGAGACTGATCCGCATCCGGACCCTTCCTTCACGCGCCTCAGGTCCCGACCGAGGCCGGGACCCGAGATCGTCAATCAGTGGTACTTAGCCGATGAGGTCGTTGTCCTCCAGCCACTTCTGGGCGACCGCCTCGTGTGGAACTCCGTCTACGTCCACCGATGCGTTCATCGCCTGCAGCTCCTCGGTCGTGAGCTTCTCGGCGATCGGCGCGAGGACGTCCTCGATCTCAGGAGTGTCCGCGAGGACCTCCTTGTTGACCGTGAGCGCCACCTCGTAGCTGACGAAGTAGTCCTGGTCGTCCTCGAGCACGACCAGGTCGTTGGCGGGAATCTGGCCGGCGCTCTCGAAAACTTCGCCGAAGCTGCACGGATCCGCCTTGGGGAGAGCGGTGTAGATGATCTCGAGATCGACCTCGGTGATCTGGGCGTCAGGCAGCTCGAAGCCGTAGGCCTTCTCTACACCGGGGAATCCGTCCGCGCGGTCGAGGAACTCAGCAGCCGCACACATCGTCGCCGACTCCGGGTCGCTGTTGACGAGCTCGGCGTAGTCCGAGATCGTCGTCACCCCGAGCTCCTCCGTCGTGGCTTGGGAGGCGGCGAACGCGTAGGTGTCGTTGGCCTCCGTCTTCAGGATCCACTCGACGCCGTTCTTGCTGTCCTGCTCGGCGACCGCATCGAACAGCTCTTGGGGATCGGTCGCCGCGTCCCCGGTCTCATTGCCAAGGATCTCGGTCCAGCCGGTGCCGGTGTACTCCCAGTACATATCGATCTGGTCGGCGTCGAGCGCCTTGCGGACGTTCTTTGTGCCGGTGATCCCAGTCTCGTCCTTCACCGACGCTCCAGCGTCCTCGAGCACGACCAGGTCGTTGGCGGGAATCTGGCCGGCGCTCTCGAAAACTTCGCCGAAGCTGCACGGATCCGCCTTG
>Ga0136613_10001320_pt1 | contig 12697 bp, 10 predicted proteins | sample AntDrymUQ2722106_2_FD_106649 | JGI IMG/M metagenome (GOLD analysis project Ga0136613, IMG submission 106649) | Polar desert sand microbial communities from Dry Valleys, Antarctica - metaG UQ272 (21.06) | ecosystem: Environmental > Terrestrial > Soil > Desert | place: Antarctica: Dry Valley... | reverse complement strand
CCGTAGAAACCGCTCGAGCGCCAATTCCGACTTTTCTTCCATGACGCAACACCGAGTTTTTCCAATGCCCCGGGGCCGCTTAGCAAGTCACTTCGTTTTACTTCGACGACAAATTCAAAATCGGGCCGGTAGAACTTTACCTTCGTGATGTCCGCTTGCTCAATCGCAGCGGCAACATCATCCGGCGTGTACACTTTTTTTCCATTCGCTTCGAGCAGCGCGTCGCCATCGTGGAGTAACGCTTTGGCCAAGGGGCCATCCGGAGCGAGGCCGTGTATCTCGACACCGCGGCCGATGAGCCGCTGGACCGGCATCCAGACCACATTCACCATGCACGACGCAACCAGCAAAAACGCGAGAACGTGTGCGGCACGGCGTCGTCGGATGTTGTATGCAACGAAATAGAAGATCAGAAAAACAGCGACACCCCGCAGCTTGTTGAGCGAGATATCCGGAGCATACGACGTTAGCGAGGTGACGACCGACCAAGCAAAAAAGGCCCAGAGCGCCATATCCAGAGGGCCGAAACGAAATTTCACACGCGGCTTGAAGAACAGACGGATCAGCCAAACGAACATGCCCGTGATCCACGCCGTCTGCGTGGCGGCGATCGAGTGCGGAGCCGAGACGACCATCAGGACGAGGAACACGAACGCGATCCGCTCGAGCCATGCGACGGTGCGATCGCGGGCATCTATTCCCGCAAGATCATCCAGTCGTTCGAGCACAGTCTGCATACGCAAATGAATTTTGTTATCCTCACTTGAATTATGCAAAGTGTCGCCAGCCGTTTGCCTGACGGGCTCGAAAAATTCACGACGGATCTATTGCAAGAGGTCGCGCCGGTCGTGGGTTATCTTGCGCCAGATGAGATGCGGTTTCTTGCGTTGCTCGCTGCGTGCCCGACAGCCCCCGGCGGGATATTGGAGATAGGTTCGTTCACGGGTAAGTCGACGATTATTTTAGCAAAGGCCGCAGCCCTTGCGGGTACTGATATAGTCAACGCGGTCGACCCGATGACGGCGCCGTCAGAAACGGATCCCGATCTTCGCGGGCAGGCCAGCTCATACGCAGACTTCAAACGGAACATTGAGGAGCATGGTGTAGCCGACCGGATCCGATTTCATCAGACGTTTTCTTACGAGCTTGCCAGGACCTGGAATGACCCGCTTCGGCTGCTTTGGATCGATGGCGATCACACATACACCGGCACCAAACTGGATTATGATGGCTTCGCCCCTCACCTGATCGACAAGGGAATCATTGCGATCCACGATGTACTACATGAGTTCGAAGGCGGAGCACGCGTCTTTCTGGAAAGCGTACTTCGGTCGCCGAACTTTGGAGCCTGTGGTTTTTGCGGCTCGATCGCATGGGCGCAATATCATGTCGACAGACGCGAAGCGGAGGTTCACTCCGCCACGAAACGTGTGCTGGCGGCAAAGCTCGAACGTCTGCTTCCGTACCTTTCGAGTGGCGAGCTGCGTGGACTCAAGAAGAAAAAGTACAAGATATTTCGCTGGATGATCCCGCACGGGCGAGTCGATCCGCATGCGTGGATCGATGAAGTTATATTTGCGGATGGGCCCGGTGCCGTATGAAAAACGTGTGAATTCATGGTTCCGGTTGCAAAGTCTTAATACTGGAGCCCGAACTGTCACGAAACGATCCGAGTATGGAAACCACGGACCTTACGCTAAAAGCCGAGATCGATCTTTACTACGATCTCAGCGTTCCGGATGGGGCAACGAACGCGCCGTTGATGATCGCCGTTCACGGCTACGGAGCCCACAAGCGTTACATGATGCGCGAAGCACGTGCCGTGGCACCGGATAATTTCGTTATCGCTTCCGTTCAGGGTCCGCACCAGCATTTTCGTCCGACAGAGACCGGCTACCGGATCGGGTTTGGCTGGCTGACTGAGCACAAGCCGGAAGAATACGTCCGCATCCATCACGATTTTCTTCTGCGTGTGATCGACAAGCTCGCCGGCGACGGTTTGATCGACCGATCGCAGGTGTTCCTCTACGGATATTCACAGTCGTGTGCCTTGAACTTTCGATTCGCGTTTACAAATCCTGACGTGGCTTGCGCGATCGTCGGCGTTTGCGGTATCCCGGGCGATCTCGAGACAAATCCAGTCTACAAACCCTTCACCGCCGACACGCTTTACCTGTACGGCGACGATGATGAATTCTATACGGAGGAAAAACTTGCGGGGTTTGAAAAGAAATTGCGCGAGACCTTACCGAATTTTACGTCAAAGCAGTACAACGCAAAGCATGAGATCACCGAGGAAATGCGAGCAGACATCAGGGACTTTCTTGTTAAACTGCTATCCCGATAACTGTGCAAGCGGCTTTGCTGTGAGTAAGTCGGAAGCCGTCGTGCCGATTCTGGTAGACGAGTTGGTGATAACGAAACTAAGACTTAACGTCATCGCAGCCGAGCGTTCCTGACCTCGACCTTTCCTTCCAGCGTGGATGGAAGAATGACTCGCGGCACATCTTGACCCGAACCATTCTCATCGATCTCGACACGCAGATCCGACGCCTTCAGATTCTCGAAAAGCGAGCGTCCACCGAACAAAACAACCTGAGTACGCCTGCCGGTATCATCGCTAACTGGAACCGAATACATACGCTCGATTCGCTTTTCACCGATGCGAAAGGCGACGTCCACAACCGTACCCGTAATCACGCTGGCCTGCGGATTCGCAATCCCGATCGGCACCTGCCGCGCCGAAAAATCGGCCGTCCGTTCGGAAAGATCGATGCGCTCTGTCGAGACCGATTCCAACGATCGAATAAATCCTGCCGGCCCACGAACACGAACCTTGGCGGGGTTAACGGTTTCACCATAAAGCTCGTAACCGTCGGCTACCGCGCCATCGGTTTCAGCTTGAACGCGGACCTCTCTTTCCTCAACAGTTTCGATCCTTACCGCCATACTCCGCGGCGAGATGTCCTCAAGTTTTACTCCGGTCGGAAGCGAGACGGCGACGGTCTCGGGCGTCAGACTAATTACCCTGTCGCCAGGCATAACATTCGAGATATCCATCGACACGACCAGATCGTTTTTATCTATCTGCGCAAGCCGGCGGCTATCGCCGGTCACGACCAGTGTCACTTCCTGAATGGGCGAATTCGTCACTTCGATGTTGTTGGAGAAGCGTAGGCTGAGCGGTACTGACGGCAGCCGCTGCGTCGTCGGCGTGCTCAAGCCGGTCACACCGAGCCAAAGAGCAAACGTGATCGCAAGAGCGACAAGCTTCATCACCCAATCCTCGAGGAACACCTTGCGGAGGATGTGCCTGAAGAAGAGTCTTTTTGGTTGTGTGTCCACTATTTCAGTTGATAGTTGATAATTGATAATTGATAGTTCGGTTGTGACCGCCTAGTTGTTCTCGTGAAGTCCCTCAACTATCAACTATTAACTATCAGCTATGAGCTATCCAATTGTTATTTCCGCTTCTTCTTCCTTCATCGTCTTGGTCGATTCGCGTTTTGGTTGGACGAGTGGAATCTCCATTGCATCGAGCAGCATTTCTCGAAGCTGCGTCGTATCGAGATTGCGGCGAAGCTCGCCGGCCTCGACATAAGTGATCAGTCCGGTTTCTTCGGACACGACCAGAGAGATCGCGTCGGAGCCTTCGGTGATACCGATCGCTGCTCGATGACGCGTACCGAGATCGCGCGAGACGCTTGGGTTCTTGGTCAGCGGAAGAAAGACCGAGGCCGCAGCGATCCGCTCGTTCTGGATTATCACCGCTCCGTCATGAAGCGGCGTCGCCGGGTTGAAAATCGATACGAGAAGGTCATAGCTGATCCGAGCATCGAGCTGGACGCCCGCATCGATAAAATTTCTCAGCCCGATCTTTCGTTCGATCACGACGAGCGCACCGATCTTCTCAGTCGCTAGCGTTGTCACAGCCAGCACGATCTCGTCGTAGACGCTGCCACCGAACTGCCCCCGTTGCCGCAGCAGGATCGGGAACCGCAGGCGATTCGCGAAATACATCAGAGCCTGGCGGATCTCAGATTGAAACAGGACGATTATCGCAAAGCCAACGTAGACGACTGCGTAGCGAAGCACGAACTCGAGCGTTGCGAGATCCTGCTCGAGCGACAGCCAGTAGAGCATCCCGAGCAATATCAGTCCGACAACCGTCGGCACCGCCCGCGTGCCGCGAAGCAGCTTCAAGACGACGTACACGATGATGAATACCAACGCAATGTCGAGCACGTTGCGGAAGCTATTCACGGCGATGTAGTCGGTAATCTGCATGTGCTCCGAGCGGCTTTTGCTTTAAACGAGGAACCACCGCTGTCCCGTAAACCTATCCGATATGCCGCGGAAGAGGGTCTTTAACGTCGGTGTTCGTAAGGCTCGCGGCTTCTAAGAATATCATATCCATTTTGGGGCTCAGCTTGCTTGATCCGCTCCTCGATCTCGGTCACCGTGCGGACATCATCGTTACCACTTAGGTCATCGTTCAGATTCACACCAGCGGCCGGGGCAACTTCTCGACCTACTCGTCCATCTAGGAAAGAGGCAAATCCCAAATTTATGAGATGCTTCACGAACTTCGCCGGAGCTCTGCTGTGTCTGGCATCGCTGCCCATGCTTGGCGTGGCCCAGCAGCCCGAGCCAACGCCGCCCGAGGAAACGGTTCGGATACCGACGCAGGAAGTTCATTTGACCGTCCATGCACAAGGCGCGTTTCCCGGATTTGCACCAAAGCTGCGACCCGAGGACATAGGAGTATTTGAGGACGGGGTTGCCCAAAGTATCACGAGTATGCGAAGCACCCCGGCGAGCGTGCTGTTGCTGCTCGATACGGGTGCGGCACTAACCTTCGCGAAGAGTCGGGACATGATCGCCCTGACGGCAAGGCTCGTGATCGACAGTCTGCCGGAAACAACTGTCTGCTCCGTGTTTCAGTACAGCGACCGCACCGATGTGATCTCAGCGTGGACCGATAAGCGAGAAGAGGTCGCCGCGGATATTGGACCCGCGATAAAGAGCGGGCGACGATCCCTACTAGCCCCCGCCGTCGAACTCGCGGTCAAAAGCTTTGCATCGCAGCCGATCGGAAACCGTCATTTGATCCTGATCACTGACGGACTGAACGGATCGTCGGCGATGGATATTTCCGCCCCTGTCTTCGCAGATCTAGCGGCGGCCAACATCGCAGTCCACGTCGTCAGTTATACGGCGATCGAACAGAACGGAGCCGAGGAGGCAGGCAAGACGGTGCGAATCAACACGCGTCCGTCGCGACCGCGTGTGCCGAAAGAGATCTTTGATGAAATGGTCCGGGGTCTACCGATCTCGGTCGAAGTAAAAGAGTTCCTGAAGACGATGAATGAGGCGACGCAGATCGTGATCATCGATCTCGACGGCGAACGAAAGAAGATGCTTCGCACGCGTCGGGGCGAATGGGCAAAGGCTGAGATCAACTTGCGGGAACTTGCGAACGAAACCGGCGGTTCAGTTTTCACACCGACGGACGCGCTCGGGTTAGCAACGGCCGCGGCCGAGGTTGCACGCTCGATCGGTTCGCACTTCGACGTAACCTACACACCTCTGCGTCCGATCATCGAGTCGGAGTCGCGTACCGTGCGGACTATCTCCGTCGTCAGCCGCACCGAAGCGATAAAGGTTCGTACGAGAAAGAAATTAATGACGGGCAAGTGACGGACTAGACTTTGGGTCAGATCAAAAGGAATCCTACAAGTCGTCCGCTTTTATCGATCACGCCAACCGCTCCGCAGCCGTTCGCCGCGGCCGAGGCGTTCGCCTCCGGGATAGTCGTACCGATCTCAACAAATTGATCGGGTGTAACCGGACGCATCGCATCGCGAACAAGCTTCCGGCTCCATTCGGAGCGATCGATCAGCTTAACGTCCTTTAGCACCAGCATTCCGAAAAGCTGCCCGTCGCGGGCGACGGGGAAAACCGCTTGCGGGTAAACCGTCAGGACCTCATCCACAAACCGCTGCAGTGTCACGTCGGGGTCGGCCGCGATCGGAAGCAGCATCACGTCCTCGACATACGTCGCCCGTGCCGCCTCGATCTCGCGAATTATCGACTTTGCCGAATCGTACAAAAAGAGACCGGCCAGCACTGCCCAAAAACCGGTAAAAAACTCGCCGTAGAAAACGACGAACATCAGACCGAGTGCCATCAATCCCACGGCGATCACCTGACCGCATCGACCGGTAAGCAGGGTTGCTTCGGTCAGGTCCTTTCCGTTTTTCCAGAGATACGCACGGAGAATGCGCCCGCCGTCGAGCGGATACCCGGGAAAGAGGTTGAAAACGGCGATAAGGAAATTTGAAAGTGCCAGCAGGAACAGTACCCGCCAAAGAATGTCGAGCCCGGCCGCGTTTGCCGCTGTCATCAGACCCGCAAAAAAAAGCGTGAGCAGGAAACTGGCGGCGGGACCCGCGATCGCGATCCTGAACTCTGCTCGTGGCGTTTCCGGTGCATGTCGAAACCGGGTCAGCCCGCCAAATGGGTGCAGCACGATCTCGACAACCTCGAGCTTTTCAAGCTTTGCCGCCAGCGCATGCGCAAACTCATGAAAAAAGATCGAAGCGAAAAAAAGCAGAGTCGTCGCAAGCCCCAGGACAATGCTGCCGGCCAGATTTCCGACAAGCTGGTTCAAGCTCGCCGCCGTGATCGCCGTCATCAGCGCAACGACAAAAAACCAACGGTAATCCGCTCGCACCGGAATTCCCGATACCCGGCCGAGGACCGCTTGTCGTTTGAAAGCTTCAACGAAATCCATGCTGTTTCTAAGATGCAGTCAGGGTAGCAAACTGTTGACGCGAAAAGAACCCAGGCGCATTGCGGAAATCTTGACAACCCTTCAAAACCATTTTAGTATTCCGCATCGCATTTCGACGGACGATTTTCGTGGAGGCTTCCTTTTTCGTCCGTATTAAGCTTCTGCAACTAGTATTGAGAGGTAACATGACCCACACCCTTCTCGCTCGTTTGTTTTGTATCTGCTTTCTGCTGTCTTTTTTCTTACTGTCATTATTCGGCTTGTCGCCGCCGAATCGAACAACAATCCGCCGACCGCCGCACCAGACACGTTTGTCGGTCACGGCACTGTGATTGCCCTGGCCCCCGGGGTTTTGGCTAATGACTCTGACCCCGATAATGACCCCCTCAGAGCTATCATGACGTTCGTCCAGACCCCCTACGGGCCGGTGTTAGTATCCGAGAACGGCAGCGCTCACTTCTCTTCTCAAGGCACCGGCGGAAACGGAACAGCGACAATTCCATACACAGGTTGTGACAACCAGGGAGGTTGTTCGTCAAGTACCGTCACCTTTACCTCCATGAACGCAGCACCCGTTGGGGTCACCGACTTTTATGACGTATTTGACATAACCGGTGGAACGAAGGTGTATGAGAGCATCCTCGATAACGATATAGACCCCGATGGCGATACGTTCAGTACGAGCGCTGTCAGGTACGACCTACCCGGTGGTGCGACCATTCTCATAGGATGGAATGGAAGCGTGTACTACTTGCGGAATGCCTCCCCGGTGGTGGGACTGGTGACAGCTGGATATAGCGTTTGTGACTCTCTGGGGCTCTGTTCCGTGGGTGTTGTGGCGTTCATGGTTCATCCGAAGGACGGCGCAGGCAATGCCGGGGGTACATGCTCCGCTGTCGGAAAACCGGTGAATGTTACAAACGGCAATATGTGGCTTGAACAGACCGATTATGCATTGCCAGGTAACGGCGAGAGTTTGGAGATCAGCCGCTTTTACAACAGCATCAAGCAGACCACGGGATTTTTTGGTTTCGGCTGGTCCACAAAGTATGACGAGTCGCTCGGGTTCTACGGCGACAAAATGATCCGTCTCAATACTTCGAACGGAAGAGCGGTGTATTTTGGGCGCATCAACACGAGCGATGACTTAGTTAACGCTTCGTCAGATGTGCAAGGTCGTATCGTGGCCAACCAGGATGGCTCCTATACATTGTTTATCAAAGACGGGCGCTCGCATCATTTTAGTTCCCAGGTGTTCTACTCTGGCAAAAAGACCGTAATGGTAACCAAACCACACTTTCCTATGACGCCAACAGTCTCCTCACGAACATAACCGATGCTTTTGGAAGGACATTGATACTTACGCGTTTCACAGACAAGTTGGTGATCAGTGATTCGATTGGTCCAGTAGCGACCTACGATTTCTACGCAGGGTCCGCGCTTCTTCAAAGGGTGACATATCCAGACGATTCGAAATACGAGTTTTTATACGACAGCACCGCAGCACCTGGAAAGATACTTCTTAAGACAGTTAAAGACGCCGTCGGCAATGTTCTCGAAACTCACACCTACGACACGTTAGGGGGCGCAACGACGTCGGAGATCGAGGGAGGAGCGGAGAAATACACTCTCGCATATACAACCAATTCCTACACTATAGTCACCGATATTCTTGAAAGGCAGACCAAGTACTATATGGATGCCCAAGGCTCCCGGCCAGTGGTCACGAAAGTCGAGGGCTTTTGCGGATGCAGCGGGGGTACCGAAGTCGCCGAGTATTTTTATGACTCGAAATTGAATCTCGTTAAAAAAATAGACGCGCTTGGCAGACAATCCATCTATAAATACGATTCGAATTCGAATCTGCTCGAGATCACCGACATTTTTGGAACCCAGAAATTCACTTATAATTCGCTCGGTCAGGTACTAACATATAAAGACCGGATCGACTCGACGAGTCAGAACGCGAACACCGCAGTGCTGGCTTACGACTCGACCGGAAATCTTACCAGCTATACCAACGCGCTCGGAAAGGTCACCACCATTCATTATCCGACGACGAACAATAAGGGACTGCCCGACTGGATCAAGGATGCGCGAAACAACACGACGAACTTCAAATGGTTCGCGAACTCCGGCCTCCTGGAAGAGATCGAAGATCCGTACACGAAGAAAACGAAGCTCACATACGACGCGAGAGGCCGCACAAAGACAGTCACAAACGCGCTTACCCACGTCACGCAGTACAACTATTTCGACGATTCGCAGCGAAAGGTAGAGCTGATCTACCCGAACTCGGACAAGATCACATACAAATACGACATTCGCCGTACGCTCGAAAGCGTCATCGACGAACGTGGCAAGATCACCGCTTATGAGTTTGACCCACAGTATCGTCTGAAGAAGATCACCGATCCGCTCGGGCACATCAAGGAGTTCGGCTACGACCTGATGTCGAACATGACGTCGCACAAAGACCCGCTCGGCAACATCACCGATTACAGGTTCGACGATTTCAATCGATTGAAAGAGATCGAATACCCGGCCGCGTCAAGCGGAGCGACACGGCTAAAAGAACGATTCGAATATGACAAGCTTGGCCGAACCAAGAAATACTTCGACACCGCCGATCGCCTGACTGAATACTCCTACAACGACTCAACACGGACGAACACGGTTACAAATGCCGAGCTTGAGACCACGCAGATCAAATACAACCAGCGGTTTCAGACGTTCGAGGTTAAGGACGCTCTGAACCAGGTATACACATTCTCGCATGATCCGCTTGGACGCATGCTCAGTCAGACGCGGGCCGGCGGGACAATGAGCTTTGAATACAATGAGGTCGGTGCGGTCAAAAAGCGGATCGATTACATGGGCCGCGAGACGAAATATTCTTACGACAATCTGAATCGCCTGACCGAGATCGAATATCTCCCGACGGTCATTGTCGGCGGCTCGCCGGCACCCACGTCGATGCCGAATCAGTAATCGACGTACGGGTATGACTACATTTCACGGCTGACATCGGCGACGAACGAGATGGGCACCGTTGCCTTCGGCTACGACAATCGCAACCGCACGACATCGACGACCGATGTTTTCGGCCACACGATCAACTACGAATATGAACGAACATCGACAGTGAATCAGAAGCGATTGAAGTTTGACGGTGCGATGCACGCCGCATATAACTTTGACGACGCGGGCCGGCTCTCCAACATCGTAAACTCATCGGACAGCACGACGACGACCTTCGGCTACGACAACGAGGATAAGGTTACCTCGCGAGCTTATCCGAACGGCGTGACGACGAGCTATCAGTACTTCGATAACGATCTTTTGAAACGCATCACCGATGCGAACTCCTCGACGACGCTCTTTGACAGGCAGTATTTGTACGACTCTGCACGGCAGATCTCGCAGATCGTCGAGCCGTCGCGTTCGCGGACATTCGGCCACGACAATGTCGATCGCCTGACCTCGGTGACCGACGCGACGCATGGCAACGAAAGCTACATGTTCGACGACGTCGGCAATCGCCTCTCGAGCCATCGTGCGTCGAGCTACGGTTACCAGACGGGACAATTCAACCGTCTGATCTCGGCCACGACGCCGACGCAGACGATCACTTATTCTCACGACGCGAACGGGAACACGACCACGAAGTCCGAAGGGTCGAACTTCTGGCGATACACGTGGGACTACGAAAATAGATTAGGCGAGGCATCGACACGCAAAGAGAAAGTTCGTTACAAGTTCGACGCTCTCGGCCGGCGAGTCCCACGTTACACTGTCGGTGGCAAAGAGAATACGAAGTTCATCCACGACGGTCACGATGTTCTCGTCGACGACAATGCCGGAACGTTGACGAAGTATCTCAACGGCGAGGGCATCGACAACAAGCTCCGTCAGACAACAAGCACAAGCATCAACTATTTCCTCGCCGATCATCTCGGTTCGACGAACGGCCTCGCCGATCCGAGCGGAGCTCTCACCGCATCGACCGCCTACGACTCGTTTGGGAACGCGACGAACGCGGCCTTCGCATCTCGCTACCAATTCACTGGCCGAGAATATGATAGCACCACCGGCCTACACCATTACCGCGCACGCTTCTATGACGCTAATGTGGGCAGGTTCACATCCGAGGATCCGATCGGGTTTGGTGGCGGTGACGTCAATTTGTACGGTTACGTATGGAACAGTCCCACGGCGTTCACCGATCCGATGGGGCTCGACGGTTGGGGAAACGATTTCGCCGATTGGGCGGACAAGAAGACTGAATACGCTCGGCAGCAGTGGCAAGGTGACCAACAGAACTGGGGTTGGAATGGAAGCGTCAACACGGGAGCCGACCTGGCTTTCGGTTTCAACAATATGTTTCGGGTCGGCACGGGGCTTGGCCAGGCGATGTATTGCGAGAACCTGTCCGACATCGATAGGCTTGATCTCGTATCCGCCGATGTTATTCGCGGCGGCAGCCTCTTCCTTACGATGGCCGGACCGTTCGCTGGAAAATTTGGAGGAGGGCGTGGAAGCGGTGAGGCACCCTTTCTTCCAGAAGAATATTACTACAATCGTCAATATGGACGTGCGCCGCCGGAAGGCGCGCCTTACGGAAGATACGATAGATTTGACCCTAGCGGAAATTTCCATCAGGTAACCACCTACGATGGTTTTGGAAATAGAATCCGGCAGTATGATATTGGTTCGCGCGCCCGGCATGGTGAGGGCTATCATGAATTTTCTTATGGCCCTCGAAATCCACGGCAGGCCCCCGGAGGAGGCGTAAGAAGCAGCCAAGTGCCCTTCTAACTTAATGAGAATATGATCACTGATAACTTACTTAACAGCGGCGAATGGCGGCAAGTCCTCTCCGAAGAAGACTGGACCGCGCTCGATGATTTGATCAAGGGAGGTGACGACGGGGTAATTAAGGACCTGCACTGGTCGAATCAAGTGTTTGTTGATTCAGATCGACGGATGGTGTTTGACGGGGAACCCTACGTCGGTATCCTAGTTCAGCTGCAAAACGGGCCGGTTTCTTCCGTAGAACTAATATTGACGGGTGTAAGGGAGATAAGGCTCGACACTACGCACGACCTTGTAATGAGAGTTGACGTTCGACTAGAACTAATTACACTTTGGCTTTCCGGGGAAGGCCGGAGTCGGATCGTCGGGCGCGAGTTCTTCTACCGCCTTCCGGCGAAGGCCATTCTTGGTGCGGATCGGTTCGATATCAGTATTTAAGTCTTTGGCCACTCAGAGGTGAGACGGAGTGAGGGCGGACAAGCTCTCACCCTCCCGCGAGCTATGGCCGTCATTCCGATCCGATCAATCGTCTGATTTCCATCGCGACTGCGAGTTATGACTTCGATGCGAACGGGAACACGACTACGAAATCCGAAGGGCAGAACTTCTGGCGATACACGTGGGATTACGAGAACCGATTGGGCGAGGCATCGACACGCAAGAAGAAAGTTCGTTACAAGTTTCCGCGCTTGGCCGTCGCGTGCAGCGATACATCGTCGGCGGCAAAGAGAATACGAAGTTCATCCACGACGGCGAAGATGTTTTGGTCGATGACAATGCCGGCACGCTGACGAAGTATCTGAACGGCGAGGGAATCGACAACAAGCTCCGTCAGACGACAGGCTCGGCCGCAAGCTACTTTCTCGCCGATCACCTCGGCTCGACCAACGGGCTGGCCGATGCGTCGGGATCACTGACCGCATCAACCGGCTACGATAGCTTTGGCAACGCAACGAACGCAAGCTTCCCATCGCGGTACCAATTTACCGGGCGGGAGCATGACGGCGCCACCGCGCTCCATTACTACCGTGCGCGCTTCTACGACGCGAATCTCGGAAGGTTCATGTCCGAGGATCCGATCGGGTT
>Ga0136613_10001318_pt1 | contig 12698 bp, 12 predicted proteins | sample AntDrymUQ2722106_2_FD_106649 | JGI IMG/M metagenome (GOLD analysis project Ga0136613, IMG submission 106649) | Polar desert sand microbial communities from Dry Valleys, Antarctica - metaG UQ272 (21.06) | ecosystem: Environmental > Terrestrial > Soil > Desert | place: Antarctica: Dry Valley... | reverse complement strand
GGCAAAAGCGCACTTGCATTGCATCTTGCGCAGCGCTTCGATGGCGAAATCGTAAGCGTCGATTCCGCGCAGGTGTATCGCGGCATGGACATCGGCACCGCCAAGCCCACCGCACACCAGCGGGCCCAGGTGCGACATCACGTCGTGGATGCGCTCGATCCGTGGCAGGACTGCTCGGTCGAGTGGTTCCAGCGGACCGCCCGCGCCGTCATCGGTGAAGTGCTCGAACGAGGCGCGACCCCGCTACTGGTCGGCGGCTCCGGGCTGTACTTCCGAGCCGTGGTCGACCCGCTGGACTTTCCACCCACCGATCCGGCGGTGCGCGCGGCACTGAGTCGCCACTACGGCGACGACGCTGCCGCCGCGCACGCAGCGCTGGTCGCGGTCGACCCAGCGGCCGCGGCGCGGATGGATCCCGGCAACCTGCGTCGTGCGGTGCGCGCTCTGGAAGTGGTGCAGCTCACCGGCCGCCCCTTCAGCGCCTGGCGCCAGGTCTGGGACCGCTATGAGCCGCTGTACGCCGGGCTTCGAGTCGTAGGTCTGGAAGTGGCGCGACCCGCCCTGGTCGCACGGCTCGATGCCCGCGTTGACGCGATGCTCGAAGCCGGCCTGGTTGCCGAGTGCCGGGAGCTGGCCCGCGGGCCGCTGTCGGTGATCGCACGTCAGGCCATCGGCTACGCCGAGATCTTCGATCACCTGGAGGGCCGCTGCGGCTTGGCCGACGCCGTGGCTTGGATCAAGCAACGCACCCGCCGCTACGCCGCCCGCCAGCAGCGCTGGTTCGCCCGTGACCCCCGGGTACGATGGGTGCCTCCCCCCGACGCGCCCGAGGTGTTGCTGGCGGCATGCAGTTCGTGAAGGTTCACGGTGCGGGCAATGATTTCGTCCTGCTGCCCGACCCGCAAGATGCTCACCCGCTCACGCCTGGTTTGGTGCGGGCGCTGTGCCGCGGACATCTGGGGTTGGGCGCCGACGGTGTGATCCGCGTCGCGCCGGCGCGCGGTGGCGTGGACGCCGACGCCTTCATGGACTACTGGAACGCCGACGGCACCGCCGCCGAGATGTGCGGCAACGGGGTGCGCTGCGTGGCGAAGTACCTCGCCGACCGTGGCCTCGCCGGCAACGGGATCGTGACGGTCGACACCCGCGCCGGCGTGAAGGCCGTGCAAGTCTTTCGCGGCGAGAACGGTCTCGTCGACCGCGCTCGCGTCGACATGGGGCCGCCGCTGCTCGGTAAGGTTGACGAGCCGCTCGACGTTGATGGCAGCAGCGTCCGGATCACCACCCTGTCCATGGGTAACCCCCATGCGGTGCTGGTGGTCGACGACGTGGCGTCGGTGCCACTGGCCGACATCGGAGCAGGCATCGGTCACCACGAGGCGTTCACCGAGGGCACCAACGTGGAGGTGATCCAGGTCTTGGATCGCGCGACGATCCGCGGACGCGTCTGGGAGCGTGGCGTTGGGGAGACCATGGCCTCGGGTACGGGCGCGGCGGCGATGGCGGCCGCGGCCGCGGTCCTGGGACTGGCCGGGCGCCGGGCCACCGTGGTGCTGCCCGGAGGCGAGCTTGACATCGACTGGACGGACGCGACCCTGTGGGTCACCGGGCCTGCAGTTGAGGTGGCGACGGGAAACCTGGACGAGACGTGGCTGACGAGCACTCACTGAACGGCGCCGACGAACACGAGCCTGACCTGGCGCTGTCCCGCGCCCAACGCCGGCGCGAGCAGGCGCAGCGCATCGAGGAAGGGGCTCCCCGCGAGGGCGTGGCCATCTTCCGCCCGGTCGAGCGTGCGGTGCTCGTCGCGCTGCACCGCAGCGGACACACCGAGCACGCGGTCGACGCCTCACTGGACGAGCTGGAGCTGCTGGTAGAAACCGCCGGCGCTGTGGCGGCCGGGCGCGTGGTGCAGAAGCGCAGCGTGCCAGACGTCGCCACGTTCATCGGCCGCGGAAAGGTGACCGAGCTCAAGGCGCTGTGTAGCTCGCTGGACGCCGACGCCGCGATCTTCGACGACGATTTGTCCCCCGCTCAGCAGCGGACGCTCGAGGAGCGGCTTGGCGTGAAGGTGCTGGACCGCACCATCGTGATCCTGGACATCTTTGCCCAGCATGCGTCCAGCCGTGAGGGCAAGGCGCAGGTTGAGCTCGCGCAGTTGTCCTACCTGCTGCCGCGGCTGCGCGGCTGGGGAGCGTCGCTGTCGCGGCAAGCCGGAAGCGGCATCGGTGCCCGGCGCGGACCGGGGGAGACACAGCTGGAGGTCGACCGCCGCAAGATCAACCGGCGTATCACCAAGCTGCGCACGAATCTGCGGGAGTTCGCGGCCACCCGGCGGCTCAAGACCAAGGACCGCGAGCGTCACGGCGTTCCGACGGTCGCCTTGGTCGGCTACACCAACGCTGGCAAGTCGACGCTGCTGAATCAGCTGACGGGATCATCAGTGCTGGTCGCCGATCAGCTGTTCGCCACACTGGACACCACGGCGCGCCGCCTGTCGTTGCCCGACGGCCGCGAAGTGGTCGCCACGGACACCGTCGGCTTCGTCAAGAAGCTACCGACCCAGCTGGTCGAGGCGTTCAAATCCACGCTGGAAGACACCCTGCGCGCCAACCTGCTGCTGCATGTGGTGGACGCCGCCCACCCAGAGGCCGAGGCCCAGATCCTTGCGGTGGACCGCGTGCTGGCGGAGATCGGCGCGGACGCCATGCGTCGCGTCCTGGTGCTGAACAAGGCGGACGTGGCCGACCGGGACACCGTCTCGGGACTCGAGCGACGGTTTGCCGGGGCGGTGGCGGTCTCAGCGGTCACCGGCGAGGGAACCGGACGGCTGGTGGCCAGGATCGCCGAGCTCCTCCCGCCGGCTCGACGCGTGGTCGAGGCCGTTGTGCCGTACGCGCACGCTGAACTGGTGGCTGCGGCCCACCGCGACGGCGAGGTGCTCAAAGAGGAGCACCGACCCGAGGGCACCTACGTGATGGCCAGCGTCGGGCGCTCCACCGGCGAGGCGCTGCGCCCCTATGCCAGCAGCGACGGCTGGCTGGGGACGCAGGAAGTCGAGACCGGCTAGCCGCGCAACGAGCCACTCAGCTGCCCTACAGGCTGCGCAGGACCGCCACCACCCGGCCGAGTATCGACGACTGGTCGTCAGCCTGCAGCGGAATCGGCTCGTAGGCGGGGTTGGCGGGGTCAAGGAAGACTTCGCCCGACGGGGTGCGGCGGAAGAACTTGACCGTGGCCTCGTCTTCGATCAGCACGGCGCACATCTCGCCCTGCTCGACGGCAGGCTGTTGGCGCACGACCACCAGGTCGCCGGGCAGGACGCCGGCCTCGATCATCGACTCGCCGCGGACGCGCAACATGAACAGGGTGCCCTCACCGACCAGGGTGGTCGGCAGGGCATACACGTCGTCCACATGTTCCTCGGCAACCACGGGGGCACCGGCTGCGATCTCACCGATCAAGGGCACCGCGGTGTGGCGCCCGGCCGTCAGGGCCGGCTCGGCGTCGGGTTGGCTGCGGACTTCGATCGCCCGCGGGCGCGAGGGATCGCGGCGCAGATAGCCGCCGCGCTCCAGCGTCGCCAGCTGACTGTGCACGCTGGAAGGAGACCGCAGTCCAACCGCGTCGCCGATCTCCCGCACGCTCGGTGGGTAGCCCCGCGAACGCACCGCGTCGCGGATGACCTCGAGAATGCGCTGCTGCCTGCTCGTCAGTGCCGGTTGCGCCGCCACGGCCCCTCCTTTGCGTTTGGCTTGCGGACCCGCAACGTAGCCGGTCAAGCGGACAAAATCAAACACCTGTTCGAATGGCTGTTGACGTCGAACAGGCGTTCGCTACAGTGGGGGAGACGAACAGACGTTCGATCGACGTTCTCGGGCCGTCGAACGTCACCTGGTAGAGGGGAGGTGAAGCGCCGTGGCAGCAGCAACATGGGACCTCGAGCGCACACCGGTCGGCATTCGACCGGTGATCCGGACGACGACAATGGGGGCGGGGTCGTCGCCCCGGGCGCAAGCGCAGCGGCGGGCGGCGGTGTACCGGCGACGGCGGTTGGCCGTGGCGGCGCTGGCGGTAACGGTCGTCGTGGTGGCCACGTTGTCGCTGGTCGGGGTGTGGCCGCTGCGGAGTGCGGCGGCGACGGTGGAGGGGCACGTCGAGCAGGTCGAGGTCGTGATCGCCCCCGGCGACACCATCTGGGACCTGGCCCACGCCCACGCGCCGGCGGGGCAGAGCCCGCAGACCTACATCACGAGCATCCTGGACGCCAACGACCTGGACGCGACGGCGCTGTTGCCGGGCACGGTGTTACGCCTGCCCTGATCGTCTACCTCCGGGCCTGCTGCCGGCCGGCTGACCGGGTTTTGGCTGGGTGGATCTGTGCTGGCTGGGTTCTCGTCCCGGGTCGCCCAAGGTCGCCAACTCGCGAGCGAAGTCGTCGGTGGACGTGAACCCCTTGTAGACGCTGGCGAAGCGCAGGTAGGCGACGCGGTCCAGGTCGCGCAGGGCGGCGAGCACCTCGGCACCGACCACTTCGCTGGCAACCTCACGACGACCGAGGGCGCGCAGGCGGTTCTCCACCGCGGTCACGGCCTGCCGGACAGCGGCGGGCTCGACCGGCAGGTTCTTGGTGGCCTTCTCGATGCCTGCGGCCAGCTTGGTGCGCTCGAAGGGTTCGAGTGCACCGTGGCGCTTACGCACGCCAAGGGCGACCTGCTCGCTGCGCTCATAGGTGGAGAAGCGCTGCCCGCAGGCGGCGCACTCCCGACGCCGCCGGATGGCGGCGCCCTCCTCGGCAGGACGGGAATCGATCACCCGGTCGCGATCGGTGCGGCAGTACGGGCAGCGCACGCAGGCTCCTCATCGAAAAACTTCTTGCTGTGGATTCCTACTCGACTGTGGACAACGTCCTTCGGCACGGTGGTGGGCAACGGGGCCCTTGCCGACCACTGCACTGTCCACAGGACAGTCCCCAGTGCTGCGGTCAGTTGACCCTTGTTATCCACACCCAGGCCCCTCGCCGGTGGTCACACCCTGCTGTTAGCGTGCTGTTTGGCGCGACAGTCCGCTGATGACTGCGCCGCCGTAAACCACAAGATATTGTGTAAGGGTAGATCTTGCATCCCCCATCTTGGGCATGCAGCCGACAGAGGGTCCTTGACCGCCGGCCGCTGATGCGGCACGCTCCTCGACGGTAATTACAGCGGTGTCGTCAGCAAGGGAGAGTGGGATGGTCATCACGCAGGCAGCGCTCGCGGCGGTCACGCCGCAGGGGGCCACCGCGCCAGGATTGCGGTTCGTCCGGCACTTCACCGCCGACGGAGTCCACCCCTACGACGAGATCGAGTGGGAGCTGCGCGACGCCGTCATCAAGGATTGGCGGACCGGCGGGATCGCCTTCGAACAGCACGGCGTCGAGTTCCCGGTGAGCTGGTCGCAGAACGCGACCACGATCGTGTCCCAGAAGTACTTCCGCGGGACCCCCGGCACGCCGCAGCGCGAGCACAGCGTCCGCCAGATGATCGACCGGGTCGCCGACACCATCGCCCGCTGGGGCAGGGCCGACGGCTACTTCGCCGACGAGGCCTCCGCCGAGGTCTTCGCCGCTGAGCTCAAGCACGTCCTGGTGACGCAGAAGGCCGCGTTCAACTCGCCCGTGTGGTTCAACTGCGGCGTCGAGGAAACCCCGCAGTGCAGCGCCTGTTTCATCCTGTCGGTCGAAGACACCATGAGTTCCATCCTCAACTGGTACGTGGAGGAAGGGACGATTTTCAAGGGCGGGTCGGGCTCGGGCGTCAACCTGTCTCGCATCCGCTCGTCCAAGGAGCGCCTAAGTGGCGGTGGCGAGGCCTCGGGGCCGGTGTCGTTCATGCGCGGTGCCGACGCCTCGGCGGGGACGATCAAGAGCGGAGGGAAAACCCGGCGCGCCGCCAAGATGGTGATTCTCGACGTCGACCACCCCGACATCGAGGAGTTCATCTGGTGCAAGCAGCGTGAGGAGCTCAAGGCCCGTGCCCTGCGCGAGGCCGGCTTCGACATGGACCTGGACGGGCTGGACTCCGGCTCGATCCAGTATCAGAACGCCAACAACTCGGTGCGGGTCACCGACGAGTTCATGCGCGCGGTGGAGACCGACGCCGACTTCGCGCTCAAGGCGGTCCTGACCGGCGAGGACGTCACCACACTGCGCGCCCGCGATCTGATGCACCAGATCGCCCAGGCCGCCTGGGAGTGCGCGGACCCCGGCATGCAGTACGACACCACCATCAACGACTGGCACACCACCCCCAACGCGGGGCGAATCAACGGCTCCAACCCGTGCTCGGAGTACATGCATCTGGACAACTCCGCCTGCAACCTGGCCAGCCTCAACCTGCGCAAGTTCGAAGCCGGCGGCGTCTTCGACGTCGAGTCGTTCCGCCGCGCCGTCGAGGTCATGTTCACCGCGCAGGAGATCATCGTCGGCAACAGCTCGTACCCGACGGAGGCGATTGCGGCCAACGCGCGCGCCTACCGCCAGCTCGGCCTGGGCTACGCCAACCTCGGCGGCCTGCTGATGAGCCAGGGCCTGGCCTACGACTCCGACGAGGGACGTGCCTGGGCGGCGGCCATCACCGCGCTGATGACCGGCCACGCCTACCGGACCAGCGCCGAGATCGCCAAGGTGACCGGCCCGTTCGACGGCTTCGCCGCTGATCGCGAGGGCACCTTGCGCGTGATCGCCAAGCACACCGAGGCGGTCGACGCGATCGATTCCGCGCTCGCGCCGGCAAACATCCTGGGCGCCGCTCGGGAGTCATGGCAGGACGCTCTGGCTCTGGGCACTGAGCACGGCATCCGCAACGCCCAGGCGACGGTGCTGGCGCCGACCGGTTGCCTGGTCGGTGGGTCGCTGGTGCCGACCGAGCGGGGGCTGGTCCGTCTCCGCTCACTCGGGGACCCAGCCGGAGCGCAGTGGCAGGACCTCGGTGTGACCGTGGCGACCGACGAGGGGCCTCGCAAGGCCACCAAGTTCTACGTCAACGGCGCGGAGTCGGTGGTGACCGTCGACACCACGCGCGGGTACCGGATCCAGGGGACGCCGCGGCACCGGATCAAGGTCGTGCAGCCCGACGGCACCTGGACCTGGAAGCGCTTCGGCGATCTGGCAGCCGATGACATGGTGCCACTGGCGCTCGATCAACTGGTCGGCGAGCCGCGGGAGGTGTCGCTTCCTCCGCTGCCCGAGGCCTATTGGGCAGGAGAGCACCACGCCGTCGCGCCGCGCAGGATGACTCCCGAGCTTGCGGAGCTCGTCGGCTACTTCATGGGCGACGGCTCGCTGCACAGCCGTGGCATCCGCCTCTGCGTCGCCGCAGAGGACTTCGACGTCGTCGAGCACCTGTCACGGCTCGGCAAGCAACTGTTCGGGTTGGAGGCTCATGTCAGCCAGCAGACTGGCTACACCGAGGTCGCGTTCCACTCCGTGCGACTCACCCAGTGGTGGGAGGCCTGCGGCTTCGCCAAGCACCAGCCGAAGCAGGGGCACAGCGGTGAGGGCTGGACTCCGCACATTCCTGATGCGGTCCTGCACAGCAACGACCGCGCCGTGTACGGCGCCTTCGTCCGTGGCCTGTTCGAGGCCGACCCGACGGTGGGTCAGGGCTACCCCCACTGGTCCTCGACCTCGCTGACGTTCTCCCATGACGTCCAGGCGCTGCTGTTGGCGATGGGTTACCCGACCACCCGCAAGTTCGACACGACCGGTTGGGGCCAATCGTCACTGGCCGTGCTGCGCTTGCTCAACACCGGCTACAACGAGCGCTGGTCGGACGAGGTCGGCTTCCTATCGGCTCGAAAGAACGCCGCGGTGCAGATCAAGACGGGCCAACAGTCGGCTCGCAAGGACCGCATCCCATTCACCCGTGAGCTGGTCGACCGCCTGGCGCCGGACAACGATCGTCTGCGCCGAGTGTTGTTGATGGAGATGCGGCGCACGGGTTCCGTTTCACGGCGGATCGCCACTGAGCTGCTCGACCGGACCGGTGACGCTGAGCTGCGCCATCAGTTGGCCTTCTTCTACGACACCGTCGTGTCCGCCGAACTCGGCGACGACGAGCTGACCTACGACCTGTCCGTGCCGCACAACGTCACCTATGTCGCGAACGGTTTCATCAGCCACAACACCATCGGGCTGATGATGGATTGCGACACCACCGGCATCGAGCCTGACCTTGGTCTGGTCAAGGCCAAGAAGATGGTCGGCGGCGGGTCGATGCGCATCGTCAACCAGACGGTGCCGGTTGCCCTGGAGAAGCTGGGCTACCGCCCCGAGCAGGTCGAGGCGATCGTCGCCTACATCGACGAGCACGCCACCATCGAGGGCGCGCCGGCCTTCCGCGACAGTGACCTGCCGGTGTTCGACTGCGCGATGGGTGAGCGCTCGATCGCCGCAATGGGCCACATCAAGATGATGGCGGCCGCGCAGCCCTTCCTTAGTGGCGCGATCTCCAAGACGGCCAACGTGCCGGAATCGGCCTCAGTCGAGGACATCCAGAACCTGTACATGGAGGGTTGGCGGCTGGGCCTTAAGGCGTTGGCGATCTACCGCGACAACTGCAAGGTCGCCCAGCCGCTGGCCCTGGCCTCCAAGAAGGAGAAGGTGGCGGCGGCCGCCACCGAGGAGGTCGCCAGCCAGTACGGGATGATCCGCCGCCGGCTACCCAAGCAGCGGCCCAGCCAGACCATCTCCTTCCAGGTCGGCGACGCCGAGGGTTATCTGACCGCGGGGGAGTACCCCGGCGACGGGCTTGGCGAGATCTTCGTCAAGCTCGGCAAGCAGGGTTCGACGCTGTCGGGCGTGATGGACGCCCTGGCGATCAGCGTCAGCCTCGGCCTGCAGTACGGCGTGCCGCTGGAGGCCTACGTCAAGAAGTTCACCAACATGCGCTTCGAGCCGTCCGGCATGACCGACGACCCGGAGGTCAAGTTCACCAGCTCGTTGGTGGACTACATCTTCCGGCGGTTGGCCATCGAGTACCTGCCCACCGAGAAGCGCCAGGAGCTGGGGATCTACACCATGGCCGAGCGCAACGCCACGCTCGACGCCGAGTACGGGGCGCCGGGTGATCCGTCACCGCCGGCCACTGCGCAGGCCGACGCGACCGGCCAGACCGTCCTGCCGGTCGAGCGCCCGGCGCCCGTTGACGACCTCTACGGCGACGCCCCGATGTGCTACCAGTGCGGCGTCAAGATGCGCCGCGCCGGCTCCTGCCACGCCTGCGAGCAGTGTGGCAGCACTTCGGGCTGCAGCTGATCACCGATCTGTCGAGCCGCGTCACCAGGCGGGCCAACGTGTCACCCGGTGTGCGCCTGTGAACGAGAGAGTGCACCAGCACAGGAAACCCGGGGGCTCCTTCAAACGCCTACGGGTGGGATTGTCAGATCACCACGACGGTGACGCCGGCGGTGCCTGCTACAGCCCTCATGTCGTCAGGGTCACTCGTGATGACGGTGAGCTGCTCGTTCGCCACCATCTGCATGACAGCCCCGAGATGAGCGTCGGCGACGGAGACTGCTGCGCGGCTGACGATGTCCGCGGCCACGTTGGCGGTTGCCGTGTCAAGCGGGACGTCGCTGACGCGCAGACGGCCCAGGAATGCGTTCGTGGCTTCGGTGCGGCTGTAGCCGGCTTCGACACGCACGCCGGTGGGGACCGCCACGCGTATGGGTATCTGACGAGCTTTGCGACGCGCCACAACCTGAATGTGGCTGAGTGCCCGACGATGCTTGGGGTGTTCAGGATCGGCGAGTGCTTGCACGGCTTCGTTGTCGAGCAAGATGAGCCGGCTCACGCCGACACGAACGCCTGCGCCTCGGCCCACAGCAGCACATCGTCGGGGTCAGCGTCGGGGTGGAGTGCAACGATCTCGATTGCGGCGCGGCGGATGCGTTCTGGCTCAACGGCCAAGGGGTGCGTGTCGAGTCGTGCCGCGGCTATGGCCAGATCCGCAAGTGACGGACGTGCCTGTGGGTGCTGCTCGTAGTGGTGATCAAGGGCGGCTTGCATCACGAGCGCCTCCAGCGTTGCGCGCAAAGCGGCGGTGGTCAGCGCTGTCGTCGATGGCGCGGCGCCAAGCTCCTCGACGGCGAGCGTCGCCGCTTGCCTGAGCGCGATCGGGATGCGCATCGACGTGTTCGCCGTCTCGGCGTCGGCGCTGTCAAGCAGCTCGTTGATCCGATCCAGGGCGTGCGGTGGCTCCATCGCGCCGACCGTACCACGATGCCGTGGTACTAATCTGGATCTTCCACCTACGGCCATGAAGTCGGCGACGACATCAAAGCCGAAGTCGGCGGCGAGCCGGTCGCCCTCATGCGGATCGCCGCGACCACCGTGAAGGCGGTCCACAACACCTGCAGCCACCAGCAGTTGCGACCTCGCACCCGAAGGTTGGGTCGGTGCGAACAGCATCGAGTGTGCCAAGCACGGCTCCGCGTTCGACTTGGACACCGGCGTGCTGGAGTCTTGCTGCCATTCCGGCGCACGACTACCGACAAGGGTCCCTCTCAGCGCTTCTGCTCACCAGCGGCCGGCCGAGAACCGCAGGTCATGAGCAGGAGCTGACTGAGCACGGCCGGCCCACGACGAGCAGAGCGACGCCGACGTTGAGCAGCGTGAACCGCTCGAGGCGGACGGTGCGGTCGGGTGCATGCAGCAGCGTCTGCGCGAAGTAGTGGGTCATGGCGATCACCATGTTCGACACCGCCCCGAGGGTGAACAGGTGCACCGCGAGCCAGCGTCCACCCGGCAGGACGTCACCGATGGCGACCCAGACCAGCGCAGTGATCGAGTACACCTGCTTGCCAGCACGGCGGGCAGGAGTGGCCCCAGCGGCGGCGAGCTGCCGTTGTCGCGGGTGGGTGTCCTGCTCATGCAGCTGCTCATCACAGGCTGCGCAGCGCCTCGGCAATCGGCGTGTCGCCGTCGAGCAGCTCGAAGGTCTTGCCGACCGTTCGGTCGTCGGTCAGGCAGGCGACCAGCACCGCCGCCACATCGTCGCGGCTGACCTGCCCGCTGCGTCCGAGCGACAGAGCCACCGACACCCCGCCGTCGCCCGGCTCGTCGGTGAGCTGGCCGGGCCGCACGATCGTGTGGTCCAAGCCGCTGGACGCGAGGACGTCGTCGGCTGCGCGCTTGGCCGCGTAGTAGGGGCGCATCTGCTCCGGCCCCTCTTCCGGCGCGTCGGCGCCCATCGAGCTGACGATCACGAATCGACGAACGCCATGCCGCACCGCTGACGCGATCAGCTTCTCGGCGCCCTGCCGGTCGACCGTCTCCTTCTTGGCCGCCCCGCTGCCGGCTCCCGCACCAGCCGTGTACACCACGGCGTGACAACCCTCGGTGACCGCTCCCAGATCGCCTTCCAGGTCGGCCACCAGCGGTTCGCCCCCGAGGTGGCGCAGCTCGGCGGCTTGGTCGACGTCACGGATCATCGCGACAGGCTGGTGGCCCTGTTCGGTCAGCAGGCGAACCAGGCGCTGGCCGATCTTGCCGTGACTGCCGGCGACGAGAACTCGCATGGCGTTATCCGTCCTCATGGAGCGAAGCGGCCAGGACATGAATCGGCGATGGGCGACAAGGAGGTGTTCAGCCTATGGGGCGGCCAGCGACGCGAGGATCGCGACGATCGCGGCGAGGACGACCGTCCCGGTCACCAGCAGCGGCAGCCTGGTGCGTGGCAGCGGTCGGCCCGCGCGCAGCGCCGCCTCGTTGTTTCGCCAGCGAAGGTAACCCCCGACTGCGACGCTGGCGCCGGCAACTACCAGCGCGAGCGCAACGGCCCGCCGGCCACCCGGCACCGAAAGGCGAGGGAGCAGGCTTCCCACGGCCAGCCCTCCGGCGATGAAGGCCAGCGAGGTCCGCACCCACGCCAGCAGCGTCCGCTCGTTGGCCAGCACGAAGCGCGGGTCGGGGTCCATTGCCGCTGTTGTACCCCCCAGGATCGTTGCCAGCGACTACGGTGCGACGGTCTCCGGCGGCCGATCCGACTTGGCCAACCCTTCAACGACGGTCACTGCCGGTATGCGGAGAAAGACCTCGGTGGCGACCAGCAGTTTGAGCGAGCGGCTGCCGCCACCCACGATCACCCGGTCGAAGGCCATCACACCGCTGTCGACGTACAGCGGCAGCTGCGTGGGCAGCCCGAAAGGGGTGACCCCATCCGGCAGCATGCCCGTGAGCTCGACCGTCTCCTCCGCTGAGGCGAATGAGGCCTTGCGCGCGTCCAGCAGCCGGCGCACCGTGCGATTGACATCCAAGCGCCGGGTCGCCTGCACCAGGCAAGCGGCATGGCGGCGCGGGGAGGTCTTGGACGCCACCACGATGCAGTTGGCGCTGCGCTCGGGGGAGTAGCCGTAGCGCTCGCAGAACGCGGCGGTGGCCGCGAACGCGGGATCGATGCGCACCACCTCGTAGTCCGCCCTCAGAACCGCCAGTGCGTCCAGCACCGCGCGCTCGATGTCGTCGTCCACCGTGCCTCCTGTTGTGCAACCGGCGGCTGGAGGGTAGGCACCCCGCAAGCATCTGGCGAGCAGAGGAGTAGGCAGTGAAGGCGATCCGTGTGCACGAAACCGGCGATCCGGAGGTCATGCGCCTGGAGGATGTGGACGATCTCCAGCCTGCCCAAGGTGGTGTCACGGTGCGGGTAGCCGCCGCCGGC
>Ga0136613_10001317_pt1 | contig 12699 bp, 9 predicted proteins | sample AntDrymUQ2722106_2_FD_106649 | JGI IMG/M metagenome (GOLD analysis project Ga0136613, IMG submission 106649) | Polar desert sand microbial communities from Dry Valleys, Antarctica - metaG UQ272 (21.06) | ecosystem: Environmental > Terrestrial > Soil > Desert | place: Antarctica: Dry Valley... | reverse complement strand
GCGCCGCATCGCCTCGATCGCGCTGGTGCACGAGACGCTCAGCCAGGAGTCACGCGAGCGTGTCGACTTCGCCAAGGTGGCGCGGCGGGTCATCGACATGCTGGCCGACGGGTTGACCGATCCCGAGATCCCCGTGTTGTTCGAGATGGAGGGAGAGCCCGGGGACCTGTCGGCGGAGATCGCCACGCCGCTGGCGCTGGTACTGACCGAGTTGCTGCAGAACTGCGTCGAGCACGCCTTTCCCGGCGTCGAGGACAGCGCGACCGCCGTGGGCGGCACGGTGCGCATCAGCTTCTCCCACGACGGTCCGGTGCTCGGCGTCGAAGTCAGTGACGACGGTGTTGGGCTGGCGCACGGAGTGACGCTCGACGCGGTGGCCAATCTCGGCCTGCAGATCGCCCGCTCTCTGATCGAAAGCGAGCTGGGCGGCACCTTCTCCGCCAACTCGACCCCGTCAGGCACCAGCGTCCGACTGGCGATCCCGCTGCGGTAGCAGCTAGACCGAAGAGCTGAACGCTAGCTGGCCATCCGGCGCCGCCGCTGGCGGCTGCGGCGCAGCGTACGGCGCTCATCTTCGGACAGGCCGCCCCATACCCCGGCATCCTGGTTGGTCTCCAGCGCCCATTCGAGGCAATGGTCGATGACCTCGCAGCCGCGGCACACCTGCTTGGCCGCCTCGACCTGTTCCAGGGCCGGGCCGGTGGTGCCGATCGGAAAGAAGAGCTCGGGGTCTTCGTCCAGGCAGGCTGCTCTGGAGCGCCAATCCATGAGAATGCTCGCTTTCTGTCTGTGGATGTGCTGGCCGCCGTCGCCGGGGGACAACGCGGGCGTTTGACACGGGTCGCGGTGCACCACCCGGGGGCGGCGCCAGCGGTACGGGGCCGCACCCCGGCACCTCCGCGCACGCGGTCTTGTGAAACCGCTCACAAGCCGCGACAACATAAATTTACACCTTCTCGCTCACGACTGTAACGGCGAGCAGCAGCAGCGTCTAGGGGTGCGGCGTACAAACTTTGCCGGACAGCCTTGGACAGCTGGCCAACCCCTTAGGATGCCGCTGGTGCACCCCCCGATGCCGCTGCGCAGGCCCCCCGGTCGGCCGCTGGTGGTGGGACACCGGGGGTTGCGCCAAACCCAGCCGGTCGAAAACACTCCCGCGGCCTTCGCGGCTGCTGCTGCGGCGGGCGCCGACTGGGTGGAGTTGGACGTGCGCCGTAGCGCCGACGGTGTCGCCGTCGTCCACCACGATCCAAGCTTCGGTGGCGTCGAGATCGTCGCCCGCACCGCCCGTCAACTGGGCGCGGCCGGCATCCACACCCTGCACGAGGTGCTGACGACCATGCCGGTCAAGCTGGGTGTGATCCTGGAGGTCAAGAACCTGCCGGGAGAGCCGGACTTCGACGAGGGCGAGGCGGTCGCGGGGCTCGTCGCTGCGGCCGTGCGAGAACTCATGGCCGGACGGCAGCTGTTGACCAGCGCCTTCAGTCCGCTCACGGTCGCCGCCCTGCGCGACGCCCTGCCGGAGATCGCCACGGGCTTGGTGCACTTCGACAGCCTTGGACTCGCGGCGGCGACTGAGATCGCGGCGGCATACGGTGCCCAGGTCATCGTCTCTCACGGCGGCAGTCCGGGCCTGGACGCGGCGACCATCGCCGCGCTGCATGACGAGGGGCTCGGCCTGCTGGTATGGACCGTCAACGAGCCCGCGCAGGCGCAGTCGCTGGCCGCGTTGGGCGTGGACGGGCTGCTCACCGATGATCCCGCGGCGCTGCGTGCGTGGCTGGGTTGAGTCCAGGGCCAGGACCGGTGCGGCGTCAGGCGACGACATGCAGGGCCGCGGGAACGCTGCGCAACGCCACCCGCGTCGCCTCGCCGATGTAGTCACCGTCCACCTGCAGGGCCAGCGGCGTTGCGCTGTCCAGGTCGTATGCCGGCCGGTCATGCCACAGCCGCAGGCTGCGCAGGCGGCCGACACCGGCGGAGGTCAGCGCCGTGCGGGCGATGCGCGCCAGTCCCAGGAAGCTGATCCGAGTCAGCGCCGTGACGTCCAGCGCCTTGTCGAGGTCGGCGTCGGGGCACATCTGGGCCGGCCAACTTCCCAGGTAGGTGAAGGGGTTGGTGTTGCAGCAGACCACCGATTTGAGTCCGCGCACCGGGTCCTCGCCCTCCACCGACAGCGTGATGTCGGTCTTCGGCCAGGAATGACGCCCTCCCGCGCCGCCGCGATAGGCCAGCGCCCCGCTCCACAGAAACGACGCTTGCCGCACGGCGCGTTTGAGCCGGTAGCGCCGCTCGACGTAGCGGACCGCCTCGGCGTCGTATCCGTAGCCCGCCGTGAACCCGAAGTACCGCCCGTTCGCGGAGCCCAGGTTGACCTGGCGATCCTCGCGGCTGCGCAGCCGGCTCAGCAGGAGCGACGTCGCCTCGACCGCATCGTTGGGCAACCCGAGACTGCGCGCCCAGACGTTGGTCGAGCCTCCCGGCAGGATTCCCAGCCGCACGCCGGTACCGGCCAGGCCCTGCAGTACCTCGTTGACGGTGCCGTCCCCGCCGAGCGCCACGACCAACTCGTAGCCGGCCTGCACCGCTCCAGCAGCCAGGAAGCTCGCGTGGTCTCGTCGCTTCGTGGCCTCGACGTCCAGCTTCAGCTCGGCGGACAGCGCGCGGGCGATGACGTCGGTCACCGCGGGGCTGGTCGAGGTGGCGTTGGGGTTGTGCAGCAGCAAGCCGCGCATGGCAGCGCACGCTAGCAGCGGTCTGGGTCAGCTCCTGCGCTTCTTCGGTGACGGTGACGGCGAGGGAGACGGCTGCGGTCTGGGTCGAGTTGCCGGCTCGCTGGCCTCGGGAGACGGTGACGGCTGCGGTCTGGGTCGAGTTGCTGGCTCGCTGGCCTCGGGAGACGGTGACGGAGACGGCGAGGGCCGGTCGACCGGTGCCTTGCGTACCGGATCCGATGGTGCCTCGGACGGCGCTGGTGATCCCGGCTCGGTCGGGGTGCGGCTCGGTGCCGGCGTGGCCGCAGCGACCGGCGCCGACGCTGGCGGGGGCGGCGGCGGTTGCGGACAGAAGCTGGTGGGCAGCTGCTTGGGCAGGGCCGTGTGAGCCACACCAGGAGCGCACCACGGGGCAGCCAGCAGGCCACTGGCCGGATCCACGCGCACCGTCACCGCCGACCGCGACGGGTACGGGAACGGGCGCACGGGCTTGCCGGCCAGCGCCGCGGTCATGAAGGATTGCCAGATGCGCGCCGGGAAGGTCCCGCCCTCCACGCGCGAGACGCCGTGCACGTCGTACATCGGCCGCGGGCGCGTGTGACCGACCCAGACGGACGCGGCCAGCTGCGGGGTGAAGCCGACGAACCACGCGTCGCGATAGTTCTGGGTGGTGCCGGTCTTGCCCGCCGCTGGGCGCGAAAGTCGGGCCGCCTGGCCGGTGCCGGACTCGACCACCTCTTGGAGGGCCTGCGTGCTGAGATAGCTGTTCTCGGGGTCCACGGCCACGCGCGGGTCGGGTGCGGGGCGCCACAGCAGCTTGCCCTCGGCGTCGGTGACCCGGACGATCGGCGTGGGCGGCACGTGGATGCCGGTGTTGGCCAGCGTGGCGTAGGCCGACGCCATTTCCAGTGGTGTCACGCCGTGGCGCAACCCGCCGAGCACGATGGCATCGTTGCTGCCGGTGTCGGAGGTGACGCCCATCGCCTGCGCTTGCTCGGCGATGCGAGGACCTCCGAGGTCCACCGCCAGCCGCGCGAAGGCGCCGTTGGATGACAGGGCCAGCGCCCGGTCCAGCGGCAGCTGCCCGACCGTGGAGCTGCTGACCGGCCACGGGTCGTCGCCGTCGCTGCCCAGCAGCGTTGCCGAGCCGCTGTCGACCAGGTCGTCCAGGCGCATGCCGCTGCGCAGGGCCGCCACCAGGGCGAAGGTCTTGAAGGCGCTGCCGGGCTGGCGGTGCGCCTGCGTCGCCAGGTCGAACTGCAGCCGGCGGAAGCTGCGACCGCCCACCGCCGCCACCACGCGGCCGCTGCGGGGGCGGATGACCGCGATGGCGACCTCGGGGTCGCCGTTGTCCGGAAGGTGGGCGCGGGCCGCCACCTCGGCTTTGGCCTGCAAACCCGGATCGATGGTGGTGTGGATGCGCAGGCCGCCGCGGTACAGGGCACGCACGCGGCTTGCCTCGTCCGGTCCCAGTGCGGGGTCGGCCAGCAGCACGCGCTTGACGTACTCGACGAAGTACGGGTACCGGGTGGTGGGAGGAGCCGCCCTTGCCCGGACCCCAAGGGGCTGACCAGTGGCCCGCCGCGCCCGACGGGGCCCGAGCGCGCCGGTGGCCACCATGCCGGCGAGGGCGCGATGCCTGGCCGCGCGCGCTGCGACGGGGTGTCTGGACGGGGAGTTGGTCTCTGGCGAACGGATCAGCCCGGCCAGCAACGCCGCCTGCGGCAGACGCAGGCGAGCGGCGTTGATGCCGAAGTAGTGGCGCGCAGCCGCCTGGACGCCGTAGGCGCCTTCTCCCAGATAGATGGTGTTCAGGTAGTCGGTGAGGATCTCGTCCTTGCTGCGCTCACGCTCGAGGCGCAAGGCGAGCCGCACTTCGACGCTTTTGCGCCGCAGGGTCTGGGGCGCGCTGCGGAAGTAGCGGTTCTTGACCAGCTGCTGGGTGATCGTCGAGCCGCCCTGGACCACGGTGCCGGCGCGTTGGTTGGCGATCGCGGCGCGGGCGATGGCTCGCACGTCGATGCCGTCGTGGTGGTAGAAGCGGCGATCCTCGGCGCCCAGCACCGCGTCGACGAGGACCTGCGGAACGTCGTCGCGGTCGATGGTGACGCGGTTCTGCACGCGCAGCGTCGCGATGGCCGACCCGTCCGCGGCGTACACCAGGGTCTGCTCGGCGTTGGCTACCGGCTTGGCCCGCAGTGGAACCGCCTCGACCTGCACGAGTTGGGAGCACCCTGCCGCCGACAGGGCGCAGGCGAGCAAGACGGGTAGCCACCGACGCACGACTGCAACATCGGCACGCCGAGCACGTGGATGAAGCCCCTGCGGTAATCGGGTGCACGTGGACGCCAGCTGCCCAAGGGATGCGATCCTTCCCCAATCCGCCGAGGGCTCGGCGCCTTGTCCGGGGCTGATCGCCAGGGGTGGCATGCCGACGACACCAACACAGGACGAGTGGAACGCGCGGACGGTCGCGTTGTTGGAGGAGGTCTACCTCGCCGCGCCCGACAGCCGGGGTGGCTCCGGCTTCAACGGTGACGCCGAGCGCTGGCAAAGCGCCCGCCGGGTCATCGTGGCCGCGATCGACCGCGACGGCAGCTTCCTGGACGTCGGCTGCGCCAACGCCCTGCTGCTGGAGTCGGTCGTCGACTGGGCCGCCGAGGACGGTCATCGCATCCAACCGCATGGCCTGGAGCTGTCCGCCCGCCTCGCGCAGCGGGCACGGCAGCGGCTGCCGCAGTTGGCGTCGCGAATCCATGCTGGTGACGTCACCCGTTGGCAGCCACCGCAGCGCTACGACTTCGTGCGCTGCGAGTTGGACGTCGCGCCCGAGCACCAGCGTCGCGACCTGGTTCAGCGCTGCCTGCGCGACCTGGTCGCCCCCGGCGGCCGGCTCATCCTGTGCAGCTACGGCAGCTCGCGCCAGCCCGCCGCCGCGATCGTGGTTCCGCTACGGCAGTGGGGCTTCGACGTCGCCGGGTCGGCCGAGGTCACGGAGGACGCCACCGTGATCACCAGGGTGGCGTGGATCGACCACCCCACCGCCCCGTAGCGCTCGTCCCCGCTACTAGTACTGCGCGTCTCCTTCGAAGCCTTGACGCAGGTACTCCAGGATCCGGCTGAGCAGGCGAGACACGTGCATTTGGCTGATGCCGACGTGCTCGGCGATCTTCGACTGGGTCATGTCGTCGAAGAACCGCAGGCGAAGGATCATCCGCTCGCGCTCGGGCAGCTGGTCAATCAGCGGTTTGAGCGACGCGAAGTGCTCGAGATTGTCCAGGCTGCTGTCCTCCGAGCCGATGCGGTCCATGCGCATCGGGGCGTCGTCGTCGTCACCCGAGGGGGCGTCCAGGGAGGTCGTGGAGTAGGCCTGCCCGCTCTCCAGCGCCTCGAGCACCTCGTCCTCGGACACCCCGGCGGCCTTGGCCAGCTCGGCGACCGTCGGCGCACGGCCGAGATCCTGCGTCAGCTGAGCGACCAGCTTGTTCAGTCGCAGCGACAATTCCTGCAGCCGCCGAGGCACGCGAACCGCCCAGCCCTTGTCACGGAAGTACCGCTTCAGCTCTCCGACGATCGTCGGCGTGGCATAGGTCGAGAACTCCACGCCGCGGTCGAGATCGAAGCGATCAATGGCCTTGAGCAGCCCGACGGACCCGACCTGTATCAGGTCGTCCAGCGGTTCCCCTCGGTCCTTGAAGCGCTTGGCCAGGTACTCCACCAACGGCAGGTGAAGCTTGGCAAGCTGATCGCGCTTCTGTGGGTCGCCGCTGGAGCGCAGTTCAGAAAACAGCAGCTTGGTGGTGGCGCGACGGTCCTCGGTGGTCATCTGCTGTCTCGCTCGACCGCGCTCCCCGGGATCACCAGCCGGTGCTTCTCAAGCGTGATGGTGGCCTGCTCTGCGCGCGACTCGACATGGATGTCGTCGGCCAGCGCGCGCAGGATGGTCCAGGAGAACGAACCCTCGTCGATGATGGGGTCGTCGCCGTCAACTTGTGTCAGCAGGCGGACCTCCACGCCGAGGTCCGTCGTCTGGATGTCCATGTTGAGCCGGTCTCCCCGCGAGTGGCGCAGCAACTGGACGGCAGCTTCCTCCACGGCCATGCGCAGGTCATCGACCTGGTCGAGGGTGAACTGGTCGCGCGCGGCAAAGCCACCGACGGTGGTGCGCAGGATCGCAAGGTGCCCGGCGGTCGCCGGGACCGTCAAACTGACGGTGTCAAAGGCCACAGCTGCTGGTTCCGATCGAAGAGCAGAACTCGACAAAGGACCGGCCAGGCCCCGCCAGCAGCGTAGCGTTGCGGTCGGGTCAGCCGCACAACGGCGAAGCGCCACACCTACAGTGGGCGGAATGGCTCAACCGGTATCGCAGCGGGATCGCACGGCGCTGGATCGCTTCTCGACGCCGACGCGCGAGTGGTTCCGCTCCGCCTTCGCCGAACCAACCCCTGCGCAGGTTCAGGCGTGGGATGCGACCGCCGACGGGGCCAGCGTTCTGGTCAGCGCGCCGACGGGGTCGGGCAAGACGCTGGCGGCATTCCTCGCGGCGTTGGACCGTCTGCTGAGGGCGCCAGCACCGGCCGACCGCACCACGCGCACCCGGGTGCTGTACGTCTCGCCGCTCAAAGCGCTGGCCTACGACGTCGATCGCAACCTGCGGGCCCCGCTGACCGGCATCCGGCAGGTGGCAGCGCGGTTGGGCATCGACCTGGCCGCTGTCACCGTTGGCATGCGCACCGGCGACACACCGGCTGACCAGCGGCGCCGGCTGGTCAGCGCTCCGCCGGACATCCTCATCACGACCCCTGAGTCGTTGTTCCTGCTGCTGACGTCACGGGCGAGGCAGATGCTGGCCGGCGTCGAGACGGTCATCATCGACGAGGTCCACGCTGTGGCCGGCAGCAAGCGCGGTGCTCACCTGGCGGTGACCCTGGAGCGGCTGGAGGCGCTGGTGGCCGAGCAGCGCGAAGGCCGGCCGCTGCAGCGGGTGGGACTGTCGGCCACGCAACGCCCGATCGAGGAGGTCGCACGCTTCCTGGCCGGCGGTGTCGTCGACGAGGCCGAAGGTGCCTGGCGCCAACGAGCCGTGCAGATCGTCGACGTCGGGGCCAGCAAGCGGCTCGATGTCGAGATCATCGTGCCGGTGGAGGACATGGGCCGGCTCGGCGAGGTGCTGGAGGAGCCGCCCAGTGGCCCTGCGGCGGGAGGGGGGGAGCTGCGGCGCTCCATCTGGCCCGCCGTGCACCCGCGGATCCTCGATCTGATCGAGGCGCATCGCTCGACGATCGTCTTCACCAACTCCCGTCGCCTGGCCGAACGGCTGTGCGCCCGGCTCAACGAGCTTGCCGCGCAGCGCCACGGCGACGACGGCGCACCGGTGCCCGACATCGCCCGCGCCCATCATGGCTCGGTGTCGCGTGAGCAGCGCGTCGACATCGAGTCGGCGCTCAAGGAAGGCCGCCTGCGCTGCGTGGTGGCAACGTCCTCGCTGGAGCTGGGCATCGACATGGGCGCCGTCGACCTGGTGATCCAGGTCGAGTCGCCCGGCTCGGTGGCCAGCGGCATGCAGCGGGTGGGCCGCGCCGGCCACCAGGTGGGGGCGCCCAGCACCGGCAAGGTCTTCCCCAAGTTCCGCGGCGACCTGGTCGAGTGCGCAGTGGTGGTGCGGCGCATGCACGACGGTGACATCGAGCAGACGCGCTATCCGCGCAACGCGCTGGACGTGCTGGCCCAGCAGGTCGTGGCCATGGCGGCGATGGACCAGTGGTCAGTTGATGCGCTGTGGCAAACGGTGCGCCGCGCCGCTGGTTTTGCCGAGCTGACACGGGCTCAGCTCGACGGCGTGCTGGACATGCTGTCGGGTCGCTACCCCTCCGACGAGTTCGCGGAGCTGCGACCTCGGATCAACTGGGACCGCGTCAGTGACACGATCACCGGTCGCTCCAGCGCGCAGCGACTCGCGGTGACCTCGGGCGGAACGATCCCGGATCGCGGGCTGTACGGGGTGTTCATCGTCGGTGAGGGGGCGTCACGCCGGGTGGGTGAGCTGGACGAGGAGATGGTCTACGAGACCCGTGTCGGCGAGACCTTCACGCTGGGTTCGTCGACCTGGCGGATCAACGAGATCACTCGCGATCAGGTGTTGGTCACGCCGGCTCCGGGCGAGCCGGGGCAGATCCCCTTCTGGCACGGTGACGCGCTCGGGCGTCCAGTCGAGGTGGGTCGCGCCGTGGGTAGCTTCGTGCGCGAAGTCGGTGAGCTGCACGGCACGAAGGCGGTCGAGCGGCTGACCAGCCGCTACGGGTTGGACTCGTTGGCGGCCGCCAACCTGGTGCAGTACCTGGCCGAGCAGCAGGAAGCCACCGGTGCGCTGCCCACGGATCGCACGATCGTCGTCGAGCGCTTCCGCGACGAGATCGGCGACTGGCGGGTATGCCTCCTGTCACCGTTCGGTGACCGGGTCCACGCGCCCTGGGCCCTGGCCATCCAGGCCCGCGCCCGCGAACGGCTCGGCGTGGACGTGCAGATGATGCACGCCGACGACGGGATCGTCGTGCGACTGCCGGAAGTCGAGGACGCCGCCCTGCCGGACCTCGTCGCGGAGACGATGCTCATCGACCCCGCCGACATCGAGGACCTCGTCGTCGGGCAGCTGGCCGACTCGGCGCTGTTCGCCGCCCGCTTCCGCGAGTGCGCTGCGCGGGCGCTACTGCTGCCGAAGCGTCGTCCGGGGGGTCGTACGCCGCTGTGGCAGCAGCGCCAGAAGGCCGCCGACCTGCTTGCCGTCGCCAGTCGCTACGGCAGCTTCCCGATCCTGCTGGAGGCCTATCGAGAGTGCTTGCGCGACGTGTTCGACCTGCCGGCGCTGATCGAGGTGCTGGGTGGTCTGCGCTCGCGCACCATCCGGGTGGCACAGGTGGAAACCCCGACCGCGTCGCCGTTCTCCTCGTCGTTGCTGTTCGACTACATCGCGTCGTACATGTACGAGGGTGACGCGCCCCTTGCGGAGCGGCGGGCGACGGCGCTGTCGCTGGACCGACAGCTGCTCGCCGAGCTGTTGGGATCAGAGGAGCTCCGGGAGCTGATCGACCCGGAAGCCCTGGCCGACCTGGAGGTGGGGCTGCAGCGGCTGAGTCCCGAGCGCCAAGCTCGCGACGCCGACAGCGTGCACGACCTGCTGCGGGAGATCGGCGACCTGCGCGGCGATGAGGTCGCGGCCCGCAGCGTCGCCAGCGCTGAGCAGACAGCCGAGTGGCTGGCCGGCCTGGAGCGCATGCGGCGCGTGTACCGGCTGCGGATCGCCGGTGAGGAGCGCTGGGGCGCCGCCGAGGACGCCGCACGGTTCCGAGACGGCCTCGGCGTTCCGCCGCCGGTCGGCCTGCCCCAAGCGTTTCTGGAGCCGGTGAACCGGCCGCTGGTCGATCTCGTCGCCCGGTACGCGCGTACGCACGGGCCTTTCCTGATCGGTGACGTGGCAGCCCGTCTCGCGCTCCCGCCGGACGCGGTCGACCTGGCCCTGGCGGAGCTGTCCACCCACGGCCGGGTGGTCGCAGGGGAATTCCGCCCAGGGGGCACGCGCAGGGAGTGGTGCGACGCCGAGGTGCTACGCCGGCTGCGCCGCCGGTCGCTGGCGGTGTTGCGCAAGGAGGTGGAGCCGGTCGAGCCCGCCGCGCTCGGGCGGTTCCTCGGCCCCTGGCAGGGTGTGGGCAGCTCCTCGGTTGGCGTTGATCGGACGCTGGAAGTCATCGAGCAGCTGCAGGCGTTGCCCGTGCCGGCCAGCGCGTTGGAACGCGACGTGCTTGCCGCCCGGATCCGCGACTACACCCCGGCCTGGCTGGACCAGTTGTCCTCGGCGGGTGAGGTGGTTTGGATCGGCCGTGGGCCTTTGGGCGCTGACGACGGTCGAGTGGCCCTGTACCTGCGCGATCAGGCGCCCGTGCTGGCGCCCGAACCGAGCGAGCCGGCCATCCAGCCCTGGTTCAGCGACCGCCACCAGGCGCTGCTCGAGCACCTGAAGGCGCGCGGGGCGTCGTTCTGGCCTGGGCTGTACGCGGCCGCTGGCGGTGGCGACGAGGCGGTCGTCTCGCACGCCCTGTGGGACCTGGTATGGGCCGGCGTCGTGACCAACGACACGCTCGCGCCCCTCCGGGCGCTGCCCGGAGTTGCCAGGCGGGCATCCGTGGGGCGGCGCCGGCGGCCGGGGCGGGCGGTTCGCCGCGCAGGCCCCGCAGCGGGCGTTGGGCGCTGGTCCCTGGTGGCCGACTTGTTGCTGCCCCAAGCCTCGCCGACCGCTCGGGCGACGGCGCTGGCGGCCCAGTTGCTGGATCGTTACGGGGTGGTGACCCGTGACGCCGTGGCGGCCGAGGAGATCATGGGTGGGTTCAGTGCGGTGTACCCGGTGCTCAAGGCCATGGAGGAGTCGGGCCGCTGCCGGCGTGGCTACTTCGTGGAAGGCCTCGGCGGCGCGCAGTTCGCCCTGCCCGGTGCCGTCGACCGGCTGCGGGCGGTGCGCGAGGCCGGCTTGGACGCCGAGGCAGCCGTCCCACTGGTGGTGGCAGCCACCGATCCGGCCAACCCCTACGGCGCGGCGCTGCCGTGGCCGGAGTCTTCCGACGACGTGCGGCACCGGCCCCGCCGGTCGGCCGGCGCCCAGGTGGTGCTCGCCGATGGAAGGCTGGTGCTGTACGTGGAGCGCGGCGGCCGCTCGCTGTTGTCCTTCACCGACGAGGCCGACGTGCTGGGCGCCGCTGCGGCCGCGCTGGCCGGACGCGTGACGGCTGGAGGCGTGGGAGCGCTGCAACTGCAGCGCATCGACGGCGACGTCCCGATCGCTCAGCCGATGCTTGACCATTTGCGCGCGGCGGGATTCGCCGACCACCCTCGCGGCCTGGTGCTGCGCCCGGCGCGCGCGTCGAGGTGAGGCGTAGCGCGGCCTCGTCAGTAGCCTGGCCCGATGCCCGAGGGTGACACGATCTACCGGGCGGCCAGAACGCTGCGGCAGGCGCTGGCGGGCCGCGAGGTGACCCGATTCGACACCACTGTCCCGGAACTGCACGGCGTCGGAGTACAGCGGCTACTGGGGCAGACGATCGACGACGTCCAGCCACGCGGGAAGCATCTGCTGCACTGGTTCCAGCCGAGTGGGCTCGCCTTACACACCCACATGCGGATGACCGGTTCCTGGCACCTGTACCGAGCCGGGGAACGCTGGCGCAAGCCGCAGCGACAGGCGCGAGTCGTCCTGGGCGTGGAGGGTTGGACCGCCGTGTGCTTCTCGGCGCCGGTGGTGGAGTTGCTGTCCGGTGCCCAGGTGGCCCGTCACCCGAGCCTGGCCTCGCTCGGTCCCGACGCCTTGGCCACGCAGGTTGACCTGGCCGAGGCGCGCCGCCGGCTGGACGCGCGGGGGGACTGGACGATCGCGGAAGCGTTACTGGACCAGCGTGTGCTGGCCGGTGTCGGCAACGTCTACAAGTGCGAGGTGCTGTTCCTGCACGCCACGGACCCGTGGTTGCGGGTGGCCGAGGTCAGCCCACACACCCGCGACGCGTTGCTGGCCACGGCGGTGCGGCTGTTGCGCGCCAACGTGGCTGTGGGGTCGTCACCCGTGCGCACCACAACCGGTGGCGGTCGCGGGCGTCCGAACGCCGACCGGCTCAACGTCTACGGGCGCGCCGGTCGGGCGTGTCCACGCTGCAACACCCCGGTGCGTGTCGCCGCCCAAGGCGCGCAGGCACGGCTGACCTACTGGTGCCCTGGCTGCCAGGGGGCCGGGACCACAAGCTCGTGACGCTTCTGCGGCGTGCATGTGGAACGGAACGCAACAATGCCCCGGCCAAGCCGGGGCACCGTTCAAGCTTGTCGCGGTCTGCTACTGCAGGATCGTGACGTTGGAGGCTTGCTCGCCCTTGGCGCCCTGGGTGATGTCGAACTCCACCCGGGAACCTTCGGCCAGCGTCTTGAAGCCCGTCCCCTGGATCGCGGAGAAGTG
>Ga0136613_10001315_pt1 | contig 12714 bp, 13 predicted proteins | sample AntDrymUQ2722106_2_FD_106649 | JGI IMG/M metagenome (GOLD analysis project Ga0136613, IMG submission 106649) | Polar desert sand microbial communities from Dry Valleys, Antarctica - metaG UQ272 (21.06) | ecosystem: Environmental > Terrestrial > Soil > Desert | place: Antarctica: Dry Valley... | reverse complement strand
TCCGAGCAGGACGGGGCCGAGGAAACTGAGGCGGAAGCCGAGGATGATAGTTTCGACCCGGCGCTCGTCTACGACGTCAGGCGAGGGCTCGAAGGCGCCGCGCAGGCCCTGGCCGACGAAGTGCAGCGTTCCATCGAACACCACCGTTCCCAGGAGGCGGCCCGCGAGGTCACCAGGGTACTACTCTCGGGAGAGGCGGCTCTAATCCCCAACCTGGATGGCTATCTCGGAGAGCTGCTCGACGTCCCGACGGTACGCGGAAGCCCCGTAGAGAAACTCTCGGCCAACCGCTCCAATATCTCCGACGACCAGCTGAGGGCGATGGAGCCCGTGCTCGCGGTCGCGTTCGGCCTTGCGATGGAGGAAGAATGAGGCGCATAAACCTCCTTCCAGCCGAAGAGCGCGGTCGCCCCGCAGATAGGTTACGCCGCGGGGTTCTCGGTATCGTGCTTATCGTGGGCGCCTTCGTGGTGATCGTGATGGTCGGCATCTACCTGGTGCTCCTGCTGAGGCTGAACGACCTCGAAGACCAGGTCGCGGAGCTCGACAATGATATCGCGCGGCAGAACGCGTATCTTGCCGAGTTGAGTCCGTACAGGGATCTCAAGGCGCGCCTCGAAGTCAAGAAGCCGGTCGCCGACGGCATCTTCCGCAGCCGTTTCGCCTGGGATCAGTTCTTCCAGGGCCTCGCCTTCGTCGTGCCCGAGACCACGGCTCTCGACACCCTTACCGCCCAGGCCGCCCCGGTCGACATCGACGCGCCGGTAGAGGAGGCTCTGGATCCACCAGGGACGGTCACGTTTACGGGCATCGCGTTGCCCCGCTACGAAAACGTGGCAGACTTTGTCGTGCGCATGGACAACCTCCAGTATCTAGCGAACGCGGACCTCGACAGGGCCGCGCGGAGGACGTTCGAAAAACCGGCCGTGGCCCAGGCTGTGAGCTTCGAAGTCGCCTCGGAGCTGGTCACGATCGTCGGTGATAATGGCACGGAGGTAAGGCTCGAGGGTGGATCGCAGGATGAGCTCGCGGGCAATAGGGGTTCGCTTCACACGCGCGAGGTCGCCAACACGGAAAGCCGCTACTGGGCGCCCAACGAACAGTCCACCAGGCGTAAGGGAGGCGGGCGCCGATGAGTCGCAACGACCGTAACATACTCATCCTCGGGTTGCTGGGAATACTGATTATCGTCATCGGCTTCTATTTCCTCCTTCTGAGTCCGCTTCTGGGAACGCTCAACGATCGGGCCAAGGAGCGCGAGGACAAACAGGTCCAGCTCGATCAGTTGCAGCAACAGGTGAACGAGCTCGAGGAAGTCAGGCGCAACTCCCCGGAGATCGAGCGCCAGCTCCTCGAGCTCAGCAAGCGAGTACCGACTCAGCCGCAGATTCCTACGTTCGTCGTCCAGATCGAGGAGATCGCAGGCGCCTCAGGCGTGACCCAGCTCGTGGTCGAACCAGGAGATGCTGCCCCGCCGGCCGGAGGTGGCGACTACCAAACCATACCGGTTACAATGCAATTCAATGGGACCTACGATGAGATGCAGGATTTTCTGTTGAGAACGCGTAACCTCGCCAGGCTGGTGACGGTAACCGACGTCAGTTACTGTCGCGAGCCCGAACCCATCGATGATGAGCACTCGTGTCCCGTCCAGCCGCCCGAGGAACCGGAGGAGAGCACGACGGCAGACACATCTGTGGAGTCGCCCCTGTTGGTGGAGATACAGGCCGAGGTCTACTTCCAGCCGCAGGGTGTGCCTTCCGGTGCTGAGACCACCGCCCCGACTCCATCGGAGTCGACTACTCCGGCAGAGGAGGCTACCGGTGGCTAGCGTGCGGTGGGTGGGACGTCGCGCGGCCGATCTGGGAAGATCTCTGGCGGACACGTTCGTGCGTGACAACAGGTTATTGCCGCCGATTCTGGCCCTGCTCGCATTGTTCGTCTTCGCCTGGGTCCTGGCAGGCGTGTTTATCGGTGGTACCGACGAGCAGAAGCCGGTCGCGCATAGGTCCGAGTTCGCCCAGGCGGACGGCGCCGCGGGTTCCGACCCCGCCGCCCCCGAGGTAGATAACCCCAATGTCGATTCCTACGCTGCCTTCCGCAGCAAGGATCCGTTCAGACAGGTCCTCGTCTTCGCTCGGACGACCCCTGAAGGGACGTCCTCGGCACCCGGTGGACGGGCAAATGGCGGTCGTCCCGCCGGGGCTGGTAACAGACGGGCCGCAGATGCGGACCGAGACGGCCTGCCCGACCGCATGGAGGCGAAGTTCGGCCAAGAGCCTGGCATCCCCGACACGGACGGCGACAGTATCCCTGACGGCCTCGACGACTCCGACGGCGACGGAATACCAGACGGGGTCGAGGGTGGCGCCGCAGCGGGCGGCGGAAACAACAGGGCAGGCGGGAGCGGTGGAGGCCGCGGCGAAGGTGGCCGGTCGGGACGGGGCGATGGTCTGCTCGACAGCGGCGGGACGCTCTCCCCACCTTAGCGGCGTGGCAGATCAACGAGCTGATGTGCTAATGGCCTTCATGCCTGCTCGTGGTCTATATTAGCGACAGGCACTTGTCGATCTCGAAGGCTCGGAGGCGTTTGTGAGGTTCGGTTTTTCGACGGCGGGCGAGTCGCACGGTCCCGCCGAGGTCGCCCTGGTGCACGGGGTCCCTGCGGGTCTCGGGCTCCTCGCCGATGACGTGAACAGGGACCTCTCTCGTAGACAGAAGGGTTACGGACGGGGCGGGCGTCAGAAGATAGAGAAAGACGAGGTAGAGTTCCTCGGAGGTGTGCGCCACGGGTACACCCTGGGCTCGCCCGTGGCCATGCTCATCCGTAACAGGGACTACGCCAACTGGGAACATCGCATGACCCCAGAGCCGGTCGAGGACCCTCCGCAGAAGATCACACTCCCAAGGCCAGGTCACGCCGACCTCGCAGGGATGCAGAAGTACGACTTCGACGACCTCAGAAACGTCCTGGAACGCTCCAGCGCCCGCGAGACGACGGCCCGCGTGGCGGCAGGCGGCGTGGCAAGAAAGCTTCTGTCGGAGTTCGGGGTCGAGATCAGCAGCTCGGTCTACAGGATCGGCGCGGTCGCCTATCCCAAGGAAAACGCCGCTCTGGACGCCGCCATCTCAGACGAATCCGAGGTACGCTGTCCCGACCCCGAAGTCTCCGAGAGGATGAAGGCCGAGATCGACGCCGCCCGCTACGCCCGCGATGCCCTCGGGGGCGAGTTCGTCGTCGTCGCCAGGGGATGCCCGCCAGGCCTCGGCTCCTACGTCGACTGGCGCGACAAACTCGACGCGAGACTCGCCGCATCGATGATGTCGATCAACGCGATCAAAGGCGTCGAGTTCGGGATGGGCTTCGAACTCGCGGCCCGCAGATCCAGCGAGGTGCAGGACGAGATACTCTCGGAAAACGGACGCCTCGCCCGCAACAGCAATCGCCTCGGGGGACTCGAAGGCGGGATGACGAACGGGGAGCCGGTGGTCGTCTCAGCGGCCATGAAGCCGATCTCCACGATAGCCAAAGCCCTCCGCACGGTCGACCTCGCCACGGGAGAACCCACGCGGGCCTTCAAAGAGCGGGCCGACTCCTGCGCCGTGCCGGCGGCGGCCGTGATAGGGGAGTCTATGGCCGCGATCGTGCTCGCAGAAGCGTTCCTCGAGAAGTTCGGTATGGACAACATGACCGACATTCGCGCCGCTTACGACACCTACACCGAACGCGTCACGAGCACGGGGAAGAGTCGCTGAAGCTTGGAAGGGTCTTTGGCGATCGTCGGGTACATGGGCAGCGGTAAGACCACCCTCGGACGCCTGCTTGCGAGTGCCCTCAGCCTCGAGTTCGTTGACCTCGACCGTACTGTCGTAAAGAAGGCAGGTCAGGGGATACCCGAGATCTTCGCCGAGACCGGAGAGAAGCACTTCAGGGACCTGGAACACGAGGCGTTGCTCGAAGCCATCGACCGCGGCACGCCGAGCGTCGTCGCCTGCGGCGGCGGTATCGTGGTCCGCCCTGATAACAGGGCCCTCCTTCGGGACGTGAAGACGATCTTCTTGAGGGAAGGGATGGACGTTCTCTTCCGCAGGACCCGTGGTCCTGGCCGCCCCCTGCGGGCGGCGAGCCGCGAGGAGTTCGAGCGGCGATACGCAGAACGCCTCCCCTTCTACAGGGAGGTCGCCGACATCGAGGTCGGGGTCGACGGACGCCCGCCGGCAATGGTGGCTGATGAGGTGCTGGGGTGCCTGTCGAGACCGTAGATGTCCCCGTCGCCAGCCCTTACCCCGTCGTAGTCGGCGCGGGCCTCGATCTCGGTAGGATCGTTTCTGAGACCATCGAACCTGCCCTCTGTGCGATCTTCACCGACGCCACGGTGGGACCGCTACATGCGGCACGGGTGCAAGGTGCCTTGGAAGGAGCCGGCTGGCGCGTCGCGGGGACGATCGAAGTTCCATCAGGCGAATCCTCCAAGAGCATGGAAGCTTACGCGGGTGCGCTCGGGCGCCTGGCCCGCATGGGACTGACCCGCGACGCAACCATCTTCGCCTTAGGTGGTGGGGTGGTCGGGGACCTTGGTGGCTTCGTCGCTGGGACCTACATGCGGGGCGTAGATCTCGTCATGCTGCCCACATCCCTTCTCGCGATGGTGGACAGCGCCGTCGGAGGCAAGGTCGGGGTCGACCTTCCCGAAGGCAAGAACCTGGTCGGCGCTTTCGTCAGGCCCCGCCTGGTCGCGGCAGACCTTGACTGGCTCGCCACGCTGCCGGAGCGTGAGATCTCCAACGGCCTCGCCGAGACGATCAAGATGGGTCTCCTCTCGGGCGCAGACTTCTTCGAGGACCTCGGCTTGATCGGGGCCTCCCGAAAGGGCGACCTCGACGCGCTGCAGACGCTCGTCCTCGATTCCGTGCGCTTCAAGGCAAGCGTGGTCGCCGAAGACGAGCTCGAAGGCGGGCTGCGTGCCATCCTGAACTACGGTCATACCGTGGGCCACGCCTTGGAAGCCGCCGCAGACTACGATTTGCCCCACGGCCAGGCTGTCGCGGCCGGGATGGTCGCCTCTGCCAGCCTCTCCTGCAAGCGCTTCGGCCGGGATCTGACCCAAGCGCACGAAGACTTGCTCCATGCCGCGGGCTTGCATCGCCGTGTGCCGGCAGTCCCACTCGAACGGGCGCTCCAGGCGATGGGCAGGGACAAGAAACGCTCCGCTGCAGACGGCCCCGCCGGGCACAGGTTCGTGCTACTCGAAGATATCGGCAGACCCGTGCGGAACGTGCCTGTTAGTGAGGAAGAAATCAGCGAGGCGATAGGAGCGATAGTTGAGTAAGGTCTTCGTCCTCAACGGCGTCAACCTAAGCACTCTCGGCACCCGGCGTCCCGAAGTCTACGGAACGATGACCCTCGACGACATAGAGAAACTCCTCAAGGACGAGTTTCCGGGACTGGACCTGGAGTTCAGGCAGACGGACTTCGAGGGCGAGATGGTCGCTTTCACCAGGGAAGCGGCAGGTTCTGACGGGCTCGTCATAAACGCCGGTGCCTGGACCCACTACTCTTACGCTCTGCACGACGCTCTGGAAGCTCTGGATGTACCGAAAGTGGAGGTTCATCTGTCTAACGTGCACACTCGGGAGCAGTGGCGTCGGCATTCGGTGATCTCTCCCGCTGTAGACGCGGTGATCGCCGGCATGGGCGCCCACGGGTATGTCGCGGCGGTCATGTATGTAGACAAGAGGCTCAGCCGTCCGACATGAGCATCGTCCCTGTCAGCCCGTGAGAAACTGAACTTTTCGGGTTGGTCGGACCATCGAGGTGGAACACGCATCGCCTTCAGGTCCAGCTCTCACTGAGGAAAGCCTGATGCCGCCGTTTGCGGCTGACATGCAATGAAACTGTGCGATAATAGCGCGGTGTCTGTGCCGGGTTTACGCCGCGCAGGATCGCTGCGAAGATCGGACGCCGTGAAGGGGAGCTTTCGAGCATGATATCCACCAATCAGTTCAGAAACGGGTCCGCCATCAGGGTCGATGGCAAGCGGTTCACGATCCTGTTTTTCCAGCACGTCAAGCCTGGCAAGGGCGGAGCTTTCGTCAGGACGCGACTCAGGAACATAGACAGCGGGGCCGTGGTCGAGAAGACGTTCAGGGCGGGGGAGAAGCTCGAGAACGTGAGGACCGAGTCGCAGCCGATGACGTACCTCTACAGGGATGGAGACCTGCTCTACCTTATGGACTCGGATACCTACGATCAGGTGCCCGTGCCAGCCGAAGTCGTCGGCGAGGCGGCAGGGTACATAGTCGAGGGTGGGACCGTCACCGTGCTTTCGGCCGACGGTGAAGTCGTCAGCGTAGAAGCGCCGGCGCACGTCGACCTCGCGGTCTCGCAGACGGACCCTGGCCTCAAGGGCGATACCGCGACGGGGGGGACCAAGCCGGCCACCCTCGAGACGGGGGTCGTAGTACAGGTGCCGCTCTTTATCAACGGCGGCGACCGGGTAAGGGTGGACACGCGCTCCAACGAGTACCTGACGAGGGTTTGAGGGAGGGTCTTTGAGCCGCCGGACGGCCCGAAAGCAGGCGTTCCTGAACCTCTACCAGAGCGACGTAAACGATAGTCCCCTCGGGCCGACCATGGAGCGCTGGCGGGAATACAGGGGGGATCTCCAGGAGTATGCGGTCAGGCTCGCTCGTGGTGTCGAGGGGGAGCAGGAACAGCTCGACGCGGTCCTCTCCGAAGTCTCGGTAGGGTGGCCCGTGCACCGCATGAGCGCGGTGGACCGTTCGATCCTGCGCCTCGCGCTTTACGAGATGCTCTACGTCGACGACGTCCCCCCCGAAGTCGCGGTAAACGAGGCAGTCGAGCTCGCCACAGGGTTCTCCGGCGACGAAGCGCCGGCTTTCGTTGGGGGAGTTTTGCGGGGCGCAGAACTGAGGGCGCAGGGCAAGGTGGGCCATGGCGGGCGGGGCTAGCAGCACGCACAGCCAGGTCAGGTGGGAGGCGCACAGGCGCGCCTTCGAGGAGTACCTGCAAGGCCTCAGGTTCACAGAGGAGGCCCGGCTCAGAGGGCTCGAAGAGGCCATGAGGTACTCTATGCTTGCCGGCGGCAAGCGCGTGCGGCCAGCGCTGTGCATGGAGGTGGCCTGGATCTTCGGGGCTGAACCCTCCCTGGTGCTCCCTTCCGCGGCGGCCATCGAGCTCATCCACACCTACTCGCTCATCCACGACGACCTCCCCGCCATGGACGATGACGACTACAGGAGGGGAAGGCCGACGGCCCACAAGGAATTCGGCGAGGCGATGGCCATACTCGCAGGCGACGCGTTCTTCGGCGAGGCCCTGATCCTGATCACCGTCCACCAGAAGGGTAGCTGCGAGGAGATCATCGAGGTCGTGCGCGAGCTCGCCGGCTCGACGGGGGTCAACGGGATGGTCGGGGGCCAGGTCATGGACATGAACCAGACGGGCCGAGCCGGGACGACCGATCCCGAGACTCTGTACATGATCCACAAGTACAAGACGGGCGCCCTGATCAAATCCTCAGCCCGTATCGGGGCGATTCTGGCCGGCGCAACCGTCGAGGAACAGGCCGCAGTCTCGGAGTATGCCTCGGAACTCGGCCTCTGCTTCCAGATAGTCGACGACGTACTCAACGCCACTGCGACCCGGGAGGAACTCGGCAAGAGCGCCGGTTCCGACGCCGAGCAGGGCAAAGCCACATTCGTCGGCGTCTTTGGCCTCGAAGGCGCCACGAGGGAGGCCGACGGGGCCGCGGAAAGGGCCTTCGCAGCCCTCTCGAAGGTCGACGGAGATACTTCGGGCCTGCAGGAGTTGGTGTATTTCGTGCGTCACAGGGAGAGCTAGCCCCCAGGCATGGAGAGTAGCCCGAAAGGGAGCCGGCAGCGGTTGGACGCCTTGCTCGTCGAGCGAGGCTTCGCCGAAAGTAGGGGGAGGGCGCAGGGTCTTATCCTCGCCGGCAGCGTGCGTGTGGGGGACAGGGTGGTGACCAAGGCAGGCTCGCGCATCTCCGCCGAAGAAGCTCTCTACGTGGATCAGAACGAACGCTTCGTCTCGCGTGCCGGTGAGAAACTCGACGCTGCCATCGACGAGTTCGGCGTGCGGGTGGAAGGACGCTCCTGCCTCGATGCCGGAGCATCGACGGGTGGATTCACCGACGCGCTCCTGCAACGAGGAGCCGAAAGGGTGATCGCGGTCGACGTCGGCTACGGCCAGTTCGACTGGGGGCTGCGCAACGATTCTCGCGTCACCGTCCTCGAGCGGACCAACGTGCGCCGGTTGACCGGAGGAGACCTGCCGTTCGAGTGCGACCTTCTGGTGGCCGACCTCTCGTTCATCTCCCTCACCGTCGCGCTAGAAGGTCTATTTGCGACTACACCGGCGCTGCTGGAGGCGATCGTGCTCGTCAAACCTCAGTTCGAAGCGGGGCCTGACGCCGTAGGGCGCGGAGGCCTCGTAAGGGACAGGGAGGTACGAGCCGACGTGATCCTGGCCGTCGCCGAGTATTTCGGTTCCCTCGGATTCGGTGCTGTCGGTGCGGCACGGGGGGCCGTCGCAGGAAGGAAATCGGGGAACGTCGAGTACCCGGTACACCTGCTCAGGGGAGCTGAGTCGACCCTTGATGAGGCACATATAAGGGAGGTCGTCGGTCGTGGGTGACTCCATGAACGCCGCCCAGATTCGACGCGTAGGCATCGTCGCCAACCCCAAAGTGAGCGACGGTTATGTCGACAGGCTCGTGGCCGTCCTCCAGAAGAACGGGGTCGAGATCTCGGAGGTCAGAGAGGACGACCAGCCTGACGGAGCCACGGACATAGACCTAGTCTTCGTGCTCGGTGGCGACGGGACCATGCTTAGGGCCTCGAGGATGTACCAGGGTCGGGTGCTGCTCGGGGTGAACCTCGGCAAGGTCGGTTTCATGTCGGGGATGATCCCAGAAGAGCTCGAGACCGGGGTCGAGAAGGTCATCGGAGGCGGACTGGAGGTCCAGGAATACAGGATGCTCGATGTGCGCGTCGGCGGGGAGGAGCCCGGCCTCGCGGCCAACGACGCCGTACTGATCAAGAAGCGGCCCCACCAGCTGATCTCCGTCGACGTCTCCATCGGCGGGGAGGAGCTGTTCGCCTTTCGCTGCGACGGCTTTATAGCGGCGACCCCCCTCGGCTCGACGGCCTACGCCCTCTCTGCGGGGGGGCCGATCATCTCGGGTGACGCTGGTTGCTACGTGCTCGTCCCCATCGCGCCGCACGCGCTCGTCAGCAGGCCCCTGGTTCTCGGGGAGGATCAGGTCGCTAGACTCGAGCTCGTCGGGCGGGAGGCGCTGCTCTCGCTGGACGGCGCCGAGCCGCGTGAGATCCCCGCCGACGGAAGAGTGGAGATCAGGCTCTCAGACGAAAGCGTTAGAATAGGCCGTACCGAAGACTGGAGCTGGTGGCGAGCAGTTCGGAGGACGTTCCTGTAGTGCTAACGGAGCTCTCCGTCGAGAACGTGGCCCTGATCGAAGAGGCCACCCTTGGGCTCTCTCCCGGGCTAAACGTGATCACCGGCGAGACAGGGGCTGGCAAGACGCTTCTCGCTACCGCCCTTCAGATGCTCCTCGGTGGCCGCGCCCGCTCCGAGACGGTCCGCTCCGGCGCTAACAGGGCGACCGTCGAAGGTACCTTCGTCCTCCCCGAGGAGGCTGGATCCCGGATCCTAAACGAAGCCCTGGGCGACCTCGCCGAGGAGGTGGAGGAGGAAGACGGCCTGATCCTGAGGCGGACGCTGACCCGGGAGGGCCGCTCCAGGTGCTACGTGGGTGGTGTCTCGGTCCCTGTAAGGGCGCTCGCCTCTCTGGGGGAAAGGCTGGTCTCCTACCACAGCCAGCGCGAGCAGACGCGCCTGACCGAGCCGGCAGAGCAACTCGTGATCCTCGACGACTTCCTCGACTTCTCGGCCGCTGAGGCGAGGCAAGGGCATGCAGAGATCTGGCGCGCCGTGGAGGGGGACCGCAAGGAGCTTCGGGAGATAAGGACGACCTCGGAGGCGCGAGTGCGGGAGGTGGACTTCCTCCGCTACCAGGTGGCGGAGCTCGAGGCGGCAGCCTACGATCCGCAGGAACTCTCCGACCTCTCCCGCGAACGCGATCGTCTGAGGAACATCACGGATCTACTACAGGCCACCTCAGCGGCTACGGCAGCCATCTCATCCGAAGAGGGCCAGGGGGCTATGGACGCGTTGGCCCGCGCAACCTCCGAGCTGGAAGCCGCTTCGGGATACGACGACAGCCTGAGGGGGCTCCTGGGGCGCATGGGTGGGCTCTCGGCGGAGCTGGAGGACGTTCTCTACGAGCTGAGGTCTTACGTGGACGAACTCGAGGCTGACCCGAACCGCCTGGAGGCTGTCGAGGATCGACTCGCGGCCATGCGTGCCCTCGAGCGCAAGTACGGGGATGTCGAGGGATACCTCCAGGAATCGCGCGAACGCCTCGCGCGCCTCGAGAATCTGGATGAGGAGACCGCGGAGCTGGAAGCGAGGCTCACGGAAGGCGAGCGGCGTCTCGGGATGGTTGCGGCCGCCTTACGCTCGGGCAGGGAGACGGCTGCTGAGCGATTGTCTGCAAAGGTGCAGGAGAACTTAGGGGACCTCAACCTCGGGAAGACGACCTTTCGTGTAGATCTCGTTCCTACGGAGCCTGGACCTTCCGGCACGGAGCGGGTGGAGTTCATGATCCAACCCAATCCCGGAGAGCCCGAGCTGCCCGTAAGGCGCTACGCGTCGGGCGGGGAGCTCTCCAGGATAATGTTGGCCATAAGGCTCGCGCAGGAGATCGTCGAGCCTGGCGCGACGTACGTCTTCGACGAGGTCGACGCCGGTATAGGCGGCGAGACGGCGACGGCGGTAGGGGCGAAGCTGAGGGAACTCGGCGGCCGCAACCAGGTCCTGACGATCACGCACCTGCCCCAGATAGCCTCAGAGGCAGGCACACACGTCGTCGTCGAGAAACAAGAGTCAGGAGGACGGACGATCACACGCATAGAGATCATCGAGGGCGAGGAGCGCCGCAGGGAGCTGGCCAGGATGCTCTCGGGACGAGTCGACGAGGCCTCCCTGGCCCACGCCTCCGAACTCCTTGTCGGTGGGAGATAGGGGGAAGCCCGCCACAGCGCTTCCCAGGAGTACCGCTGGCTTCCCGTCCGGTACGCTGGGCAGGGGCATGCTTACCACTGTGGCATCAGCTACGAGACCCTCGCACACGTCCCTCCATCTACGTAGTTAATGCGCATCGTGCCACTTTCCCGCGATCCGACACCATCCCTGCCGGCGCCATCGGCATCTTTATTCTCGTTTCGACGCCCGCGCGGCCCGACGAACGCCGGGACGGCGCCGACCCCATCCCCCGTGCAAGTAGCTCTGTACAGCACAAGAAAGTTGAAGCTTGTAGAATGTCCTCGTATCGTGGGTATAGGGATCGTGCAAAGGACCTGAAAGGGGAGGAATATGGGGCTCATGCGGACCAAGTCCATCGAGCAATCCATCCGGGATACGGAGGATCCCGAGTTCCAGCTACGCAAGGCGCTGGGGCCACTGGATCTAATCCTGTTCGGTATCGGGGTGATCATCGGTACCGGGCTCTTCGTTCTGACCGGCGAGGCAGCAGCCGGCTACGCCGGACCTGCTGTGGCGCTCTCGTACGTCGTCGGCGGCATAGTTTGCGCCCTGGCTGCCCTCTGCTACGCGGAGTTCGCCTCGACCGTACCTGTGGCCGGCAGCGCATACACCTTCTCCTATGCCTCATTGGGGGAGTTCGTGGCCTGGCTGATCGGGTGGGACCTTATCCTGGAGTTCACCCTCGGCGCTGCCACGGTGGCGAAGGGCTGGTCGGGGTACTTCGTGAGCGTCTTCGAGATCATGGGGATAAAATTGCCGACCTGGCTCTATGCCGCTCCGGGGGATGGCCCCTCCCACGATTTTATATCGCTGATCGTTATAGCGCTCGTGACGACCATCTTGGTTATAGGGATTAAATTAAGCTCTCAGTTCAACTCGGTGATCACAACGATCAAGATCCTCGTTACGCTGTTCATCATAGGCTTCGGGCTATTCTTCATAAAGACGTCTAACCTCACACCCTTCATCCCGCCACCGAAGCCGCCGCCCGCAGCGGCGGAGGCGACTCTTCAATCGTTCGTACTGCCGAGCCTTTTGGGGATAGACACCATATACGGTGTGACAGGCATCTTCACGGCGGCGGCGCTGGTCTTCTTCGCCTTCATCGGCTTTGACATCGTCGCCACCACCGCCGAGGAGACCCGCAACCCCCAGAGGGATGTGCCCATCGGGATCCTCGCTTCCCTGGGGATCTGCACGGTTCTCTACATCCTGGCATCCATCGTCTTTACCGGGCTAGTGCCCTACGACACACTGGCTACCGCGGCCCCGGCGGCCACAGCCCTCCAAGCGACGCCCTTCCCGGCTGCGCAGCTGATCGTCTCGCTCGCGATACTCATCGGGCTTACGGTGGTAGTGATGATCCTGATACTCGGCCAGAGCAGGGTGGCCTTCGCCATGAGCCGGGACAACCTGCTCCCGCTATGGTTCTCGCGGGTCCACACCCGCTTCCGAACTCCGCATCGGATCACGATCATAACCGGCGTCGTCGCGGGGCTCCTCGCGTTCTGGCTCCCGCTGACGGCGCTCGCTGAGCTGGTCAACAT
>Ga0136613_10001314_pt1 | contig 12716 bp, 13 predicted proteins | sample AntDrymUQ2722106_2_FD_106649 | JGI IMG/M metagenome (GOLD analysis project Ga0136613, IMG submission 106649) | Polar desert sand microbial communities from Dry Valleys, Antarctica - metaG UQ272 (21.06) | ecosystem: Environmental > Terrestrial > Soil > Desert | place: Antarctica: Dry Valley... | reverse complement strand
CTCCTGGCCCACGTCGACCAGCACCGCAACGACCTTGTCGAATGCGTATGGGTCCTCCTTCAGCCACGCGAGGATGCAGCTCGTGTCGAGCCCGCCCGAGTAGGCGACGACGGCGGTCCCGTTCACGCGGCGCCCTGAAGGAGATATCCCGTGAGCTCGTCCGCGAGATTCGCGGCAGGCGTCCCGTCGCGGGCGATGACGAGGATCGAGTTGTCGCCGGCCAGGGTGCCTGCGATACCCGGATGACCCGCTTCGTCGATCGCCTGAGCGAGGGCGTTGGCGTACCCGGACGGCGTGCTGACGACGACGAGGGTTCCTGCCGCTTCCAGGCTCACGGCGTATCGCCGCATGGCGGCCCCGAGCGCGCGCAGGCGGTCGGAGTCGCTCGTTCCCGGGGGCGCGTACACGAGCCGTCCGCTCGGCGCGCGCACCTTGACGAGGCCGAGATCCGCGATGTCGCGCGAGACCGTGGTCTGCACGACCTCGAAACCGGAATCCTTCAGCGCGGCCGCGACCTCCGCCTGCGTGGAGAGCGCCCGCTCGCGGACGAGACGAAGAATCGCGTTCTGCCGGTCGCGTCGATTCATAGTATGCGGGACATTAGCGATATATGCGGCTACGCATCGTTCGAAGTGCCATACCGAGAATGGACAGTGCTTCCGTGATCTCCTCCGCTTCGATGGTGAGAGGCGGAGCGAGCCGCACGACATTTTCGCCCGCGGTGAGAATCAGCAGGCCGCTCTCTCGACACGACTCGACGACTTCTGCTGCCCCTCCCTCGACGACCCCGCCAAGAAGAAGTCCCCGCCCGCGCACGATCTGGACGCCCGGGAGCAAAGCAAGCCCCTCCGCGAGCACCGCGCCGCGCTCGCGCACATTGGCGAGCAGCTCGTCGTCGACCGCGTCGACGACGGCCGAGGCCGCGGCGCAGCTCACCGGATTGCCACCGAAGGTCGAGCCGTGGTCGCCGGGGGCGAACGCTCCGGCCGCGTGATCGGCGACGAGCAGCGCTCCGATCGGCAGCCCGTTCGCGAGGCTCTTGGCCAGTGTGACGAGATCCGGCCGAATGCCCAGCGCTTCGAACGCGAAGAACGAACCGGTGCGGCCCACACCGGTCTGGATCTCGTCGAGGCAGAGCAGCGCGGGCAGCTCGGTGGCGACCTCCAGGAACGCCGGGTCCAACGGGTGGATGCCGCCTTCCCCGAGGATCGGCTCGAGGAGGACGAGGCCCACGTTTTCGGTGACTGCTGCGCGAAGCGCCGCGATGTCGTTCGCCGGTACGAATCGCACCCCTGGAACCAGCGGGGCGAACGCCGTGCGCCTCGCCGGCTGTCCCGTCACGGACAGCGCTCCCAACGTCCGGCCATGGAAACTCCCGTCGAGCGCGACGACGCCCGGCTTTCCCGTGGCCTTGCGGGCGTACTTGAGCGCAGCCTCGATCGCCTCGGCGCCCGAGTTACAGAAGAACGCCTGCGCTCCACCGAAGCGATCGGAGAGACGGGCCGCGAGCTCCTCGGCGGGCTCCGTGCGATAAAGATTCGACGCGTGCCAGAGCCGCTCGAGTTGCCTGCGCGCTGCCACCAGCGGCGCGGGGTGACAGTGACCCAGCCCGACGACTGCGATTCCACTGCCGAAGTCGAGATACTCGCGCCCCTCGTCGTCCCAGACCCTCGCACCCTCGCCACGCACGATCGTCAGATCCGCTCGCGGGTAGGTCGGAAGGAGCCGATCGACTCCTTGCAAGAGACTCATGCTCGGCGCGGTCATCCGAGCACCTCGGTTGCTCCGATCTCGGCGCGGACACCGACCCGGGCGGCCCGCACAGCGGCGAGGAGCTTCGGCACGATGCCGCCGTCGAACGCGCCCGCTGCGATGAGAGAGTCGGCGCGGGCGGCCTCGATGCGATCGGCCCACGCACCGTCCACGAACACCCCGGGTACATCGGAGACGAAGACGATGCGATCCGCTCCAAGCCCCACTGCGAGCGCGCCGGCCGCTTCGTCGGCGTTCACGTTCAGCGGACCGACAGCGATCGGCGCGACGACAGGGATCCGCCTCGCAGCGAGCGCCTCCTCGATCGCGGCGGGCCGCGAAGGAACCGGCTCGCCGACGAGGCCGAGCCCCGAAAGCGGTCGAGCCTCGAGTCCGATCTCGTTCCCGAGCAGGGGAAGCGCCGCAGGGCCGAGGGCGGCGGACGCCTCGGCCCCGACGGCGACCAGCGACTCGCGCACGACAGCGAGAGCCGCTGGACTTGTGACTCGACGACCGCCCACGAACTCGACAGGAATTCCACGCCGCCTGAGCTCGGCGCTGATCTGCGGCCCGGCGCCGTGAACGACCACCACCTCGTCGCCTCGACGAAAGAGCTCGAGGGCGCGGAAAGCTGCGCTCGCGGCAACGCTTCCACCGAGCTTCAAGACCACTCGCGTCACGGGCCGGCCGGCCCGTGAGGGTGGAGGAGTGCATTCACGTCGTGTACTCCGCGTTCAGCCGGACGTAGTCGTAGGTCAGATCGGAGGCGAGGTACGCAGCCGAGCCGGCTCCGAGCCCGAGGTCGAGGTCGATGGAGACGGCGGCGCCCGTGAGCTCGGGCGAGAGCCCCGTCGGCGCGCCTCGCTCGAACACCCGCGTTCCGTCGAAGGCGACCGACAGCAGCTCGGGCTGGAGCCGAGCGAAGCCACCGTTCCAGGGAGCGGAACCCGCCGCGGCGAGCACACGTCCCCAGTTGGGGTCATGTCCGAAAGCCGCCGTCTTGACGAGCGGCGAGGTTGCGATCCTGCGGGCGACGGCAGTGGCCTCCTCGTCCGACACGGCACCCGAGACGGTGATCTCGAGCAACACCGTCGAACCCTCGCCGTCGGCCACTATCTGGCGCGCGAGATCGGCGCAGACGCCGTGGAGCGCGGCTGCAAATGCCTCGTCCGCCGCCGAGTCTCTCGATAGCTCACTCGCTCCGTTCGCCAGCAGCACGACGGCGTCGTTCGTGGAGCACTCCCCGTCCACCGAGATGCAGTTGAACGTCGCGTCCGCAGCCGTACGCAGGAGCGGGCCAGCCTCACCCGGTTCCAGAGGAAAGTCGGTCGTGACGACAGCCAGCATGGTGGCGAGCCGGGGATGGATCATCCCCGCGCCCTTCGCCATGCCTCCGACTGTGAACCCGGCTCCTACGACCGAGCTCTGCTTGGAACCTCGGTCGGTGGTCAAGATCGCCTCCGCGGCGGCGCTCGATCCGTCTGCGCCCAGGGACTTCGCGGCCTCGTGCACGCCGCATCGCACCTTGTCCAGCGGCAGCGGAACCCCGATGACCCCCGTGGACAGGACGATCACCTCTTCGGCGCGAATGCCGAGCGCAGCCGCGACCTCGAGGGCGGTGTCGTTCGCGTCCGAGATCCCGCGCTCGCCCGTAGCCGCATTGGCAACCCCGGAGTTGACGACGACAGCCTGCGGCTCCGCGACCTCGAGATGCCGACGGGAGACCGTGACGGGAGCGGCCTGCACCTGATTCGTCGTCCACACCGCACCGCCCACCGCAGCCGGCAGCGAGCGAACGAGCGCAAGGTCGAGCCCGGAGCGCCGGATTCCCGCCCGTACCCCGTTCGCAACGAAGCCCCTGGCGGCGGTGACCGACATTAGTGCGCCGTCCCGGAAGTAGCTTGCGACCTGGGCGGCTGCAAAGCGGCGCCCGGCCGCGTCCTCACTCGGGCCAATATGCCTGCATATTGGCCCTCCCTGCATCCTTGCCGGGCGTGCGTTTCGCGCGCCAGGATCATCAACGACTTCCGAGACGGCGCACTAGACGAGCACCCCGGAGAGCCTGAGGCCCAGGGTCTCCTCGAAGCCGAAGAGAAGATTGACGTTCTGAACCGCCTGTCCTGCGGCGCCTTTGCCGAGATTGTCGAGCGCGCAAATGACGATCGTTCCACCGGTCGATCGATCCTCGAAGACGCCGACCTCCGCGCCGTCCGTGTGCTGGACGCGCGCAAGCTCGGGGACGAGCCCCGGCGCGAGCACCGCGACCACGTGGCTGTCCGCGTAGTGCTCCGCGAGAGCGGCACGGAGATCGACGCCACGAGAGCGCACGTAACAGGTGGCGATCAGCCCGCGCCGGACCGGAAGGAGATGCGGCACGAACGCCACCGGGAAGCCGAGAACCGAGGCGATCTCCGGGGCGTGGCGATGCGTGCCAACGTCGTACGGGACGACGTTCTCCAGAACCGCTCCCGCATGCGAAGTCGACTTCGGTGAGCGGCCCGCTCCAGTCATTCCGGACATGGCGTCGACGAAGACGGCATCGTGCTCGATCAGGTCTCGGATCGGGGCAAGGGCGAGGAGCGCAGCCGTTGCGTAGCACCCGGGATTGGCGACGAGCCGTTCCGTGGGCGGGACAACCTCCGGAAGGCCGTACGACCAAGACGAAAGGGACGCGGAGGCCGGATGCTCGAACCCGTACCACGACTCGTAGACGTGCGAATCTCGGAAGCGGTGCGCTCCGGAGAGATCGACCACGACGCCACGAGTGGGAGGGGCGATCGGCGCGGCTTTCTCGTGGTCGAGGCAGAGAAAGACGACGTCGGCGCCACACGACAGCGCTGCGTCGTTCGTGATGAAGCGCGGGATTCGGCGCCACCCGTTGCGGCCGAGCCTCGGGTCGAGCGAGTCCGCGGATTGCCCGGCGAGCGTGTCCGAGCCGAGCGCATAGAGCTCAAGGCCCGGATGGGCGAGTACGCGGTCCAGCGTTTCCTGGCCCGTGTAGCCCGAGGTACCGGCGATGGCCGCGGTCGCCATGCGGACTATTATGCACTAGTATTGCACGATATGCGCATTACAGCTCGGAATCGCGCTAGAGCAGGAGGAAACGGCTGCTACGCTGCGCGCGCGGTGGAACGGGTACTCGTCCTCAACGCAAGCTACGAGCCCTTGAATGTCTGCTCGCTCCGCCGTGCGCACGTTCTCGTGTGGAAGGGCAAGGCGGAGGTCCTGGAGAGTCATGATCGCCCGCTTCGTTCAGCAACGACGAACTTCGCCCGGCCGAACGTGATTCGGCTGAAGACATACGTCCGGGTCCCTCGCGGAGTGACCCGACGCATCTCGCGGCGCGTCCTCTTCGCACGCGACGGTTGGCAGTGCGCGTACTGCGGATCGGGCTCGAATCGGCTCACGCTCGACCATGTCGTGCCACGGTCGCGCGGCGGCACGTCGGTGTGGGAGAACGTCGTGGCCTCGTGCGCCCCGTGCAATCACAGCAAGGGCGACCGCCTGCTCGAGGAGACGAGCATGACGCTTCGTACCACTCCCCGACCGCCGACCCCGGTGCTGTTCATCCGCCTGACGACGGAGTCGATCCCGGAAGTCTGGCGCACATACTTGCCAGGCGTCGGGGCCGCCGCGGCCTAGCCCGCAGGGGCGAGGGTCGCCTCGCGCCTACCTGGACATCGCGCGCTCGACCGCTTCTTGCTCCTCGGGTGAGAGCGCGACCGAGGATCGTCCGCGATCGAGGTCCTTGACGTAGATCCGCGCGTAGTCGCGTCCCTGGATGGCTGTGACGATCGTGCCCGTGCGGGTCGCATCGAGAAGGGCCACAGAGGCGGACTGCTGACCGCCTGTGCCCTCGTAGGCGTCGAAGCGGACGACCGCTGTGTTCGTCACCGAGCCGTCGACCCGCCGGTCGACGCGCGAGAGGCCGGTCGCAACCTCGTCGACGGCACGATGCAAGTCGTCGATTCGCGTCTGCAGGGACACGACGAAGTCGAGGAGATCGCCACGTCCGCTGCCGAGGATCACCGCCTGGCCGGTCTCGATTCGGGCAAGTCGCCGCCACAGCACGAGCCCGACGACGAGCGCGAGCACCGCCGTCACAGCGGCCGCGGCCGCTACCGCAAGAGAGACCGTCAAAGCTGAAGCGAGAAGATGACCGGGTACTCGGCCGTGTTGTTCGCCGTGTTCGTCTCGCCCTGCACGGGGTCGACGTCGACCTTGACCGAGATCTGCTCGCCGAACGGCACGAGCGTTCCGATCTGGAACGTCACCGCCTTCGTCTCGCCCGGATCGATGAGCGGAATCGTCTTCGTTTGGACGATCGGGTCGGGTTGCTTGGGGATCGTCAGGGTGACCGTGAGCCGGACCTCCTGACTGTCCCCGGTGTCCTCGACCCCGACTTCGAATGCAAGCTCGTCGGTGACGAGGATCGTCGCTTCGGTGGTCGTCGAGAGCAGCTGGCCGCTCGGGAGTGCTTTGACGTACGAGATTCCGCTTCCGTGCAGCCCCGACGGCGTGCCCCCGGTCGACGCGCCCTGGATGCGCTGCCAGATGGCGGCCAGGGCACCGGGAGTGGTCACCTCGTCAGCCGAAACGAACACGGACGCGGGAGCCTCGATCGCCTCGATCTCCTCGGACTCGAAGACCTCCTGGGCCCGCGCCCTGAACGAATCCTCCCAGACGACGTCGCTTGCGAGCAAACGCCGGGTCTGGGCCGAGAGCTCCTGGCCGGCGACGGTGGCGTCCGTTACACCGGCAGTCTCCTGGAACGCGGTCTGGAGGCCGCTGAGGCCGTTGACTCGGTACTGGAGAGCTTCGATCGCGCCTTCGTGGGCATCGTGCAGCGGGCCCGGCGATCCGAGATCCTCCGCGGCCTGCGTCTGACTTTCCGCCGTCTGCACGAACCCGCCCAGCTTGGCGTCGAGATCCTCCAGCTTCAGCCCCGGGGTCGTCAGGGTGGTGGCGAGCTGCTGGCCGAGGCGCGCAGAGGCATTCCCGATCGCGCCTATGTCGGTGGTGTAGTCGCGGTAGCGCTCGGACTTCCGGTCGCTGGCACACCCCTCGACCCACACGGCGAGCAGGACCACGATGAGGATCGCCAGAGCGATCAGCCCTACCAGCCGGAGCAGTGGAGTCAGGTTGCCGGACGAGCGAAAGCGCGGGCGCCGTCCTCGCGGGGGACGATCGCGCGGCGGGCCGGACCCCGAGTCGGGCGGCTCCTCCCACGACGGCGGCTCCTCCTCGCCGAAGAAGTCGAAGTCGAGGATGTCGTCGTCGCGGGTCGTCACGCCATCTGCCCCGCCGCCACTCTAGATGTCTGGTCGGAAAGTGGCGCAGCTCTGAAGGGGCAAAGCGCTGGAAATCGTGCGAGACCCGGGGGGGTGAGGCTGAGGCCTGACCCCTGGAATCTGGTGATGGGGCTCAGCATGGCTCCAGAACCTGGGGCCAGGCCCTTGAGCCTCACCTCTGCCTCGGAGCTCGAAGGAGTTCCCCGTACGGCGGCCAAGTGGGCGCTAGCCGTGTCGTCCGTCGCGATCGCCCCATCCACCCATGAGCTCGTGCTCGGGCGCTATCGGCCGGTACGTCCGCTCGGAAGCGGAGGCTCGGGCTCCGTCTGGCTCGCCCGCGACGAGCGCACGGGCCTCGACGTCGCACTGAAGATCATCCCCCGTGAAGGAAAGGCAGCGGCTCGCGCCGAGCGTGAAGCCCTGGCGGCGCGGCGATTGCGCCACGAACGCTGCGTGCGGGCTTACGACGTCGGACACGACTCGAGCCACGTCTACATCGCCTACGAGTACGTGGCCGGACGAACCTTGCGCGAGACGATGCGGACGGACGGCCTCTCGGACGACGACGCCGTCGAGGTCGCAGCCCAGGTTCTCGACGCCCTCGCACACGCGCACCGGACGGGCATCGTCCATCGCGACGTCAAGCCCTCCAACCTCCTGCTCGAGGAGCGCGACGAGATCGCCGTCCGCCTACTGGACTTCGGGCTCGCGCAGTTCGACGGGGCGGACACGCTGACGGCCGTCGGAGACGTGCCCGGGACCCTCGCGTACATCGCTCCGGAGCGGCTTGCGGGCGCCGAAGCGTCGCCGGAGAGCGACGTCTGGGCCGTCGGCGTCCTGCTCTGGGAGGCGCTTGCGGGACGACACCCGTTCTGGGGCGTTCCGCTCCAGGAAGTCGCGCGCGCGATCGAAGCTGGCGCGCCGCCGCTCATCGCCGAGCGTCGCGATCTCCCCCGCCGGCTGGTCGCGGTGGTGCACGGCGCGCTTGCGCCGAATCCCGAGCGGAGACCGCGTGCGTCTGCGCTCGCATCCGACCTGCGGAGCGCGATTCGCAAGGACGCTCCTCGTCAGGCACGGAATCGTCCACAGGCGACCGCGGTTCCCGCCACTGGTCCGCGCGGGCTCGGACGCCGCTTCGCTCCCGTCGGCCTGGCGGCGGTGAGCGCCGCACAGGGGGCGACGCTGCTCCCCTTCTGGCCGCCCGTGCTCGTCGTCGCCATCACGCTGGTTGCCGCGCTCGCCGCCTGGCGCCTGCCGCGGGTAGGGCTTGCAGTCGCTCTGGCCGCTCCGCTCTTTCCGCTCGGCAACGTCGCAGAGGGCGCCGCAGTCCTGTACGGGCTGCTCGCGCTCGGCTGGATCGCCGTTTCCTGGCGAGACGCCCGTTGGGGACTGCTGTTCATGACCGGGCCGTTGCTCGCCCCGCTGGGGCTGCTCGCGCTGGCGCCCCTCGTCATCCAGCCGGCGCGAGGAATCGTCCGTCGTGCCGCACAGACGGTGCTTGCGGTAGTCGCAGCAGCCGTCGTCGCCGGCGTGGCCGGCGACGACCTTCCGCTGGCCGGACGGCCCTTGGACGGGTTCGCCATCTCTCCCCAGGACTCCGTGCGCGAGATCGCCGCCGCGCTCTGGCAGGCAGCGCTCCTCGATCCCGTACTCCTCGTCGGAGCCGTGGCTCTCGGCCTCGCGGCCGCAGCCCTGCCCTGGGTTCGGCGGCGTTCGCGGTCTGGCGTGCTGGCGCTCGGAGTCGTGCTCACAGCCGTGTCTGTCATCGCCGGCGCGGGTCTCACGGGCACGCTTCTGGTCGCGCTCGTGTGGGCGATCGCAGCCGCCATTTCGTCCGGAACGCGCAAGTAGACTCGGCGCAGCCGGTATACCCCTCCCGATGTCAGTGCTGCGCTCGATCGAGTCCAAGATCGAAGGTCTCTTCGAAGGCGTCTTCGGGCGCGCCTTCCGCACGCATGTCCAGCCGATCGAGCTTGCGCGCAAGCTCGTGAAGGAGATGGACGATCACCGCACGGTCTCCGTGTCGAGGGTCTATGTCCCCAACGAGTTCACGGTCTATCTCTCTCCGCAGGATCGCAAGCAGTTCGCCGGGTACGAGGAGTCGCTCGTAGCGGAGCTGCAGGAGTATCTCGCCGAGCATGCGCGCCGGGAGAGGTACGCACTCCTGACCGCGCCGAGCGTGCTCGTGACCACCGACGAGGATCTTGCGGTCGGCGAGTTCGGCATCGCCACCCGGCTCGTTCAGGCACAAGCAGCCCCAGACGTGCAGCGGGAGCCCCCACCGGCGGAGCTCCCGCTCGAACAGCCCGCACAGACGATGGTCTACAAGCCCCCGACGGCCGTCGCTCCGCCAGAGGCCGACGAAGCACCTCCGCCACCGCCGGAGCGGGAGGTCGTGACCCTGATGGTGGCCGGCAAGAGGCACGAGATCACGCAGCCGCGGGTCGTGCTCGGGCGGTCGCGAGGGTGCGACGTTCCCGTGCCGGACGTCAACGTGTCTCGCCGGCACGCGGAGCTGCGTCAAGAGGGCGCGACGTACTGGATCGTCGATCTGGATTCCACGAACGGAACGGCGGTCAACGGGAAGCGGACCGGGCGCGAGCGGCTCCGGGACGGAGACACGATCACACTCGGGTCGACGGAGATCGTCTTCGGGCGATCGCTGCCGTGACGCTCTTGGCGCTCGCAGCCGACGAGACACTCCTTATCCTCAAGATCGTGTTCCTCGTCCTCCTGTACGGCTTCATCCTGCTCGTCGTACGATCCGCGACCAAGGACATCGGCGGCGCGCCGCAGGAGAGCATCATCCTCGGCGCCGGCGAGGCCGCTGTGCTCCGCGAGAAGCTGGGCGTGCGGCCACGCTCGAGGCGCTTTCGCGTGCTGGGTGGCCCAGGGCTGCGCTCCGGAAAGACGGTCGACATCGTCTCCGCCACGATCATCGGGCGCGAGGACGACGTCGGAATACGCCTCGACGGCGACGAGTTCGCATCCGGGCAGCACGCACGGTTCGAGCCGCGAGCCGACGGCATCTGGGTCGAAGACCTGCAATCGACGAACGGCACGTTCGTGAACGGCGAGAGAGTCACGGCGCAACGGCTGCAGGCGGGCGACGTCGTTCGCATCGGCCAGACGGAGCTCAGGCTCGAGTCATGAGGATCGGTCGCGCAGCGGTGGTCACCGATACGGGAAAACGCCGCCTCGGCAACGAGGACGCCTACGTCTTCGAGCCACCGCTCTTCGCGATCGCCGACGGCATGGGGGGCGCGCGCGCCGGAGAAATCGCCGCCGATCTCGCTGCCTCGGCACTCGAGGAGGCCAGCGCCCAGACACGGGACGCGACCCAGCTCTCGGCGATCATCGCCGAGGCGAACCGCCGTGTCTGGGAGCGCTCGCGAGCAGATCCGGCGACCGCGGGAATGGGAACGACCGTGACGATCGCGCTCGTCGATGCGCCCGCAGGAACGATTTCGTTCGGTCACGTGGGTGACTCGCGTGCGTACCGGCTGCGGGACGGCGCCCTCGAGCAGGTGACGACCGACCATTCGCTCGTCGCCGAGCTCGTCGAGAGCGGCGTCCTCACCCCGGAGGAAGCCGAGCGGCACCCACAGCGCTCGGCGATCACGAAGGCCGTCGGAACCGAGCCGTCCGTCGACGCCGACGTCTTCACCCGCGACACGCTTCCCGGCGATCTCTTCCTGCTCTGCTCTGACGGCCTCTCGGACATGCTCTCGGAGGAAGAGATTGCCTCCGCGATCGAGGGCGCAGATCGAGACCCGGAAGCTGCGGGCGACGCGCTCGTCGCCGCGGCGAACGCCAGGGGCGGCGAGGACAACATCACCGTGGTGCTCTTCGAGATCGTTGACGGCGACGCCGCCGAACCACATCCCGAAAAGGATCGGGGGATCGGGGCCACGACGGTTCCGCCGGCGACCGGCGAGCCGACGGATAAGGACGAACGGGCGGAGGCGAGCGAGCCGGCTGCGGCAGCGACTCCCGGAGCCGCCGAGCCCGAGCCGATCCGGCACGGCGCCGGAGCTGGTAGCCGGATCGCCGCGCTGGCTCTCGTCGTCTCGGTGCTGGCGATCGGCCTGCTCGTGCTCTACCTGGCCGTCCGATGACCGCGAGGAACAGGGAGCTCGGCGGCGTCCTCGTCGCCGGTGTGATCGCCGGGACGGCGCTCGCGAGCGTCACGATCGCCCGCGAGTCCGAGATCTCCGCGACCGCAGTCGGCTATGGGGCCGTCTTCCTCGGCCTCTATTTGGCGGCTCACATCGTCGTGCGGCGCACGGCGCCCTACGCGGACGGTGCGCTGCTTCCGCTGACCGCGGTTCTCACGGCTTTCGGCCTGGCGCTGAACTACCGGCTCGACCCCGACGACGGGGGCCGGCAAGCGCTCTGGGTCCTGATCGGCCTCGGGGTCTTCGCCGCGACGCTGATCGCGCTCCGCCACGACTACCGCGTGCTGGAGTCGTACCGCTACCTGTTCGGAGTCGCGGCCGTGTTCCTGCTCTTGCTCCCGTCCGTTCCGGGGCTCGGCGAGCGGGTCAACGGCGTTAAGCTCTGGGTCGCTGTCGGGCCCCTTCAGTTCCAGCCGGGCGAGCTCGCGAAGATCTTCCTGATCCTGTTTCTTGCTGGGTATCTGCGGGAGAAGCGCGAGGTGCTCGCCCAGGGACGGCTGAAGGACTTCGGACCGCTACTGGCGATCTGGGGTGCGGCGATGCTGGTCGTCGTCCAGACGAACGACCTGGGGAGTGCGCTCCTCAACTTCGGCATCTTCCTCGCGATGCTGTACGTCGCAACCGGCAAGGCGCTCTTCGTCGCCGCCGGCCTCGCGCTCTTCGTGGGCGGCGCGGCTCTCCTCTACAACGCCATCGACCGCGTGCACGAGCGGGTCACCATCTGGCTGCAGCCCTGGACCGACGAGCGCGTGATCTGTGCCTTGAACGGCAAGCTCGAGTTCCGGCAGGACTGCGCCTCCTACCAGTTGGTGAAGAGCCTGTACTCGATCGCGAACGGCGGCTTCGGCGGGACAGGGCTCGGCGAAGGCACCTTCACCTCGACCGACGGGACGCAGCTCATCCCGGCGCTCGGCACCGACTTCATCTATTCGGCGATCGCCCAGGAGCTCGGGTTGATCGGAGCCGCGGCACTCCTGCTCTGCTACATGGTCTTCGTCGCGCGCGGGATGCGGATCGCCCTCAGGGCACAGGACGGGTTCTCGAAGCTCCTCGCGGCAGGGCTGACATTCGGCTTCGCGCTGCAGACCTTCGTCATCGTCGGTGGCGTGCTCCGCATCGTCCCGCTGACCGGGATCACCCTGCCGTTCGTCTCCTACGGCGGCACGAGCATCGTCGCGAACTTCGTCCTCCTCGCAGGGCTCCTCCTCGTCTCCAACCGCGCGAACACGCCCCCATGAACCGTCAGATCGTCAGGCTCACGTACGTCTCGCTCGCCCTCGTCGGCGTGCTCGTCGTCATGACGACCTACTGGCAGGCGTGGGCCGCTCCAGGCCTCGCCAACCGCCAGGACAACGCGATCAAGCGCGTCGCCGAGTTCTCGGTCGATCGCGGTCTCATCTTCTCGGAGCAGCCCCGGAAACGGCTCGCACGGAATGTCGAGCGCAAGGTCGACCGCCGAACCCTCTTCTTCCGCCGCTATCCGCAGGGATCGCTG
>Ga0136613_10001313_pt1 | contig 12718 bp, 12 predicted proteins | sample AntDrymUQ2722106_2_FD_106649 | JGI IMG/M metagenome (GOLD analysis project Ga0136613, IMG submission 106649) | Polar desert sand microbial communities from Dry Valleys, Antarctica - metaG UQ272 (21.06) | ecosystem: Environmental > Terrestrial > Soil > Desert | place: Antarctica: Dry Valley... | reverse complement strand
CGCCGTTCGTGCCCATACGCGCGCAGTACGCACGGTGACTGTCACCTGCGGTGAGTTACACGCTGTGAGCGCCCGCCGTTCGTGCCCATACGCGCGCAGTACGCACGGTGACTGTCACCTGCGCTGACAGTCACCCGTTCGAGCGCACCGCGCTACCCACACGCCTGTCCACAGTGCTGTGGAGCGTTCCCGGAAGTTCCCGCTCACAGCGGCTGTTTCCGGCTGGACAACTCGTCCGTACCTGTCGAAAGGCTGTCCGGTGCGGGGGATAACATGGGAACGTCTGTTCTCTACTTCCTGCAGTGAGACGCTTCTGCGACTCGCAGGGGTGGACTGGACGGACCTGTCGCTGACGGATTGACTGCCGCACCCATGGCCAGAGTTCAACCCATCACCCCGGAGCGCCTGAGTGCGCTCGTACCGCCTCAGAATCTCGAGGCGGAGGAGTCCGTGCTCGGCGCGATGCTGCTCTCGCCGACCGCTGTCGGAACCGTCTCGGAGATCCTGGTCGCCTCGGACTTCTATCGCGAGAGCCACGGGAAGCTCTTCCGCGCCTCGCTCGCGCTCTGGGCGAAGGGGGAGCCGGTCGACGCGATCACGCTCTCGAACGAGCTCGACGAACGCGGGGAGCTGGAGACGATCGGCGGCCAGGCGAAGGTGGCCGAGCTCGCCGCACTGGTCCCGTCGACGTCGAACGTGGAGCACTACGCACGGATCGTCAAGGAGATGGCGACGCTCCGCGGGCTCGTTCGCACCGGCCAGGAGATCACGCGCCTGGGTCAGGAGCGGCCCGGCGAGGTCACCGACCTCGTCGACCGCGCGGAGCAGATGGTGTTCGAGCTGGGCCAGCAGCGGGTCACCAGCGACTTCACCCACATCGAGACCCTCCTCAAGGAGAGCTTCGAGCGGATCTCCCAGCTCGTGGAGATGGGGGTCGAGGTCACCGGCACGCCAACGGGCTTCCGCGAGCTCGATTCGATCACCTCGGGGTTCCAGCCTGGCAATCTGGTGATCCTCGCCGCGCGGCCATCGGTCGGAAAGTCCGCGCTCGGCATGTGCATCGCGGCGAACCTGGGCGTGCGGCACGGTATCCCGGTCGCGCTCTTCACCCTCGAGATGTCCAAGGCCGAGGTGACGCAGCGGATGATGTGCAGCGAGGGCAAGGTCGAGTCGCAGCGGCTCCGTACGGGACGGCTCGCCCCGGAGGACTGGCCGCGGCTGACGACTGCGTGCGACCGGCTGATGAAGGCGCCGATCTGGGTCGACGACACCGGCTCGACCACCATGATGGAGCTGCGCTCGAAGGCTCGCCGCCTGAAGTCGCGAGAGCCGAATCTCGGCCTCATCGTCGTCGACTACCTCCAGCTGATGACCTCGGGCACGAGCGCGGAGAACCGCGTGCAGGAGGTGTCGCAGATCTCACGTTCGCTCAAGGTGCTCGCGCGCGACCTCGACGTCCCCATCCTCGCGTTGTCGCAGCTCTCGCGCGCGGTCGAGCAGCGTCAGGACAAGCGACCGCTGCTCTCCGACCTGAGGGAGAGCGGCTCGCTGGAGCAGGACAGCGATCTGGTCTTCTTCCTCTACCGCGACGAGTACTACAACGGCGAGGAGTCCGATCAGCAGGGGATCGCAGAGGTGATCTGCGCGAAGCACCGAAACGGCCCGACCGGCACGGTCAAGCTCTCCTTCCTGCGCCGGTACGCGAAGTTTGCGGACCTCGCCGCTGCCTAGTGCTTGCTCGGAAATTCAACGCGTGCCGGATGACGGCCACGACACTGCGCCGGTCGTGACCGCCCCCGGCTGCGCGCCAATCGCCGAGCAAGCATCTAGCGGAGGCGCGTATCTAGGCTAGGTGGGGCCGTGAGCCTCGCCGCCGAAGCCCCGATTCCGTCGAGCAGCCGGACGATTTCGGGCTACTACACGCTCGCCGGCCTGTACACGCTGTCGGCGGCCGCGATCTGGGGCGTCAACACGCTGTTCCTGCTCGACGCGGGGCTCAGCTTCTTCGAGGTGTTCGTGGCCAACGCCGCGTTCTCGCTTGGCACAGTGCTGTTCGAGATCCCGACGGGAGTCGTCGCGGACACCCTCGGACGCCGGATGTCGTTCCTGCTCAGCGTGTCCGTGCTCGGCCTGTCCACGCTCGCCTACGTCGGCCTCGCGGAGATCGACGCCGGCGTGATCGCGTTCTCTGCGGCGTCCATGGTCATGGCGCTCGGGTTCACCTTCTACTCGGGAGCCATGGAGGCGTGGCTCGTCGACGCCCTCGCAGCGACGGGCTACCGCGGCATTCTCGACCGCGTGTTCGCGCGAGGCTCGCAAGTGACGAGCGCTGCGATGCTGGTGGGGACGATCGGCGGTGGGTTCCTGGGGCAGATCGACCTCAGTATCCCGTACGTCCTCCGCTCGATTCTGCTCGTAGCGGTTTTCGTCGTGGCTTTCGTCGTGATGCACGACGTGGGCTTTACGCCCGGCCCGTCTCGGCAGGCCAGCTGCCGGCGGAGATCGCGAAGAGTGCACGGGCTGGGGTCGCGTTCGGCTGGGGGCAGCGGCCACTCCGACTGCTCATGCTTGCATCGGCCCTACAGCTGGGCTTTCTCAGCTGGGCCTTCTATGCGTCTCAGCCCTACCTGCTGGGCCTGCTCGAGAGCGATGCAGTGTGGGTCGTCGGCGTGGTCGCGGCCGCGATAGCCCTGTCGACGATGGCCGGAAACCAGATTGTGAGCATCGCCGCGCGGCGATGCGGGCGGCGAACGACGCTGCTGCTCATCGCCGCGGTTGTGCAGACGGCGGCAGCGGTCGTCCTCGGAGTCGCCGACTCGTTCTGGGTTGCGCTGCCCGCCTTGCTCCTCGTCACCGCGGGGCTCGGGGTGACGAGCCCCGTTCGCCAGGCGTACCTGCATCAGCTCGTCCCTTCCGAGCAGCGCGCCACGGTCGTTTCCTTCGACTCGATGGTCTCGGGCGCCGGAGGCGTGGGCGCGCAGGTCGGGCTTGGCGCGCTCGGCGAGGCGCGCTCGGTGGGCTCGGCGTTCGTCGTCGGCGGCCTCGCGATGGCCGGTGCCATTCCGCTCTTCGCCGCCGTACGACGCAGGGGCGGGCCCGCCGACCAGATCGCGGGCTCGCGAGGTGGGGTGGAGTCGAGCTGTCCGCACGGCCTACCGGCGGTCGCGACTGTCGATGCGATTGCTCTCGAGGAGCAGGAGCCGGCGCTCGCAGCACGCGCGTGACCTCCCCACGAGACGTGCGACACTCCGGCACGTGCCCGCCACGGTCATCGTCGGCGCGCAGTGGGGAGACGAGGGGAAAGGGAAGATCGTCGACCTGCTGGCCCAGGACTCGGACATCGTGTGCCGCTACCAGGGCGGCCCCAACGCCGGGCACACGATCGTCGTCTCGGGCGAGACGTACAAGATCCGTCAGATCCCGTCCGGGATCATCGCCGGGAAGCAGAGTGCGATCGGCGCCGGTTGCGTCGTCGACCCTGAGGTGCTCGTCTCCGAGCTCGATGACCTCGAGGCACGTGGTCACCGAACCGAGGGCGTGCTCTTCGTGTCGGGGAACGCCCATCTCGTCATGCCGTGGCACGTCGCCTTGGACGGCGCTCGCGAGCGGCGGCTCGGCCGCCTGCAGATCGGGACCACCCGTCGCGGGATCGGCCCCGCCTACGCGGACAAGGCCACGCGCATCGGGATTCGCGTCCAGGACCTCCTCGACCCGAAGATCCTGCGCCAGAAGCTCGAGCTCGCCGTGGAGGAGAAGAACGTGTGGCTGGAGCGGGTGTACGAGCTAGAGCCGCATGACGTCGAGGAGGTCGTGGCGACCCACCTCCGCTTCGCCGAGAGGCTGGCGTCGTACGTCGCAGATACGTCGCTCCTTGTCCACCGGGCGCTGAAGGGCGGCGAGCGTGTCCTCTTCGAGGGGGCTCAGGGGACGTTGCTCGACCTCGACCATGGGACGTACCCGTTCGTCACTTCCTCGAGCCCGATCGCAGCCGGCGCGGCAGTCAGCTTCGGCATCGGCCCCAACCGAATCGACGAGGTTCTCGGTGTCGCCAAGGCATACGTGACCCGCGTGGGCGAGGGGCCGTTTCCGAGCGAGATCGAGGGGCCGGCGAACGAGCGAGTCCGTGAGATCGGCCAGGAGTTCGGAACCGTGACGGGCCGGGACCGGCGCTGCGGGTGGCTGGATCTCGTTGCACTCCGCTTCGCCGTCCGTGTGAACGGCATCACGTCGCTTGCGCTCACGAAGCTCGACGTCCTTTCGGAGTTCGCCGAACTGCCGGTCTGCGTTCGCTACGCGTTGCCCGACGGCCGCGAGACCGAGGAGTTCCCCTCTCACCAGAGCGACTTCCACCACTGCAGGCCGGTGTTCGAAACCCTCTCCGGCTGGCAGGACGAGATCGACGAGACCCTGCCTCGGGCGGCGCAGAGCTATGTCTCGTTCGTCGAGCGCGCACTCGACGTTCCGGTCACGCTGGTCGGAACCGGCGCCGCGCGGGAGCGCGTGCTCGCACTCGGGTAAGAGCGAAGAGCCTCTAACACGATGAGGCTGTGAGCCGCCGGCCAGCACGCGCCGTCGACGAGGGCCCATTGTGTTAGCGCTCTACGCGTCCCGCTTCATGAAGAGCTCGGTGAACTCGGAGCAGCGGCCCTCGTCGTCGAAGCGGCACAGGAAGACATTGTGGTACTCGCGCTCGACGGTCCCGCCGTCGGCAGCGAGATAGCGCGAGATGCCTGCTGCCACCGCGCGGTCTCCGTCGATTGCCCACGGGCGGTACTCGGCCGTCCAGGTACCGGGCTCGTCGCACTCTTCGAGCCAGTTGGCGACGATCGCAGCGCGGCCTTCGAGCGCGTTGTCGCCCTCGTCCCACGGGTGGTAGCGGTAGCGGGCGTCATCGCTGAAGAGCCCGCCGATCGCTTCCTCGTCGTACGTTCTCCAGGCTTCGACGTAGGCGTCGAGCCACTGCTGAAAGTCGGTGTGATCCACAGCCGGAACCCTACGCCTAGACTCGATCTGATGCGCGCTCTCCTCGTCGGTTCGGGCGGGCGTGAGCACGCGCTCGCCTGGAAGCTCGCGCAGGCTCCGTCGCTGACCGATCTCCATGCCGCTCCGGGGAGCCCGGGCATCGCGCGCCTGGCTGAGTGCCATCCGATTCGCGCCGAGGACCCGGAGGGACTCCTCGCCCTCGCCCATTCGCTCGACATCGATCTCGTGGTGATCGGGCCGGAGGCACCGCTCGTCGGTGGGGTGGCCGACGTGCTTCGTCCCGCGGGGATCGCGGTGTTCGGGCCGAGTGCGGCCGCGGCGGCGATCGAGGGCTCCAAGGCCTTTGCCAAGGACGTGCTGGCGGCCGCCGGGGTCCCGACGGCCGCCCAGCTCGCAGTTGCCCGGCCGCCGTGTGTCGTGAAGGCCGACGGTCTTGCGGCCGGGAAGGGCGTTCACGTGTGCAGATCCGACGCCGAGCTCGACGACGCCCTGAAGGCCGTGACCGCTCTCGGCGGCAGTTTCATCGTCGAGGAGCTGCTCGAAGGCCCGGAGGTCTCGCTTTTTGCGATCTGCGACGGCTCCGATGCGATCGCTCTCGTGCCGGCCCAGGACTTCAAGCGCGCCTACGAGGGAGACGAGGGGCCGAACACCGGAGGCATGGGCTCGTTCGCACCGATCCCTGGCCTCGGCGGCGACGCCGCCGAAGAGCTTCTCGAGCTCGTTCATCGGCCTGTGCTGGCCGAGCTCCGGCAGCGGGGTACGCCGTTCGTCGGTCTCCTCTTCGCGGGGTTGATGCTGACGCCCGACGGCCCGCGCGTACTCGAGTTCAATTGCCGTTTCGGCGATCCCGAGACGCAGTCGGTGGTCCCGCTCCTCGAGGGAGATCTCCTCGAGACTCTCGCGTCAGCCGCGGCCGGAGCGCTCGCCGGAGCCTCGCTCGAGACGTCTCCAGGCACCGCGGTAACGGTGGTGCTGGCGGCGAGGACGTACCCGGCGGGGTCGGATCGCGGCTCGACGATCACCGGCGTCGAAGAGGCGGAAGCAGAGGGCGTGCTCGTCTTTCACGCCGGGACCGCCCTGCACGGAGATCGGCTGGTGACGAACGGGGGCCGCATCCTGAGCGTGACCGGGACCGGTGTGTCGGTGGCCGAAGCGCGCGCTGCCGCGTACGGAGGAGCCGATCTGATCGCGTTCGAGGGAGCGCGCCGGCGAGAGGACATCGCGCTCGCCGCGGCCGAGGGCGAGACGGTGTCGCGGCACCGGTCGTAGCGCCCCTGAATTTCCCAAGACCACCCCGCGCCTCCTCCCACTTCAAGCCTAAGAACTCGATTCAAAATGAGGAACGATCGCCGCTCTGGCACGCTCGGCGGCGCGATGCGGCGTCCTTAGTCGCGCCGATATGCCTGCATATCGACGCTCCCTGCGTCCTTGCCTCGCACCACCGATCGCACCAGATCGTCGGGGCCCTCATTCTGAACCGAGTTCTAACCGGGAAGTGCGTACAGGTGGGGAACGCCTTCGTATCGAAAGTGAACATCTGCGCTGCTGGCGCCGCTCGGGGAGGCTCGGAGGACAGCGGTGCGTCCCGGAGAGACCACTACCATTGTTCTGGTGATCCCGCGCTACTCCCGACCTGCGATGACGCGCGTCTGGTCGGAGGAGGCGAAGCTCGAAGGGTGGCTTGCGGTCGAGCTGGCCGCGCTCGACGCCTGGGAGCAGGTGGGCACGCTTCCGCAGGGCACCGCCCGGGATATCCGAGCCCGAGCGTCGACTCCGACTCCGGAGCGGGTCGCCGAGCTCGAGCGGACGACGAACCACGACGTCGCCGCATTCGTGGACGCAGTCACGTCAGAGCTCGGGTCGACCGGGCGGTGGTTCCACTACGGGCTCACTTCCTCGGACGTCCTCGACACCGCGCTCGCACTCACCGTGCGGGACGCAGGCGGGCTCGTGCTCGCCGCGATCGACCGCGCTTGGGCGGCGGTCGTCGAACGGGCGGAAGAGCATCGCGACACGTTGACGATCGGCCGAACGCACGGCGTTCACGCCGAGCCGATGACGTTCGGCCTCAAGCTTGCCGGGTGGGCGTTTCAGCTCGCCCGGGACCGGGGACGAGTCGAGCGTGCGCTCGAGGGCATGCGGGTCGGGAAGCTGAGCGGTGCGGTGGGCACATACTCGGCGACGCCGCCCGAGGTGGAGCGCCTCGCGTGCGAGAGCCTGGGGCTCGAGCCGGCTCCGAGCTCGACGCAGATCCTGCAGCGCGACCGTCACGCGGAGCTTCTGTCGGCTCTCGCGCTCGTCGCGTCATCCCTCGACCGCTTCGCGCTCGAGATCCGACATCTTGCGCGCACCGAGGTGCGCGAGGTGGAGGAGCCGTTCGGGCGCGGCCAGAAGGGCTCGTCCGCAATGCCGCACAAGCGGAATCCGATCGTCGCGGAGCGGATCTGCGGTCTTGCGCGCCTCGTGCGTGGTCATGCCGTGGTCGGTTTGGAGAACGTCGCTCTCTGGCACGAGCGTGACATTTCCCACTCCTCCGCGGAACGCGTCGTCCTTCCCGACGCGTTTCTCGCCGTCGACTACATGCTCGACCGCTTCGCCTGGCTCATCGAGGGACTCGTCGTCCGCCCCGAGCGGATGCGCGCCAATCTCGAGGCCACCGGCGGGCTCTACTTCAGCCAACGACTGCTGCTGTCCCTGGTCGAAGCGGGCCTTGACCGCGACACCGCCTATCGGGCTGTGCAGGAGCACGCGCTGCGCGCGTGGGACGAGGGTCTCGACTTCCGCACGCTCGTCCGCGGCTCCGACCTCGCGGGACGCGTGGATCTCGACGACGTCTTCGACCTCGGAGCGTTCACCCAGCACACCGATGTCGTCTTCAAGCGTCTGCAGGCTACGAAAAGAGAGGAGGAGATCCATGTCTGAAGCGGTTCACGTTGCAAGCGGCAAGGTGCGCGAGATCTTCGCGCTGGAAGACGATCGGTTGCTGCTCGTCGCGAGCGACCGGATCTCGACCTTCGACGTCATCTTGCCGACGCCGATCCCGGACAAGGGCCGCGTTCTCACCGGCCTCTCTGCCTTCTGGTTCTCGCGAACCACGCACATCGTTCCCAATCATCTGCTCGAGGTGCCCGACGACGGACGCTCGATGGTGTGTCGAAGGCTCGACATGTTGCCTATCGAGTGTGTCGTCCGTGGGTATCTCACCGGATCGGGTTGGCGTGACTACAGCGAGACGGGTGCGGTCTGCGGGCATGTCCTGCCTGAAGGCTTGCGCGACTCCGATCGCTTGCCGGCTCCGATCTTCACACCGGCCACGAAGGCGACCGAGGGACACGACGAGAACATCGACGAGGAACGTGCGGCCGAGCTCTGCGGTCGCGACCTTTATCGCGCCGCCAAGGAGGCGTCGCTCGCCTTGTACCGGTTTGGCGCCGAGCACGCCGAACGGCGGGGGATCATCCTCGCGGACACCAAGTTCGAGCTCGGAGTGGCAACCGACGGCGCGCTTACGCTCGGCGACGAGGCGCTGACTCCCGACTCCTCGCGCTTCTGGCCGCTCGCCGGCTACGAGCCGGGCAAGCCGCAGCCCTCGTTCGACAAGCAGTTCGCGCGCGACTGGTGCGCCGAGACGGGCTGGGACAAGACCGACCCGGGGCCCGAGCTTCCCGAGGACGTCGTCGCCGGAACCCGCGCGCGCTACGTCGAGGCGTTCGAGCGGCTTACCGGAAGCTCGTTCGAGGCGTACCTGGGCGAACCGAAGATCGTGCTCGGGTGAGAGCAACGGTCCTGGTGCGGCCGAAGGACGGAATCCTCGACCCGCAGGGCGACGCGGTCCGAGGCTCGCTCCAGAAGCTTGGTTTCGACGTGGGGAGGATCCGTGTCGGTCGTGTCGTCGACATCGAGCTTGCTGCCGGAGATTCGGCGTTCGCTCGAGAGCAGGTCGAGCGCATGTGCTCCGAGCTCCTCGCGAATCCCTTGATCGAGAGCGTCGAGATTCGACTGGACGACGAGTGATGGGACGCCCTGTCGTCGCCGTTGTCGTCTTTCCCGGCTCGAACGACGACCGCGATGCCGCCTGGGCTCTCGGCGCGCTCGGTGCGGACATCCAATTTGTCTGGCACGAGGACGACGAGCTTCCGGAAACGACCGGCGCCGTGGTGCTCCCCGGAGGGTTCTCCTACGGGGACTATCTCCGCTGTGGGGCGATCGCGAGCGTGGCTCCGGCCATGGACGCCGTGCGCCGCTTCGCCGGATCGGGAGGCCCGGTACTGGGCATCTGCAACGGCTTCCAGATCCTCTGCGAGGCGCGGCTCCTGCCTGGAGCCTTGCGTCCGAACCGACAGCTCGAGTTCGTCTGCCGCGACACAACGGTCCGCGTCGAAAATGCCGACACGCTTTTCACGCGTCGGTGCGAGACCGGTCAGGAGCTCCTTCTACCCGTGAAGCACGGCGAGGGCGCCTGGCATGCGGACGAGGGTCAGCTGGTGCAGCTTGCTGCGCGCGGACAGATCGTGCTCCGCTACGCAGACGACGTGAACGGCTCCCTCGGCCGGGTCGCGGGAGTTGTCAACGAGGCCGGCAATGTGCTCGGGCTGATGCCCCACCCCGAGCACGCGGTCGATTCGCTGCTCGGGTCGGCCGACGGAGGGCTTCTGCTCGCGGCGCTGGTCGACGCCGCCGCCGAGCACGTGCTCGCGGCCGCTTAGAGGAGCGCATCAGAATGCCGCTTGCCGGGAACGTTTCGCGGTCGCGAAGCGAACGCCCGTAGGGATCTTCGTGCTCCTAGAAACGGAGCGCCTCTTCGAGCACGGGCGCACGTTCGAGCGCCGCCCGCAACCGCTCGAGGTCGCGCGCCCGCATCGTGACGGGACCGCGTCTCGCCGATCCCTCGGTCGTGTACGCAAAGCGGATGAGGCGCTCGCCGCTTCTCGTCTCCAGCAGTTGGACGACCACCGAGAAGCGCTTCTCGCCGGCCCGCTGAGGCACCGTCACCTCCTCGACGACCTCCGTCGCTCCCCACGGGGTCGCCGCTGTGGTTGCCTTCCGTCGAGTCTTCGTCTCAGCCGTTGCGTGGGCCTTCGTCCGCACAGTCGCCATATGCATCGAGAGTAGGGCGGCAGCGGTCACAGAGGGGGAACGTCTTCGTGGAATGACCGTCACAAAGAAAGGAGCCGTATCCTCGGCCGGTGCACGACATCGTGATCGTGGGAGCAGGAACGGCCGGCTGCGTCCTCGCCTCTCGGCTCACCGAGAATCCGGACCTATCCGTGCTCCTGATCGAGGCCGGGCCGCACTCGAGAAAGCTCGAAACGCGGATCCCGGCAGCGTTCTCCAAGCTCTATCGCAGCGCCGTCGACTGGGGCGACTCGACGGTCCCGCAGCTCGAGCTCGACGGGAGGGAGATCGTCTTCCCGCGCGGCCGTGCACTCGGCGGCTCGGCGGTCATCAACGCGATGATGGTGCTGCGCGGTCATCCAGCCGACTACGACGCGTGGGCGGCCGACGGCTGCCCTGGATGGTCGTGGGTAGAAGCAGAGAGGGCCTTTCGGCGAAGCGCCCAGGACGGCTTTCCCCGCACGGACCTGCGCGGCCGGCACGCTCTCACCGAGGCCTTCGTGCACGCAGCGCATTCGACCGGTATCCCGCTGAACAACGACCTGAACGGGGCAGACAACGCGGGCGTCGGCTTCGTTCCGGTCTCGCAGCGAAACGGGCGGCGCTTCAGCGTCGTCGACGGCTACCTCCGGCCGGCGAGACGCCGCCCCAACCTCACGGTGGTGACCGGGGCGCTCGTGACGCGCGTTCTCGTCGAGCGCGGAAGAGCGCGAGGTGTCGCCTACCGCCTACCCTCGGACGCGAGCCGAGACGAGGAAGCGCTGGCCGAGCGAGAGGTCGTACTCTCCTGTGGGGCGATCGGGACGCCGCACCTGCTCCAGCTCTCGGGGATCGGCCCGCGCGAGCCGCTCGAACGCGCTGGAGTGGAGGTAGTGCGTGAGCTGGACGGAGTCGGGGCGAACCTGCGCGACCACATCGCCGGCGGAATCTTCGCGCTCACTCGAGGCGCGGACACCCTGGCGTCGGCGGAGTCTTTCCGAAACCTCCTCACCTGGGCGCTCTTCGGACGTGGCCCGCTCACGTCGAACGTCGGGGAGGCGGCGGCGTTCGTGCGTACGAGTGCGCACCTGGCGGCGCCGGATCTCGAGCTCCTCTTCGCTCCTGTCCTCTTCGAGGAGGAAGGACTGAAGCAGCCGACGGAGGACGGCCTCACCCTCGCAGTCGTGCTCCTGCAGCCGAAGAGCTCGGGCACGGTCACGCTGCGCTCCTCGGATCCACTCGAGCTCCCGGCGATCGATCCTCGGTATCTCACGGATCCGGGCGGTGAGGATGTGCGCACGCTTCTGCAGGGGCTTCGCCTCGCCCGCCGCGTGCTGGCACAAGAGCCGCTCGCAGGGTTCGTCGCCTCGGAGCTTCTCCCGGGTTCGGAGGCCCGCACGGACGAGGCGCTGGTCGCGCACCTGCGCGCCACCTCGCAGACGCTCTACCACCCGGCAGCGACCTGCCGGATGGGAACGGATCCGAGAACGGTCGTCGACCCTCGGCTTCGCGTGCGAGGCATCGAAAGCCTTCGCATCGTCGACGCCTCGGTGATGCCGCATCTGCCGAGCGGCCATACGAACTGGCCGACGGTGATGATCGCGGAGCGCGCGGCCGAGCTCGTTGCCGCGGGTTGATCAGGTAGCGACGGTCGCGCGGCGGCCACCGAGACGATTTCCGATCGCGCGCAGAGCGACAGCGGCCATGGCGAAGCCGAACAGCATCACCGAGGCACGCCCGACGACGCCGCCGTAGCCGAGCTCGCCGACGTCCACGAACGGGTACGGGTACCAGTCGATCGACGCGCCCCTGAGAACGGTGTACAGAAACCAGGTGAGCGGATAGGCAAGCCAGGCCGCGGCGGCCCAGAGCGGGAGCCGGTGCCGCGGAGGATCGAGCAGCCAGTCGGCCACGAGCACGACGGGCATGAGCTTGTGAACGACGAAGTCGACCCACGGAATCGTCGTCTGCAGCTCCTCCTGCAAGCCCGACAGCAGGAGCGCGAAGACGATCCCCGTGATCGCCATGTACAGGACGACGCCGCTCCGCACCCAATCGACGAGCGGTGTCCGCTCGGCGCGCCGCACGACGACGAGCAGGCAGAGCGTCGCGACCGCCAGCAGGTTCGACTGGATCGTGAAGAAGCTGAAGAAGTTCGCCTTCTGGAACCCGCTGTCCGCGGTCGCCGCGAACTGGTACGTCATCGCGACGATGGCGGTCGCGGCGAACGCGAGGCGTGCGACGTTCAGCGCGAGGTCACGTGGGCTCACGGACGTCTTAGCGAGAGCGCTCGATGAGCTCGATCCGGTAGTCGTCCGGATCGCGGACGAAGCAGATCCGCGAGCCGCCCTCGCGCACCTGGTAGGGCGGGCGCTCGGGCGCGATCCCGTGCTCGCCCTGCAGGGTTGCGAGCGTGCCGTCCAGGTCCTCGACGCCGATGGCGACGTGCCCGTAGGCCGTGCCGAGCTCGTAGCTCCGGCCGTCGTGGTTGAACGTCAGCTCGAGGACGTTCTCGCGGTCGCCGATCGAGAAGAAGTAGTTCGTCGCCTCGCGCTCGCCGTTCCTGACGATGTCCATGTCACGGGAAAAACGAAAGCCCAGCGCCTCGTAGAAGCCGCGGCTTCGCTCGGGGTCGGTGATG
>Ga0136613_10001312_pt1 | contig 12721 bp, 7 predicted proteins | sample AntDrymUQ2722106_2_FD_106649 | JGI IMG/M metagenome (GOLD analysis project Ga0136613, IMG submission 106649) | Polar desert sand microbial communities from Dry Valleys, Antarctica - metaG UQ272 (21.06) | ecosystem: Environmental > Terrestrial > Soil > Desert | place: Antarctica: Dry Valley... | reverse complement strand
CTCCTCGCGTGACGTGGCCGAGGAGACACCGCCAGCCCTCGCGTCGATGTGGCGCCTGTGCAAGCTCGGCTACTCGCACGAGCCCCGACTGCTCAGCTTCGCGTTCGCGATGTCGCTGCTCGGCGCCATCCCCGACGCCATGCTGGCGCTGCTGCTGAAGTTCCTCGCCGACGGGGTGGTCGTCGGTGACCGTCGGCTCATCGTGCTCGCCGTGGTGGGCATGGCCCTCGCCGTCACGCTGACCTGGTTGATGCGGGTCGCCACGGCGCGGGTGACCCGGCTCTTCCGCGACAAGGTGACCATCGCGCTGGAGACCCACGTCGCCGGGCTGCAGGCCTCGGTGTCGACGATCGAGCACCACGAGCGCCGCGACTTCCTCGACCGGCTGGCCATCCTGCGCAACCACGTGTTCGTGCTCGACCACATGTACATGTCGCTCTTCTCGACCGCAGGGTGGGTCGTCCGGCTCGGGCTGACCGCGGCGTTGCTGATGTCGATCCACCCAGCCCTCGCACTGCTTCTGGTCTTCGCGGTGCCCACCGTCGTCAGCTCGTCGTGGCGGCCGGCCGTCGAACGCGACGCCGAGGAGTCGAGCGCCGAGCACAACCGCCTCGCCATGCACCTGTTCACCATGGCGACGACAGCCGCGCCCGGCAAGGAGGTGCGGGTCACCGGCATCGGCGACGAGCTGGTCCGGCGGCGGCGGCGCGAGTGGGAGCGCTGGTACGGGCCCGTGTCCGCGGCGCGATGGTCCAGCGCGGCGTGGCACTCGCTCACCTGGGCGATCTTCGGCTCGGCGTACGTCGGCGGGGTCGTCTTCGTCGCGTCGGGACTCCAGGCGTCGGCCGGCGACGTGCTCCTCGTGCTCGCGGCGGGCGGGCGGTTGTCGGCATACATCGCCGCGAGCATGCAGGAGATCGGCTTCATCCGCGGCGTGTGGCTCGACGGCGCCAGGCGACTCGCCTGGCTCGAGGACTATGCCGCAGCGATGACCGCCAAGGCAGACCAGCCGGCGCCGGAGCGTCTCGACGACGGCATCCGGCTGGACCGGGTGTCGTTCGTCTACCCCGGCACCGACGTGCTCGTGCTCGACGACGTCTCGGTGCACCTGCCGGCCGGCAGGGTCGTCGCGGTGGTGGGTGAGAACGGCGCGGGCAAGTCGACGCTCGTCAAGCTGCTGTGCAAGATGTACGAGCCGACCAGTGGAGAGATCCTCGTCGACGGCGCACCGCTGAGCCTTATCTCCTCCACGGCCTGGCGAGCCGAGGTCTCCGGCGCGTTCCAGGACTTCTTCCGGTTCGAGTTCGCGGCCCGCACGAGCGTCGGGCTCGGCAACCTGCCGGCGGTCGCCGACGACGGCGCCGTGCGCGTCGCCGTGCGCAAGGCGGGCGCCGACGAGGTCGTCGCCAGGCTGGAGTCCGGCCTCGACACCCAGCTCGGGCCGACCTGGCCCGACGGTGTCGACGTGAGCTTCGGCCAGTGGCAGAAGCTCGCCCTCGCCCGCGGCTTCATGCGCGACGAGCCGTTGCTCCTCGTGCTCGACGAGCCCACCGCCGCCCTGGACGCCGAGACCGAGCACGACCTGTTCTCCCGGTATGCCGAGGCCGCGCGGGCCGGCTCCCGCGGCGGCATCACAATCTTGGTCTCGCACCGCTTCAGCACGGTGCGGATGGCCGACCACATCGTCGTCATGCAGGGGTCGAAGGTCGCCCAGGTCGGCAGCCACGACGAGTTGATGCGCGAGGGTGGCGCCTACGCCGAGCTCTATTCCATCCAGGCCAAGGCCTACCACTGACTTGTCAGGGCCTGTTGAGCCGCAAGGCGTCCGGTACGCCCTGACAAGTCGGTCGGATCCGCCGCGTAACCTTTCAGCGTCTGCCGCGTTAACGTCACGTATGCCTCAGGCGCGCGCCGCCTGTCCCCTCCCGCGAAGGTGCCCTCCATGTCACGACGTTCCCTCCACTCCCGCCGCGGGCGCGTTCAGGCCGCGGCGGCGATCGCCGTCGCCGGCCTGTTCGTCGCCGGTCTCTCCACCTCCACCGCCCAGGCGAACCTGCCGTCGAGCAACCAGCCTTCGGACCGTGGGCCCGCTGCCACCACAGCCGCCGCGGTGAGCAGCTCCACGGACGAGAACGGCCCGGAGCCATTCACTCAGGAGGCCAACGGCCTGTCCGACCTAGACAAGCGCGGCAGCGTCAACCCCTCGCTGGCCCAGCGCCAGGCCGTGCCCGCCGGCGCCACTGTGCGGTGGAACCGCTACGGCACCCCAGCGTCTCTCAGCAAGGTCAGTGGCTACCTGAGCGGACCGAGCACCGCCCCGGCCGCCGCGGCCGCCAGGAGCTATCTGCGTTCGAACGCCGCCCTGTTCGGGCTGTCTCGCGCCCAGATCGACGACCTGGACCTCGTCAACGACTCCCAGCTCACCCAGAGCAAGGCACACGCTGTGCTGTTCCGGCAGCGGTACGGCGGCCAGATCGCGGCCGTCGACGGCATGGCGACGGTCGGCGTGGCGCCGGACGGCCGAGTTGCCTACGTGTCATCGTCGCTGGCCCGGGTGGATTCCGGCGTCACGCTGGCTCCGGCCACGCTCGGCGCGGTGGCGGCCTGGAAGGCCGCGGTGACCGAGCTTCGAGCCAAGAACGCGCCCGCCATCCCGCCGGCAGACGTGTCAGGTGTCACCACCGAGCAGGCTGGTGACTTCACCACGTTCGGCGTCCCCGGCTTCGCCCAACAGCAGCAGGTGCGCCAGCGCGCGCTGGCAATGCCGGACGGCACGGTGCACCGGGTCTTCGAGGTCAACGTCGTCAACTCCCCAGGCGGGGAGGCAGCGGCGTACACGTCGTTCGTCGACGCCGCCAACGGCGACGTGCTCGTGCGGCAGAACCAGGTCGACAACTTCGCCGCCGGCAAGCCGATGCAGGCTCCGCTCCGTCCCGCGATGAGCGAGTTCACGATGGCCTTCCAAGGTGCCTACACGGCCGCGGACCCCTGCGGACCCCAGCACGAGTTCACTGTCGACGCGCAGACCCAGACGATCATCTACAGCGCCAGCACGGTCAACCCGGCAAACGACATCACGATCAAGCTGATCGACCCGGACGGTAAGACCGTGTCCTCCCAGGACACCCTCTTCAGCCCGGAGGCCCAGACCTACAGCGGCCCGATCGAGGCCGGCGTCTACAAGGTCGAGGTGTGCGCGTTCGAGGGCGCAGACCCGATCGTCACCGGCGAGTACGCCGGGTCCTTCACCGCCAGCAACCAAGAGGCCGACGCAAACTTCAACTACCCGCCCAAGTGGAAGTACTTCCTGGCCAACCCGGTGCTGAACTTCAGCAGCACGCACACCGCCGACAACCGCAACATCGGCTGCTGGGAGACCAACGTCGGCGGCGTCCAGGATCCCATGTGCGACAACCCACCGAGCGACCTGAACAACCTCGCCGCCCGGATGCCTTGGGACGTCGACCCACGCACTGACATCCCGACCTTCACCACTCAGGGCAACGCGGCGATCACCGCCGAGGCGTGGGCGAACCCGAACACGATCGAGTTCGGCAACCTGACGCCTGGCGCGTTCGGCCAGCGGCCGTTCGACGTCGACCGGGAGTACCTCCACTCGTTCAACGACGTCTGGAACAACGAGCGCTGCAACCCTGCGGTCCTCACCCCCGGTGACTCGACCGGGGCGACCCCGGTGGAGCCCGGCAACGACATCCTCGCGTCGGTGACCAGCCTGTTCTCCAACCACAACCGGATGCACGACTTCTCGTACTTCCTCGGCTTCACCGAGAAGAACTTCAACCTGCAGGACTCCAACTTCGGCAACGGCGGGCGCCCGGGCGACCCCGAGGTCGGCAACGTGCAGTCCGGTGCGCTGACCGGTGGACCGCCGACCTTCGGTGGTCGCGACAACGCCAACCAGATCACCTTGCAGGACGGCGTCCCCGGCATCACCAACCAGTACCTGTTCCAGCCGATCGCCGCTGGCTTCTACGCACCCTGCGTCGACGGCGACTACGACTTCGGCGTCGTCGGCCACGAGTACACCCACGCGATCTCCAACCGGATGGTCGGTGGCCCGGACTCGGGGCTGAACGGTTTCCAGGGTGGTTCCATGGGTGAGTCCTGGAGCGACCAGGTCGCCGCGGAGTACCTACTCGCCCACAACTACGACTCCGGCGTCAGCCCGTTCGTCGAGGGCGCCTACGTCACCGGCAACAAGCAGACCGGCATCCGCAACTACCGACTGGACGACAACCCGCTGCAGTACGGCGACCTCGGTTACGACTTCACCGGCCCGGAGGTGCACGCCGACGGCGAGCCATGGAGCGCGGTGCAGATCGACATCCGGCAGGCGATGATCGCCAAGTACAACGCCAGCTTCCCGGCCAGCAACGCCGCGTTGCAGCGGCGCTGCGCCCAGGGCAACACCTTCGCGGAGCCCCCACAGCCGCCGCCGCCGGCGCAGCAGTGCCCCGGCAACCGGCGGTGGGTGCAACTGCTGTTCGACTCGTTCCTGCTTCAGTCGCCGTCCACCAGCATGCTGGACGCCCGCGACGCGATGTTGGCGGCCGACAAGATGCGGTTCAACGGCGCAAACCAACAGCTGATGTGGCGTGAGTACGCCAACAACGGCTTCGGGTCCAACGCCAGCACCACCGACACCGACGACGTCCAGCCGACACCGGGATACGTGTCACCGCTGTCCGGCGAGGGCACGCTCAAGCTCAGCGCCGTCGGGCTCGGCGGCAACCGGGAGGTGCCGGTCGAGGGTGACCTCTTCGTCGGCCAGTACGAGGCGCGGGTGACCCCCATCGCCGACACCAAGCCGAGTGCGGACCTGCCGAACACCGTGCGGATGGTGCCGGGGACGTACGAGTTCGTGTTCCAGGCGGACGGCTACGGTCTGCAGCGAGCCACCGCCACCATCACGGCGGGGTCGACCACGGCTCGGGAGATCCACCTGTCGAGGAACGTCGCATCCAAGTTCAGTGGTGCCTCGATCGACGGAGCCTCCCCGAACAGCGTGAACACGGACAACCTGATCGATGACACCGAGGAGACCAACTTCGCCAACAAGGGCCAGCCCGGCGTAAGCGTCGACACCACGCACCCGTTCGTCAACGTCAACCTCTCCGGTGAGGACACGCGGCCGCAGGCGATCCGGTCGGTGAAGGTCAGCGCCATGCTCGTGCCGGCCGACAACGGTGCCGAGGAGGGTGAGCCGCAGCCAGAGGACCCCCAGTCGGGGAACCGGTTCACGGCGCTGCGCAAGTTCGCGATCGAGGTCTGCACCGACTCGACCACGAACGACTGCTCGTCACTGCTGCCCGCAGCGACGGCGGCGTCGCCGTACAAGCGGATCTACACCAGCCCGGCCGATGCGTTCAACGGCGTGCGGCCGCGGCCGCTGGTCCCGGCGCTGATCTTCAAGCGGTTCGACATCCCCGACACCACCGCCACGCACGTGCGGCTGGTGGCGCTGGAGAACCAGTGCACGGGCCAGGCCGGGTTCGCCGGCGACCAGGACAACGACCCGCTGAACATGACCGACTGCAAGACCGCGTCGACGCGCGACGAGTCGGTGCGGGCAGCCGAGCTGGAGGTGTTCGGGTACGACACCGAGACTCGTCCCCCAGGTGACCCGGTCGTCCTCATGACGGCGACCGGGAAGGCGCTGGCGTCTGCGGGCGAGCGGGTGACGTACACGTTCACCTACACGAACCTCGGGCCCAAGCCGTCCTCGAACGCCGACATCCGCATCGTGGAACTGCCGGCCGGTCTGAACTTCGTGGATGCCAGCGGCACCGGCGACTATGCCCCGAAGGCCCGTGCGGTGCGCTGGACGCTTGGGACGGTCGGGGTCGACAAGACAGGGTCGGTCACCCTGACCACCCGGGTAGCGACAACCGCTGCGCCGGGGACGACCCTGCTGACGACGGCGCAGTTCGCGGGAACGATGACGTTCTCGCCGCCCGCCGCGGCAGTGACGCTGGTCGCTCCGTAGCCCGAGCAAACGGAAAGGCAGTTTCGACACAGCACGAAGGGCGGCACGGTCTCAGGACCGTGCCGCCCTTCGTGCGCCCTCGGGGACCAAGTACTGGCGGCTCGAGCGCTTCGCCGAAGAGTCAGAGCGCGAGCGATGCCTTGACGACGTCGGCGAGACGTTGCGCCACGGCTTCTGCCCGGTGCGACGACTCGGCTTCGACCATCACCCGCACCAGCGCCTCGGTGCCCGAGGGACGCAGCAGCACCCGTCCGGACGAGCCAAGCTCCTCCTCGGCGTCCCTGACCGCGGCAGCGACCAGTACGTCGCTGGAGGCGCGCGCCTTGTCGACATCGGGGACGTTGATGAGCGTCTGCGGATACTTCGTCATCACGCCGGCAAGGTGAGCGAGGGTGTGGCCCGTCGATGCCATCCTGGCGGCGACGTGAAGGGCGGCGAGGAGGCCGTCACCGGTCGTGGCGTAGTCGCTCATGATGAGGTGACCCGACTGCTCCCCACCGAGTGCGAACCCGCCCGTGCGCATCTCCTCGAGCACATAGCGGTCACCGACCTTCGCCTGCACCACCGTGATCCCCGCATCGCGAAGCGCGATCATGAACCCGATGTTGCTCATCACGGTGGCGACCACCGTGTCGTCACGAAGCGTCCCCGCGTCGCGCTGTGCGAGGGCGAGAATGGCAAGCAGCTGGTCTCCGTCGACGACCCGGCCGGACGCATCGACAGCCAGGCAACGGTCGGCGTCACCGTCGAGCGCGAAGCCCGCGTCGGCGTCGTGCTCCACGACGGCGCGCTGCAGTGACGCCAGGTGGGTCGAGCCGCAGCCCTCGTTGATGTTGAGGCCGTCCGGCTCGTTGTGGATGGCGACCACGTCGGCGCCCGCGGCCGAGAACGCCGCCGGCGCGGTGAGCGAGGCGGCCCCTTCGGCGCAGTCCACCACGATCGTCAGGCCTGCAAGGGATGTCGAGACGGTCGATGTCACGTGCTCGACATAACGGGTCACCGAGTCAGCCACGTCGACGATCCGGCCGACGTCGGCACCGACAGGTCGCTCCGCCGGCTGAGCGATCGCCGCCTCGATCGCATCCTCGACGACGTCGTCGAGCTTGAGGCCGCCACGGGCGAAGAACTTGATGCCGTTGTCGGGCATCGGGTTGTGTGAGGCGGAGATCACGACGCCGAAGTCGGCTTCGGTGGCGGCCAGCAGGTACGCGACACCTGGGGTCGGCAGGACGCCCACCCGCCGTACGTCGACACCCGCCGACGCGAGCGCACCGACCACGACCGCCTCCAGGAACTCGCCGCTGGCCCGGGGGTCGCGCCCGACGACAGCGACCGGGCGTCGGCTGCTGGCTCCTGGGGAGCCGTCCGCAGAGCCGGGTGCGACCGCGGCCGAGCCGAGGACATGTGCCGCCGCGACCGAGAGGTCGAGAGCCAGCTGAGCGGTGAGGTCGCGGTTGGCGACCCCGCGCACGCCGTCCGTTCCGAAGAGTCGGGACACCTGACCGTCCCGGTGGTCAGCGCTTGCTGTACTGCGGCGCCTTGCGGGCCTTCTTCAGGCCGGCCTTCTTGCGCTCCTTGATCCGTGCGTCGCGCGTCAGCATGCCGGCCTTCTTCAGTGTCGGGCGGTTGGCCTCGACATCGGTCTCGATGAGGGCGCGGGAGACGCCGAGACGCAAGGCGCCGGCCTGTCCGCTGGCGCCACCCCCGTGGATCCTGGCGATGACGTCGTACTGCTCCACCAGGCCCGTGAGCACGAACGGCTCGTTGACGAGCTGCTGGTGGAGCTTGTTGGGGAAGTACGCGTCGAGCGCACGGCCGTTGACGGTCCACGCCCCGCTGCCGGGAACGATCCGGACCCGGGCGACGGCTTCCTTGCGTCGGCCGGTCGCACCCGCCGGCGCGATGTTGGCAGTCCGGACGGGAGCGTCGGTGGACGGCGCGCTCTCGCTGGTGTACTCGCTGGGGGCGTCGACCTCTGGGTCGACGGTGGCAGTGGTGTCAGCTGTCTCGACCACGGATGTTCCTCACTTCGAGCTGCGGTTGGCGCCGGCATCGCCGACGGGTGTCATTGGGCGATCTGGGTGATCTGGCAGTCCTGCGGCAGCTGCGCCTTGTGGGGGTGGTGCGGGCCGGCGTACACCTTGAGCTTGCGCAGCAGCCGGCGGCTGAGCCTGTTCTTGGGGAGCATGCCCCAGACAGCCTTCTCGATCGCCCGGCGTGGGTCCTTGGCGAGCAGGTCGCCGTACGGCGTCGACGACAGGCCACCCGGGTAGCCCGAGTGACGGTAGGCCAGCTTGGTCTCCCGCTTGGTGCCGGACAGCGCGATCTTCTCGGCGTTCACGACGATCACGAAGTCGCCGCCGTCGACGTGCGGAGCGAAGGTCGGCTTGTGCTTGCCCCGCAGCAAGGTGGCGGCCTCGACGGCGAGACGGCCCAGGACGACATCGGTCGCGTCGATGACATGCCATTCACGCGTGATGTCGCCTGGCTTCGGGCTGTACGTGCGCACGGTCGTCGCCTTCATCTCTCGATAGGACTTGATCTATGGATGGAAACTGGGCGTTCGGTGATGATCGGTCAGAAGCCGCGATGTCACCGGCCGGACGGAAAACGTCTCCGGTCACCACTGATCGGCACAACGGCCGCTCAGGATACCCGCCATCCTTCGCGTGGGTCAAAACGAGCGCCGGTGCTTCTTGTGCCCGCGGCCGCGACCGCGGCGCCGTGCCGGACGTGCGCCGGGGTGACAGCGACTACTAGGCTCGACCGAGAGACCCGAACGGAAGGGCAGCCGGATGACGTCGTGGCGCGACAACACCACCGAGCAGACCCAGAACGACGTCGACGAGATGGTCGACGCCGCCCTCAACGCGGCCCAGAAGCTGTTGGCCGAGAACGGCGAGTTCCTGCCCTTCGGCCTCGGTGTCGCCTCCGACGGCGTACTGCGCGCGTTCGGTGTCGATGAGAGCGTCCTGCCCGCCGAGCCCGCCTCCAAGGACGTGGTCGAGGCCCTCCAGGCGGGCTTCGCGTCCGGGCGTGCCGAGCTCCGCGCCGTGGCGATCGTCGCCGACGTCCGGCTCAAAGCGGGCGGCGGGGACGCCGTCAACGTGTCGCTCGAGCACTCCGAAGGGCCTGCCATGGACGTCCAGCTCCCCTACTCCCGTGACGTCGACTCCGCCGATATCGACTACGGCGAGGCGTCCGCGACGCCTGGCCGCCGCCGGATCTGGGGCGACTGAGGCCGACCCGTCTCCCTACGTGGCACCGCCGATTGCCCACGTCGTGGTCCCCGGCTGTCGCAGTCCCACGCAAGGGGCCTAGGTTGTGCGAGACGTCACCGTCACGGTGACCGCCCCGCTCGTCACGGCGCGGGCCGACAACCGTTCTACCCGCGTCACCCGTGCGTCCGGTCTGCGATCCGGGCACCGACCTGAAGGAGAGCAGACGTGTCACCAGACACTGCCTCTGCCGGCACTGCGTCGAGCGACGACAGCGCCGGCTCCTCGCTGACCGTTCGCGACAACCGCACTGGCACCGAGTACGAGCTCCCGATCACCGATGGGACCGTGCGCGCGGCGGACCTCGGCAAGATCAAGCTCGACGACGACGAACCCGGACTCGCCGTCTACGACCCCGGCTTCGTCAACACCGCTTCCTGCCGCTCGTCGATCACCTTCATCGACGGCGACAAGGGCATCTTGGAGTACCGCGGCTACCCCATCGAACAGCTGGCTGATAAGTCCAGCTATCTCGAGGTCGCCTACCTACTCGTCCATGGTGAGCTTCCCACCAAGCAGGAGTTCGACGTGTGGGAGCACCAGATCACCTTCCACACGTTCGTCCACGAGAACGTCAAGAGCTTCATGGAGGGCTTCCGGTACGACGCCCACCCGATGGGCATGTTGCTCGCCTCCGTGGGTGCCCTGTCGACGTTCTACCCCGAGTCGCGCAACATCTCCGACGCCAACATCCGCCAGATGCAGATCATCAGGCTCATCGCCAAGATGCCGACGCTCGGCGCCTGGGCGTTCCGGCACGCGCAAGGCAAGCCGTACATCTACCCTGACAACGATCTGGGCTATGCCGCGAACTTCTTGTCGATGCTCTTCAAGATGAGCGAGCAGAGGTTCGAGGCCGACGAGCGGCTGATCAAGGCCCTCGAGGTGCTCTTCATCCTGCACGCAGACCACGAGCAGAACTGTTCCACGAACGCCGTGCGCTCCGTCGGCTCGTCGCAGGTCGACCCCTACTCCACTGTCTCCGCCGGCATCGCCGCGCTGTTCGGGCCGCTGCACGGGGGCGCCAACGAGGCGGTCCTCAAGATGCTGCGCCGCATCGACTCGGTCGACAAGGTTCCCGACTTCATCGAAGGGGTGAAGAACGGCAAGGAGCGGCTGATGGGCTTCGGCCACCGGGTCTACAAGAACTATGACCCGCGCGCCACCATCATCAAGAAGGCCTGCGAGGACGTCTTCGAGGTCACCGGGGTCAACCCGCTGCTCAAGATCGCCGTCGAGCTCGAGAAGATCGCGCTGGAGGACGAGTACTTCGTGTCGCGCAAGCTCTATCCCAACGTGGACTTCTACTCGGGGTTGATCTACGAGGCACTGCGCTTCCCTCCGGAGATGTTCACGGTGCTGTTCGCCATCCCACGTACGTCGGGATGGCTGGCACAGTGGCTGGAGCTCACCGACGACTCAGAGCAGAAGATCGCCCGCCCGAAACAGATCTACACCGGCCAACGGAAGCTCGACTTCGTCCCTGCCGCCGAACGCTGGAAGAGCTGACCCAGCGGAGCCACCGACTTGTCAGAGGCTGAGGTCGCCATAGCGACCTGACGTTCTGACAGGTGTGACAAGATCGCCTGCATGCCTGCTGCGGACGATCCGACGCGCCGTGCGCGTGGCGTCGGCAGCCACCTCCTGCGCAAGGCCGGCCTCCGCTACGACCCCGCGTCCGAGGCTCCCGCGGTCGCTTCCGCAGCGGACGGCGAGCCGGGGGGGCCGCTGGCCCAGGGACTGTTCGTCAACCCGATCGCCGAGGGTGCCGACCCCTGCGTGGTCCGCGACGGAGACAGATACCTCTGGTGCCAGAGTGAGGGCAACGTCGCTGTCGCGATCTGGACGTCCGACCGTCTCACCAGCCTCGGTGAGAAGCATGTGGTGTGGAGGGCACCGGAGCAGGGCAGCTGGTCAAAGCAGGTCTGGGCACCCGAGCTCATCAAGCTCGACGGCCGCTGGCACATTTACTTCGCGGCCTCCGACGGGCTCAACACCAACCACCTCGCCTACGTCCTCGTCGCCGACACCGAGGACGCGCTCGGGTCGTACTCGTTGCACGGTCCCCTCAACACAGGTGACGGCGACGGTGGGCTGAGTGACAACGCGTGGGCGATCGACATGGCGGTCCTCGAGCACCCCGAGGGGCGCAGGTACGCCCTGTGGTCAGGGTGGCCGGACGCCACGACTCAGGTGCAGCATCTCTACATCGCTGCCATGGACAGCCCGGTGTCGTTGGTCGGGCCGCGGGTCCAGCTCTTCAGCCCGTTCGACTACCCGTGGGAGCGCATCCGCGACAAGCCAGGTGCGGTCGGCATCAACGAGGCGCCGCAACCCCTGGTCCATGGCGGTCGGACCTTCGTCGTCTACTCGTGCGGCAGCGCGCTGCTGCCGTCGTACAAGCTCGGGATGCTCGAGCTGCTGGGATCGGATCCGCTCGACCCGACCTCCTGGAGCAAGCTGCCTCGGCCGGTCTTCTCGTCCGCCGAGACGACGTTCGGGGTGGGACACGGAGGGTTCCTGCCCTCCCCCGACGGCGCTGAGTGGTGGCACGTCTACCACGCCAAGATCGCGCGGTCGGAGAGCTTCAGGCGGGCCATCCAGGTGCAGCCGATGACCTGGTCTGCTGACGGCACCCCGGTGCTGGGACAGCCGGTGGCCGCGGGGATGGCGCTCTCGGAGCCGTCGGGAACGCCGCTGCGTCGCCGGAGTGACGCGGCACGCTGGAGCTTTGTCTCGGGCGTCGATGGCCTTGCCGACTTCGACTACTACGGTCACCACCAGTTCTTCTCGCTGCACGCCGACGGGCTGCATCTCGGTGAGATCCCCGCTTCCCCTGTCAACGACTACCGCAGTGGCGAGAAGGTCGTGCTCCGAGGTGGTGACTACGCCGACGTACGGGTGAAGGCCACGTTCACGCTCGTCGAGGGGTCCCGTGCCAGCGGTGTCCTCTTCAGGGTGACCGGATCGGCGGTCGGCTTCGATGCCCAGCGGGGCTACTTCGCGGCCGTCGTGCCGAGGACGGGTCGACTGGTCCTCGGGAGGACCGACGGACGCGGCTGGACCGAGCTCGCAGCGACCCCGATGGCGACAGGTGGGTCGGTCGAGCACACGCTCATCGTCGAGACGGTCGGTACGACGCTGAGCGTCCAGCTGGAAGCGGATCCCGCAAGCCGCATCCGGCTCGACGACGACGCCTACCCTCATGGGTCGGTCGGTCTCCGGGTCGTCGACACCCACGCGGTCTTCACCGAGCTCTCTGTCGATCCGCTCGCCTGAGGTACCACCCACCTTTGCGATTCGTCCGCCCCAGCGCGCGCAGTCGCCTCCACATCGACCCGGACGAATCGGAAGGTGACCCGCCCCTAGCCCTAGCGATTCGTCCGCCCCAGCGCGGGCAGTCGCCTCCACATCGACCCGGACGAATCGAAGGGTG
>Ga0136613_10001310_pt1 | contig 12730 bp, 9 predicted proteins | sample AntDrymUQ2722106_2_FD_106649 | JGI IMG/M metagenome (GOLD analysis project Ga0136613, IMG submission 106649) | Polar desert sand microbial communities from Dry Valleys, Antarctica - metaG UQ272 (21.06) | ecosystem: Environmental > Terrestrial > Soil > Desert | place: Antarctica: Dry Valley... | reverse complement strand
CTGCTCCAAGTGCCACGGCGAGAGCACGACGCGGTCGACCGGATCACGAGCCAGTGGAACGCCGTTCGCCCCGACGTCGACGTGTCGCCGATCAACGTGATCGGACGGGTCTCGCGGTTATCACGGCTCCTCGACCGGCGACTGGCCGAGAACTTCGCCCGCTACGGAATCGAGAGCTGGATGTACGACGTGCTGGCGACGTTGCGTCGTTCAGGCGAGCCATACGAGCTCACGGCCGGCGACTTGGTGCGTCAGACGATGGTTACGACCGGCGCCATCACCAACCGTATCGACCGCCTCGAGCAACGGGGTCTCGCCGAGCGGGCGACCGCGGAGGACCGTCGCAAGGTCATCGTGCGCCTGACAGCGCGGGGCCTCCACATCGTCGATGAAGTAGTCGTCACCCACATGGCCACGGAGCGCGGGATCCTGGCCGCTCTTTCACCACGCCAACTGGACGATCTCGCCCGGTTGCTCCGCACATTGCTCCTGACCCTCGGCGACGGCGCCGGCGGTTCCGACCGCTCGGGACCTCCTGCCGGGCAACGGCCGTAGAGAAGCCATGGATCGGCGTAGCTTCGTGCTTGGGACTGCAATGGCTCTCGCCACGCCGAGAGCTCTCGGCCGCTACACCGGCGGCACGCCGCTCGCCCTCGTCACGGCAGACCTCGACGCGCGCGTCACGGCGGTCGAGCTCTCGAGCGGCAAGATTGTCCGGCACCTGGCGACGCTCGAGGGCCCGCGCAGCATCGAGAGCGTCCTCGGGACGGATGCGGTCGTCGCGCACACCTCGGAGGGCGCGGTCAGCCTGATCGACGGCCGGAGGCTGCGCGTGCGCCGGGTCCTGCGCGGGTTCGCGGAGCCGCGCTACACCGTCGCGACGCGCGACGGGCGCTATGCCTACGTCAGCGACTCGGGTACGGGCGAGCTCGTCACGCTCGACGTCGTGCGCGGCAAGGTGGTTGCCCGCGCCGAGGTCGGCCCCGGTGTTCGTCACCTCTCATTGGGCCGATCCGATCGCAGGATCTGGGTCGCGCTCGGCACGAAGGCGGAGCGGATCGCGATCGTAGACGTGTCGGAGCCGGCGCGTCCGCGCGTGGTCGGCCTGCTCCGACCGCCGTTTCTCGCGCACGACGTCGGCTTCGCGCCCGACGGCCACGTCTGGGTCACGTCCGGCGACCGCCGCGAGGTCGCGATCTACGACGGACGTGGGCGCCGCGTCTTCGGGTTCGGAGCAGATGCTCCGCCGCAGCACGTCACCTTCCTCGGCCGGCGTGCGTACGTCGCGAGCGGCGACGACGGCCTGCTCCGGGTCCACGACCTCGAAGGGGGGTTCCTGCGCGCGGCCCGGGTGCCGCTCGGCTCCTACAACGTCCAGCACGGCTTCGGCCGGGTGCTGACGCCGTCGCTCTCCCTCGGCACGCTCTGCGTCGCCGACGGCGCGGGCCGGATCGTAAGCCGCGTACGCGTGGCGCGCTCCTCGCACGACGCCTGCTTCGTCATGAGCGCCTGAAGCGCTACGCAGGGGCGGCGTCCTGCGGCTCCCAGCCGAGCAGCTCGCGGGCGTGCTCGAGATCCCAGAAGCGGCGCGGGTTCGCCGAGACCCCGTAGACGATCGCCCAGCTGACGTCCTCGACCTCGAGGCAGCGGGCGATCAGCTCGGCGCAGTCGCGCCGGCTGAGCCACACGGCGCGCATCCGGTTCCGACGCCCGTCCGCATCGAGGTCGAGCAACGGATTCTCGCTCGGCACGGTGGGGTCGTCGTTCGCGCGGACGGCGCCGATCCGGAGGCAGAACACGCGGAGGCCGTGACGCTCCTTGTAGAACCGGCCGAGCGCCTCCCCGTAGGCCTTCGAGACGCCGTAGAGAGAGTCGGGACGCAGCTCGGCGGTGTGGTCGTAGCGGCGATCGTCGCCCACCTCGTACAGTCCGGGAGCGCCGTCCAGCTCGTACATGCCGATCGCGTGGTTGGACGAGGCGAAGACGACACGGGAGACGCCGGCGCGCCGCGCCGCCTCGAAGACGTTGTAGGAACCGACCAGGTTGTTCCGTAGGACCTCATCCCACGGCGTCTCGATTGCGGGCGAGGCGGCGAGGTGCACCACGGCCTCGACTCCCTCGAATGCGGGCTGGATCGCCCCGAGGTCGGAGATGTCCGCGACGTGGCTCGGAAACCTCTGCGGGGTCAGCGTGAGCGAGACGAGCTCGAACCGGTCGCCGAGGTGCTCGCGGACGGCGGTCCCGATCGTTCCCTCGGCACCCGTTAGGAGCACGCGCATGACCGCAGTCTGCCCGTCGTACACTCGAAGCGTGGATGCGAACGCTCTCACCATGCTGGAGTTCCCTGCCATCGCGGAGCGACTCGCCGGCGCAACGTCGACCTCACTCGGAGCCGAGCGCGCGCGAGGACTGGTGCCGTCGGCGGACGACGCGGAGGTCGCGCGCCGCCAGGCGCTGACGGCCGAGGCGATCGCCCTGCTCGACGAGTCTGCGGAGCCACCGCTGCGGGGCATCCGCGATGTTCGCGAGGCTGCCCGGCTCGCAGCTCGCAGCGCACCGCTGACGCCCGACGCGCTGCGGGACGTCGCGACCACGATCTCGGGCGGCCTGACGGCGCGTGCCGCGCTCGAGGCGCAGCGAGAGATCGCGCCGCTCCTGCAAGAGCTTTCCCTCGCGCTGGAGCCGGGGCTGGCGCCGCTCGCGGATGCGATCGGGCGCTGCGTCGAGGACGACGGCTCGGACCTGAGGGACAGCGCGTCGCCGAAGCTCCGCCGGCTGCGCAAGGATCTGCGGGAGGGGCGCCAGCGAGTCGCCGAGGAGTTGCGCAGGCTCGCGCGCGGGAGCGAGCTGCGCGAGCACCTGCAGGAGAACTTCGTCACGCATCGGGGTGGCAGGCCGGTGCTCGCGGTGAAGGCGAGCGCGCGCCGCAGCGTCCGCGGCATCGTCCACGACGCCTCCGCCTCCGGCCAGACGCTCTTCATCGAGCCGTTCGAGGTCGTGGAGCTCTCCAACCGCCAGTCCGAGGTCGCGGGCGCCGAGCGCGAGGAGGTCGAGCGGATCCTGCGCGAGCTGTCAACGAAGGTGGGGGACGCGGCGGCAGCTCTCGAGACTCTCGTCGAGACGACGGCCGCCATCGACCTCGTCGTCGCCTGCGGCACGATTTCCCGCGGCTGGAGCGGCGCGCGGGTGGAGCGATCCGACGAGGTGCGCCTGCGCCAGGCTCGTCATCCGCTCCTGGATCGAGCGACGGCCATTCCGATCGACCTCGAGCTCGGCGACCTGCGCGCCCTCGTCATCAGCGGTCCGAACGCCGGCGGCAAGACCGTGGCGTTGAAGACGCTCGGGCTCACGGCGCTGCTCCATCAGGCCGGGCTGCGTCCGCCTGCGTCCGAGGCTGCGCTGCCCGTGTTCGACACCGTCCTCGCCGACATCGGTGACCGGCAGTCGATCGCGATGAGCCTCTCGACCTTCTCCGGCCACGTCACGAACATCGTCGGCATCCTGCGCGCGGCAACCACTCGCTCGCTTGTGCTGCTCGACGAGCTCGCCTCCGGCACCGACCCCGTGGAGGGCTCGGCGCTGGCGCAGGCAATTCTCGGCCGGCTCTCGCAGCAGGCGAGGCTGACGCTCGTGACGACGCACTACCCGGAGGTGAAGGAGTGGGCGAGCGCCTCAGACGGTGCCGTCAACGCTGCCACCGGCATCGACCCCGAGACCCACGAGCCGCTCTACCGGCTCGCGCTCGGCCGCCCGGGCACCTCACATGCGCTCTGGATCGCGGAGCGGCTCGGTCTCGACGGCGAGGTGCTCGAGGACGCACGCGGGCGGATCGTGCCGGAGCGGTTGCAAATGGCCGAGCTGCTGGCCGAGGCCGAGGCGGCCGACCGACGTGCCGCCGAGGAGCGGGAGGCCGCCCGAGACGAGCGTGAGGAAGCAGAGCGGCTGGTCGTGCGCGTGCGCCAGCGCGAGGTGGAGCTCGAGGCCGAGCGTGATGCCGTTCGCGCGTCGGCGGCCGGGGAGCGTGAGCTGGCCGTGGCGCAGGCGGAGCGCGACCTCGGGGAGGCGAGGGCGGAGCTGCGGGCGCTGCGCGACGAGATCCGGAACGCCCGCCGCCGAAACCAGGAGGTGCGGCGGGCGGCGACCACCTCTCCGGGTCGAGCCGAGCGCGAGCGCGATCGGCGGCTTGGGGCGGCGTCCGAGCGTGCCGGCCGGGCCGAGCAAGCGCTGAGGGGGCTGGCCGAGCCGGTGGCCCTCCAAGCGCCACTCGCGGCCGGTGACCCGGTGGAGGCGCCGGCACTGGGCGTGCGCGGCACGATCGCGGCGATCGAGGGCGACGAGGCCGAGGTGGTCGGTGTCGCCGGCCATCGGATCCGGATTCCGCTCGCGCGCCTCGTCGCGGACGCGCGAGGATCGCGGCCGGGCGATGCTCCGCCCGAGCCGGCCGTTCGCGTGATCGCGAGCGCCCGCGGTGACGTCTCCGACGAGCTCGACGTGCGCGGCCGCAGGGCTCAGGAGGCGCGGGAGGCCGTCCGGACCTTCATCGACGATGCGGCGCTCGCGGGGTTGCCTCTCGTCCGGATCGTGCACGGGCGGGGCACCGGTGCTGTTCGCGCCGCAATCCGCGAAGAGGTCGACGGGCACCCACTGGCCGGGAGCCGCGAGTCGGAGTCGGCCGACGGCGCCACCATCGTCCACCTGGCCAGCTCTTAGACTCACAGCCGGCTCACAGGCCGGAGCCGTCACTATGGCTCGGTGTCCGGTAACGCGACGACCAACGGCCACGCACACCGCGTTCTCGTCGTCGACGACGAGCCGTCGATCGTCGACGCAGTCGCGACCGCTCTCCGCTACGAGGGCTTCGAGGTCGAGGAGGCCTCGACCGGTCGCGCGGCCCTCGACGCGGTGACCCGGCAGGAGCCCGACCTGATCGTCCTCGACTGGATGCTGCCGGACATCGACGGGATCGAGGTCGGCCGCCGCCTCCGCGCGCGCGGGTTCAAGACAGCAGTCCTCTTCCTGACGGCGAAGGACGCGACCGAGAACAAGGTCGAGGCCCTGCGTGCGGGTGGAGACGATTACGTGACGAAGCCGTTCAGCCTCGCCGAAGTGGTGGCGCGGATCCAGGCGATCTTGCGGAGGACGGCCGGGAACCTGCCCGGCGACGTGCTGCAGTTCGCCGACCTCGTGCTCGACGAGAACCGGCACGAGGTCTTGCGCGACGGCACCTTCCTCCCTCTGACGGCGACTGAGTTCAGCCTGCTGCGCTTCTTCATGCTCAACCCGCGACGCGTCCTGGCCAAGGGGCAGATCCTCCAGAACGTCTGGCGCTACGACTTCGGCGGGAACGCGAACGTCGTCGAGACCTACGTCAGCTACCTGCGCCGAAAGCTCGATGCCACCGGGCCGCCCCTGATCAAGACGGTGCGCCAGGCCGGCTACATGCTCGAGGAGGGTTAGGCCCCGATGAGGCAGCTGTCGCTGCGCGCGCGACTCGTGCTGGGCGTGATCGTGCTGGCCGCTATCGGACTCGCGGGGGCCGATGTCGCCACGTATGCCTCACTGCGATCCTTTCTCGTCGAGCGCACGGACGAGTCTCTGGTGGAGCTCGAGCGGGCGCTCGAGCGGCCGCTTCAGCACGGCGGCTGCCCGGGTGGCGACAACCGGCCGCTCTCCGGAGCGGACTCGGGCGACTACCTCGAAGTGCGTTCAGCCGACGGCACGGTCGTCTGCAGCGGTCAGGTGACGCGCCCCGCGGCTCCCACGCCGTCACCGCCGCAGCTCCCGTCCTCGATCGAGCCCGATGGCAGCGGACCGGATCGTGCGAGCTACTTCACGGTGGACGCCGCCGACGGCGGGGAGCGCTACCGCGTTCGCGCCTCGCAGGCGCGCGGGCTCGACGCCACCTTGATCGTCGCGAGGCCGCTCGACGACGTCGACGCCACCCTCGGCCGCCTGCTGACGATCATGCTGCTCGTCACCGCCGTCGTACTCGGCGCGCTCGGCGTGCTCGGCCTCTGGGTCGTCCGGCTGGGGCTGCGCCCGCTCTCGGCCATCGAGCACACGGCAGAAGCGATCGCGGCGGGAGACCTGACGCGCCGCGTCGAGCTGGCGAACCCACAGACCGAGGTTGGTCGGCTCGGGCTCTCCCTGAACGCGATGCTCGCCCAGATCGAGTCTTCGTTCCGAGCCCAGAAGGCGTCGGAGCGCAAGCTGCGGCGGTTCGTCGCCGACGCGTCGCACGAGCTGCGAACGCCGCTCGCCGCCGTGCGCGCCTACGCCGAGCTCTTCGGCCGCGGCGCCGATCGGCGACCCGACGACCTCGAGCGCTCGATGGCCGGGATCAGCAGGGAGTCCGAGCGGATGAGCCTGCTCGTCGACGACCTGCTCCTGCTCGCCCGCCTCGACGAGGGCCGACCCCTCGGGCTGGAGCTCGTCCAGCTCCACGTCGTCGTCTCCGAAGCCGTGGAGACTGCCAGGACGGTCGAGCCGGAGCGCGCGATCGAGACCTCGATCGAGCCTGCGCTCGTGCTCGGAGATCGCGACCGGCTCCGGCAGATCGTCGACAATCTGCTCAGCAATGTGCGCGCGCACACGCCGCCAGAGGCGGCGGTGACCGTCCGGGTGTCGAGCCCGAACGGGTCGGCTGTGATCGACGTCGAGGACGGCGGTCCCGGCCTCGGCTCCGAGGACGTCGGGCGCGTGTTCGAGCGCTTCTACCGAGCCGACGACTCACGCGCCCGGGCGAGTGGCGGTGTCGGGCTGGGGCTCTCGATCGTGTCGGCGGTCGCGCTGGCTCACGGCGGCACAGTCGCCGCCCGCTCCGAGCCCGGTCGCGGCGCCGGCTTCACCATCACGCTTCCGCTCGCACAACCACACGAAGGAGGAGACGAAGATGACCGAGCCTGAGCTCACGCGACGCCGGCTGCTCGAGCTGGGCCTGGCGCTGCCACCACTCGCCGCGCTTGCAGGTACGGGCCGCTTGCTCGACGACGCGGAGGCTGCGGGCCCTCTTGCACCGACGCCGACGATCGTCGATGACGACGAGCCGACGCCCGAGCTGACCGAGGGTCCCTACTTCACGCCGAACTCGCCCCGCCGGCGGGCGCTCGCCTCCGCGGGAGCGGCAGGCACGCGGCTGACCTTGGCGGGCCGCGTGCTGACGACCGCGGGCAAGCCGGTTCCACGCGCGCTGATCGACTTCTGGCAAGGCGACGCACGCGGGACCTACGACAACTCTGGCTACAGGTTTCGCGGCCACCAGTTGGCGGACGCGAAGGGTCGCTATTCGCTCTTCAGCGTCGTGCCGGGCCTGTATCCGGGCCGGACGAGGCACATCCACGTCAAGGTTCAGGCCCCGGGCGAGGGATACTGACGACGCAGCTCTTCTTCCCGGGCGTGCCCGGCAATGCGAGCGACGGGATCTTCGACGCTGACTGCGTCGTGCGCGGCTGGCGACTCGTGAAGGGCCGGCGGCTGGGCCGCTTCGATTTCGTGCTGGACCTCTAGCCGGGAGGGCCTGGCGGAACTCACAGTCTGCTCCCAGCGAATTCTCAAGTGCGGGGTCTTTCATGGGGAGGGTCAGCGACGAAAGGAGAACCATGAAGGATCTGTTGAAGCGGACGAGCCTGGTGGCCGTGCTCGCGCTCACCGCGCTGCTTGCGGTGAGCGTGGCGACGGCCGGTGCTCACCGGGGCGGCCCGGGAGGCCCTGGAGGCAAGGGCGGGCCGCGCGGTGCCAGCGCAAGCGCATTCGTCACCGAGGCCGCGAAACAACTCGAGGTCACCCGTGCGAAGCTGGTTGACGCGATCGAGAAGGCGGCCGCGACCCGGATCGACGAGGCGGTCGAGGACGGCGATCTGGAAGCCGCCCGCGCGGCCGACCTCAAGGAGGAGGCGGCCGACAACCTCCGCTTCGCGATCGACATCAGCCGCACACGGACCGTGGCGGCGAACCTTGGCGTCACGACGGCCAAGCTGAACACGGAGTTCCGCGATGCCCGCCGTGCGCTGGCGACGGCCCGCATCAACGACGCCCTAGCCGACGGTGACATCGATGCGGACGAGGCCGCGGAGCTGAAGGAGGAGCTGGCGGACGCCGACGTGCCCGGCTACAAGCCTGGCGGGTTCGGTTTCGGCGGCGGCTTCGGTCACGGCCACCGCGGCTTCGGCAAGTAGTCGCGCAGATCGAGCGGCCACGCCGCGAAGGTCGGCTCGGCGCTCCTTCCCTGTAGCGCCGGTGCAAGAGGGGGCCCGTCACCCCGCGGGCCCCCTTCCCCTTTCAGCGGGCGATTCGCGAGCCGCGCTCACAGCTGCTTCACAGGTGGCTCACACCCTCCTCTGAGGCACGCCTGGTGCCATGTCCTCAGGTCACCAGACAACCAACGAAAGGGTCCTCATGTCGCTCACCATCCTCAAGCTCGCTGCAGGCGCAGGAGCCGTCGTCCTCGCGGCCGGAACCGGCGCGGCCGGCCACGCCCTCGTCGACAACGAGCCGGAGCAGCTCGCCGTACCGGTCACGTCGGGGCTTTCTGCAGCACGCTCGACCGGGCTCACGGTCGGTCAGGTCTACCGCCGCGTCCGCACGGGCGTCGTCGAGATCACGGTCGCGAGCTCAGGTGCCTCGACGGACCCGTTCGGGCAGCAGCAGGGAGGCCGGCAGCAGGCGCAAGGCTCGGGCTTCGTCCTCGATGAGCAGGGCCACGTCGTCACGAACCACCACGTCGTCGACGGAGCCGAGACCGCTTCGGTGACGTTCTCGAACGGCGAGTCCTACGACGCCACCGTGGTGGGCACCGACCCGTCCACGGATCTCGCCGTCCTGAAGGTGGACGCACCGTCTTCGCTGCTCACGCCGCTCGAGCTGGGCGCTTCGTCCGAGCTCGCAGTCGGTGACGGGGTCGTTGCGATCGGCAGCCCCTTCGGGCTCGAGGAGACGGTGACGACGGGCATCGTCAGCGCTCTCGAGCGGCAGATGGAGGCGCCGAACGGGTTCACGATCAACGGCTCGATCCAGACGGATGCCGCGATCAACCACGGCAACTCCGGAGGGCCCCTCCTGAACCTTCGCGGCGAGGTTGTCGGAGTGAACGCGCAGATCTCGAGCGAATCCGGCGGCAACGACGGCGTCGGCTTCGCGATCCCCTCCGACACGGTGTCCTCGATCGTCTCGCAGATCGTCGCCGACGGGGCCGTCGAGCACGCCTACCTCGGTGTCGGTGTCCAGACGATCGGTGAAGCCGTCGCGTCGCAGCTCGACGTCCCCGCCGGTGTGGTGCTGACCGAGGTGCGGGACGGCACGCCCGCCGCGGCCGCAGGCCTGCGCGGCAGCACGGGGACGCGGACGCTCGACGGTCGCGTGTATCCGGTGGGCGGCGACGTCGTGACCGAGGTGGACGGTGAGCCCGTCGGCTCGGCGGAGGACCTCCAGCGGGCGATCGGCGCGAAGCAGCCCGGAGAGTCGATCAGGCTAACCCTCACCCGCCAGAGGGAGAGCCGCACCGCGACGGTGAAGCTCGAGAGCCGCCCCTCCTGACGTGCTTCGACAGTTCGACGCGACCAATCGAAAAGGTGAAGAGCCGGAGAAAGCACGGAGCTCGAGCCTTGGCCCCCTCACGGTCGGGCTCGCAGCAGCTTCGCCGCCGCTGCTCTGTCGGCCGCGACCGCGGTTACGGGCGGGTCGCCGAGCTCGAGCGGCGACAACGGCCCGATCGCCGAGCTCGTCCAGAGCGACGAGAGCCTTCCCGCCGGCGGGGCTTGCCCGAACGAGGAGGGGCAGTCGGGCGGCGGACCGGGCGACGATTCGTCGTCAGCCCCGGCAGCCGACGTGTAGCGCCTGGCGAGTTGTCGGACCCGGTGCGGGTAGTGCGACCGCTCCGGCTCGTCGCCGGTAGCCTCTGGCGCGTCCTCCGAACGACCTGGGCCTCCTACCGTGACCTCGACGCATACGACCCACGCCACGTGGTGGCAGCGAGCGCACGGCGGTGACGCGGGCGACCTGCTCGTCGCGTACTTCAGCATGGAGTTCGGCGTCGAGGAGACCCTACCGATCTACTCGGGCGGCCTCGGTGTCCTCGCGGGCGATCACCTGAAGGCGGCGGCGGAGCTCGGCCTGCCGCTGGTCGGCGTCGGCCTCCTCTACCGCGGCGGCTATTTCGCGCAGGGCCTCGACGAGGCCGGGCGGCAGACCGAGGAGTACCAGGCGGTCGACCCCGAGGCCGCCGGGCTCGTGCGCGAGCCGGTGACGGTCGAGCTCGATCTCGCCAGTGAGACGATCTCGGCGGCGGTGTGGCGCAAGGACGTCGTCACCGCCGCGTCCACGGTCCCGCTCTACCTGCTCGAGGTGCCGTGGTTGACGGACGCGCTCTACGGCGGCGACCGCGAGCACCGGATTCGCCAGGAGCTGCTGCTCGGCGTCGGCGGGGTTCGTGCGCTGGCCGCGCTCGGGATCCGGGCGAGCGTCTATCACATGAACGAGGGCCACTCGGCGTTCCTCGCGATCGAGCGCGTTCGCGCGCTCGTGGAGCAGGGAGTCTCGACGGCCGGTGCCACCGAGCAGGTGCGGCGCTCGACCGTCTTCACGACCCATACGCCCGTGCCCGCCGGGAACGAGGTGTTCGGCGAGGAGCTCGCCCTCCGCTATGTCGGCGCGCTCGCGAACGCGGCCGGGTTCGGCTCCGAGCGGCTGCTCGAGCTCGGACGCTCCGACGGTGGGGACGGCTTCGGCCTGACTCCGCTGGCGCTTCGCCTGTCCGGCTACTCCAACGGCGTCTCGGCTCTGCACGGCGAGGTCGCACGGGAGATGTGGGCGCCGCTCTGGCCGGATCGCAACGGCGGCGAGGCCCCGATCGGGCACGTCACGAACGGCGTCCATCTCGGGACGTGGCTCGAGCCGACGCTCGCCGAGCTCCTGCGGGAGGCCGGGGTGCAGCCGGAGGCGCCGCCAGACGAGGCGAACTGGGACGCCGCCTTCAACCTTGATTCCGACGCCCTCTGGCGCGTTCACGACGGCTGCCGGCGCCGGCTCGCCGAGTGTACGGGGTTCGATCCCGAGCGGCTCACGATCGGCTTCGCCCGGCGTTTCGCGACCTACAAGCGTGCCGGCCTCGTCTTCACAGACCTGGAGCGGCTGTTCGCGCTGCCGGTGCAGATCGTGGTGGCCGGGAAGGCGCACCCCCAGGACGCCGGCGGCAAAGACGTGATGCAGAGAATTGTCGAGCTCGCGCGCGACCCGCGCAGCGAAGGCCGTGTCGTCTTCCTCCCGAATTACGACATCGGCCTCGCGCGCATGCTCATCCCAGGCTGTGACGTCTGGCTGAACAACCCGCGGCGACCGCAGGAGGCGTCCGGCACGAGCGGGATGAAGGCGGCCGTCAACGGCGTCCTCAACCTCTCGGTTCTCGACGGCTGGTGGGCCGAGGCGTACGAGCCGGCGGTCGGCTGGGCGATCGACGGCGCCTCGGACGAGGCGGACACCGAGCAGCTGTACCGCCTGCTCGAGCACGAGGTCGTCCCGATGTTCAACGGTGATCGCGGCCGCTGGACGGAGATGATGAAGGCCTCGATCGCGCGACTCGCCCCGCGCTTCTCGATGCACCGTGCGGTCGTGGAGTACGCCGAACGCTACTACCGTCCGGCGAATGCGTCCCGCTAGCTGGAGTTGCTCTAGCTGGAGGAGATCAGGAGCTGCTTGGCGGGCAGCGCGACGGGGCGGTGCAGGGGCACGTTGTTCTGCCAGATCTGCAGCTCGACGCGAGTGCGGCCCAGCCGCTTCACGTTGATGTCGTAGCGGTTGCGCCCGTCGGTTCCGCCCAGCCACGCTGTGCCACTCGCGCCGACGACACCGAGAGCGTCGATCCGCACGGATCGCACGCTGCCGCGTTTCCGGAGCGTGAGTGTCCCGCGAGCCGTCTTCCCGTCAGAGCGTGCCGAGAAGCCTGCCTCCAGGGTCTTCGAGAGCCGCAGCCGCTTCGTGCTCGCGACGCGACCAGGGGTGTTCACGACCTGCACGGCGACCCGCGCGCCGGTACCGAGCGAGAGCTCGTCGCCGCGGAACCGGATCGTCACTCGGTGGCTGCCGGGGCGCGTCGGCGGCGAAGGCGTGACGGCGGCGACACCGGCCGCATTGGTCGTCGTCAGGTAGGTGTCGTCGCCGACGACGAAGGTCAGCTGGCGGGCACCGAGACCGTCGGTCGTCGCAATGGCCCCCCGTGTCAGCTGCACGCGGAGGCGGAGCTTGCCGAAGGCCGCCTGCGTGGCACCCTGGTAGGTGAGCTTCGTGACGCTGCGCGCCGCCTTGGGGTCCGCGCCGCCGCCTGCCGCACCGGCCGCGGCGCCTGCGCCCGCGCCGCTGCCGCTCGAGCTTGCAGCACCACGAGCCACGCTCGGCAACCGAGGAGCCACCGGGGCGACGCCTGGCGCGCCCGGAACGGTGCCGCAGTTCACCTTCCCCTCGTTCACCTCGCTGATGACCGAGCGATACGCACCGAGCGACCCCTTCGGCGACCCGTCGGCCCAGAAGACGCCCGACTGCCAGCCCGCCATCTCCCGCTCGTCGCGCAACAGGAAGTTGAAGATCGCCTCGACGTGGGCCTGGCAGTACATCAGCCTGATGCTGTCCGTCAGCTGCTTCGCCTGGTCGACGGCCGTGCCGGCAGCGACGTCGGGCACCGGGCCTGGCCAGTTCTCGAAGCCGCCGTCGTAAGCTGCGGCCTTCTCGGCGGGGACAGTGGTCT
>Ga0136613_10001309_pt1 | contig 12737 bp, 9 predicted proteins | sample AntDrymUQ2722106_2_FD_106649 | JGI IMG/M metagenome (GOLD analysis project Ga0136613, IMG submission 106649) | Polar desert sand microbial communities from Dry Valleys, Antarctica - metaG UQ272 (21.06) | ecosystem: Environmental > Terrestrial > Soil > Desert | place: Antarctica: Dry Valley... | reverse complement strand
CTGACTCTTTTGAGCGCGGCGGTGTCGCGCGAGCGGCGCGGCGTCGCGCTCGGCGCCTGGTCCGGCATCGCCGGCCTCGCCGTCGCCATGGGCCCGCTCGTCGGCGGCGCCGTCGTCGACGGCATCTCCTGGCAGTCTCGACCTTCCGGGACTCGCGCTCGCGAGCGGCGGCATGCTCGGCGTCGTCTGGGGGATCATCCACGGGAACGGCGACGGCTGGGCGAGCCCGGCGATCGTCGGCGCCCTGGTGGCGGGAGCAGCGCTGCTCGCGGGGTTCGTCGCCTGGGAACTCCACACGCCGCAGCCGATGCTGCCCATGCGGTTCTTCCGCAACCGCGCGTTCGCGGCGGCGAACGGAGCATCGCTGTTCATGTACTTCGGGATGTTCGGCTCGATCTTCCTGCTGACGCAGTTCTTCCAGACCGCGCAGGGGTATTCGCCGCTCGAGTCCGGGCTCCGCATCCTTCCGTGGACGATCATGCCGATGTTCGTGGCGCCGATCGCGGGGGCGCTGTCCGACCGGGTCGGCGGACGTCCGCTGATGGCGCTCGGGCTTGCGCTGCAGGCGATCGGTCTGGGCTGGATCGCGTACGTGTCGACGGCGACGGTCGGCTACGTCTCGTTCGTGGCCCCGTTCGTCCTCTCCGGGATTGGCATGGCGCTCTTCTTCGCGCCGGTCGCGAACGTCGTCCTTTCAGCGGTTCAACCCGAGCAAGAGGGCAAAGCCTCGGGCGCCAACAATGCGATCCGCGAGGTGGGAGGCGTGCTCGGAGTCGCGGTGCTCGCCTCGATCTTCGCGCGCACGGGCGGCTACGAGTCTCCGGCAGCCTTCTCGGACGGCATGGTGCCGGCGCTCTGGGTCGGGGCCATCGTCGTGGGGATCGGATCGGTGGTCTCGCTCCTGATTCCGCGCAAGATGCGGTCGGCCGAAGTGCCCGTCTCCGGTGCCGCCGGGGTGCCCGCGCCTGCGGCGGAGGCAGCATGAGACTCTCCACCCAGGCGCTCGCAACCGCGAGCGCCCGCCATCCATGGCGGACGATCCTGGCGTGGATTGCCGTCTTCGCCCCCGCGATCGTCGCGATCGTCGCGCTCCTCGGCGACAGCCTGACCACGGACGACGCCCCGACCAACAACCCGGAGTCGGAGCGGGCGATAGCCGCGCAGGTGAACGCGTTCCCGCCCGATCCGGAGCGGATGCCGTCGAGCGACATCGTGGTCATCCGCTCGGAGCAGCACACGGTCGACGCGCCGGAGTTCGGGTCGTTCGTGCGGTCGCTCGTGGACGAGAACGACGTGCCGGGGCTCGCCCGCCCACGCACGTACCTGGACGGCGACGCCTCGCTCGTCTCCGACGACCGCCACGCGACCATCGTTCCGCTCGCGATCCCGGACGAGGACGTGGCGGAGGAGGTGATCGCGATCGTCGAGCGCGCCGACGAAGACGCCGCCTTCACGGTGGCCGTCACCGGAGACCAGACGCTCGACTACGACTTCAACCTGCTCTCGCAGGAGGATCTCGAGAAGGGTGAGCTCCAGTTCGGCCTGCCCGCAGCGCTCATCATCCTCCTGCTCGTGTTCGGGGCGGTCGTCGCGGGGCTCATCCCCTTGCTGATGGCGATCGTCTCGATCGTGATCGCCCTGGGGCTGACCGCGCTCCTGGCGCAGTCGTTCGAGCTCTCGATCTTCATCGTGAACATGCTCACCGGCATGGGGCTGGCGCTCGGGATCGACTACTCGCTCTTCGTCGTCTCCCGGTATCGCGAGGAACGTGGGCGCGGTCGGGAGAAGCTGGACGCGATCGCGGCTTCGGGATCGACGGCGAGCCGAGCGGTCCTCTTCAGCGGCACCGCTTTCGTCGTCGCGATGTTCGGGATGCTCCTCGTACCGAGCTCGATCATGCGGAGCCTCGCCGCCGGGGCGATCCTGGTCGGCATCGTCTCGGTGGTCGCCGCGACCACGCTCCTGCCCGCGCTCCTCGGCCTGCTCGGCGACCGTGTCAACGCACTGCGGATTCCGATCATCGGGCGGCGCACGCTCGAGTCGGCGGGCACCGAAGGGCGTTTCTGGGGCGCGATCGTGCGGAGCGTGCTTCGACGTCCCGTCCTCAGCCTTGTCCTCTCGACAGGAGTGCTGGTTGCGCTCGCACTGCCGATTCTCGCCATCAACATCGGGACGAGCGGCGTCTCGGCGTTGCCGGATCGCTTTGTCTCCAAGCGGGGCTTCCTCGCGCTCGAACGCGACTTCGCCGAGGCGACGACCGACCCGGTCGAGATCGTCGTCTCCGGCGGCGCCTCGCAGGCCGAGGTCTCGGAGGCGCTCGATCGGTTGCGCTCGACGCTCGCGGCCGACGCTCGGTTCGGCAGCGGCGACATTCGCCTCTCCGAGGATGGCGACGCCTCGGTCCTCTCGGTGCCGGTCGCCGGTGACGCGTCGAGCTCACAGGCTGTCGCGGCCGTTCGCGAGCTTCGCTCGGAGCTTATGCCGCAGGCGTTCGAAGGAACGGACGCGGAGGTGCTCGTGGGCGGGACGACGTCCGAGAACATCGACTACTTCGCTTCGGTGATCGACCCCGCGCCGCTCGTGATCGGACTCGTGCTGGTGTTGACGTTTCTTCTCCTGACCGTCGTCTTCCGCTCGGTTGTGATCGCCGCGACGGCGGTGGCGCTGAACCTTCTCTCCGTCGCCGCGGCCTACGGGTTGCTCGTCCTCGTCTTCCAGTACGGGGTGGGGGCGGAGCTCCTCGGGTTCCAGGAGGTCGACACGATCGAAGCCTGGGTCCCGCTCTTCCTGTTCTCCGTTCTCTTCGGGCTCTCGATGGATTACCAGGTGTTCCTGCTCTCCCGGATCCAGGAGCGCTATCGCGAGCGCGGGGACACGACCGACGCGATCATCTTCGGGGTCGGCTCCACCGCAAGGATCATCACCGGGGCGGCGCTGATCATCGTGGCCGTCTTCTCCGGCTTCGCGCGCGGGGATCTCGTCATGTTCCAGCAGATGGGCTTCGGCGTCGCGGTCGCGCTCCTGATCGACGCGACCATCATCCGCTCCGTGCTCCTCCCGAGCGCGATGAGCCTGCTCGGAGGCTGGAACTGGTACCTCCCGCGCTGGCTCGAATGGCTGCCGCGACTCGAGGTCGAAGGGTCCTCCGAGCGATCGGGCAGCGCTCAGCCCCCGTTGGAGCCGAGCCCGAACTAGCAACGAATCAGCCCCAATCCGTCCACAGGACATGTCCAGGGTCAGACCCTTGGGCTTGTCCGCCGGGGACGGGCCGGCGGGGGGCAGGGCTCGACGGCTGGCCTGCGTTAAACGGGCGCTGGTACCGTCGCGCGGTGCCGAGAGAGGACGCTCCCCGCTACGGGCCTCCCGACGCGCTTCGCTCCCCGCGGTACGCGGGGGTGAAGACCTTCGCCCGTTGTCCTCTCGTCGAGAGCCCCGAGGACGTCGACGTCGCGGTGCTCGGAATCCCGTTCGACACCGCCACCACGAACCGCCCCGGCGCCCGTTTCGGACCAGAGGCCATCCGCTCTGCCTCGATCGCCCTGCGTCCGTACAACCCGGCGCAGAACGCGCAGGTCTTCGGACGCCTCTCCGTGGCCGATCTCGGCGACGTCACGGTGACGCCTGGAAACGCCGAGAGGACGGTCTCGCAGATCGCCGAGCAGCTCGAGCCCATCGTCAGGTCGGGGTCGCGGACGCTCTGCCTCGGTGGAGACCATCTCGTCGTGCTCGGCGAGCTGCGGGCGTACGCAGCGGTGTACGGGCCCCTCGGCCTCGTCCTGCTCGATGCGCATGCAGACGTGTGGGACGTCTACGTCGGCGAGCGCTACTACCACGGGTCTCCCTTCCGTCGAGCGCTCGAGGAGGGCTTGCTCGACCCCGCGCGATCGTTGCTCGCCGGGATGCGCGGATCGCTGTACGGCCCGGAGGACGTCGCGACGCCGACGAACCTCGGGTTCGAGGTCATCCCCTGCGACGAGCTGGTCACCCTCGGCTACGAGGAGTACGGCGCACGGGTGCAGAGCCGGGTCGGCGACGGTCCACTCTTTCTCTCCTTCGACATCGACGTGCTCGACCCGGCGTTTGCACCCGGGACGGGAACGCCGGAGGCCGCGGGCCTGTCGACCCGTGAGGCGCTCGGCTTCGTTCGCGCTCTCCGCGGACTGCGCTTCTCCGGCTACGACGTCGTCGAGGTGAGCCCGCCCTACGACGGGCCCGGCCAGCCGACCGCGGTCGCGGCCGCGAACGTCGCGTTCGAGCTCTTGACCTTGGACGTCCTCGCCCGCGCAGACGCCGAATGAGTCGTCGGGCACGAATCGTGGGCACGCTCGTGCTCACTGGGCTGGCGGTCGGCTACCTCGTGTGGAAGATCGAGCTCGGGACGACGCTCGATGTCCTCGCCGAGACCGATCTTGCGTGGTTTGCGGCCTCGGTCGCGATCATGGTCCTGACGGTTCCCGTGCTGGCTGCGCGCTGGGGATGGCTTCTGCGTGCGCAGCGGATCGAAGAGGGCCTCGCTTGGCTCACCCGCGCCTACTTCGTGGCCTACACCGCCGGCCAGATCCTCCCGACCTCGCTCGGAGGCGACGCGGTTCGCATCGTCGAGACCGCTCGCCGGCACGGAGGCCAGACAGCCGTCGCAAGCGGAACCGTAGTGCTCGAGCGAGGGCTCGGCGGCGCTGCGACCGTCTTGCTCGGCGCGATCGCCTTCGTCCTCTCGATCGGGCGCTTCGACGTGAGCGCGTACGTCTGGATCGAAGGAGTCTTCGTCTTCGGGACGCTCGTGCTGGCGTTCCTGTTCCTCGCTCGTTCGGCGCGCCCGCTTCTTCGCCTGGTGGAGCCCTGGCTCCGGCGTGTGCGCCTCGACCGGGTGTTGCGCCCCTTCTACGAGAGCGTCCACCACTACCGCGGCCGGCCACGGCTGCTACTTGTCGTATTCGTCGTCACCTTCGCGGTTCAGGCCATTCGCATACTCGCGATTTGGGCCGCGGCCAAAGCCGTCGGCATCGACCTCGAGGTGCTCGTCTACTACGTCATGGGCCCGCTCCTTTTCCTCGTACTGCTCGTGCCGTTCACGCTCAACGGAATCGCCGTGCGCGAGGCGTTCTTCGTCAGCTTCCTCGGCAGCCTCGGCGTCGGGACCGAGCAGGCGTTCGCCGCCGGGTTCCTTTTCTTTCTCGTGACGCTGATCATGGCACTGCCGGGCGCCGTGATCCTGCTCTGGGAAGGGCTTCGCGGCGGGACCCGGACCACGGTCGAGCATGGCTGAGGTCTCCGTGGTCGTCGTCACGTACGACGCGCTGCCTTGGGTCGAGCAGTGCCTCGAGAGCGTGCGCGATGTCCCGACGATCATGGTGGACAACGGCTCGAGCGACGGCACCGTCGCCTTCGTGCGGGAGCGCTTTCCGGAGGTCGTGGTGATCGAGTTCGAGAACCTCGGCCTCGCCGCGGGATGGAACACCGGTATTCGGGAGACGGACAGCGACTACGCGCTCCTCCTGAACGCAGACGCCTGGCTCGTGGGTGACGCGCTCCGCCTCCTGATCGACTGCGCGGCGTCCTGCCCCGGCGCGGCGTTTGTCGCGCCACGCCTCTCGAACCTCGACGGGACCCTGCAGCGGTCGGTTCGCGGCTTCCCGACGCTCTGGCGCCTGGCGACCGAGTATCTCGGCTTGCGCAAGGTCGCGCCCCGCTCAGCGCTGAACGCGTTCTACGCCGGCGGCTTCGACCACGACGAGGTCCGCGATGTCGAGTCCGTCATGGGTGCGTGCATGCTCGTCCGACGCGCGGCCCTCGCGGAGTTCGGCTTCGCCGACGAGAGCTTCTTCCTCTTCAGCGAGGAGACCGACTGGCACTTCCGTGCCCGGCAGGCGGGATGGAACGTCGTCTTCTTTCCCGACGCCGAGTGCATCCACGTCCGCGGCGCGTCACACGCGGGCCGTCTGTACCGCGAGAACCTGCGGGGACACCTGCGCTTCTTCCAGAAGCACCGGGGACCGCGCCAGGCCGAGGTGGCCAGGCGTCTCCTCCTCGCTGCACTGCGGCTGCGGGCTGTGATTTTCCGGGGCGAACGGGGCGGCGCGTATCGCGATGCGGCCTCGTGGCTCGCTTCCGGAGATGTGCCGGAGCTCCTGGATTGACCAACATCGAGCTCTACCTCCGGCTCGTCTTCGCGACTGCCCTCGTGTTGGCCCCGGGCTGGGCGCTCGCGCGCGCCTTGGGCGTCCGCAGCGTCTCAGCGACCCTCGCGTGGTCGCTGACGCTCGTCTTCGCCGCGCTGGCAGTGACGTTCGCGGTGGGATCCTCTCTCACCCTCGCGATCGCACTGCTCGCTGCGGCGGGCGTCGCGGCGGGGGTCGTCTGGTATCTGCGGAGGAACAGGACATCCGAGCGGATCCCCTGGCGCTGGCCGGCCGCCGGCGCGGGCGCAGCCCTCGGGGTCCTCCTCTGGTCAGTCGCAGGATCCGTTCAGGGAGACGGCCTCTTCCATCTCGCGCGTGCACGGAAGATCCTCGAGCTCGACGAGCTCTCGCTGAAGGCGGTCGGCGAGTTCGCCGACGCGAGCCTGCACCCGGGCTACGCGTTCCCCCTCTGGCACGGATTCCTCGCACTCGTCTCGCGCGTGTCCGGGGCAGATCTCGAGCTGGTGGTGCTCCACCTCCCGTCGATCCTCGCCGTGCTCGCCGTCGTGATCGCGTACGAGGCCGGTTGGGCGCTGTTTCGAAGCGTCTGGGCAGCCGGCGCAGTCGCCGGAGCGCAGGCGGGGATGATCTGCTTCGCGCCCGGCTCGGGCGGCGCCTACGCATTTCTCTCGCTTCCTGCGACCTCGTCCCGGCAGCTCCTCGTGCCTGCCGCGCTCGCGCTCGCCCTCTCCGCACTGCGCCTGCCTTCCCGAGCGCTTCTGGCCTCAACGGCGGCCGCCGGCTTCGTGCTCGCGGTCGTCCATCCGACGTACGCGATCTTCCTCTGGATCCCGTTCGTCGGGTTCCTACTCGTTCGCATGCTGTGGACGAGGCAAGACCTGCGGCCCGGCGGCGCGGCGCTGGCCGCGCTCGTGTTGCCGGCCGCCTTCTTCATGCTCTGGCTCATCCCGATCGTCGCCGACACGGGTTCGGTCTCCCCCGACCGTGACGAGGTCCGGCGGGCCTTCGAGCAGTACCCGGGCCAGCTCGACATCCGCTCGGAGACCAGCTACAGCCTCGCTGCGGAGGTGTTCACGCGGAGCGGTCCGATCGCCATTGCCGCGCTCCTGTTGATTCCGCTCGCAGGATTCGCCGCCCGTAGGCGCTGGTCGGCGTTCGTGGTCGGCGGGTCGCTTTCGGTGTTCGCGTTCATGCTCATCCCGCTGCTCTTCACCGCCTTGGCCGATCTCGTCTCGATCTCCCAGGCCCGTCGTGCGGCCGGGTTTCTGCCGTTCGCATTCGCCTTCGCGGGCGGCCTGGGCGTCCTCTCACGGGTGGTGTGGCCGTGGCTGCCGCCGGTCGCGCTGGTCGCGGGGGCGGCTCTGCAGTACTTCTACCCGGGCGACTTCGACTACGCCTTCGACGACCCAGGTCCGTCCTGGGTCGTCTGGATCGCGGTCGTCGGCTCGGCCGCCGCGCTGGTCTACGGGTTCGTCCGCCGCAGCCATCCGCCGGTCGAGGACGCCGCCGGGCTCGCCGCCGCGCTGTTCCTGCTCCCGGTCGTGGCCGTCGGGCTCGCCAAGTGGAGCCCGGTAGCGACGCCTCCTCTCGGCCTCCTGTCGCCGGGGCTCGTCGAGGCCGTGCGGGAGAACGTGCCTGAACGATCGATCGTATACTCCGATCAGGAGACGAGCTTCCGGATCGCCGCCTTCGCGCCCGTCTACATCGCGGTCGCGCCGCCCGGCCACGTCGCCGACACGATGGTCAACCGGCCGTTCGAGCGGGCGGGCGAGGCCCGCGAGTTCCTGCGAACCGGCGACCTCGCCATTCCGCTGCGCTACAAGGCGGAGTACCTCATCGTCGACCGGGCGCGCGGGCGCCGCGACTTCGATCTGCCGGAGCTCTATCGCGATGTCCGCTTCGTTCTCTACCGACTGCCGTAGCCTCCACCGCCGGGCGTCTCGATTCGCAGCAGGTCACCGGGCTCGAGATCCACGGTCGCGAACGCGGGTAGCTCCTCTCCGTTCAGAAGATTTCGGCCGGGGACGCCGTCCGCGCCCCCGGCGGCTCCATGCGGCGCGAGCCCGCGCCTCTGGGTCAGGAGCGAGAGACGACAGGCTTCGAGCACACGCAGCTCGCGGATGACGCCATCTCCGCCCGGGAAGCGCCCTGCGCCCCCCGAGCCGCGCCGCAGCTCGTAGCGCTCGACGCGGAGTGGGTAGGAGAGCTCGAGTGCCTCCACTGGAGTGTTGAGCGTGTTCGACATCGCCACGTGGACGGCCGATGGGCCGCGGGCGTCAGGACAGGCTCCTTGTCCGCCGCCGATGGTCTCGTAGTAGGTGAAGCGGTCGTTTCCGAAGACGACGTTGTTCATCGTCCCCTGGCCCTGAGCGGGGACAGGAACCGCGTGCGACAGCGCCGCGAAGACGACATCCACCATCCGGCTCGACGTCTCCGTGTTGCCTGCTGCGACGGCCGCTGGAGGCCGCGCGTTGACGAGGCAGCCCGCGGGGGCCCTCACCGTGACCGGTGTGAACGCACCCCCCGAGGCGGGAAGGTCGGGCGCGGTCAGACAGCGGACGACGTAGAAGCACGCCGAGCGGGTGACCGCGAGCGGGCAGTTGAGGTTGCCGCGGTGCTGCGGCGCGGTTCCTTCGAAGTCGATGTCGATCGAGTCCCCCGCGACCGTCACGGCTGCCCGAATCTCCAGCAAGCCGTCCGGAGTCTCCATTGCGTCGGCTCCCTCGAACCTCCCGTCCGGGAGGTCGCGAATCGCGCCACGCACGACCCGTTCGGAGTACGCGAGGAGCTCGTCCATCGCTTCCCTGACGCGCCTTCGTCCTCGTCGAGCACAGATCTCCTCGACCCTGCGCTCGGCGAGCGTGTGTGCGGCGAGCTGCGCGCGCAGGTCGCCGCGGCGCTCGTCCGGGTTGCGCATCCGGCTGACGAGCTGCTCCATGGTCGCCCTGTCGAGCCGCGTCGGCGGGATCACTACTCCTTCCTCCGCGAGCGTGGTCGATCCGGAAGGGAGGCTGCCCGGCTCCGAGCCTCCGACATCTGCGTGATGCGCGCGAGAGACCACGTACCCGAGCGCTGTCTTGGTAACGATCGTCAGGTCCGGGAGATGCGTCCCGCCCGCGTAGGGGTCGTTGAGGATCCACGGCTCGCCCCGCGCGGGATCGTGCTCGCGGACGGCGGCCACCGCCTCAGGCATCGCGCCGAGATGAACCGGGATGTGTTCGGCCTGCGTGACCATTCGCCCTTCCTCGTCGAAGAGCGCGGTCGAGCAGTCGCGACGCTCCTTGATGTTGGCCGAGAATGCCGAGCGGACGAGCACTGCGCCCATCTCCTCGGCGATCGCACGCAGGCCGCTGCCGATCACCTGCAGCTCGACGGGGATCACGTCAGCCTCCGCAGGACGAGCGTGCCGTGCGGACCGGTCTCGCCCGCCCAGCCCTCTGGAACCCAAGTCGTTGCCCCCTCGAGCTCCAGGACCTCGGGCCCGTGCACGGTGAGTCTCGGCCCACTGATTTCGATCGTTGGCGCCGCGTGGATCTCCGCCGTCCGCACCGCGACGAGCTCGAGCGGCCGGGAACGATCCGCGTAGCCGTAACGCGCCTCGTGCGCCTCGTGGAAGCGCTCGGAGAGCCGAGGCCCGAGCGGAACCGTGAGCTCGAACGACTGGCCCGCATAGCGCAGGTCGGCTTCTCCTTCGATCGGTAGCTCGCCAACCTCCGCGAGCGGCTCGACGAACGAGCGGACGGAGTCGAGTCGCTCGTCCGCGGCAACGAGGCCGAGCGCAGAGAGGACGCCGGCGGCGGCGGGAACGAGCACCGTCTCCATGCCCAGCTCGCTCGCGAGCGAGCACGCGTGGAGCGGGCCCGCGCCTCCGAAAGCGACGAGCGCGAAGTCGCGCGGATCGAGCCCCTGCTCGACGGAGACGACCCGCAGCGCTCGCACCATCTCCGCGTCGACCACGGCGACCACGGCGACCGGATCCAGCTCTCCGAGCGCACTAGAGGCGGCGTCGACGTCGAGCACGATGCCGCCGGGCAACTCGGCCGGCAGGCGACCGAGCAGGAGGTTCGCGTCGGTCACGGTCGGCCGCTCTCCGCCGAGGCCGTAGCAAGCGGGGCCGGGGAAGGCGCCCGCGCTCTCCGGGCCGACGCGCAGCGCGCCGCCGGAGTCCAGCCGGACGATCGAGCCGCCACCCGCCCCGACGGTGTGCACCGCGAGCGTCGGGAGCCGAACCGGGAAGCCGCCCACGACTCTCTCGTGCTCGCGTCGGGGCTCGCCGTCCGTGATCGCGCACACGTCGGTGGACGTCCCGCCCATGTCGAAGGTGAGGGCGTTCGGGAAACCGGCGAGCGACGCGATTCGGGCGGCGCCCACCACCCCCGCCGCGGGGCCGGAGAGAAGTGCAAATGCTGCGTGCTGCGCGGCCTCCTCGAGCGTCGCGAGACCGCCCGAGGAGCGCATGACGAGCGGCGGCGTGAGGCCCGCTTTCGCGCAGGCTGCGGAGAGCGCTCGTAGGTATCCGGCGAGAACGGGACCGAGGTACGCGTCCACCACGGTGGTCGACGCCCGCTCGTACTCGCGGAACTCGGGCGCGACCTCGTGGGACGCGACGACGTGGGCGTCCGGGTAGCGACGCCGGAGCTCGGACAAGACCGCTTGCTCGTGTCGGCTGTCCCGAAACGCGAAGAGGAGACAGACGGCGATGGCCTCCGCATCGAGCTCCGGCAGCGTGGCGAGATCGAGCGGCTCCAGCTCGCCGTCTCGTCCGATGCGACCGCGCACGCCGACCGAGCGCTCGAGTAGCACGAGCGGCTCCGGATGCTCGGCGCAGGGCCGGTACAGATGCGCACGGGTCTGGCGTCGCAGCTGGAGGACGTGCTCGAAGCCCGCCGTGCCGACGAACGCCGTCCGTGCGCCGCGGCGCTCGAGCAGCGCGTTCGTTGCGATGGTCGTCCCGTGCGTGAAGCGGTCAATCGCCTGCGCGCCGACCGCGGAGGCGGCCGCGAGCACCGACTCCTCCTGACGTTCTCGTGTAGGCACCTTCGCCGTCCGAACCTCGCCGTCCGTCACGAGCACGGCGTCGGTGAACGTCCCGCCGACGTCGATCCCGAGCGCGCGCACAAGGCCATTCTCTGCGAGTGAGGGCAGTAGAGTGTCGCCTGACTGTGGACCGTCTCGTCTGCCTCGGGCTCAGCCACCGCACCGCACCCGTGGAGCTCCGGGAGCGCGTGGGCACACTCGGTCTCGGCACCGAGCGCTGCCCCGGGGTCGAGGAGCACGTTTCACTCACGACTTGCTATCGAGTTGAGCTGTATGCGTACCTCTCCGAGGGCGTCGAGCAGGCGCGCGAGGAGCTGATCGCCGTCCTCGCGGGCACGCACGGGGTCGACCCGAGCCTGCTCACCGACCACCTGTACGTTCACGCGGGCGAGGACGTTGCGCGTCATCTCTGTCGGGTTTCGGCCGGTCTCGACTCGCTCGTGCTCGGCGAGTCCGAGGTCCTCGGGCAGGTCGGCGACGCCTTCTCCCATGCCCGCGACGCCGGAACGACGGGGCCGGCGCTCTCGCAACTCTTCCGCACGGCTGTCGCCTCCGGCCGGCGCGCGCGCGCCGAGACCGCCATCGGAGCCAACGCCGCAACGGCGAGCTCGATGGCGCTCGCGCTGGCCGAGGGGGTGCTCGGCAATCTCCGTGACCACCGCGTGCTTGTCGTCGGGGCGGGACGCATCGCGGTGCAATCGTTGAAGGCGGCACGGGGACGCGGAGTCACTCGAATCGCGGTGGCCAATCGCACCCACGAACGGGCTCGAGAGGTGGTGGGGCTGTTCGGGGCCGATGCATACGGGCTCGAGCAGCTCGCCGAAGCGCTCACGTGGGCAGATCTGGTGGTTACGGCGACTGCTTCGGAGAGTCCGGTGGTGACCGTCGAGACCGTCGAGGTGGCGATGTCGCGTCGCGCCGGCCGCGCGCTCGTGCTCGTGGATCTGGCGGTGCCTGCGGACATCGAGCGCAGCGCCGGCGTTGTTCCCGGCGTCCGGCTCTTCGACGTCGATGACCTTCGCGCCGGTCTCGACGACACAATCGGGGCGCGCCTGGCGGAGGTTCCGAGTGTGGAGGCGATCGTGGAGGACGAGGTCGAAAGCTTCGGCCGCCGCTACCGCGAGCTCGAAGTGGAGCCGCTCGTCGCGTCGTTTCGCCAGCGCGCGGAGGCGATTCGACGGCAGGAGGTCGACCGTGCGCTGCGCCATCTCGGTGACCTCGACCCGGAGACCGCGGAGCGAATCGAGCAGCTCTCTCGCGCGTTGGTCAAGAAGTTGTTGCACGAGCCCACCGTTCGGTTGCGGCAGCAGGCAGTCTCACAAGACATGGACGAGGTTGTCGCTTCGATACGCGAGTTGTTCGGGCCGCCCGCGCCGCGCGATCCGTGACCGCCGAGACGGCGGCGCCAGCAGTCGCCGAAGTGGTGCTCGGCACGAGAGCCTCGGCGCTCGCACGGGCACAGACCGAACGCGTCGCAGAATCGCTTCGGCAAGCATGGCCCGAGATCGACTGCCGGACGAGGCCGATTGCCACGCGCGGTGACCGAACCCAGGCAAGCGG
>Ga0136613_10001306_pt1 | contig 12748 bp, 15 predicted proteins | sample AntDrymUQ2722106_2_FD_106649 | JGI IMG/M metagenome (GOLD analysis project Ga0136613, IMG submission 106649) | Polar desert sand microbial communities from Dry Valleys, Antarctica - metaG UQ272 (21.06) | ecosystem: Environmental > Terrestrial > Soil > Desert | place: Antarctica: Dry Valley... | reverse complement strand
TCCGGCTCTCCCAACCCCGCCACTTGCACTGGAGCCGCACGATGCCCGGCGCGGCCTCTTCCAGCGTAGGGCCGCCCACGACCGCCTCGCCGGCCTTCAGTCGCTCGGCTGTGTCCCGAACGTTGTTCTCGATGCCGCGGTGCGCTTCCCGCCTCTTGCCTTCGCCCGGCCAACCCTTCGCGTCCCACGCGGCCTTGAGGACCTTCTCCGCCCGCTCCCGGTCCATACGCCCTGGCCGGAGCAGGAAGCCGCAGAGGGCGAGCGAGTAATCGTGCCGGCCTCCGCCTTCCCCGGTAGCTTCGTCTCGTAGCGGCGGCAGGCAGCGGGACAAGAGCGCGGCCGCCGCCAACTCGTTCAGGGCCTCCGTCAACTCCTCCGGCGAGATCTCCGCAGCCTCTAGCCCCGCCTCCCGGTGCCAGGTATAGCGTTCCCCGCTCGGATGCACGGAAGGTGCAACCAGTGTTTGGCGGCCAGTAGAACGCAGCTCTACCAACTTACTGCCGTCGGGGGCTTTCCAGTCCCGGCTCGCTATCCCGGAGCATCTGTACCACCAGTGTGAGTGCGGGCTACTCTTCCGCCCGCTCGTAAGCGTGGGAGAAAGGAAACGTCCGGCGAGTGCGACGGCCTCCGGCGAGTCGAGGTCCACGTCCACAAGCCCACCCGAAGGCCCTCCCAGCAACACGCCAACGTTCTGCCCGTTGGTCCAGTAGTTGGGGACTTCGTCTTCGGTGATCCGCAGTGCCTCCCAGCCGGGACGGCCGGGATTCTTCTCGCCGGCGGGTATGGGAATCACCGCTACGCTGCGGCGGATAAGTCCCACGGCAGCACGGCAGGATTCTTCGGTGCTGCCATTCACGCCGACACTCACGATAAGCTCTCTGGCGCCGGCAGCGCCCCGGCGATGTTACGCCGTGCCGTTACTTCGGCTTCCCGGTCCATGCCAAGAACCTCCGGGTCCATGTATTCGAGCACGTTCGAGGTGACGATGATCCGCAGCTCGTCCGGCGGCAGCGCCTCCAGTTGGCACGTCCCGGCCCCGCCCCAATTCTTCGTCCGCGAACTCGTCTTCTTCGGCGGCGCGGTGGGCAGCCCGAACATGTCTATGTGCTTTTCTGTCAGGGCAACACGGACAAAGAGGTCGTCCCGCTCGTGACGGAAGATGAGTCCGGGGGCGTCCTTCATTAGGAAGGACCGTACGTCCTCCACGAGCGACTCGAAGATGCTCTCCCCGTCCGGGTCGTAGTCGCCGAGATGCAACATCACCGGAGTCTTGCCGTCGTAGACGTGGGAGTCGTGGAACCACTTCGCCAGGTCCCTTCGAGCGGTTAAGCTGTCGAAGCCCGAACACGAGTAGACGGGGACGGAGAGGTCCTGGAGGGCGGCGTGCATCTGCGGCATCATGCCTTCGGCCTCGCAGTGGAGCCTTATGGCGTAGCCCTGCCCGGCCAGCTTGTCCTGGGTGTAGTTCCGCCCGAGGCGATGGACATAGGAGTAGAAATCGTCCTCGCCGTCGAAGTGTAGGTGCTGCATGACGCTCGCCGAATCGTCCCTGATGGCCTCGAAGGGAACCAGCCCGGCCCGCCTCGCCCGCACGAGATAGTTACACAGTCTCTCGTAAGCCTGCTCGGTCTTGGGGAAGCCGAACGCGCCGACGAGCCTGTAGAAGACCTGTCGCACCGTCAGGGGAAGGTAATCCCGGAACTCGGAGAGCACCTCGTCCACTTGAAAAAGCACGTCCTCGGTTTCCACGCGGGGACGCCACTCCGCGTAACCCTTCGGCCTCTTCCGCTTCAGCCTCAGAGCAACCCAAGAGACGCGCAAGCTCTCGGGCTTCGAGGTAGAGGGCCTCCGGGCTGCGGCTAAGCAAGGCCCGGAGATCGGGGAGGGGGTCCGTCCAGGACGGGGTGTATACTTGTTTTGGCACGGACATTCTCAAACCTTTCCGTGTCTTCGGGGCGGCTTTCGGAGGCCGCCTCTTTCTTTGCATGGCAGTCGAGGATGAAGCGATAGACAGCGGAGAGCGCGGACAATTCACCTTCGGGCGGGCGTCGGGGCGCGGAGCGTAGGAAACAGTCGGCTCAGTCACGCGCGGCCTCGATCCGGCGTTTCCGCTCACCCACGCCGAGGCGCCGGAGTCTTTCGATGTCCTCGGGCGTGTAGTATCGTCACCCGCTCTCATTACGGCGCGCAAGGGGCATTGCTCCGAGCCGCTCGCCGAAGCGAAGCCAGCTAGAGCTTACCCCCAACTCCCGCGCCGCTTGAGAAATCGAGAATGTGGGCTCGATGAGCATGCCCACATATTGAGGCTATAAGTTAAGGAGGTCTAAACAGGCATTTGGAGAAATGCTTGTTAGAGGACCATAGGCGGCAATGGGCGCATACTGCCTGCCCTATGAAGAAGCTCGAAGCGAAGACGGAGAACTTCCACATCTCGCCACAACATCGTACCCTTCGTACTCCATCCCTCAGGCAACTCGGGTTTGCTGCAGGGCCGCAGCAAGTGTTTGTTCAGAATACGAGACACGCCAGCTCGGCCCTTAGCGGGGATCTTCCCTGTTGCCGCAGGCCCCACGTGCCAGGCCACGAACGCCGGGATGGTCGTCTCCGCCGTCTTGCCCGCTGGCTTGCCGTACAAGTCGAGTCCGCAGACATCTCCCGTCCACTCACCGCCGCTCAACGATCTCAGCAACCCTTCGCAAAACCCTTCCACGATACTCGGAGAGGGGAAGTGGTAGATCGGCCAATGCAAAGGATTCTCTGAGTCCTCCACCCCCCATGTATACGATTCGCCCCACCCTTCGATCCCAACGTCTAGATAACTGCGGGAAAAATTGTAAGAAAGACAGCCGTAGTCATTCTTGCCCCACCGCGCGCCCTGCTCCTCCAAGAACCGCAGGTAACGGGCACGAATGGCCGCAGGCTTGACAAGTTTAGAGAGAATTTGGATGCGGACTTGCTTGAGTATCTCTGTGCCAGAGTGCTTCTCGCCGAGAAGCACAAACGGGGAAACCCGCACCAAAGGAACCCCGTCTACCACTTCGACAAGTTCCAAGCCCATATACGCTTGGTCCTCGCCCAGGAAGGATAGTCCTGATGCGATTTCCGCCAGGCCGCGCGCCGCACACCCGTTCACAAGGCCTTCCGCCTTGGCCAAGTCTCTGTACCCTTCTGACCCTGCGGCGCTCCTAGCGAAGACCAGCGTCGGTATGATGACTTCTTCCTCAGTTACGCCCCTATCAAAGAGGACCGCAGCTGTCCAAAAAACAGCCCTACATGCTGGACACAGCTGGTCCCCGTCGTGGCTGACGAAATCGGCCTGCGACTTTATGCAGATCATGCCGCAACCGTCGCACTGATCTTCGTTCTCGGCGAGTGGGACGTACTCGCTGCTAGTCATGTACCCTCCGCGTCGTTCATACCCTCGCCAATTCTAACCGCTCCGCGCCGCTCTCGGACAACAACGCGCTGAACTTCAAGGCGGGCGGTTTGTCGCCTGAGCAGCTTCCCGGCGAAGGTTTGCATTCTAGCCGTTGGCTTTCAGCCAGGGTTACCTTCCGCGACTTCGGCGGAGACGAGGCACAAGCGCCAGCGCGAGACCCACGAGCGCCGCGCCGGCCAGGGCAGGCACGCCGGTGTAAAGGGAGGTCCAGAGGATCAGGCTTCCCGACAAGGACCAACCATCCGAGAGCCCATACGTGGGTATCGCGTAGGCGAACGTGTAGATGGCGGCCCGGCCAACGCGCACGACAGAACGATCGGAATTCCCCGAGCACGCCCGGCTGCCAGGCCCAACGCCGCCCCCGCCACAGCCGCCACGCCCAAACCGGACAAGAAGCGGGGAATCTCATCCGACTGCAACACGATGGGCGGCGCGTAGATGGGCAAAACGGAGAAGAACGCCGCTCCGGCGACGAAGATCGCGATGAACCTGTAACGCATGTCTCTATCTTAGCAGCGCCCACTATCCCGTGGCATGTGGTCACGGGCAACGCTTCAGCCGGTAAAAGTTTAAGCTGGTGGCTGATAGCTACAAACTGGAGGTTTGTACATGCTCGAAGGCAAGGTTGCTCTCATAACCGGCGCGAGCCAGGGGCTTGGAAAGGCCCTCGCGCTCGTCTTTGCGCGGGAGGGCGCGGCGGTGGTCGTGAACTCCCGGAGCGAGGGGCCGCTGCGTCCGGTGGTGGAGGAGATCGAAGGTTCCGGCGCGGAGGCGCTCGCGGTGGCGGCGGACGTGTCTGAGAGCGCGGACGTGGAGCGGCTTGTGGATGCGGCGGTGGAGCGGTTCGGGAAGATAGACGTGCTCGTCAACAACGCCGGGCTCCTCGGGCCACGGGTCGCGATAGAGGAGTACCCCGAAGACGGGTGGCGCAAGGTCATTGACGCAAACCTCACGGGGCCGTTTCTGGTATCGAGGGCCGTGATCCCGCATATCCCGGCGGGCGGCTCCATTATCAACATCGTGAGCGGGGTGAGCGTCGAAGGACGGCCCGAGTGGGGCGCGTATTCGGTCAGCAAGTTCGGCGTCGAGGGGCTAAATCAGATCCTGGCAGCCGAACTCGAAGAGCGCGGCGTCCGCGTCAACGCCGTTGACCCAGGCGGGATGCGCACCGACATGCGCGCCGCCGCATACCCGGATGAAGACCCAGTGACCAAGATCACCCCAGAAGAGAACACGGGTGTATTTCTCTACCTCGCCTCCGACGAATCGAGTGGCGTGACCGGAGAACGTTTCAAGGCGCAGGAATTCGGGAGAACGTAGCAGCGGTGCGCTGCCTTATCCGATAGGCCCGCCCATACCGTACAGAAGATGGTTCTCCGTCGCCCGCACCCTAATGTTCCAGCGCAGGCCGCGCAGCCGTTCGGAGAGATCCTCCGGGTCGTGGAATATCTTGACGATGCGGAACTCCCGGCCATCGTTGAGCTTTCGGACGGTCAAGTGGTCGCCAGGCACATTGCGGCGACGCTCTTTCTCCGCCGGGGTCTCGATGCGCAGGGAGTCCACGAAGAAGACGCGCCCGCCGGACTTTAGCGCGGATCTCACGAGGTTCCAGAAGGCGTCGAACCGCTCTGGCGGCACGTGAGAGAGCCAGAACCCGAAAAAGACCACGTCGTAAGCCGCATCGGGCCGCCAGCCGAACAGGTCAGCCCGCACGTAACGGACACGCTCGTCCCTGAGCCTGTCGTGGTTGAGCTTCAAGACTTCAGGGGAAGCGTCCACGGCGGTGATGTGGTCCGCGCATCGGGCCAACTGCTCCGTCCACAGGCCGGTGCCGCACGCGAGTTCCAACACCTCTCCGGCGGGATGAAACCGGGCAAGCTCCTCACGGACTTCTTTCACCTCGGAGAACCAGGAGCGGTTCCATTCGTCGCCGCGATCGTGGCGACCGTGGCGGAAGAACCACTCGTCGTACTCGGGGGCGCGGGCGCGATAGTAGGAGATCTGCTGTTCGACGAGCCCGGCGTTCGCAGCTTCCGGGGGTTCGCTCACGCTGCTTTCTGCACGGTGTCCACCAGTTCGGCCTGCACGATCAGACGCTGCGAGTAGTCAGGCAGGGTGCAGGTCTGGAGGGTGAGGACGTTCTTGCCAGGCTCGGGTTTCGTCACGGAGAGGTCGGATGGGCCAACGACGAATTCCCTGGAAACCCTGTAGGTATAGCGGGTGCCCTCGGCGTCTTCGACGAAGACCTCATCCCCGTTTTCGAGGTTGCCGAGGTCCCAGAAAGCCAGCCAGCTATCGGTGTTGGCGTAGCCGAGACGATGGCCCGCGAGGTAGACGTTGGCCTCGTCCTGCCAGGGATATCCGGTGCCTTCGAGGTGTATGGCCGCGTGCGAGCCGAGCGCGTCCATGTCGGTGCCAGGCACGTCGGGCACGGTATCGTCCTCGATACGGTTCATCGCCGGGATGGTGAGCTTGAGGGTCTTGTCCTCGGGGCCGCTTGACGCCGGCTGCTCCTGGGTAGTGCCGAGCTTGGGGACGTTGAAGTTCTCCGGCGACGGCGTGTTGGTGGCCGTGCTGTCGCGGCTCCCGGCCAGGAAGAACGTCGCTATGAGGGCGACGCCGGCCCCGATCATGACGAGGCTGATGATCCAGGAAATGATTGTTTTGATCCGCAATTCTTTCGATCTCCTCGTGATGCCGTCTGGATGCCGCCGAACCCACCGATTGTAACACCGGACCCCGGATCGTGACCGGGAACTCGGAGACCGGGAGCGGCGAGCCAGGGCAAATACCGCTCGCTACCGCCAATCCTTATCGTTCGGCCGGCAGATCCTCCCGCTCGCCCCACTCGTTCCACGACCCGTCGTAGTTGGCGAGGTTGCTGTAGCCGAGACGATGGAGGACGAAAATCGGCACCGTCGCAGCAACGCCGCCGTTACAATACGCGACGACAGGCTCATCCCGGTCCTCCGGCACGCCGGCCTCCCGAAGTTTCTCTTTCGAATTCTCTTCGGAAAGGAACGTGCCGTCATCCGGGTCGAGGAGGGTGTCGGCGTGGAGGTGCTTCGCGCCGGGTACGTGGCCCGGTTTTCCTTCACCCCTGGTCACCGCGCCGGTGTACTGGCCCGCGTCGCGGGCGTCGAGGACGAATGAACCACCATTCTCACTCGCGGCGAGGATATCCTCCGCTTCCTTGCGCCACCCGGAGCGAGGCTTCGGGGTGAAAGCGGCTGGTTCCGGCTCGGGAACCTCTGAGGTCACCGGACGGTCTTCGGTGGTCCACTTCTTCCAGCCGCCGTCGAGGACGGAGACACGGTCGTGGCCGTAGTACACCAATGCCCACCACAGCCGGGTGGCGAACTGGCCGCCCGCGTGATCGTAGACGACGACGTGGGTGTCGCCGCCGATCCCAAGTCGTCCCAGGAGCGCAGCGAAGCGGTCGGGCGGGGCAACCTGGGCTGGGACGGGGTCATCAGGGTCGGTGATGTCGCTGGTCCAGTCCACGTAGACGGCGCCGGGGATGTGCGCTTCGTCGTACTCGTTCCGGGCTCCCAGATACTCGGCCTGCTGGCGTCCGCCACCGAGATCCGTCTTCTTCACGTAGCCCCGGATGTCCACGACGCGGAGGCCCGGATTGCCGAGATGTTCGGCGAGCCAATCTGTCCTTACAAGCGAATCGAAGTCCTCCACGTCTCACTCCTCTTCCCGGAGCTTCTCTGGCTCCGATGGTCGTATACGACGGGTAAAGTATATAAAGCCTTCTTCATCCGGCTCTTCCGACCGTGGCTCGAAGCCCGCTCCCTCGAAGCACCTGACGCTCGCCTGGTTCGCCGGCTCGATACCGGCACGCAGTATTGGGGTCAGGGCGAGTTCCGGGTGAGAGGCGACAGCGGAGAGGATTTTCTTTCCGAAACCTCGTTTGCGAAAGACGGGACCAACCACCAACGCAAGCCCCGCCACCCCGTCTTCGTACCGCTCCACGTCCACCAGCCCGACCGGCTCTCCATCATGGTACGCGAGCCAGGCGAACCTTCCCGTCACATCGTTTTCGGTGGGAGGGTCCTTCGCCAGACGCAATGCCCTCTCCGGCCAAGAGGCATCACCCAGCCAGCGGCGCGTCTCTTCGTCCCGAAACCACGCCTTCGCGAGAGGGAGCGTCTCGGGGGTGAGTGGCGAGAGGGAAATCTCAGGCGAACAGGTCATGTTCACGAGCGTAGGCTTCGGCGAGGGTCCTGGCTTTCTCGGTGTCGTCCTGGGCGAGGCGGCCTTCGATGACTTCACCTTCCAGGTAGTCCTTGAGGGGTTTGATCCAACGCCCCGGACCACGCCCGAACTGCTCCATGAGGTCGTTGCCGTCGAGCGGGCTCGTGAGCCGCTCCACGGCGTCCTCGGCGCGCACCTCATCCACGCGCCCCTTGAGACTCCGCCAACTCTCCTCCGCGACGCGCCTTCTCCTGGGGTTGCCTCCGGTGATGTCCGCCTGGGCCAGCTTTAGGAGCGTGCCCACGTCCGCTAGCACGCGCCCCCCACGCTCCAGGTACGTGTCCCGGACGAAGCGCCGCACGGCGGAGTCGCTCCACGGGTCGCGGCCAACCGCGTAGCCCATCGGCCGCATGTGATGAGCCACGAGATGAGCCACGGCATCCGTGTCGTCCTTCGGGTATGCGAGCCGCTTCATCGCCCGGCGCGCTATAGCGGCGCCGACATTCTCGTGGCCGTAGAAGTGGATCCTCTTCGGCAGCGTCCGGCCGCCGCATACTTCGCACTCACCCTCCCCGGCGGTCTTCTTCGTGCTCTTCGCGCCGCAGTACGTGCAGCGGTGTTCGTAGACGAGCGTGCGAGGCTTGCCGATGTCGTGGAAAAAGGCGGCCTTGCGTAGGATGGGATCGGACTCGACGCTCTCGGTCACGATCAGGGTGTGCTCGAACACATCCTTGTGATGGAACTCCGCCTCCTGCTCGACGCTCACCGTCTCCATGAACTCGGGCACGACGTAGGGCATGATCCCGAGACGCACGAGAGTACGCAGCCCCCGCGATACGTTACCCGAAACCAGGATCTTCTCGAACTCGCCCCTGATGCGCTCGGCTGAGATGCTCTCCAGCCAGTGAGCGTTCTCCCGGATCGCCTTTTCCAGATCCGGCGTCATGGCGAATGGCTTCTCCGAACTACTAAGCGTCGCCTCGAAGCGCACGGCTCGTAGCATCCGCAAAGGATCGTCGCGCATCCGGTCCAGCGGCTCACCGACGGGCCGAATGACGCCGACTTCCAGGTCCTTGCGGCCGTCGAACGGGTCGCTTATTTCTCCGGTCATGGCATCGGCGGCGATGGCGTTGATCGTGAAGTCCCTGCGCGCCAGATCTTCTTCCAGGGTCTCCCCAAAGCGGACCTCCGGGTGACGGCTCCCTTCGGTGTACAGGTCGCTCCGGTACGTCGTGACCTCGACAAAAAAGTCGCCGACCCTGGCGCCTATCGTCCCGAACCGCTCGCCCACGGTCCACAGGTGCTCGGACTGCGGCCTGAGGATCTTCTTTATTTCCTTCGGAAGAGATCCCGTCGCCGCGTCGGCGTCCGCGCCAGCCCCCCCAAGCAGCGCGTCCCGCACGTACCCGCCGACCAGGTACAACTCGTGCCCGGCCTCCCGGAACGCTTCGCCGAGGCGTTCGAGGGGCGCAGGGATCTCCAGGCTTTTCACATCGGTCATCATGTGCTTCCGATTCTATTATGCGGTGAGATTGCGGTCAGTTTCTGCTTCGCAAGAAACGGGCTAGGAACCTACAAATGGTTTGGAGATAGCCTGTTCCAACTTCTCTTCTTGCCAGTCAGCATATGTCTTACCATCGTCAGTTTTCCAAGTCTTGCGTCCGTTCTGATTACCACCGAACACGACTGCCGCCGCCGCGCTAGGACTTTCAAAAGAAATATCTTCCGCAAAGATCAGGAGGTTTGGCTGCTTATCCTGAAGGAGTTTTCCTTCTTGTACTAACTGTTCACGGAGTAGCTTGTACGATGTCCAAGAGTTCAAGCCCTTCCTTCGAGCTGTAGACCCTTTGGAAACAACAAATTCGTCCTCGATTTCTTGTGCGATCGCGTATGTTCCAACTGGGCTCATGTAGAAAAGTGGCGAGGCGTCTTCGCCATTTGATTCAAATTGTTGCTCAACCTCTTCAAAGTCTTTGTTCTTACCGCTGGGACTCTTCTCTGGAATTGGAGTAGGTTGCGCAAAATCGAAGCCCAGCACAGGAAGCAGCACCCGGATCTGATCCAAAAAGAACTCCATATCCGCTACGTCCGGCTCCGGCAGAGTACGAACAGCGGGAGCGTTTCCATTAGCAAGTACCGCTCGCTTTGCAGAGCCAACTAACTCGATTAGGCGACTCTCTAAGTAGCGGATATGGGATTTCGTTAGATTCAGGTCTGTACTCGTCACTAGCGCAGTCTGCGTCCAAAATTCTTTGGTTGTGTCCGTCTGATGACTCTTCAGACGGTCAAAGACATTGTCGCTTTCTCCGATATACACTCGTTCCTTAAGCGAGTTTTCGGGATCCCTTCCTACAAGGAAGTACACGCCCGCACGTTTCGTTTCTTTGCGTTTAGCCAATTCTGGAAGTTTGGAGCGAGGAGCCACAACGACTTTGCCTGTCCAATTAATGATCTCAGCAATCTTCACGCCGTTCGGTTCGCCTTCAGCTAAATAGAGCCTTATAGTTTTGCCTAACATAACTTTATTCTAGCGCAACGGCATGTTGGCAAGGATCGTTCCCTAGTTGGGGATGGCGTCCCGGCGGGATGAGAACACCTCGAAGTATTCCCCGAAGCCGGTGACGCTGAAGATGCGCTCGACGGCTTTGGAGGGGGCTGTGAGACGGAGAGATGTCCCCCGCTCTTGCAGGGAGTCTTTGGCGCGCATGAAGGTCGAGAGCGCGGTGGAGTCCATGAAGGCGATGCCGCTCATGTCAACGACCACGGCGCCGACGCCGCCGTTCTCGCCCGCGGCCCGCTCTATGGCGTACTGGACCTTCGGGGCCGTGTGGAGGTCCACCTCGCCACGGACGGCGACAACGGAGTAGCTGTCGGCGTGCTCTTCTATGCTTACTTCGAAGTCCATAGTCCGGTCCTCACTAACTCTCTCCGCGGCTCCGAAAACGTCTCAGAATACTAGCAGAGTCTACCATCAGACAAATACCGTCCGTCGCGTACACAGGCGGTTTTTTGATAACATCCCGCTCATGGAGCGCAAGAATTCCACAGAGCGGGTAGCGGTCTTCGTTGATGGGGCGAACCTCTACCATTCCATAAAGAGCTACTACAAGGGCGTCCTCGACTACGGGCAGTTGCTCTCGGCGACGGTCGCCGGACGTGGGCTCCTTCGTGCCACCTTCTACATCGTGGAGAAACAGGAGACGGACTATTCGCAGGGCGCTCCATCCGCGCGCTCCTTCGTCTACAACCTCAACAAGTTCGGCTACAAGGTGCGGTCCAAACCCCTCGTGGTCCACGAGACGCTCACGCCCGACGGCGAGCGTAGCGTCACGCACAAGGGCGACTGGGACATGGGAATCGTCGTGGACATGATGCGCCTCTCGGGCCACGCGGACACTTACATACTCGTCTCGGGCGACGGGGACTACGTGGAGGCCGTCGAATACCTCCAGAGCGAGAAGGGAATCCGCGTCGAGGTCGTGAGTGCGGCCCAATGCACCTCCCAGGCCCTCCTCGATGTCTGCGACTCGCACACGGATCTGGCGGATATACCGAACCTCTTCAAAGAGAAGACACCAGGCTACAAGCATCAGACTTCGGATAAAGCCTTCGACCACACTAACGGGTAGTGTCTCGGTTTGTATTTCGGCTTCCGGCCTGTTGCAGGCATAAGATCACCTGGTGGTGAAAACCTGCCGCCCGCGAGGAGGATTGCATCATGAAGAATGCGTTCGGCAAGAAGAGAACCGACTCTGCTTCGAGGTTCATAATGGCATCACCGCGAACCATTTATCAGGCATTCTTGTACCCGGAGGCTCTGGTTTCGTGGCTTCCACCCGAGGGCATGAAAGGACAGATTCACACGTTCGACCCACGAGAGGGCGGGATCTACCGAATGGCCCTTACATATGGTGAATCGGGACACTCAACGCCAGGCAAGACCTCGGAACACTCCGATGTCGTCGAGGGACGATTCCTGGAGCTGATCCCAAACGAGCGGATCGTGCAACTTGTCGAATTCGAGTCCGAGGACCCTGCGTTCGCGGGCGCGATGACGATGACATGGACCGTGGCTGCTGTCCCCGGAGGCGCCGAAGTCACCCTCCTTTGCGAGAACGTACCCGAAGGGATAAGGCAGGAAGATCACGACGCGGGTTTAAGGGCGACCCTCGAGAATCTCGCAGCCTTCACCGAATGACAAGCGACGGGCGCCATGTTGCGTGCGCGGGAGCGTCAGGCAAACCTCTCCCTGCCCGAGGTCCAAAATGGGTCAGAAGCAGTGCTACGCCTCGGGTATCAAGCGTCAGATTTTCACCACTAGCTTCCCCGCGTCCGTGTTGTGGACGGGAAGGCTGGTTGACTACGTGTTCCTGAATAATTGTCCGGTGAACACGCCGCAATCAATTGAGAAAGAAAGGATGCCGCGATGATCGACCACACCGGCATAGGAGTCGCTGACGTCGACCGTTCCGCCGCGTTCTACGACGCCGCGCTGGGCGCGCTCGGCATGCGCCGCGCGATTCAGTTGCCAGACGACACGGGAACTGGCGGCGTCGGCTACGGTCTGGACGACTATCCGGTCTTCTGGATTGATCGGTACCATCCACACTCCGTCAAACAGCACACAGCCTTTGTGGCTAACAGTAGAGCAGAGGTTGACGCTTTCCACGCCGCCGCCCTGGAGGCGGGCGGGACCGACAATGGAGCGCCAGGTCCGCGCCAGGGCTACCCGCCGGACTACTACCTCGCCTTCGTGCTAGATCCGGACGGTAACAACATAGAGGCGATCTTCCACGGCGGCTGAAGTCCGCTACCCACTTACATCACCCGGTAAACGGCGATCCCACAGTGGATAGCGCAACTCACCCCGGACAAACGGCGCCCCGGCGCCCGCCGTTTCTACGAATCCCTCGGCTTTGAGCCGACCCACGAAGTAATGAAGATGCGCCTGCCACCGTAGGCTACGGGTTTACGGCTCCCCGATGATGCGCACCTCAGACTCCAGTTCCACGCCGAGCTTCTCGTACACCGTCTCACGCACCAGTTCGATGAGCGCCAGGGCATCCTTCGCCGTGCCGCCGCCGAGGTTGACGAGGTAGTTGGCGT
>Ga0136613_10001301_pt1 | contig 12763 bp, 9 predicted proteins | sample AntDrymUQ2722106_2_FD_106649 | JGI IMG/M metagenome (GOLD analysis project Ga0136613, IMG submission 106649) | Polar desert sand microbial communities from Dry Valleys, Antarctica - metaG UQ272 (21.06) | ecosystem: Environmental > Terrestrial > Soil > Desert | place: Antarctica: Dry Valley... | reverse complement strand
CCCGCAGCCACGCGGACGCCAGGCGACAGGACGCTGCGCTCCACCGTCCCTTCGATCACGCACCCGTGGCTGATCATCGAGCGCGACACGGTCGCGCCGGGCCCGATGCGGGCCGGTGGCCGCTCTTCGCTGCGCGTGTAGATGAGCCAGCCCAGGTCGTTCAGCTCGATGCCCGGGTCGTCTCTCAGCAGGTCGAGGCTCGTCGCCCAGTAGCTCTCGACCGTCCCGACGTCCTGCCAGTACCCGCCGAACTCGTACGCATAGACGCGCCGGCCGTCCCTCACCATGCCGGGCAGGATGTCCCGCCCGAAGTCCACCCGCTCGCTGCTCAGCAGCTCCCGCAGGAGCGGCCACGAGAACACGTAGACGCCCATGCTGACGAGGTTCGAGGGTGGATCGGGCGGCTTCTCGATGAAGGCGGTCACGCGTCCATCGCGGGCGACATCGAGGATCCCGAACCGATGCGCCTCCTCGATCGGCACGGTCCGAACGGCGCAGGTCACCTCCGCATTGGTCGACCGATGCATCTCGATGAACGGGCGGTAGTCCATCTTGTAGACGTGGTCGCCGGCGAGGACGAGGACGAGCTCGGGCGATCGGTCCTCGATGAAGTCGAGGTTCTGAAGGACGGCATCGGCCGTGCCGCGATACCAGTCGCGCGCCCGTCCGCGGCCGATGAACGGTTGCAGCAACGCCACGCCGCCGCGGCTGCGATCGAGGTCCCACGGCCTCCCGACCCCGATATGGTCGATCAGCGAACGCGGCGCATACTGAGTCAGGATGCCGACGTCGGTGAGTCCCGAGTTCACCGCGTTGCTGAGCGCGAAGTCGATGATTCGGTACTTTCCACCGAAGGGCACGCCCGGCTTGGCGCGCACTTGCGACAGGATGCTGAGTCGCTCGCCCTCGCCACCGGCGAGGATGAGGGTCAGGACCGAGCCCGACACTGGCCCGATTCGATTGTCGCGTGCCGTCTCGTCATCCAGACCCCATGCCGCGGCACATATCCGTCCATGCGCCGAGTCGGCTTCATTCTTCGGGTGGCGGCTCCGGCGTCTCGACCGGCGGCCGGCCGCGGCCGCGTCCCTGATTGCCGGGTGGAGGTGCCGGTGGCGCTGGTGCGGGCGTCGAAGCGGCGACCGGCGGTGCCGGTGGCGCTGGTGCGGGCGTCGAAGCGGCGACCGGCGGTGCTGGCGGTGCGGGGCCTGGGCCAGGCACGGCGGCGGGCGCGGGGGCGAAGCCGAGGCTGGCCCGCCGCTCGGCGCACACCGACGGGAAGCCACGCTCTCCGTAGATCGGCGCGATGGCGAACCGGACGCGCTCATCATCCTGGTACTCGGAGGGGTCGCCGCGCGCGCCGGTCTGTCCGCTGATCAGCCGGTCCGTCCAGGTGTCGGCCGCCTCGATCCAATTCTCGGGTCGCTCCGGCGTGGCGCCGTCCAGGTACTTTTCCAGATTGAGGCATCCGCGGCTGTGCACGTTGTCGGCCGGCGGCACCGTCCCTTCGAGGAAGGGCAGCTCGACCGTATCCTCGCACCGGTTCGTGGCCGCCATCCCACTGAAGCGGCAGACCTCCTCGGTGACGATGCCGTCGGGCTGCTCGAATGCGGTCTGCGGGACCGGCTCGCCCCCGTTCCAGTCCCACGGGTTGTTGATGGCGAGGTCCATGAACTCCTCCCACAGGAAGAGGGGTCCATCGGCACTGAAGAGGCCGCCGGAGAACTCGTTCGAAAGCGACTCCTGGTTGTTGTTTCCCATCCAGACTCCGGTCGTCAGGCTGCCGGGCACGTAGCCGAAGCCCGACACGTCACGGAAGTCGTTCGTCGTCCCGGTCTTGAAGCCGGCAGGTCGACGATCGCCATCGGCGGTGTTCAGCTGGGCGCGCTCGCCCCACAGCAGGTTCCGCTCGGGATCGGTGTTGCCCTCGAGAATGAAGTGGGGCAGGTATGCCTCGGCTGCGGTCATCGGGTTGCTGACGGTCGGGCCGTTGTCCTCGCGGGTGTAGATCACCCGGTTGTCGCGATCACGGATCTCCATGATCGCGGTGGCCGGGTTCAGCTCGCCCTGCTGCGCGAAGGTGCTGTAGGCCTGCGTCATGTTGGTCAGGTTGAGCGGGACGGATCCGAGGGCCAGGGAGAGCCCGGGGTCCAGGTCCATGATGTACTCCGCGCTTGCGATGCCCAGCGATTCGCTGAACTCGGCGGTGGTCTGCGGGCCGACCAGGTGCTGCATCTGCACCGACGGGATGTTGAGGGAGTAGCGCAGCGCGTCCACGGCCAGGACCGGGCCGTGCTCCTTGATATCGGCATTCGTCGGCCGATACGAGCTCTCCTCGTTCTCGCTGAACTCGGTCATGGCATCCACGAACATCGTCGCGACGGTCGCATCGCGCGATTGGAAGGCGGAGGCGTAGGTGATCGGCTTGAATGCCGATCCCGGCTGCCGGCGGCCGAGCCCGGCGACGTCGAATTGCCCCTGCACCTCGGGTGCCTCGCGATTGAAGTAGTCGACGCTGCCGACGTACGACACGATCTCGCCGGTCGCGGAGTCGATGGCCACCAAGGACGAGTTGTTGACGTTGAACTCCTTGAGCGTCTCCACCCACTCGGTGACGAGCCGCTTCGCCTCCTGCTGGAGCGGGACGTCGAGCGTCGTCTGGATCCGGTAGCCGCCGGTCAGCACCTCCAGCTCCGGATCGGTCACGTCGGGCAGCGTGGCGATGATGCGCTCGGCCTCCTTTCGGACCCGGAAGCTGAAGTGCGGCTCGCGCAGGATGCTGGTCAGCCGATTCGGCTCCATCTCCAGCCAGCTGGTGTTCCGCGCCGTGCGCGCCTGCGCGGCGGTGATGTATCCCTCGTCCCGCATGGCGCCGAGAACGAGGTCCCGCTCGCGGATCGCATCCGCGGCCGCCTCTTCGGAGCCCGGCTCGCCCTTCGGGTTCTGGTATGGATCCATGGCTGACGGCGCCTGCGGCAGCGCCGCCAGGAAGGCGGCCTGCGCGACGCTCATCTCCTCGAGGTCCGAGAGGCCGAAGTAGTTGGCGGCCGCCGCCTTGATCCCGTACGAGCCGTTGCCGTAGTAGATGAGGTTCAGGTAGGTCTCGAGGATCAGCTCCTTGCCGGCGCGCCCGGGATAGGCTGCCGTGACCTGCATCGCCAGGATGTTCTCGCGAATCTTGTCCTCGATCTCCGTCGATTGGCTCGGCTCCGGAGGCTGGCAGACATCGGTGTCCTGATCCTCGGGCTCGGCCTCGGTCGCGGGCGCATCGGGGTCGATCTCGCCGACGCTCGCCTCGGGCGACGCGCTCGGATCGGGCTGCGTGGGCACGTCTTCCTCGGCCAGGACGCGGGCGTAGTCGATCACCTGCTGGGTGATCGTCGAGGCGCCCTGCACGATCTGGCCCGCCTCGAGGTTGGCGAGCGCCGCACGCACGATGCCCTGGAAGTCGACCCCGTTGTTCTCCCAGAACGTGCGGTCCTCGCTGGCAACCGTGGACTGCCAGATCACGTCGGGAAGCGTCCCGAAGCTGACCGCCTCGCGGTTCTGGCACTCGAAGCGTGCCAGGAGCTGTTCGCCGGTACGGTCGTACACGTACGTGGACTGCGACGGCTCGATGTGGTCGAGCACATTCGGCTCCGGAAGATCGGAGGCGAAGTAGTTGTAGGCCGCCAGCATGCCGCCGGTGGTACCGAGGATCGATCCGGCGAACATCAGCCCGAAGACGCCAAGCGTGACAAGCAGGAAGGTCGCGAGGCCGCGGCGCCGCCCGCCGCGGCGCGTGGTTCGGCGCGTCATCATGAGATGACGGCGCCGACGCTGGAGAGCCGGATGCATCGCTCGCAGGGTACCAGCCGCGGCTGAACGGGTCGAATGCGGCTTGCCTCGCCCCCTGCACGGCCGGCGCTCCTCGTCCCCCACCCGTCGTGCGGGTGGAGCAGAGCGGACCCGCGCGCCCGTCAGCGAAGGACGCCCAGCACCCGGTCGTCGAGAAGCAGGACGAGCACCGCACCGGCGACCAGGAATGGCCCGAACGGGATATAGCTGCGCATTCCGACGCGGCGCGCGGCCAACAGGACGAGGCTGGCGCCCGCGGACAGGAAGGCGGCCGCGAAGAGCGCGCTGAAGATGGCCGGCCACCCGAGCATGAGACCGATCGGCGCCACGAGGTAGAGATCGCCGAGCGCCAGACCGCCGCGCACGACGAGCCCAAGGGCGCCCAGAAAGCCAACCGCCGCTCCAGCTCCGATGAGCGCATCGAGCGGCTGGACCGCCGGATTGGCGGGCACGAACAGCACGGCCACCAGGATGAGCGGGTCGAGCGCAAGGTGCGGCAGGCGCCGCTGCTCGAGATCAGTCGCCGTGAGGACCAGGAGCACTGCCAACAGGACGAGGTACACGCCGGTCGCCCACCATGGGAGCTGCGAGCGGGCGACGATGCCGGCGGCGGCGAGGCCGCTGACCAATGCGATGGCCGCGGTGCGCCACCCGATCGGACGCCCCTGTGCCTCGTCCGCGGGCCAGACGCTGGCCAGCCGCTCCGCCAGGGCGCCGCCCACCGCGAAGACGCCGCCGATGGCGATAATCGCCGGATTCACGCTCCGCTGAGCCTCCATCGTTGCAGGCGCCACGCCGGTGCGCGGCGGCACCGCTCATCCTAGGGACCCGAGGGCACCCCGCCATAGGCCGATCGTCCATCCGTCGCACGCTCAGGCTGGCACGCATACTGCGAACCGCAATGAGAGCGCCGGCACTCGCCGGACACGCATTGGGAGGATCACATCGTGGACAAGGACCGCGTCGAAGGCCCCCTCAAGGAGGCCGGCGGCAAGATCAAGGAAGGGTGGGGCGACGCCACCGACAACGCCGACACCGAGGCCGAGGGTCACAAGGACCAGGCCGAGGGCAATTTCCAGAACAAGTGGGGCGAGACCAAGGACGACGTCCGCGACGCCGTCGACGGGGACCGCTAGACCGATTACAGAGCCCCGGCCGACTGGCCGGGGCTCTTCTTTCCCCCATCTCACCGCCTGGGCCTTCATGCCGGGTTGAGGCGAATCCAAGCTCATCGGTAACCTTACCCGTGGCGTCGCGCAGCCCTTCTGCGTGCGGCCCACCGATTCATCGGTGAAACCCCGCCCGGATCGCGCGTCAGGCTGGATTCAGCCGAAATCGACAATCGCCACGCTCGTGAGGCGCGTGAGTTGAGCGCTCAGGCCACGTGCGAACCGATATTTTCGCCCAGAGCCCGCCCCGCGCCCGAGATGCCTCGCGGCGCGGTTCGGCGCCTAGGAGGCGGTTGGTTCCGGCGCGAAGCCGAGTGCCAGCTCGACGAGTGCGCCGACGGCTGATCCCGTCGCTCCCTTCGGACCGTAGGGCTTCTCGGCGCCCAGGTAGGCCGTGCCCGCGATATCGAGGTGGACCCACGGGACGGTCACGAACTCGGAGAGGAAGACGGCGCTCTTGATGAGTGAACCCTCGCGGGTGCCCGAGTTGACGATATCCGCGTGCGGGGAGTCGTAGCTGGCGCGGTACTCGACCGCAAGCGGCATCTCCCAGAACCATTCTCCCGCCCGCTCGGCCGCCTCGCCGACCCGGTCTCCCCAGTCTCGCGGTCGCGCGAAATACGCGCTGATCTGGTCTCCAAAGGCGATCGCCTGCGCCCCCGTGAGCGTGGCCACGTCAATGATGTGGGTCGCGCCCTCCCGCTCGGCCCAGGTCATCGCATCGGCCAGGATCAGCCGGCCCTCGGCGTCCGTGTTGGTCACCTCGACCGTCATGCCATTGAGCGCCTTGACCACGTCGCCCGGGCGCTGCGCGTTGCCGCCCGGCATGTTCTCGACCATCGGCGCCACGGCCATGAGCGGCGTATCCGGTGCCAGCCGGGCGACCGTGCGGGCAGCCGCGATCACGGCGGCGGCACCCGACTTGTCGTGCTTCATGTCGCCCATCCCCTCGGCGGGCTTGATGCTGATGCCCCCGGAGTCGAAGCAGACGCCCTTGCCGACGATGGCGAGCCGATCCCCATCCGCGGCCTTCTCCCACCCCGGCAGCTTGATCGCGATCAGGCGAGGGCCATGCGCTGCACCCTGGCCGACACCGAGCAGGAGCCCCATCCCCAGCTCCGTCATCTGGTCCGGCTCGAGCACCTCGACCGTGCACCCATCGGCCTCGAGCTCGCGGGCGACATCGGCCATGCGCTCCGGGAACAGGTCGTTCGCCGATCGGTTGGCAAGGTCGCGGCCGAACGCCGTCCCCTCGCCGATCTCTGCGCCGCGGTCGAGCGCCGCCTGCGATCCGGCGCCGATGCAGAGCACCTCGCCGACCGAGCGCTTCATGGCGGCCGTATCCCGGACGCGACCGTAGACGGCGGTGGCGCGATACGTGCCGGCCACGGCGCCGGCCGCCGCCGCCGACCACGCATCGTCGTCCTCGGCGTCGCGGAGCCAAAGCGCCAGGGTCGATGCACCGCGTCCATTCAGCTGTCGGGTCGCGACCATCGCCAGGCGGCGCGCTCGCCAGGCACCGCGCCCACGGGCCCCGGCGTTGAGGAGAAGCAACCGGCCGGCCGGCAGGTCGCCCCCATCGATCAGCGCTGATGCATGCTCGAGCGGGTTGTACTCGCCCCAGGCGAGCGCTGTGCTGATCGCGCCGCCGGATGCCTCGTCCAGCTGGGCGAGGTCACCCGTCAGCTCCACCTCGTCGCGATAGATGGGGACAGCGAGGACATCGGCCTGGACGGTGGCTGGAGGGCTGCTGGTGGCGCGCAGGCGCATGCTCGATCGGCTCCTTGATCAAGTTCGTACCGGGACCGGCGGAGTATAGGGTGCTCAGCTGCAGTCGGAGAATCGCGCCGAGAACATGGTGAACCGGCTGCCGGGCGCGACCGAGGTGCCCGCCGGCGGTTCCTGGCCGATGATGCCCTCCGGCCGGTCTGGGTTCTCTTCGCATTCGACTCTCCAGTTGAGGCCGGCATCGCTCGCGAGATCGATCGCGTCGGCGGTGGGCAGGCCGACGGTGGCCGGGATCAGCACGGTACCCGGCGCGGCGGAGGGCTGCGTCGCCGTTGACGGCGACGCGGGCGGCGTGCCCTCGCCACCGTCCTCGCCAGCTCCTCCCACATCGAGGTTAAGGAGCGGCAGGACGATCAGCGCCACCACGAGCGCGGCAGCCCCCAGGATCAGGAGCGTGCCGAGTCCACGGAACAGCGGGCCTCGGCGCGAAGAGCGTCGGGCGGCGGGGCGGCGAGGGGGCATGCGGGTGGGCGCCGGCGACGACGGCTGGCGGGGCGCGGGCGGTGGCACGTAGCCCCTGCTCGTCGAGCCGGCGTCGGCCCGAAGGCGGGGCCTGGAAACGACGCGCGTCTCGTCGCCCTCGCCATCGACGCGGTCGGTTCGGACGTCCGCAGCGTCGAGCGCCCGGGACATCGCCTCGGCCGAGTGGAAGCGCTGCGCGTGGTCTCGGCGCAGGGCCTGAAGGATCGCGTCGTCGAGCCGACCGGGGACACCCGCGACCAGCGCCGACGGGGGCCGGACCGTCCCGGCGACGTGGGCCGCGCTGATCTCGTCGGGTGTCCGTCCCTCGTACGGCATGCGCCCGGTCACTGCCTCGTAGAGGACCACGCCAAGGCTGAACAGGTCGCTGGCCGGGGTGAGGGCCTCGCCATGGAGCTGCTCGGGCGACATGTACTGCAACGATCCGATGCTCGTGTCGCCGCTGGTGACCTCGCTCGGCGAGCGAGCGATCCCGAAGTCGATCAGCTTGGCCGGCCCCGGACCGAGCATCACGTTGCCGGACTTGACATCACAGTGGACCAGGCCGCGATCGTGGACGACGCGCAGGCCGGCGAGCAGCTCGCTGCCGATGCCGAGCACCTCGTCCCGTGGCATCGCTCCCTGCGAGTCGAGCGCCTGCCGGAGCGACCGATGGCGGTCGAGCAGCTCCATCACGATGAAGTGCGCTTGGCCGTCACTCCCCGAGTCGTATACGTGGACGAGGCTCGGATGCGAGAGGGACGCCGCCGCGCGCGCCTCGGCCAGGAAGCGGTCGGTGAAGGTCGGGTCATTGGCATACGGATCGGAGAGGATCTTGATGGCGACGTCGCGCTCCAGCCGCGCGTCTCGGGCGCGGTAGACCCGCGCCATTCCACCCCGGGCAATCTGCGCATCGATCCGGTAGCGGTCGACGAGCGTACGACCGATCATCCGTGTCGAGCCCGGTCCGTCGCTCATGGACTCTGCCCCGACAGGATGGCTGCCGCCCCGGCGCGGGCAGCGTCGATGCCGCCGAGAACGGCCGCAAGCCGCTCGAGCGGCGCGGCGGTCAGCGCCGAGCCCCCTTCGGCCAACGCGATGCGAAGCGCGCGGTCGGCGGTGGCGGCATCGTCGGTGAGGGCAACGAAGCTATCCCCGGCCCTGGTCGCTGCTGCATCGTCGCCCCTCCGGGTCGCGTCGATGATCTGCTCCACTGCGGTGATCATCGCATCCGTCGTATCGACCCATACGGGCAGGGTGGCCAGGTCGGTCTCCCACGCCACGATCGCGTCGTGGTCGGCCCTGGCCCGTGCCGTCAGCTCGGTCGCCTCGTCCAGATCGCCGCGGTCGAGCGCCCCGAGGACCTCCTCGAGGGCTCCCGGCAGGCCGGTGCCGCGCAGTCGAAGATCGGCGAAGGCGTCGGCTTCATCCCCCGTCTCGCGCAGCTGCGCGGCGATCGAGCTCAGCTCCCCGACCGCCACGGGCGCCGGCGGACGGGGAGCCTCCGGGCGCCAGGCGCCGCGGGCGGCGGCCAGGCCGCTCACCGCCCGGCGCGCCGCAGCCCCCGCTACTTCGGCACCCGCGATGCGACCGGCGGCTTCCTCCAGGCCTCGGCTCGGTGGCTCCTCTCCGCTGAGGACGCCGGCCGCGGCGATTCGTGCGGCCTCGAGCCCGGGCTCGACCGCATCGCGCAGGTCGTCGAGTGCGGCGATCGCCGCCGCCTCGCGCTCGCCGATCAGCCGCTCCGCGGCCGCCCCGACGCTGGGGTCGGCCGGCATCGGTCCGAACAGGAGCGCCAGGCCCAGGACGGCGACCCCGGCGGAGGCGGCCGGCGGCACGCCTATCATGGGCGAATGGCCTCCACCGACGAGCTGCGCTCCCTTCCGAAGGCCGAGCTGCACCAGCACCTCGACGGGTCGGTCCGCCTGGCGACGGCGGTCGAGCTCGCCGATTCGATCGGCATGACGCTCGACGCTGATGAGGCGCGTCGTCGCATGGTAGGCCCGGAGCGCTGCGCGAACCAGGCGGAGCTCCTGGGCTTCTTCGATCTTCCGATCGCGTTGCTCCAGACCTCGGAGGCGCTGGAGCGTGTCACCGCCGAGCTCATCGAGGACCTCGTCCGCGACGGTGTGCGGTACGCCGAGCTGCGGTGGGCGCCGCGGCTCCACCTGGAGAGCGGACTCTCGGTCTTCTCCGTGCTCGAAGCCGTCTCATCCGGAATCGCCCGTGCGGCGTCGCTGCACGGGGCGGCCATGCCGCTCGTCGGCCTCATCGTGACCGCCATCCGATCGCATGCGCCGGCCGCGAACGTCGAGCTGGCGCGCACCGCTGCCGCGTTCGGTCCCCCGGTCATCGGCTTCGACCTGGCCGGTCCGGAGCTCGCCTGGCCGGCGCCGCCGCACGCGGCGGCCTTCAACGCGGCCCGCCTTGGCGGGCTCGCCCTGACCGCCCACGCCGGTGAGATACCCGGCGCGCAGCATGTCCGCGAAGCCCTGGAGTTCGGCGTCCGTCGCATCGCGCACGGGGCGAGCGCCATGGAGGACGACACGCTCGTCCAGACCCTCCGCGCCCGTGACATCACCCTGGACCTGTGTCCCACGTCGAACGTGCAGGCGGGCCTCGTCCCCGACCTGTCCGCCCATCCGATCGCCGGGCTCCACCGAGCCGGCGTCAGCGTTACCATCTCGACCGACGATCGCACGGTCACGGGCATCTCGTTGAGCGAGGAGATGGCACGGACCAGCGCGGCGGTCGGCCTGACCGATGACGAGCTCAGGAGCATCGCCATCAACGGCTTCGACCGTGCCTTCGCGCCGCGCACCGTGATGGCGCCGATCCGCGCCGCCGCTGCGCGGGCCTGGGATGCCTGGCGCGGCGGGATCGACATCAGCTGACGCGGGGCTCCAGCAGCGCAAGGACGGCCGCAGGATCGGCGGCGATGGCGTCGGGTCGCCGCTCGCCATCCAGGGTGGTCGCCAGCTCGCCATCGGCCACGCCGGTCAGGACGAGGATGGCGGAACAGCCGGCACGGTGTGCGGCGACCACGTCCGCATCCGGGTTGTCGCCGATGACCACGACCTCGTTGGCGGGAATGCCACTCGCCTCGAGAATCGCGCCGAACATGGCCGGCGACGGCTTGCCGATGACCTCGGGCGTCACCCCGGTGGCGGTGACCAATGCCGCGAGGATGGCGCCGGCGCCCGGAAGAAAGCCGACCGCGGTCGGGTAGCGGGTATCGGCGTTCGTGGCGATCAAGCGTGCGCCGTCGCCGACGGCCCGCATGCCGACCGCCAGGCGCCGATAGTCCAGATGCGGGTCCAGCCCGACGATCACGGCGTCGTACCGCCGCTCGAGGCGTCCTCCGGCGTGGTCGCGCATCGAATCGTCTCCGGCCATCACGACCTGCAGCCCGGCCGCACGCAGCTCGACCTCCATCCCCGCGGCACCGATCGCCAGGACCGACCGCACGTCCGGTGCATGGCGGCGCAGGTGGTCCACGGTTGCCGAGGTCGACGTCACGATCTCGTCGAAGGCCGTGGCAATTCCCATCCCCGCCAGGCGCTCGACGTACCCGGCGCGAGCGACCATTGAGTTGTTCGTCGCGAATCGCACGGCGACGCCGGCGGAATGGAGCGCCGAGATCAGCTCTCGTGCGCCGGCGATCGGCTCATGGCCACGATACACGACGCCATCGAGATCGAAGATCACGAGGCGGATCCGGTGAGGAAGGCTGGTCATGCCGCCGGATGATACGGGCGAGGTGCGGTCGCCGGGCCTTGAGCGAGCAATCGGCAAGGAAGTATGATGCCGCAGATCCTGGGCCAAGTGCCCATGGCCCGAGCGCATCGGAGGCGCCGCGACATTTTCGCGGCAGAGCGCACCGAATTTGTTGGAGAGGAGATTTCATGCGGAAGCATCCCGGCATCGTCACGATGACGATCCTGGCCGCCCTCATCCTCGTCCTGGCCGCGTGCCAGGCCGATCAGGGTGGATCAACGGCAGCCAGCCCGAGCGCTGCAGCGGCGAGCGGCCTGTGCCGCCCCGTCGGCGACGCCACTGCACCGGAGGCCTCGGAGCCCGAGAAGGCCGAGGCAGGCAGCAGCGAGCTGAAGGTCGGCCTCGTGACGGACGTCGGTACGCTCGACGACCGCAACTTCAACCAGTACAGCTGGGAAGGTGCCCTGCTCGGCGCCGAGATCATCGGCGCTCCGGAACCGCAGAGCGTCGTGACCACCGAGTCGAGCGAGTACGAAGGGAACATCCAGTCCTTCATCGACGAGGACTACAACGTCATCGTGACCGTCGGCTTCGCGCTCGGCGAGGCGACGGCGGCCGCAGCGGAGGAGAATCCGGAGATCCACTTCGTCGGCGTGGACCAGTTCCAGGCGGGCGATGATGCGGCTGTCGGGCTCGGCCTCGACAACTACGAGAGCCTCATCTTCAACGAGGCCCAGGCCGGCTACCTGGCCGGCATCGTGGCGGCCAGCATCAGCGAGTCGGGCGAGATCGCCGCGATCGGCGGCTCGGGGACGATTCCCCCGGTCGTGAACTACATGCGTGGCTACGAGAACGGCGCGATGAGCGTCAATCCCGACGTCACGGTCGGCCTGAAGTACATCAGCGACGACCTCGCCGTGGCCTTCAACGATCCGACCGCCGGCAAGACCTTCGCCGACCAGTTCCTGCAGCAGAGCGAGAACGTCGATGTGATGTTCCAGGTAGCCGGCAAGACCGGCAACGGCGTGCTGCAGTCGGTCGAGGAGGCCGGGATCTACGGCCTCGGCGTGGATGTCGACCAATGGGTGTCCACCCCGGACAGCGCCGAGTGCATCGTCACCAGCGCCGAGAAGAAGCTGACCAAGGCCGTCTCCGAGGGCATCGTGGCCGCCGGTGAGGACTCGCCACGGACCGGCAACGTCTTCTACGGTGCCGACAACGAGGGCATCGGCCTGGCGCCGTTCTACCAGTTCGAGGATCTCATCGACGAGGAGACCCAGGGTCTCATCGACGATGCGCTGGCCTCGATGGCCTCGGGCGAGCTGGACCCGTGCCAGCCGTCCGGCCTCTGCTTCGCGGGTGAGCCCGATACGGGCAACTGATCGGCTCGTCATGAGCTGAACGAACGGAACGAGCGGGCCGGCCAGAGAGATTGGCCCGCTCGTCACATCCACGGACGAACATGGTGCGATGACAACGTCGAGCGAGGCACGCCAGGCGTCGCGTGGCGCGAAGGGAGCGCCGCTGCTCGAGATGCGCGGCATCACCAAGCGCTATCCGGGAGTGGTCGCAAACGACGGCATCACGCTCGACGTGCGCGCCGGCGAGATTCACGCCCTGCTGGGCGAGAACGGTGCCGGCAAGTCGACGCTCATGAACATCCTCTACGGCATGGCGGTGCCGGACGAGGGCGAGATCCTTCTCGACGGCGAGCCGGTCGAGATCGACGGTCCGGACGACGCCATTCGGCGCGGGATCAGCATGGTGCACCAGCACTTCATGCTCGTCCCGGTGCT
>Ga0136613_10001300_pt1 | contig 12764 bp, 8 predicted proteins | sample AntDrymUQ2722106_2_FD_106649 | JGI IMG/M metagenome (GOLD analysis project Ga0136613, IMG submission 106649) | Polar desert sand microbial communities from Dry Valleys, Antarctica - metaG UQ272 (21.06) | ecosystem: Environmental > Terrestrial > Soil > Desert | place: Antarctica: Dry Valley... | reverse complement strand
CTCGTAGACCCTGTCTGGGGCCTCTTTGGTGAAGGTCTCGACCATCTTCCAGTCGTTGAGGAACTTGCCGCTCCTCATGGTGTCGATAAAGTGCTGGCGCCAGGAGTCGTCTGGGTCGACGTTCCCGACCGCGGCCGCGATGCCGCCCTCGGCCATGACGGTGTGGGCCTTGCCTAGCAAACTCTTCGTGACTATGCCGACCGAGAGTCCGTGCTCGGCCGCGGCGACCGCGGCCCTGAGACCAGCCCCTCCGGCGCCGATGATCAGGACGTCGTGCTCGCGCGTCTCGTATCCCTCACGGTGTCCGTCTCTTTGCAACTGAACCACCTACCCCAAAATCGTCAGGTCGGGTATGACGCCAGCCTGAATGAGCCTGAAATATACGTCCGTGAGCAGCACCGAGAAGAGGCTGAACCACGCCCATTGCGGGTGCCTCAAGTTCAACCTGCTGACGCCGTTGTACAGCTTGCGCCTGGTGTTGCCCCCCCTGACGCACGTGTAGCAATCCTTGTTGCCCCCAATGATGTGCCGCAGCGAGTGGCACGAGAGGCTGTAGGTGGAGAGCAAAACCACGTTGACCAGCCAGATGATCGAACCGACCTTCACCCCGAACGACCCCGCCGGGAAGAAGGTTAGAACCGTGTCGTACCAGAGAAAAGCGAGCACCACAAAGGAGGCGTACAAAAAATACCTGTGGACGTTGTTAAGCACGAACACAGCCCTCTCGCCCCTGTAGTTTTCGGCCTTGCGCGGCTCCCTCTTCTGGGCCCCGGCCTGGCAGCCAGGCGGGTCCCAGAAGAAAGCCCTGTAGTACGCCTTGCGATAGTAGTAGCACGTCGCCCGGAAACCCAGGGGCATCCAGATTATGAACATCGGCGCCGTTATAAAGTCAGGCATCCAGTCGGGGTGCGGGATCGGCGGCGAGTAGAAAGGCGAGAGATAATCCTTGTACTCGCCAGGCAGAAAAGACACGGTGGCGAACGAGTAAAGTCCGAAAATACTCAAAACGATCACGACGGATACCGGCTCGACCCACCAGGGCAACCTCTTCCAGGCGGCGGCTATACTCGACAAGCTCGTGCTCCCATCTAGATGCTTGTAACGTCTTGTAACTAAAAGCGTTTGCTGCGCCCGGGCAGTATAGAGGATCGCATAGAGGCAAGTTGTGAATCCGTTCCAGAGAAGGCCTCGGGCTTCGGGTGATTCATCGCCTTTTGCTCTGATTCTGTCGCTAGCAAAGGCCGGACTGATTCAATAGCCAGCTCCGAGACCCAGATAGCCAAGGCACGCTTGATTCTGGGTGATGGAAATCGCGGGCGCCTCCGCACTCAAGGAGCAACTCTGGGTCTCGATGGAGGGATTCCCCGCAAGGAGACTCGGCACCGAGACCTTTACGCCCTTCAGGTCCGCCTGGGCGTTGTAAAGAGCAGCATCTTGCAGGCTTGCCTGGTCCATTCCCACCTGGATGCGGTCGATGCGGCCCAGGAGCAGTTCGGGCGGAAAGTTCGAGGAGATCTCCACGTCGGGCCTCGTCGGTGTTCCGAACGCCGTTTGCAGCCTCCACGCGAGCAGGCTCTCTACCACGAGCGGAAGCACCAGGTAGAGGAGAAGCACCCCCACCACCAAAAGGACCACCAGTTTCCTCCCCCGGCCCCTCGAGGCGCCGGAGCCCCTGAAGTTCCTCCTGGCGACCTCTCGCGTTGGCGGAGGTAGCGGAGGCACTGGTCTGTCCGCTTCCGGGGTGGGGACCCTCGCGGCCCGATGAACCGGCATTCCGCAGTTCGAACAGAACTGGTCCTCCGGCTTCAACTCGTGTCCGCAGTTGCTGCAGTACCTCTCCGGCTGCTCGACCATGCCTCGCTACCCCTTGTTGTCTGCTGTGAGGCGGGGTAGACGAACCAGCCCCGCCCCACGTAACGCGTAGTACAGAGCTTGCCCCGTGAAGAACGGGCGGCGCAACTCGATGCCTCATGGCTGCAGCCTGTAACCTGTAACCTTGCAAGTCCGGGCCGTCCCGTAAGCCGGATTCTGCTCTATCCCGCCATCCATCTCCGGGGAATCCCCGGGCTCCCACAAGGGAACTGCGCCTACCAGCCGGACGAACTGCGTCCGGACAATTTGGCTTGCTCGCACCGGTGGTTTACCTGGCCGGTCCCTGTAGCTTTCGCCTCGGGATACCGCCGGTGGGCTCTTACCCCACCCTTTCACCCATCACCTGTGGTCTGGTAGCCCAGACCCATCGGCTGGTCTGCTCTCTGTTGCACTTGACGTGACGGAGGGCTTGCGCCCATCCGCCCCTCGGGTTGTTGACCCGAGCGGCCTCTGCTACGAGTCCGGACTTTGCTCTACGCCCCAGGCTTAGGCCCAGGTACGCAGCGACGGGTCGGACGGCCCTGACCCGCTGAATTATACCTTACGGACCGACCTGCGCTCTCCTGGCGCCTCCGCGGCGGACGAGCACCATCCTGGTCGGTGTGAGGCGCAGCTCGACCCTCTCGATGCTATTCCAGCGCTTCTGCCAGCGCGGGTCGTTCCCGACTTCGGGATCGAACCAGACGCCGGGGCCTGTCGGCTCGAGCACACCTTCGTAAAGAGAATAGTCCTGCGGGTCGTGCAGCGTCGAGCCGCCTCCGCGGCGGTAGATGGCGTTGCGCGAGCGGAACGATTGCACCGACGATGGGCTCGTCCCGAGGGCGCTGGCGATCCACTCGTCGCTCCTGTCCTCGTCTACCCAACGGCGGATGTCGTCTATGAATTTTCTGAGCGAGACTCTCTGATTGATTCCCACGCGCGCCACCGCCTCTACTTAATTGTACTAGCCTAGTAGCGTACATACGGTGTGAACGATTTTCCAGTAACCCGGAACCTCTGGTGTAGACTTGCACCATGGAGACTGTACTCGACATAGGGGTTGTCATCCTGCGCCTGGTGCCCTTGATCCTGGCATTCTACATCCCCGCGCTATTCGGGATGGCTATCTGGAGCGAGCGGGGTGAAGGATACAGGATCAAGGCGATACTGTGGTTCGCTATCGGTTTCGGCGCGATAGTCGCCTTGCACGTCCTGTTCCGCGGCGCCTCGGCGGTGCAGGTTGTAGGGGTGTCTGTGGTCCAGATAGCGGCCGCCCTCTGCCTCGCCGCCCTCACCGTCTACAAGTTGGCGGACTAGCTTCCGCAGCACTTCAGCATTTCAGCTTGCGTGCGGTTCGAAGCGCTTTGGCTGGATGAGCAGTCCGGCACATCACGGCGTCCGGTCGGGCGATTCGCGGCCATACCTGACAAGCCGCCTGCAAGGCGGCTTGCTGACCAGCTGAAATGCTGCAATACGCGGGTTGGGGAAGGGCACCTTCCCCAACCCGCTCTCAGCCGCTGTTCAGGGCGCTCTTGACCTCTTGCTTGTCGGCGTTCAGGGCGTAGAAGGTCATGTCGGCCTTCGCCTGTTTGTAAGGTTTCTGGCGCACCTTGTTCAGGTAATCTGCATCGAGCATGGCGGTTATGACGTCCCCGATCTCCTCCCGCGAGAGCTCGAGTTCGCCGCGTTCGTCGAGATCTCGGATGCTGGAGAAGATCTCCACGAAGGTGGCCGGCTGTTCGAGGGAGGCGACGCTCGTGCAGACCGTTTTGAGCTCGTAGGGTGTCAGGTCCTCGAGGAGATCGAAGCCCGGTTCCGGGTCTTGCTGGCGCTCTTCGTCGCGCGCGGGCCGGCCGTTGCTCCTGCTGCGGTTTGCGGGTTGGCCCTGTGGGGTGGGCTCCTCGGCCGCGAGGTCGGTCTCCTGCAGGTCGGGGACCTTCTCGTCGGGCAGATAGACCTGGAGCTCGAGGTCCTGGTCTACGGTGTTCACCAGGCCGCGGCGCTCCGCTTCTACCACGAAGTCCTTGAACTTCTTGAAGCCAGCGTTCCGCTCGTCGAAAGAGCCTAGCTGCACGATCATCTGCTGCTTCACCTGACCGAGGACGCGCGTCTTGCCGCCCCTTTTCAGCGTCTGGACGGCCCTGACAAGCTCCCTGTAGGGGTCAGCGGCCTCCTTCTTCGGTTCCCTGTCCTGGGCGCGGGCGGCGCGGTCCTCCTCGAGCAGGGATGCGTAGGAGACAAAGTGGTCTGCGGATTCGATCAGGTGGTACGAAGTCGCCTCGGAGACCCCGATCACGACCACGTTCTTCCCCTTGCTCCTGAGCAGGCTGACTAGCGGGATGAAGTCCCCGTCGCCCGTTACGAGGACGTAGGTGTCCACCTGCGGGTGGTCGTGCAAGAAGTCCGAGCACTCGACCGCGAGCATCACGTCTATGGAGTTGGTGCGCCGCTTCTGGGACTTGCCGCCGGGGAAGTACCTCGCCGAGATGTAGCGCGGTGAGATGCCGTTCGAATAGAGGGTCGGCGGGGCCTGTCGGAAGTCTCCGTCGGTCCAGTCGGCGTAGGCCGTGGCCGAGACGATGCGCCCGTATTCGCGGGCCTTCTCGAGTATGGCCGAGACGTTCGGCCTTGATTTGTACTCCGTGACCGTGGAGATGTAGATGTTCTCCCAGTCGATGAATATTGCCAGATCTTCAGGCATGAGTAGGGTTCCTAACGTAGATGAGAGGCCCGGAGATCCTGGCCTCTGTTGGTCTCTTATACACTGTAGCGGTCGCGGATCCTGACCACCGTCTGGGAGAGCGTCTCCTCGTCGAGGACGGCCTCGACCCAGAGTAGTTGCTCCTCGACCCCGAAGCCCTCGGGTAGGTCGAAGGCGGCTACTATCGTCACTGGTTCTTCTGTTCCGTCGAGGTAGACGGAATACTCAGCCGACTCCATCAGGATCTCTCCGTCCTCGTCCGTGACGATGATGCGGGCTTTGCGCTCCTTGTCCGAGGCGTGCTCGCAGCCCTCGAACTTGGTGTAGACGACGAAAGAGGTCTCGCCCGCGTCGTTCGGCCTGATCTCATCGAGTATCCCGAAGAGCGTCAGCTTATCCTCGTACTCCGTGCAGCTCTCGGCGAGGACGAGGGCCGTGCACTCGACCACTCCCTGGCACTCGCTATGCACCTGGGACCGCCCCGTTGCCGCCGGGTTCGGGAAGCCCTGCCGTGGAGGTGCCGGCCTGCCCATTCCCGGAGATCTCATCCAGCGCGAGCTCGTCTGTTGCGCCGTCGGCGTCGGCGGAGCGGGAGGAGATGACTTTGGCTATGGCGCTTACCGAGTCGCCGCTCCTGAGGTTCATCACCCTGACACCCTGTGCCGCGCGGCCCTGCCGCGAGACCGAGTCGGCATCCATGCGGATGGTCGTCCCGAAGTTGGAGACGATCATGAGCTCGTGGAGTCCAGGACGCACAACCCGCACACCGGCGAGTTTGCCGCGTTCTCCGTCGGTCTTCATCGCGATCACACCCTGGCCGCCGCGTCCCTGGGCCCTGTATTGCGAGAGGGGTGTGCGCTTGCCGAAACCGGACTCGGTGAGTATGAAAAGGTCGGCCGCGTCGTCGGAGATCACGTCCATAGAGAGCACGACATCGTCTTTACCGAGCGTGATGCCCTTCACCCCAGCCGTAGCCCTTCCCATCGGTCGCGCGTCGGTCTGGGAGAAGCGGATACCTTTCCCGTTGCGGCTCACGATTACGACCTCGTCACCCTCGGAGGCGTAGCGGACGGAGATCAGCTCGTCCTCGCCGGCGAGGTTGATCGCGATGATTCCATCGTTCTTCAGGGGCGTGTTGTACTCGAGGAACTTCGTCTTCTTGACCACGCCTCTCTTGGTCGCGAACAGCAGGTACTCGGCCTCATTGAACTCCCTGGTGGCGAGGACGGAAGCGATGTGCTCGCCCTGCGCGAGAGGGAGCAAGTTGGCGATGTGCCTCCCCTTCGCCGCTCGTCCCATGCGCGGTAGCTGGTGGACTTTGAGCCTGTAGACCTTGCCCTTGTTCGTAAAGAAGAGCATGTAATGGTGCGTCGTCGTGATAAAGAGGTGGTCGATGTAGTCGCCCTCTTTGAGCTCCATCCCTGCGACGCCGACCCCGCCGCGGCCCTGCTTGCGGAAAGAGTTGACGGGGACGCTCTTGAGGTAACCACCGTTGGAGATGGAGATCACCATCTCCTCCTCGGCTATGAGGTCCTCTATCTCGAAGTCGACGCCTTCCTCGGCCGTAATAGCCGTCCTGCGCTCGTCCGCGTAGGCCGCCCTGACCTCGCCGAGTTCTTCCTTGACGATCCCGTAGACCTTGGACTCATCGGCCAGGATGCCCTCGAGGTACTCGATCTTCTCGCGCAGGTCCCTGTGCTCCTGCTCGACCTTCTGGCGCTCCATCGCGGTGAGTCTCTGCAGCCTGAGGTCGAGGATCGCCTGCGCCTGGCGCTCTGAGAGGGAGAACCCCTTCATCAGGTTCTTGCGCGCCGTCTCCACGCTGCGCGAGCGGCGGATGGTCGCCACGACCTCATCGAGGTCCTTAAGCGCGATGAGCAGTCCTTCGAGGATGTGCGCCCGTGCCTTCGCCCGCCCGAGCTCGTAGCGCGTCCTGCGCGTTACCACGTCGAACTGGTGGGCGACGTAGTGCTTTAGGACCTGCTTGTAGGAGAGCGTCCTCGGCACGCCGTCGACGAGCGCGACCAGGTTCACCCCGAAGCTCTGCTGCATCTGGGTGTGCTTGTAGAGGTTGTTCAGTACGACCTTGGGAATGGCCTCGCGCTTCAATTCGATCACTATGCGCATGCCGTTGCGGTCCGACTCGTCGCGCAGGTCGGAGATGTCCTGTAGCTTGCGGTCCTTGACCAGCTCGGCGATCTTCTGTAGCAGGTAGCTCTTGTTGACCTGGTAAGGGATCTCCGTGACGACTATCTGGGTCCTGTTGCCCTTGATCTGCTCGGTGTGGGCCTTGGCCTGCACCCGCACGGAGCCCCGCCCGGTCTGGAGCGCGTCGCGGATGCCGCGCAGGCCGACGATCGCGCCCCCCGTCGGGAAATCGGGCCCCTTGATGTGTTTGGCGATCTCCTCGTCGTCGAGATCAGGGTCGTCGATGAGCGCCACCGTCGCGTCTATGACCTCGCCGAGGTTGTGGGGTGGGATCTTGGTGGCCATGCCGACGGCGATGCCGTCTGAGCCGTTGACGAGCAGGTTGGGGAACCTCGCAGGCAAAACCTCGGGCTGGCGCTGGCTCTCGTCGAAGTTGGGTACGAAGTCGACGGTGTCGGACCCGATGTCCCTGAGCATCTCGGTCGCCATCCGTGTCAAACGTGCCTCTGTGTTGTGGCTGACGAAGCCATTCGTCAGGAACGAGTGGTCCTCGGAGTCCACCCGGATCGAGTAGACCGGACGCACCCCGGCGTCCTCGACCGTCTCGACCTCGGCGTAGTAGTAACCGCCGGTAACGAGCGGCCCGATAACGGACCTGACCTCTTCGGACTCGATCCTCTGCAGGATCTCCGTCCCGCCCCCGTCCCAGCGCTCGACCCGGTCGAGGTTGTGGCGCATCAGCCAATCCCTGTTGGCGTAGCTTCCCGTCGTATCCGAACGGACATAATCGGCCAGATACGGCACGAGGTCCGAGGACATCGCCCGGCTCTTCTCGGGCACCGCGGCGAGCGCCGCGAGCAGCTTCTCCTGTTTGGCGCCGAGAAAGCCGACACCGGCGGCGAAGAGCCTGGCGTCGCGGTGGTTGGTGATGTAGAGCTTGATTTCCCCGTGCTCGTACCGCGCTTGCTTCGCGACCACCCCGAACTCGAGTAGGAGCGTCTGGAGGTCGCCCGCAAGCTCAGGGCTCCGTGTGGAGTAGGTGATCTGGACGGAGCGCCGCGGCGCCAGCGAAACGGAACCGTCGCCTTCGAAGAGGCTGCGCAAAAAGTACCGCTTGAGCAACGTGGAACCCTGCCAGACGAACTCCGGCACACGCCGTACCGCGCTCTTGAACCCGACTAGTTCGGCGAGTGGGCTCTCGCGCAACGCGCTGGTGTCGTGCACGTCGAGCTCGCGGATGCGCCGTCCGGACTTGAGGTCGCGCTCGTACACGTAGCGTGTTCCCCCGACGATATCGTCGTAAGCCGCGAGTGCTTCCCCGACGTACTCGAGGTCGACGTTGTTGAATCCGGCCCTCTTCTCGGACGCCCAGCCTTCGGAGACGAAGGCGCCAGCGAGCACGCCTAGCTTCCGGTCATACTCCGGATCTTCGGAGGGTTGCTCGGGCCCACCGTTCCTGCTCAGGACAACGTGGTCGCCCGGCTCGACTTCCTCTAGCAACGTCCACAACAGCACCGGCACGCCTGTCACGTCCCTTAGGCAGAGCACGGGATGGTTGTGGGTACCGGTCAGCTCGTGGCCCTGCCTGGTACGGAGCTTGAGCGTCGGGTGGTCGCCGCTGTGGAAGAGCTTCGAAGCGTGGACCGGGTCCCCGTCGCGGTTTATCACCTCCGCATCGAGGTCCGCTTCGGAGTCTGGCCCAACCTCCGAAAGCTCCGAGATGCGGCGCGTGCCATTAGTGGTTCTCACGAGCGTGTCAGCCGTGACGCAGTACCGCATAGCCGCCGGTGGATCTCCGTCCACGCTCCCGAAGTTACCCTGACCATCCACCAGCGGGTAACGCATCGAGAAGTCCTGAGCGAGCCTGGTTAGCGTGTCGTAGACCGCGGAATCGCCGTGCGGATGGTACTTTCCGATCACTTCGCCGACGACCGTCGCGCTCTTGCGGTAGGGCCTGTTGGGCTGCAGTCCGAGGTCGTGCATCGCGTAGAGCACGCGCCGGTGGACCGGCTTCAAGCCGTCCCTCGCGTCGGGCAGGGCGCGAGAGACGATCACGCTCATCGCGTACGAGAGGAAAGAATCCTTTATCTCGTCTTCTATGGAGTGGGGGCGTATGTTCCCCGAGAAAGTGTCAAGCATCCAGGTTCTTCACCTCTCTTGCATTCTCCTCGATAAACTGTTTTCGCGGCTCGACCTTGTCGCCCATGAGCGCCGTGAACAGTTCGTCCGCGACCGCGGCCGACTCTACTGCGACCTGGAGCAGAGTCCTGTTCTGCGGGTCCATCGTCGTCTCCCAGAGCTGGATCGGGTTCATCTCCCCGAGGCCCTTGAAGCGTCCGATGTTGGCGTTGCCGTTGGCGTTCAAGCGTGTCAAGATCTCCTGCAGTTCCCTGTCGTTGTAGACGTAATAATCCTTGCGCTGGTGCGTAACCTTGTAGAGTGGCGGCTGCGCTATATACACGTATCCGGCCTCGATCAATTCAGGCATATTCCTGAACAGGAACGTCAGGACCAGCGTTCGGATATGGCTCCCGTCCACGTCAGCGTCTGTCATGATCACGATCTTGTTGTAGCGGGCCTGCTCGATGTCGAAGGTCTCCCCCACGCCGGCGCCTATAGCGGAGATCATGGCCTGTATCTCGACGTTTGAGAGGACCTTGTTCATGTTGGCCTTCTCGACGTTGAGGATCTTGCCCCGCAGAGGCAGTATGGCCTGGAAGTTCCGCTCCCTACCCTGCTTTGCGCTGTTGTGGACGAACACCCCGCTCGCCAGCGCGAAGTTGTGCGTCCCTGGCACCTCGAGGTCGTAGACATCCTCTCGCTCCTCGACGAGCTCCACGGAAACCACTCGGTGGTTATGGTTGGCGACCGCCTCGCGCGCCTGCGCCTCATCACCGTCGAAGTAGCGCTTGCAGAAGGTGTCGAAACGGAGCAGGCTCTTGTCGCGCGTCTCCCGCCGGTGGGCGTCGTAGGCGACGAGGTCAAGCAGCGCTTGTTCCTTCAGATGCTCCCTTAGCGCAGCGACGGTCTTCTTGTAATATGTCTTGTCCAGTGCCGCTCGACGCTTCTCCCTGAACTCGGGCGTCCACTGCTTCCGCGTCTCTTCCCGCCGCCAGGCGAGCAACATCTCATCTTCCCATTGAGCCTTCGCCAGTGCCGCAAGGTTCTCCCGCATCTTGGGATTGGCCTCGAAGCGCACGCGTACACGCTCTGCCTGAGCCAGACGGTTTGCTTCGTCACTCCAGTACGCGCGTTGCGCCGCATCCAGACGCGCCAGGTTCGCCAGACGGTACTCTTCATTCGCCTCACAGAACTCGCGCCACTTGCGAACCATGTACTCTTTGTAAGCTTCGTCCTCCCACTGCGCTCTGGCCTGCTCCGAGAGGATGCGCCGGGTATCCTCTCGCCTCATACGTTCGCTCATCGCCGCTCGGAACTCCGCACTACGACGGAGCTTTCGTCCCTTTTCGATCGTCTCGGGACGGTGCAGCGTTCGGCCCACGTGCTCCCGGTGCAGTGCGAGATGCACCTCTGCCGGGAGCCTCACGACATTCGTCGGGTCGTTGTTTTGCCGGTCGAAGTCTATGTGATGGCAGTGCTCGCCGGAAGCCTTCTCGTAGACGCCGCGCCAGCGGTTGTGCCAGTCGGCCAGCATGTGCGTGAATAGCCAGCGCTGGGAGCCTGGATCCCACGCCATCTCGTAGCCGTCTATCGTGATTCCGGGCTCGCTCTTGTCCGAGAGTCTGCGATACAGCGGCATCATAGAGTCATCGGGCCGCAACTCAGCCGCGGGCTTGTAAGAACCATCGCGCAGCATGAAGCGGTGATCCGGCGTGCAGGTTATCTCTTCGCCGTTGTCGAGCGTAACTCGTACGACCTCCTCGCCTCGCTTCGTGACCCGGGCGTTGATGGCTCTCTCCAAGCCGATCCGCCCATCGCGCCGGATGGTGTAACAGAAGTGCTCGTGTCCTTCTTCCTGCTCTGCGACGAGCTCTCTGAAGCTCAACGAACGCCCGTCGGCCAACGCCACCTTCGTGTCACCGGAAAAGCAGCCCCCCGCCGAATCGCCCTCGACGATGTAGAGCTCGCTCCTTGCAGGGTCTTTGGACGAGCAATCGGCGAGCTTGCCAGGCAGCGTCGAGCTCTCCAGGTAGCCCTTGCGGATCTTCTCCCTCACCGTCCTGGCCGCGAGCCGCGCCCGCGCGGCCTGCAACGCCTTGTTGACGATGGCCTTGGCCTCGCCAGGACGCTCCTCCAAAAACTCGGCCAGGTAACGATTGGTCACGCTCTCGACGAGGCCCTTGACCTCCGTGTTCCCGAGCTTGGTCTTGGTCTGCCCCTCGAACTGGGGCTCGGAGAGCTTGACCGAGATGACAGCGGCCAGTCCTTCCCTTATGTCGTCGCCGGTGAGGCTCTCCTCTTTCTCCTTGAGTAGACCCTTCTGCCTGGCGTAGGCGTTGATCGTGCGCGAGAGCGCCGACCTGAAACCGGAGAGGTGGGCGCCGCCTTCATGCGTGTTGATATTGTTGGCGAACGTGAAGACGGAGTCCTGGAAGCCGCTGTTCCACTGCATCGCGACCTCGACGTCCCCTACCTCCTCCTCCCGCTCGAGGTAAAAGACTGTCTTGTGGACGGGGTCCTTCGCCTCGTTGATGTGCTCCACGAAGTCCCTTATGCCGCCATCGTACTGGTAAGTGACGTCCCTGTCCTCTTCCCGCTCGTCCAAAAGCCGTATCTTCAAGCCCTTGTTCAGGAAGGCGGATTCGCGGAATCGGCGGCTCAAGGTGTCGAAGGAGAGCTCCACGGTCTCGGTGAAGACCTCGGGGTCGGGCTTGAAGCTTATGGTCGTCCCCGTCCCCTCACCCTTCTTGAGCTTGCGATTCTTCGTGAGGGCACCCTTCGGGAACCCAAGCTCGTAGCGCTGGCTCCATACGTGCCCTTCGCGCCTGACCTCAACTTCGAGCCACTCGGAGAGCGCATTCACGACCGAGGCGCCAACACCGTGTAGTCCACCGGAGACCTTGTAGCCCTGGCCGTCGAACTTCCCGCCGGCATGAAGGGTCGTTAGGATGACCTCGGTCGCCGACTTCCCGTACTTCGCCATCTTGCCCACAGGCATACCACGCCCGTCGTCGATGACCGTGACGGAGTTGTCGGGGTGGACGACGATCAGGACCTCCGAGCAGTACCCGGCGAGGGCCTCGTCTATCGAGTTGTCGACGATCTCACCTACAAGGTGGTGAAGGCCCCTCGGTCCCGTCGAACCGATGTACATTCCAGGGCGCCGCTTGACGGCTTCGAGGCCTTCGAGGACCTGTATCGAACTTGCATCGTAAGCACTCCTGGCATTCTTGGTCGTGGGGTTAGCCGCCAAAGAACCGGACCCTCCTCTTGGTTAGTCCGGCGAAGGAGCCGGAGACGTTCTTCTCATCGTAACTCTGCACCCGATGATTGTAACACATTCCCCTGGCTTTCCCAACGACTCCGGGGACCCATTTGTGGCTTAAATAAGCCGGTTTCGCAGGATATCGCTACCTCCTGGCACCATCCGTTGCGGTCTCCAGGATAGAACCACCAGATATACGTATGATACGGGTTCTTCTCAAGATTTCTTCGTCGAAATACTCGAGGTTGGTCGTCGAGATCACGGCCTGCGTGCTCTCCAGAAAGTACCCTGCCAGATACTCTCTCCGCCGCTCGTCGAGCTCGCTCATCACGTCGTCGAAGAGCAGGATCGGATCCTCCCCCACAGCCCCCCTCACGTAGTCCCTCGCCGCGAACTTTAGCGCCAGCGTCGCGATCCGCTGCTGCCCCTGGGACCCGAAGGTTGTCAGGTTCACCCCGCCGAGCAAGACTTCGAAGTCGTCCCTGTGCGGCCCGACCGAGGTAGTCCCACGCTCGACATCGGCGCTGTGCGCCTCTCTGAGCGCCTCGGAGTACGCTTCGAGGGTTCCGCTATGCGCGTAGCGTATCGCGGCCTTCTCGGGGCCGTACAGGGCCCTTAGAGCGTCTTTGAAATGTTCCTCGAGGATGGGCAAAGCCGCCTCGCGCCCGGCGAGGATGG
>Ga0136613_10001299_pt1 | contig 12770 bp, 12 predicted proteins | sample AntDrymUQ2722106_2_FD_106649 | JGI IMG/M metagenome (GOLD analysis project Ga0136613, IMG submission 106649) | Polar desert sand microbial communities from Dry Valleys, Antarctica - metaG UQ272 (21.06) | ecosystem: Environmental > Terrestrial > Soil > Desert | place: Antarctica: Dry Valley... | reverse complement strand
GCGCTAGCGTGGCGGCCCCGCCGCGATCTCGGTGGTCGTGTCGAATACATGGCGTATATCGCCATCAACGCGACACGATCATCGTCAGGACGCCGTAGTCACCGACTGTCGCTTCGGACGACGCCCGACACTCCGCTGCGGCGCCGACCACCGTGCTGGATCTCGCGCGAAGCGACAGCGCGCGGCTACGTTGACACGGCGGAGACGTAGACAACCCGGCACCGGCTTCCGCCTAGACTCTCGTCGATGCAAAGCCACGAGTTGCGGGCGCTTCAGGCGCCGTTGAAGGAGCGCTACGCGCAGGAGCCGGATGCGGCTCGGATCACGCTTTCGGCGACGGGCACCATCGGAGGTGGCGTGGCGTGCTCGGTGCAAACCGGACGCGCAATCGCCGAGGCCGGGCTTCACCCAGCGACTGGCGGAGACGGCTCGCTGCTGTGCTCCGGAGACATGTTGCTCGAGGCGTTGGTGGCCTGCGCCGGGGTCACGCTGACGGCAGTCGCGACCTCGCTGGGAATCTCCGCGCCCTCTGGGCGGGTGCGCGCCGAGGGCGACCTCGACTTCCGCGGCACGCTGGGTGTGCATCGCGACGCGCCGGTGGGTTTCTCCGCGATCCGCCTGTCGTTCGAGCTGGACACCGACGCCGATGACGGGGAGCTCGCAACGCTGCGCAAGCTCACCGAGCGCTACTGCGTCGTCTACCAGACACTCGCCGGCGCGCCGGCTCTGTCGACTACGGTCACGACCACATAGAGCGCATGGCGCAGCGCGTGCTCATCTTCTCCGCCTCGATCGGCGCTGGACACGACATGCCGGCGGCGGTCCTGGCCGGCGAGCTGCGCGCGCGCGGCGCGAGCGCGCATGTGGTCGACAGCCTCGAGGTGATGGGCCGCGTCCTGCGTCGTATCGTCTCGGGCGCCTCGTCGCTGGACACGCGGGCCGGCTCGCTGGTCTTCGAGGCCGGTTACGTGATCGGCGTCAGGTGTGCGCCGATCCGGCGCCGGCTCTCAGCACTGATCGAGTTGCTTGCGCGGCGGCGGATGCGCGCGTTCCTCGCCGCGCATCCGGCGAGCGTCGTCGTCTCGACCTACCCGATCGCGACCGAGCTGCTGGGCCGAATGCGCCTGCGCGGCTGGCTACAGACGCCGACGGTCGCCGCGATCACCGACCTCGCCGCGCTATACGGCTGGGCGCATCCCGGAGTCGACCTGCACCTCGCGATCCATCCTGAGTCCGAGCCGGAGATCCGCTCGATCATCGGGCCGCGGGGTCGCATCGAGGCCGTGCACGGCTTCAGCGACCTCGGCTTCACCCAGCCGCCCGAGCGCGCCGACGCGCGGTGCGAGCTCGGTCTCCCGGCCGACGGTGCGATCGTCGTCGTCTCCGGCGGCGGCTGGGGCGTCGGCGACCTGCGCGGCGCGACGGACGCCGCGCTGCAGGCCGGCGCCGGCACGGTCATCGCGCTTGTCGGCAATAGCGAGGGCGCCCGCCTGCGCATGGAGGGCGCCTACGCGGGTGACGCGCGCGTGCAGGTGTGGGGGTTCACCGACCGGATGGTCCCGCTGCTGTCCGCCGCCGACGTGCTCGTCCATGCGACCGCCGGCCTGACGGTGCTCGAGGCGATGATGTGCGGCTGCCGGGTCGTCTCCTACGGCTGGCCCTACGGTCACATCAAGATCAACAACCGCGCCTACGAGCGCCTCGGCATGGCGACGGTCGCGCGCAACCGCTCCGCGCTGGACCGTGCGCTGCGCGCTGCGATCGCGGCGCCTCCGCTCGGGCACCAGGTCCCCGACCTACCGCACGCCGCCGACCTCGTCCTGGCCCTCGCCGGCACCGACCGCGAGCCGGCTCACGCCGGGTGACGCCGCCAGCGCGGCGCTTGCGATGACCACCGCGAGCAGCCCGCCGAGCAGCAGCGGCGCCCCCGCCGCCGTAGCGGCCCAGCGCTCGTCGAGCAGCAACGGAGCGAGCGCCACCGGTACAGCGACCTGGCCGGCGAGCACGATCGGCGCCACACGCGACGCGCCGCGACGCTGCAGCGCTGCGCTCTCGACGGCGAGCGTCGCCAGCCCGCAAGCGCCCGCAAGCGCGCACCAGGCGACGGTCGGCAGGACGTCGGGGAGCGTCCGGGCCGCCTGCGCGGCGGCGAGCACCGCCAGCGCGTCGGCAGCGACCGCAGCGCCGAGCATGACGCCGACGCCCGGTGCGCGACGCACGAACGCGCTGAGCGCGACGGCCGCCAGCAGGACCGCGGCGACCGCGAACGCGACCTCGTTCGTCGACTCCCCGCGCGCGGGCTCCGCGATCGCGATCGCACTCACGCCGGCGATGATCGCCACCACCGCCGCGACCTCGCGTCGACCGACGGGCTCGTGCAGCACGAGGACGCTGAAGCCCAGCAACAGCAGCAGGCCGGAGGCGAGCACCGGCTGCACGAGGGTCAGCGGGGCATGGCGCAGCGCGAGCACCTGCAGCGCGAAGCCGGCAAGGCCGAGCAGGATGCCGAACGTCCAGCGCGGCCGCGCGACGAGCCTGCGCAGAGCGCCCACGCCCGGACGCTTCATCGCCGGCACCTCGCGCACGGCGAGCGCCTGCAGCACGTACGAGCACTCGAAGCAGACGGCGCCCGCGAGCGCCAGCGCCAGCCCGCTCAGCATCGTCGCTCCAGGGGAGGCCTCGTGACGGCCGCGCGAGCGGTCGGCGCCGCCGCGGCGATCGGCGCAGCGGCGTGGTTCGCACCGCTGCCGGCCGCACACGTCGGCGTGCTGTGCGACGTGCTCGGCATCGTCCGGCGCCTTGACCTCGGCTCAGATGCCGTCGGGATGACGTTCGACGACGGCCCGCACCGCGCCGGCACACCGGCCGTGCTCGACGCGCTCGCCGGCGCCGGAGCTCAGGCGACGTTCTTCGTCATCGGCGAGCAGCTGCGCCGCGAGCCGGGGCTCGTGCGCGAGATCGCCGCCGCCGGGCACCGGCTCGCCGTGCACGGGGACCGCCACGTCGCCCAGACCCTTGTGCCGCCCGCGCGCCTGCGCGCAGATCTGGATCGCTGCGCCGAGCAGATCGCCGAGCTGACCGGCCAGCTCCCCGAGCGCTACCGCCCGCCCTACGGGATCTTCTCGCCGGCCGGTCTGCTCGAGTGCCGGCGCCGGGGATGGACGCCGTTGCTGTGGTCGGCCTGGGGTTGCGACTGGCGCGCGAGCGCCACCCCGGATTCGATCGCCCGCCTCGTCACGCGCTCGCTGGGGGCCGGCGACGTCGTGCTGCTCCACGACGCCGATCACTACTCGTCGCCCGGGTCCTGGCGGCGCACCGCCGACGCCGTGCCGCGCATCCTCGACGCGCTCGCCGACCGCGGTCTGCGAGCGGTCGCCGTGTGAGGGTCTATGACTCATCCTCACCGGGGCGGTAGTACAGGGGGACGCAGGAGTGGTTGGCGGCGACCCAGTCGCTGTTGGGCAGGTCGTCGCCCGTGCCCATGATGCGGTGGCAGGGCGCGTCGTAGACGCGGCCGGTCGATCGCGCCAGCCAGTCGAAGACGATGTACTTGTAGAGGCCGGAGACCATCCCGTCGGGAAGCTCCAGCCGCGACGGGTGGAGCGGGTCGAGCTCGGCGTGCGCGATCTCGTTCTTCCACGCGACGATCTCGTCCAGCCGCTCGATCTGGACGAGCCCGATCGCGGCGGTGAACTCGCTCATGCGGAAGTTCAGGCCCGGCTGCGCATGGTCGGGCTTGCCGTAGTTGCGATAGCCGCGGGCGAAGTGCAGCAGCTCGGGATGGCGCGAGACGATCACGCCGCCCTCGCCGGTCGAGATCGTCTTGGTCGCGTAGAGCGAGTAGACGCCGGCATCGCCGAAGGTGCCCGGGCGGCGACCATCCCAGATCGCGCCGTGGGCATGGGCGCAGTCCTCGAGCAGCATGACGCCGCGGTCGCGGCACAGCGCCGCGATCGCGGGCACGTCGAAGGCGATGTGGCCGCCGATATGCACCAGGAACACCGCCGCGACGTCGTGCTCGTCGATCAACCGCGCCGCCTCCTCGACGGACAGGCACAGGTCGTCGCGGCGGCAGTCGCCGAAGACCGGCGTCGCGCCCGCCGCGATCACCGCCAGCGGCGTGGCCATGAAGGTGTTCGATGGCACGACGACCTTGCGGCCGCGAACCTCGGCCCATTCGAGCGCCGCGAGCGCGCCGCCGGTCCAGCTGGAGGTCGCGACGGCGCCGAGCCCGTCGTGGGCCGCCCAGGCGGCTTCGAAGTCGGCGGCCAGCTGCCCCTCGCTCCAGCGGTTTGAGTCGATCACGCCATCCCACAGCTCGTGCAGCCGCGCCCGGTCGCGTCCGTCGAAGCCGATGGCGAAGCGGTCGAACGCCGCTGGCACCGAGCTGGTCAGCCTTCGCGGCGCTCGGCGAGCGCGGGCTCGAGCACGGTGCGCCGGCTGCTCATGACGCCCAGCAGGCCGGCGCCGGCGAGGCCGAGCCCGAGCAGCGACGGCGTGAGGTGCGCGAAGTCGAGCGTATCGCCCATCGGAGCCGGGATCAGCAGCGCGGCGGCGACGCCCGCCAGCGTCCACACCGCGACCCGCGCGCGCGCCGTCGAGGTCGAGATCGTGGCCGCCAGCCCGAGTCCGGCGATGACCAGCACGGTGTGCTGACCCTCCTCGGACAGGCCGGCGACGTCGAGCACGAGGATGTAGAGGATCAGCGCGATGACGGCGCCGATCACGGTTCCCCCGCGCTGCACCTCGAGCGGAAGCGCAGCCAGCCTCCGCCGGCGCGACGCGACGAGCGCTGGCTGGACGGCCGCAGCGACCTGAGCTAGCGCTGGCGGCTGCGCTGGCGCTGGAGGCGCCGGGGCAGCGGTGGCCTCCGCGCCCGGGGCCTGCCGGGTCTCGCGGTGCCATGCGATGTAGCGGCCGACGCCCTCCACGAACGGCGTCCGCGCTCGCCAGCCGAGCTCGCGCGCGGCCCGCTCGCCGCAGACACGCGTGCCGCAGAAGTCGCCGTTGCGGCCTTCGGTGTGCGTGATCGAGACGTCGCCCACGGCCGTGCGCACAGCCTCGGCGATGTCGCGCACCGACGTGTCCTCCTCGCCGACCAGGTTGTAGATGCGACCGCGGGCCTCGGGGCACAGCGCGCGAACGACGCCCTCGGCGAGATCCTCGACGTAGACGAAGCGGCGCGTCTGCTTGCCGTCGCCGGCGATCGTGAGCGGCTGGCCGGCGAGCGCCTTGTCGACGAAGATCGGCAGGACCGCTGCCGGCCGCGCGCGCGGGCCGTAGGGGATCCCGAAGCGCAGGATCGTCGTCGGGACGTCGTAGAGCTGCTCGTAGCTGTGGCAGTACATCTCGCCGGCGAGCTTCGTCGCGGTGTAGAGGTGCGACGGCAGCGCGAGCTGCGTGTCCTCGTCGACATCGGGCTCGGCGACGTCCGAGTAGACCCAGATCGTCGACGCGTAGACCACCGCTGCTCCCGTCGCGCGAGCGACCTCCAGCACGTTGAGCGTGCCGCGCGAGTTGAGTGTCTCGGCGGACGCGGGATGCTTCGCGACGAGCCCGACGTCGGCCGCCGCAGCGAGATGGATGATCGTCTCGCAATCCTCGGCGGCGGCGAGCAGCGTCGGCGGGTCGAGCAGGTCACCGACGCGTTGCTCGCACGCTTGCGGAAGCGCATTCCGGGCATCCGCGAGATCGAGGCTGCGCACGGCATGGCCGGCTGCCAGCAGACGGTCGACGACATGCGAGCCGATGAACCCCGAGCCGCCGGTCACGAGTACGTTCACGGCGTGCCGATCCTCTCGGGCAGGGCGAAGCGTGGTGTGTGCCAGGCGGACTTGATCATGTGAAAGCGAAGCGACCGTCCGTGCGGAACGTGCGGCGCAGCGCTCCCACTCACAAGCAAGACTATCCGCGCGCCACCAACTTCGTCAGCTCGGTGCGCGAACTATCGTTGACACGATGCAGCAGCCCGCCATCCTCGCCCGTGGCCCGTGGCCGGTCGAGCGCGTGCATGCGAGCTGGCGCGAGGAGCACTACGAGCCGCCGGCAGGCCATGCGCAGGCCGCCGACGCCGCGATCGCGGCGCTGCGTGAGCGCGGCTCGCCCAGCCACGACGGGCTCTCGGCGCGGCTCGTGACCCACGCGCAGGAAGGCGACGACCTCCTGCTCGAGCTGCAGCCGATGCGCTGGGCGCTGCGCCTCGTCGAGGGCGACGCGTCCAGTTCGGTGGCCGCGCTGACCGTCACGCGCGCGTCGGACGGGCGCTGGCTGGCCGGCCGCCGCGCGCGGTGGCTGTCGTCGTGGCCGGGTCGCTGGGCGCTCGGGGCCGGCGGCGCCGTCGATGTCGGGGAGAGTCCAGCCGAGACGCTCACGCGCGAGCTGCTCGAGGAGTGGTCGGTGCAGCCGGCGCGGCTGACCGTCGAGGCACTCGTGCGTCTGCCTCATCAGCTCGTCATGGTGGTCGGCCTCGCCTGGCTGCCCGAGGGTGCCGAGGTCGCGATGGATGCCGAGCACGACACGTACGCGTGGTGGCCCGCCGACGTCGCCGCCTGGCCCGCGGAGGCCGACGAACCGCTGCGCCGGATGGCGACGATGCTGGCGGCCGGGCTGTGATGGCGCGGCGGCTGCTGACCTTCGAGCGCCTGAAGTGGGCCTCCTTCACGCACTCGGCGATCTACACGGCTCTGCTCGTCACGGTGTTCACGGGCCCTGACGAGGCGAAGCTCGTGCTCGGCTGGGCGCATGGGATCGGCTGGATCGTGATGTCGCTGGCGAGCATCGCTGCGCTGCGACTACGCGTGATCGACCTGCGACTGGCGGTCGCCGTGGCGGTCTTGGGCGGTGTCGGCCCGTTCATCGGATCGATCGAGTTCGTGCGGTCGGCCCGGCGGCGCCGGTCCGAGGCGCCGGCGCCGGCCCCTGCGCCGACGAGCGCCTGAGACGGCGATGGCTCCGACGCCGCCTGCCGCAGCTCTACGGGTCGTCGTCGTGGCGATAGGACGGATCCACGTCGTGCTCGCGCAGGTATTCGACGTAGTAGGGCCGCAGCAGCTCGGCCACCTCGCCCTTGCCGGAGTCGGTCAGGTCGTCGAGTCGCGCTCGTAGCGTCAGCGCGTCGGCCTCGGCCTCGTGCACGTCTCCCGCGGCGGCTTCGGCCATGGGCACGTACTCCAGCAGGCGCCAGAAGAACCGGACGTCGAGGTGACGCAACGCAAAGTGCACCGCGAGGTCGTGAAGCTCGGAGGACGAAAGCTGCTCGAGAGGATCGTTGCCGGCGATCGCGCAACCGTAACGGTCACCGCAAGGTGACGTACTAGAGAGGTCGATCCCTCTACAGTGGACAGACGGACATGGCCGTGAACACGACGATTGAGGTGACGCTCCCCGCGATGGGAGAGTCGGTCACCGAGGGGACCGTCCTCGAGTGGCACAAGCGCGAAGGTGACGCCGTCGCGGCGGACGAGGTGCTCGTCGAGATCTCGACCGACAAGGTCGATGCCGACGTCCCCGCGCCGGTCGGCGGCACGATCTCAAAGATCCATTTCCAGGAGGGCGACACGGTCAGCGTCGGCGCCGTCCTCGCCGAGATCGCCACGAACGGCAGCGGGCCTGGCGCCGCCCCGCCCAGCCCGTCCGCTGAGGCGCAGTCAGGCCGGGAGGACGGCGACGGCGACGCAGCCAACCGCCGGAGCACCGCCGCGGCGCAGGACAAGGCGAGCAACGGCGGAGCGTACGCCACCGACGGCGACGGCACGAGCGCCTTGCCGATCTCACCCGTCGCGCGCCGCGTCGCGGCCGCCGAGGGCGTCGACCTTGCCGCGATCCGGGGCTCCGGCCCTGCCGGGCGCATCACGAAGGCCGACGTGCTCGCGGCGAGGACCGCCGCGCCCGCTTCGACGCCCGCCGCTGCGTCCGCCCCGCCGCCGGGCGCCACCCAGCTCAAGGGGAGCGCCGCGGCACTCGCGCGCTACATGGACGAGTCGCGCAGCGTCCCGACCGCCACCTCGCTGCGCACGATGACCGTCACGGCGATGGACGCCCGCCGCAAGGAGCTCAAATCGGCCGGTCACAAGATCTCGTTCACGCATCTGATCGCCTACGCGATCGCCCGCGCGGCAAGCGACGAGATGCCGGTCATGGCGCACCACTTCGCCGAGATCGACGGTAGGCCGCATCGCATCGACGACGGCGTAGTCAACCTGGGCATCGCCGTCGACGTCGAGAAGGACGGCGCGCGCACGCTGATGGTGCCCGTCATCCGCGACGCCGGCCGGCTGAGCTTCCCGCAGTTCGTCGACGCGTTCGCGCAGCTGATCACCAAGGCGCGCGAGGCCACGCTTGGCGCCGACGACCTCGCCGGCGCCAACATCTCGCTGACCAACCCCGGCGCCATCGGCACGATCGCGTCCGTTCCGCGACTGATGGCCGGTCAGGGCACGATCGTCGCGACCGGCGCGATCGGTTACCCCGTCGGGCTCGCCGCGGTCGGCGACATGATCGGCGCCGAGAAGGTCATGTCGATGACCTCCACCTACGACCACCGCGTCATCCAGGGGGCCGAGTCGGGGCAATTCCTCAAGCTTGTCGAGGAGCACCTGCAGGGCGAGCATGCCTTCTACGAGCGAATCTTCGGCGAGCTCGGGGTCGCGCTCGGCCCGCCGCCGTCACCACCGGCGCCGGCCGCCGCGGCGGCGGCCGCCCGCGGGAGCGACGGGGATCACGTCACCGGGGCGCCTCCGTCGGAGGAGATGCTGCAGGCAGTCCAAGCCGCCGTCTCGCTGCTGAAGGCCCATCGCACGCACGGTCACCTCGCCGCCCGCCTGGACCCGCTGGGCACCGAGCCCGAGGACGACCCGGCGCTGCACCCCGAGCCGCTCGGCCTGACCCCGGAGATCATGGCGCGCATTCCGGCCAAGATCCTGCGCATGCACGTTCCGGGCGGGACGCTCGCCGACGCCCTGCCGCACCTGCGCGAGACCTACTGCGGCACGATCGCCTACGAGATCGAGCACATCGCTTCGCATCGCCAGCGCACGTGGCTGCGCGAGAAGATCGAAAGCGGCGAGTTCCGTGCGCCGCTGAGCCCCGACGAGCGCAAGGCGATGCTCAAGCGGCTCGTCGAGGTCGACGCGCTCGAGCGCTTCATGCACAAGGCCTACATGGGCCAGAAGCAGTTCTCGATCGAGGGCCTGGACATGACGGTGCCGATGCTCGACGAGGCGATCCAGCTCGCCGCTCACCACGGTGGCCGCGAGGTCGTGCTCGGCATGGCCCACCGCGGCCGCCTGAACGTGCTCGCCCACAACCTCGGCCGACCGTACGACACGATCTTCGCGGAGTTCGAGGGCGCGGCGACGCTCGAGGCCGTGACGACGATCCCGCAGGGCGGGACCGGCGACGTCAAGTACCACCACGGCGCGCAGGGCTCCTACCAGCTGCCTGACGGCTCCGCGATCCTCGTCAACCTCGAGTCCAACCCGTCGCATCTGGAGTTCGTCGGCCCGGTCGCCGTCGGCGCCTCCAGAGCCGCTCAGACCGGGCGCCTCGGCCCGCACGCGCGCCGCGACACCGACGCGGCGGTGCCGATCATCCTGCACGGCGACGCCGCGCTGCCCGCGCAGGGCGTCGTCCCCGAGATGCTCAACCTCCAGGCACTCGACGGCTACAGCGTCGGCGGCACGCTGCACCTCGTGCAAAACAACCAGGTCGGCTTCACGACCGACCCCGACGACGCGCGCTCCACGCGCTGGGCGTCAGACGTCGCGAAGGGCTTCGACGTGCCGATCATCCACGTCAACGCCGACGACGTCGCGGGCTGTATCTCCGCCGTGCGCCTCGCGTGGGCGTTTCGCAAGGAGTTCGGCCACGACGTCCTGATCGACCTGATCGGCTACCGCCGCTTCGGTCACAACGAGGCCGACGAGCCTGCCTACACGCAGCCCGAAATGGTGGCGCGGATCAAGCAGCATCCGCGCGTGGCCGACATCTGGGCGCATCAGCTCGTCGATCAGGGCATCGTCAGCGCACAGGACGTCGAGCGCCAGAAGGATCAGGTCTGGGAGGAGCTGACGACGCTGCACCAGCGCCTGAAGGCGCAGATCAAGGCAGCCCAGGAGGTCGGCGAGATCGAGCAGCCCACGGGTGAGTACCAGCTCGATCGCACCCCGTCGCCGGACGTCAAGACGGCCGTCGGCGCGTCGCGGCTGATAATCCTCAACGAGGAGCTGCTGAAGGTGCCCGAGGGCTTCACCGTGCACCCCAAGCTCGTCTCACAGCGCGAGCGACGCCGCGACGCGCTCGGCCCCGCCGGCGGCATCGACTGGGCGCACGCCGAGGCGCTCGCGTTCGCATCGCTGCTGAGCGAGGGCACGCCGATCCGGCTCACCGGCCAGGACACCGAGCGCGGCACGTTCTCCCAGCGCCACATGGTCCTGCACGACGCCAAGACGGGTCACTCCGTCTGCCCGATCCAGTCGCTTCCGGGGGCGCTCGCGCCGTTCGAGCTGCACAACTCGCCGCTCAGCGAGGTCGCCTGCCTGGGCTTCGAGTACGGCTACAGCGCCGAGGCACCCGAGACGCTCGTCCTGTGGGAGGCGCAGTTCGGCGACTTCGTCAACGCCGCGCAGGTGATCGTCGACCAGTTCATCGCCAGCGGCCTGGCCAAGTGGGGCCAGACGTCGCGGCTCGTGCTGCTGCTGCCACACGGCTACGAGGGCTCCGGGCCCGAGCACTCCTCCGCCCGCCTGGAGCGCTTCCTCATGCTCGCCTCGGAGGGCAACATGCGTATCGCGAACGTCACGACGCCGGCGCAGTACTTCCACCTGCTGCGCCGCCAGGCGCGGATCGCCAAGCAGCGCCCGCTGATCCTCATGACGCCGAAGTCGCTGCTGCGCCTGCCCCAGTCGACCAACCGCATCGAGCACCTGTCCGAGACGCGCTTCTTCCATGTGCTGCCAGAGCCACGCGTGCCCGTCGAGAAGGTCAGGCGCCTGGCGCTGTGCACCGGCAAGATCTACTACGACCTCGTCGGCCATCCGCGTCGCAAGGAGACCGAGGGCGTCGCCATCGGCCGCGTCGAGCTGCTGTACCCCTTCCCGCAGGAGCAGATCCTCGAAGTGATCGAGAGCTACCCGAACCTGCAGGAGGTCGTCTGGGTGCAGGAGGAGCCGCGCAACATGGGCGCCCGCGCGCACATGTTCCCGCGCCTCATGCAGATCCTGCCCGAGCGGCTGCGCTTCGGCTACATCGGACGGCCCGAGCGCGCCTCACCGGGCGAGGGTTACCCCGCCGCCCACGTCGCCGAGCAGTCGCGCATCGTGCAGACGGCGCTCGATCTCTCGATCCCCGTCTCCCTGTACCCGGTGAAGAACCCGGGCGAGCGCTAGCTCCAGCGCCGAATCGGCGCAGGCTTCGCGGGTGCCCACGGGATCCGCGGCTCGCGGCTCGCGCCGCCAGGCTAAGGCGACCCGAGAGAAGGCTCAGTCGGTGGGGAGCTTGGCCTCGATCTCGACCTCGACGGCGTCGGAGACCTTCAGCGCGCCCATCAGCGCCTTGAACTGCTTGATGCCGAAGTCGCTCTGGCTGAGCGTGATCGACGCCTTGACCGTTCCGTCGTCGCCGACGTTGAGCGGAACGTTGACCGTGTCGCTGCTGCCGGCGATGCTGAGATCGCCCTTGGCGCTGCCCGAGCCGCCGTCGAGGCTGGCCTCGGTTGACTTGAAGGTGATGTCCGAGCCGCCGAGGACCTTGTCGTCCATGCTCTTCTTGATGTCGGCCTTGTCCTTGTCGGTCAGCGGCTTGGCGCCGCCCGAGCCGGACTCGATCTCGATTGAGCTGGAATCGACGCTGAGCTCGATCGAGGTGTTGTCGCCGACCTCGACGGTTCCGCTCCAGCTCTTGGCATCGAGGACGAGATCGTGGCCCGCCTTGGCGGCCGCGCCCTCGCGCTTGGTCTTGATCTTGAGGGACCCGTTGCTCGGTCCGATTTCGTGACTTCCTGACTGAATACCCATGGGCGGGATCCTACCCTCGGGAGCGCGATCGACGTCTGCTCGCGAGGCTCGGAGTTCCCACCCCCCGGGGGCGCAGCCCGGCGCGGGGCGCCAGTCAGCGGTGGTCCGCCGACACGCCCGGCGACCAGCTCGATCGTGAGCGAGCGGCGGGAAACCGCGCGTGGCCAGGAGATACGCTCTGCGCGACATGACCTGGCTGCAGCATCAGATCACGCTCCGGGAGCGACCGCGCGGGGTTCACCTGATCACGCGTGAGATCGTCGATCAGGTGCCTGATCTGAGCGAGCTGAGCGTCGGGCTGGCGCACCTGTTCATGCGACACACGTCAGCGTCGCTGACGCTCAACGAGAACGCCTCTCCCGATGTCCGCCACGACTTCGAGGCGTGGCTGAACGCAGCCGTCCCGGAGGACTTCGTCTGGACGCACACGCTCGAGGGCCCCGACGACATGCCGGCGCACGTCAAGGCGTCGCTGATGGGGCCATCGCTCACGCTGCCGGTGGCCGACGGCAAGCTCGCGCTCGGGACCTGGCAGGGCGTCTATCTGTGCGAGCACCGCGACCGCGGCGGACCGCGCTCGCTGCTCGTCACGCTGTTTGGCGAGTAGGAGGGTTCGCGCTGCGGTGACCGGAACCGGTCACATCGGGGGTTTCGCGCTCCGGTGACCGGAACCGGTCACATCGGGGGTTTCGCGCTCCGGTGACCGGAACCGGTCACATCGGGGGTTTCGCGCTCCGGTGACCGGAACCGGTCACATCG
>Ga0136613_10001297_pt1 | contig 12771 bp, 13 predicted proteins | sample AntDrymUQ2722106_2_FD_106649 | JGI IMG/M metagenome (GOLD analysis project Ga0136613, IMG submission 106649) | Polar desert sand microbial communities from Dry Valleys, Antarctica - metaG UQ272 (21.06) | ecosystem: Environmental > Terrestrial > Soil > Desert | place: Antarctica: Dry Valley... | reverse complement strand
CCCAGGTGACCGTGAAGGCCTCCTCCTCCTGCCCGCGCCCGGGGTCCGTCTCCAGTTCGACCGTCCAGCTCATCATCCCGACCCTACCCGTCGGGACCGGAGTACGATTCCCGCCAGGTACGAGGTCGCGGTGCAGAACGCTCTCACGCTCGCCGATTCGACCGCTGAACGGACGTGGGCTGACTTGAGGCGAATAATCGCACCAAAGTCGGCCCACCCCAAGAACCGACGCTCACTCCTCCCTCACCAGCAGACCGAACAGCCGATCGCGCGCCACAAGCGCCCGTGCGGAACGCGCACTCGCTATGAAGTGCCGCCGTCGGGTCCCGACGCCGCGGCCACGCGCAGTCCGACGCCGAGGCGGCGCTGGGCGCGGGGGACCCCGGCCATGATCACGTCGAGCTGGACGCGCTCCACCGACTCGTGCTCGAGGAGGTGGGCGGCGAGCTCGTCGAGCACCGGGCGGTGGGCGGCCACGAGCGCCTGGGCGGCGCGCTGGGCCTCGAAGACCAGGGCCTGCTGCTCCTCGTCGCTGATGCGCCGCGAGACCTCGCTCAGGGTCGCCGGGTCGACCAGGGCGCGCTGGGCGCCGTCGGGCGCGGCGCCCATCGCGTAGTCGTTGACCATCGAGCGCGCGACCTCGGCCACGCGACGCAGGTCGTCCGACGCGCCGGTGGTCACCGCGCCGAAGACCTCGTACTCGGCCACGCGGCCGCCCAGCAGGACGGTCATGTAGTCGATGAGCTCCTCGCGGGTCTTGAGGTAACGGTCCTCGTCGGGCAGGTTGAGCGTGTAGCCCAGGGCCTTGCCGCGCGGGACGATGGAGATCTTGTGCACGCGGTCCACGCTGGGCAGCAGCTCGCCGCACAGCGCGTGGCCGGCCTCGTGGAAGGCCACGACCCGCTTCTCGTGGGTGTTGAGCACACGCCGGGAGCGCACGCCGGCCACCACACGCTCGAAGGCGCCGTCGAAGTCGGCCTGCACCAGCGCGGAGCCGTGGCGCCGCGCGCAGGCGATGGCCGCCTCGTTGCACAGGTTGGCCAGGTCGGCGCCGGTCAGCCCGCTGGTCTGGGAGGCCAGCAGGCCCAGGTCGACGTCCGACAGCGGCTTGTCGCGCGTGTGCACCTCGAGGACGCGCCGGCGCCCGTCGACGTCCGGAGGGGAGACGAACACCTGGCGGTCGAAGCGTCCGGGGCGCAGGAGCGCTGGGTCGAGCTTCTCCAGCAGGTTGGAGGCGGCCATGACCACCAGCTCCCCGGTGGTGGGGAAGCCATCCATCTCGACCAGGAGCTGGTTGAGAGTCTGCTCGCGCTCGGCGTTGATGTCGCTCCCGCGCCGCCCGCCCACGGCGTCGAGCTCGTCGATGAAGAGGATGGCCGGGCTGTGGTCGCGGGCCTCGCGGAACAGCCGGCGGATGCGCGCGGCGCCCAGGCCCGCGAACATCTCCACGAACGAGCTGGCCGACTGGCTGAAGAAGTGCGCGCCCGACTCGTGCGCGACCGCCTTGGCCAGCATGGTCTTGCCCGTGCCCGGCGGGCCGTGGAGCAGCACGCCCTTGGGCACCCGCGCGCCGAGGCGCTTGTACCGAGCGGGCTCGCGCAGGAACTCGACGACCTCGCGCAGCTCGTCCTTAGCGTCGTCGACGCCGGCGACGTCGTCCCAGCTCACCGCGACCTTGGACTCGGGCTTGATCTGCTGGGGCTTGGTCTTGGGCATGACCTTCAGCGCGCGCCAGAAGAAGACCAGCAGCATCGTCATGAAGATCATCGTGAAGACGTAGCTCCACTCCATGGCGAAGTCCTTGAGCCAGTCGAGCACGAGACTCGCATCGGCATGAGCGCACCGCAGCTTGACCGGCGGATGGCGCGGACGGGACTACTCGACCCGCTCGAGGCGCGGGTTGGGCACATGGCGACGGCCGACCTTGGCGCACGGCCGACCGTCGACCATGACCACGTCGGCGGTGAAGTCGTTGCGCCCCCGGATGAGCGACGAGCCGACCCCATAGACGTCGACGGGCGCCTGCGCAGCCTCGAACTCGCGGATGCGCGCGGCGTCGAAGCCTCCGCTGGCCACCACCTTCACGCGCTCGTGGCCCGCAGCGTCCAGCGCGTCGCGCACCTTCTCGACCAGGCGCAGGTTGACCCCCGTAGGGCGCAGGTCGCCCATCTCATCCAGCAGGGCGCGGTCGACGAGCGTCTCGCTGGTGTCCAGGCGCACGCCCCACAGGCGGTCGCCCAGCGCGTGGGCGACGGCGAGCGAGGTGCCCACCGAATCGTTGTCGAAGTCGACCAGCACGGTGACGTTCATGCGGTCGGCGAAGCGGTCGGCGAACGCGCTCGCCGCGCGCACGGTGTCGCCCCCGTAGGCGGCGATGAGCCCGTGGGGCACGGTGCCCACGCCCACGCCGCCCCACCAGGAGGCCTGGGCATCGGTCGAGACCCCGATGGCGCCGGCCACGTGGGCGGCCCAGCCGTCGCCGGTCTGCACGAGCCAGTGGTCGTGGCGCGCGGGGAAGTAGAGGATCTGCTTGCCCGCGGCGGCCTCGACGACCTCGCGCACGTTGCGCATGACCAGGGTGCGCCGCGCGAGCGTGCCCAGGTACACCGTCTCCAGGTGGGCGAACAGCGCGTAGTCGCCCTCGATGGTCATGACCGGCTCACGCGGGGCGATCTCGTCGCCCTCGTGCAGGGAGTGGACCTCGAGCTGCTCCCACCCCGGTGTCCAGGCGCCACCCGGTCCCCGCCCCCCCGCGCAGAGCTTGAGGATCGCGATCGCCTCGTCGATCCCGCCCAACGCGGCGACCTCCTTCTGGAAGACCTGCATGAGCACCCGCGGGCGGTGCCCATCGGCCTCCAGGAGCTCCTTGGTGAAGACGAAGTAGGCGTCGGAGTAGTAGCCGTCGCGCAGGCGCTCGACGGGCAGGCGAAAGACCGCCGGGTCCAGGCGCTCACGGGGGCTCAGGATCAGGCCGGCTCGCCCTCGACACGCAGGATCTCGGCAAGGGCGGCGCGGCCGACCTCGAGTTGGGTCTCGGTGGGCTCGCGGGTGCCGACGACCCGCTGGAGCTCGTGGCCGGGCACCCGCAGCGCGTGGGTCGCCTTGCTGTCGGGGTTGCGCTCGGCCCAGGCGAAGACCTCCACAGCCGCCCCCATGGAGCCCAGGGCCAGCAGCGCCTGCGACGCCGGACCCGGCTTCTCCACGACCCGGCTGAGCAGCGCGGCGCCGACGACGTTGAGTGTCAGCAGGGGGGCCATCAGGTGGGAGCCGCAGCGGTCGTGCTCCTTGGCCGCGTCCGCGGCGTCGGCATCGTCGCGCTCGTAGGCCGCGATGGCCTTGTGCTCGACCCCGTGGTAGGCGGCCAGATCGCCGCCTCGCAGGGCGATCAGGCTCGGCGCCAGGGTGAGCACGCTGGCGCCGATCTCCGTGCCCATCCGTCCGCCGCGCCCGCCGGCGCGCAGCGCGCGGACACCCAGGCTCGCAGCAGCCATGGCGCCCAGCACCCGGGCGTCGGCGAAGGGCAGGCGCGCCTCGGGCAGCCCGCGCTTGGCCAGCGGGATCACGGCCACGGCCTCACCCAGGCGGGCGACACCACGCAGCCCGGGCACCTTGTCGACGCCGGGCACCTTGGGCTTGCGCCCGGAGGCGACGCCGATGCTGCCGTCGGCGCGCCGGCAGGCCACGGCCCAGCGCGTGGGGCCGTGCACGAGCAGGCCGTTGCGCAGGGCCATGCCGCCGAGGCGGAGCTTGCCTTCAGGGGTCGCTGCGGTCATGAGAGGAGCCTCCTGGTCAGGTCGCGGAAGAAGCCCGCCGCGAAGCCCACGTCGCGCGCATCGATGCGCTCGTCGGCGCCGTGGATGAGCGGGGCGGCCTCGTAGAGGGTCATGTGGCGGTGGGGCATGAAGCCGTAGGCCACGCAGTCGGGAAAGGCGGCGCGGAAGGTGCGCGAGTCGGTGAAGCCCGGGAGGATGGTAGGCACGATCGTGGCGTCCGGGTCCTGCTCGCCCACCCAGTCGCGGATGGCGTCCATGAGGACCGACTCCACCGGCGACGCGTTGCCCACCACCTGCTCAAAGAACTCGAGGCCGTAGCCCTCGTCGCCGAGCACCTCGGCGACGCGCTCGCGGACGCGGTCGGCCTCCATGCCCGGCGGCACGCGGCAGTCGACCTCGACCTCGGCGCGCGACGGGATGACGTTGATCTTCTCCGACGCGGTGATGCGCGTGGGCGCCAGGGTGACGCCGAGCATCGGCTCGACGAGCATGGCCAGAATCGGGTCGTGCTCGCGCAGCGCGCTCAGAGCCCGCGTTCCGCCATCATCGACCGGCAGACCGAGGCCGTGCAGCATCGCTCGCGGCCCCTCGGTGAGGTCGAAGCCGGGCTGGGCGTCGGCCATGCGCTGCAGCAGCGGGGCCATGCGCAGCAGCGCGTTGTCGCCGATCCTGGGGATCGAGGCATGGCCGGCGACGCCGTCGGTGGTCAGGCGGAAGCGGAAGACGCCCTTCTCGGCCACGCACACGCCGTAGACGCGGCCCCCGTCGTAGGGGATGACGGTGCCCGCGCCCTCGTTGAGCAGCAGGTCGCAGCGCACCAGGTCGGGGTGGTGCTCGCACAGCCACTTCGCGCCCTCGCCGCCGCCGGTCTCCTCGTCGACGACCACGACCACCAGCAGTTCGCCGCGCTCGGGGCGCCAGCCCTCGCGCGCCAGGCTCAGCGCGGCGGCGACCTCGGCCGCGGTCTGGGACTTCATGTCCAGCGCCCCGCGGCCCCAGACGAAGCCCTCGTGCAGGTCGCCCGACCACGGGTCGCGTGACCACGCGGCGGGATCGGCCAGGACCGTGTCGACGTGGGAGAGCAGGCAGAGGGTGGGGCCCGTGGCAGGGGAATCGCCACCTAGGCGCGCAACGAGGTTGGGGCGCTCCTCAGTGCGCCCGACCAGCGTGACCTCGAAGCCGGCGTCGCGCAGCAGCCCGGCGAGCAGCTCCTGCGCAGCCCGCTCTGCGCCGGGTGGGTTGACGGTGTCGAAGCGGATGAGGCGCTGGAGGAGCTCGACGGCGTCCTGCTCCAAGGGATCTCCCATCCGGGGAAGGTACCGTGGGCGGGGTGGACCGCCTGTTCGACGCGCCGGAGCCAGCACCCCCGCGCGGTGGCCCGGCGGCGCCGATGGCGGCGCGCATGCGCCCCGCGACCCTGGACGAGGTCGTCGGTCAAGAGCACCTGCTGGGTACGGCGGCGCGGCCCAGCGCGCTGCGCCGCGCCATCGAGGAGGGCCGACCGCACTCGATGGTCCTCTACGGGCCTCCGGGCAGCGGCAAGACCACACTGGCGCGCCTGGTCGCGACGACCGCCGACGCGGCCTTCGAGGAGCTCAGCGCTGTGGAGGCCGGCCGGGCCGAGGTGCGGGCGATCATCGCCGCCGCCCGCGAGCGCCGGCAAGGCGGCCGCGCGACGATCCTCTTCCTCGACGAGATCCACCGCTTCAACAAGGCCCAGCAGGACGCACTGCTCCCAGCGGTCGAGGAGGGGCTGCTCACGTTGATCGGCGCGACAACCGAGAACCCGTACTTCGAGGTCAATGGCGCGCTGCTCTCGCGCGCGCAGGTCTACGAGCTGGCCGAGCTGGACGCGGGCGACGTCGAGGTGCTGCTGCGCCGCGCGCTGGAGCGCGGGGAGTGCGGCGATTGCGTCGTCGAGGACGAGGCGATCGGGTTCCTGGCCACGCGGGCCGGGGGCGACGCACGCACCGCGCTCGCCGCCCTGGAGATGGCCTGTGCCAGCCGCGGCGAAGCCGCAGGCATTGGTGCCTGTGCCAGCCGCGGCGAAGCCGCAGGCATTGGTACGTGCGAGGAGGGCGTGCCGGTGGACCTCGCGCTGGCCGAGGAGGCGCTGCAACGCCGGGCGCTGCGCTACGACAAGGGCGGCGACCAGCACTACGACCTCATCTCGGCCTGGATCAAGGCCACGCGCGCGTCGGACCCGGACGCATCGCTGTACTACCTGGCAGTGATGCTCGAGGGGGGCGAGGACCCGCGGTTCATCGCCCGGCGCATGATCATCCTGGCCTCCGAGGACATCGGCAACGCCGATCCTCAGGCCCTGTCGCTCGCCGTCGCCGCGGCCCACGCGGTCGAGCACGTCGGCCTGCCCGAGGGCCAGCACGCACTGGCTCAGGCCGCTGTCTACCTCTCGCTGGCGCCCAAGTCCGACGCGGCCTACCAGGCCATCGCCGCCGCCCGTCGCCACGTGCGCGAGCACGGCGCAGCGACGCCGCCGGCGGCGCTGCGCTCGGGCGCCTACCCGGGCGCGGCCCAGCTCGGCCGGGGCGTGGGCTACGACCACCCCCACGACCACCCCGGCCACGTCGCGCCCCAGCGGGTCTTGCCCGAGGGGCTGGGGGACGTGCGCTTCTATGAGCCCGACGAGCAGGAGGCCACCCTGCGCGACCGGGCCGAGGAGCTGCGCCGCCTGCGCGGGGACTAGCGGCGCAAGTTCCCACCCGCTTCACACGCCCTTCAGGGTTCGCTCGCCATGCTGTGGACCGTGCGGCGAACCGCGCGCACCGCCACGCGCACCGAGCCGCCTGATTGAATCGCCGGCATGCCCAGCGCCGAGCGCCTCGAGGCGCGCAGCCCCGTCGACGGCTCCCTGCTGGGCACCGTCGTGGCCACACGGCCCGAGACCGTGCCCGCCGCCATCGCCACCGCGGCCGAGGTGCAGCCGCTGTGGGCCGCGCTGCGCCTGCGCGACCGCGCGCGCTACCTGCGCCGGGCGGCCCAGGCGGTCATCGACGAGCTCGACGAGCTGTCGCCTCTCCTGGTGCGCGAGCAGGGGCGCCCGTGCGCCGAGGTGCTCACCCAGGAGCTGCTGCCCTCCATCGACACGCTGCAGTGGCTGGCCGAGCAGGGCCCCCGCGTGCTGGGGCCCCAGCGCATCGGGCTGTCGCGCACCGTCTTCCCGACCAAGCGCGCACGGCTGACCTTCGAGCCGCTGGGCGTCACCGCGGTGCTGACGCCGGGCGCCGAGCCGTGGCACGCGCCGCTGGGCGACGTGGCCGTAGCGCTGCTGGGGGGCAACGGGGTCGTCCTGACGCCCTCCTCGCAGGCCGGGCTGGCGGCGGAGCGGATCGCGCGGGTCTTCGCGCGCGCCGGGCTCCCCGAGGGGCTGCTGCAGATCGTCCACGGAGGCGCCGACACCGCCCGCGCGCTCATCGAGGGGCCGGTGGCCCAGGTCGTCTTCACCGGCTCGGCGGAGGCCGGGCGCGCCGTGGGCGAGATCTGCGCGCGGCGCTACAAGCGCACGACCCTGGAGGCCGGAGGTCACGACGCCCTGCTGGTGCTGCGCGGCGCCAACGTCGACCGCGCCATCCGCGGCGCCGCCTGGGGGGCCTTCGCCAATGCCGGGCAGTCGCCGGGCAGCGTCAAGCGCGCCTTCGTGGGTCCCGAGGCGGTGCAGCGCTTCACCGACGGGGTGATCGAGGCGGCGCGGGCGCTGCGCGTGGGCGACCCCGCACGGGCCACGACGGACGTCGGGCCACTGCTGACCGTCGAGCGCCTGGACGCGCTGCGCGCGCTCGTCGACGAGGCGGTGGACGCGGGCGCCACGCTGGCCTGCGGCGGGCCGCTGGAGCGGGAGGCCGGCGCCTGGTGGGCGCCCACGGTGCTCACCGATGTGCCGCCCGACGTGCGGCTGTGGCGGGAGGCCGCACCGGGTCCCGTACTCGCGGTCGCGCCGGTGTCCGGCGAGCGTGAGGCCATCGCGCGGGCCAACGAGGGCGAGGCCGGCCTGGGGGCCTCGGTGTGGATCGGCGACCTCCACCAGGGTCGGCGCATCGCCCACGAGCTGCGCGCCGGGATGGTGTGGCTCAACGACCACCTTCCCAGCAGGACCGCGCCCTCGCTGCCCTGGGGCGGCGTGGGCAGCTCGGGCGTCGGTCGCTCCCGCGGGGCCCAGGCCCTGCACGCCGCGGTCGAGCCCAAGCTCGTCACATGGGACCCCACCGCGGCGCGCCCGGTGCGCTGGCACCCCTATGACCAGGCGCTCGTCGAAGCCGGGCGGGCCGTCGCCCGGCTGCGCAGCGCACGCGACCGCGACCGCGAGCGCGCCCTGCGCAGCGGCGCGGCGCCGCTGGCCCGCGTGGCCGTCCGGACGCTGCGCGCGGCGCGCAGACGATGAGCTCGGCCGCTACGCGGCGCGGGCCTGCGGGAGGTAGCGCAGGCGACCGGGCATGAATGGGACGAGCAGCCGCTTGGCGTACTCCGCGCCGCCGGCCAGCGCGAGACCGCGCAGCGGATCCCAGCGCAGGCCGTACTGGCGGCGCAGGTCGCCGGGCAGCAGGCCGACCGTGATCTGGTTGACCAGCTCGACGAGCGGCCGTGCCACCAGCGGCGCGGGCGGGTTCATGACGATCTCCGTGGCCAGCTCGCGCGCCTGATCGGTGACCACCAGGTCGCCGCTCGCGACCATTCCGTCCACGTAGGCGCGGAAGTCGCGCCAGCCGGCGGGCATGTCGTCGTCGGCCAAGCCGAACAGCCGCCCGACGACGCGATAGTCAGCCCACAGCGCCTCGCGCTGCGCCGGGCTCAGGCCGCGCACGGACTTCTCGTAGACCAGGGCCGCCGAGTCGACCAGCGAGGCAAGCACCCAGAGCAGCAGGTCGGGGTCGTCGCCGCGGTAGGGCGTCCCGGCGGGAAAGCGACCGGCCGCCTCGCGCGTCTCGCCACGCACCGTGGCGTGCATGGCACGGACCCGCGCTGTGACCCGGTCGGCCGGCCCGCGCTCCTCGCCCCACGCGATGAGGTCGAGCACCTCGCCGGTGCGCCGCAGGCGCGCGTAGGGGTCGTCCAGCGCGCCGGTGTGGGCGAAGAAGCCGGCGAAGGCCACCGGGTGGGCGGCCATCATCAACAAGGCCCTCGGGCCGCTGAAGGCGACCGCGTACTCGCCGATGACGCGGCGCAGCATGGAGTCGTCGGTGAAGTAACCCTCAGCCATGTGCCTGAATGTACGGGCGTGCGCCGCGCAGGGTTTAGGGTCCGTGCACTTGTTCTTGGACGGGCCCTACGCTGGACGCCATGCCCGCCCAGGCCTACGCCGGCAAGGAATGCGTCTGCCAGTTCCGCCGTGGGATCTGCGACCAGACGTGCGTGCGCGACATGCTCGACACGCCGTTCTACATCGCCTGCCTCAAGCTCAGCGGGCGGCGCTGCGTCGTGGTCGGCGGCGGGACCATCGGGCTGGAGAAGGTCGAGGGCCTGCTGGCCTGCGACGCCGATGTCGTGCTGGTCGCGCCCGAGGCGGTGCCCGAGCTGGCGGACCTGGCAGCCGAGGGCTCAATCGCCTGGGAGCGGCGCGAGTACGCCACCGAGGACCTCGAGCGCACGTTCATGGTCATCGCCTCCACCGACGACACCGGCGTGAACATCGCGGTCTACGACGACGCCGAGCACCGGGCCATGCTGGTCAACGTCGTCGACGTGCCGCCGCTGTGCAACTTCATCCTCCCCGCGATCGTCCGCACCGGCCCGCTGGCCATCGCGATCTCCACCGCGGGTGCCTCGCCGGCCCTGGCCAAACGCATGAAGGCCGAGGTCGGCGAGCTGTTCGGGGAGGAGTACGCGCGCCTGGCCGTGATGCTCAACGACGCGCGCGGCTGGGCCAAGGGCACGTTGCCCACCTACCAGGACCGCAAGGCCTTCTTCGAGGGGATCGTCAACGGGAACCCGGACCCGGTCGCGCTCTTGCGCGACGGCCGCGACGCCGAGGTGCTGTCGCTCATCGAGGCGGCCCAGCGGGTCCACGCTGCGGCGTGAGCACCCACGGGCAGAGTACTTCGGGCACAGGCGAGGCGCCGCTCACCCACCTCGACGCCCGTGGCCGCGCGCGCATGGTCGACGTGGGCGGCAAGCCCACCACCCAGCGCCGCGCGGTCGCCCGCGCCGTGGTGCGCATGACGCCGGCGACCGCGCAGCGCCTGGTGGCGCGAGACGTGCCCAAGGGCGACGTGCTGGCCACCGCGCGCATCGCCGGCATCCAGGCGGCCAAGCGCACCAGCGAGCTGATCCCCCTGTGCCACGCGCTGCCGTTGAGCAGCGTGAGTATCGAGGAGGCGGTCGACGCCGCCGCGGGCACGTTGACCCTGGTCGCGCGGGCAAGCACGACGGCCCAGACGGGGGTGGAGATGGAGGCTCTGACCGCCGCATCGGTGGCCGCGCTGACCGTCTACGACATGCTCAAGGCGCTGGAGCGCGGGATCGAGATCGCCTCCGTCGTGCTGCTGGAGAAGAGCGGCGGCGAGAGCGGCGACTGGCGGCGCGAGGAGTAGGCGCCGTGCGCGCAGCAATCCTGACCATCTCCACCTCCGTCGCGCGCGGGACCCGCGAGGACCGCTCGGGCGATGCGCTGGCGCGGCTCGCAGGCGAGGCCGGCGCGCAGATCGCCGCCCGCGACGTCGTCGCCGACGACCCGGCTGCGATCGAGGCGGTGCTGCGCCGCCACGTCGCCGACGCGGTCGACCTCATCTTCACCACCGGCGGCACCGGCCTGACCCCGGATGACGTGACGCCGGAGGCCACCCGAGCGGTGATCGAGCGCGACGCGCCCGGCTTCGCCGAGGCCATGCGCGCCGAGTCGATCCGCCGCACGCCGATGGGCATCCTCAGCCGCGGCGTCGCCGGCATAGCCGGGCGCACGCTGATCGTCAACTTCCCCGGCAACCCCAAAGCGATCGAGGAGACCTTCCCGGTGCTCGCACCCACCCTCACCCACGTCGTCGAGACGCTGGGCGGGCGCTCGGTGCACTAGCGGGTCAGGCGACGATGGGCGGAATGTGATCGCCGACCTGTTGCAATCTTGTCTACGCTCATGCAACACGTGTCTACGTCAACGACCATCAGGATCCGAGAGACCACCCACCGCGCGCTGAGCGAGCTGGCGCACCGACGGGGGAGTTCGATCACCGAGGTGGTCGATCAGCTCGTCGAGCGGGCAGAGACCGACGCGATGTTCGACGCCCATAACGAGGCAATGGCTACGGGAACGGCTCAGCACCTCGAGGGCACCCTGATGGACGGGCTCGAGGATGACCCGTGGCCGGTCGACGAGCACGGCCGGCCGGCGCGCTGACGGGTGGCTGCTCCCGCGCGCGGCGAGGTCTGGCTGGCAGATCTGGACCCGGTCACCGGCAGCGAGCAGGCCGGCACACGCCCGGTTCTGGTGCTGTCCGCGGGCCGCTTCAACCGCGGAAGCATCGTCGTCGCTGCTCCGCTGACCCGCACTGACCGCGGGACGCCGCTCCGCGTGCGCGTGCAACCGCCCGAAGGCGGGCTGAGGGCCACGAGCTTCGTGATGTGCGAGCAGCTGCGCGCGTTATCGCGACGGCGGCTGCTCCGTCAATGGGGCGCCGTCGAGCCCGAGACGATGCGCGCCGTCGCCGTCCGCCTCCGTCGCCTGCTGCCCGATGACGGCTGATCTCGCCCTCGAGCTGCGCGGCCTGGGCCGGCGCTACGGCGAGCGGCCGGCGCTCCAGGACGTGACGCTGGACCTACAGGCCGGGCGCACGCTCGTGGTCTTCGGCCCCAACGGAGCGGGGAAGACGACGCTGCTGCGGGTTCTGGCCGGGCTGCTGCGCCCCCACGAGGGCGACGTGCGCGTGCTCGGGGCGCGGCTGCCCGACGAGGGGTGGCGGGCGCGTGGGCGCGTCGGGCTGCTCACCCACGAGCCGTTGCTCTACCGCGAGCTGTCGGCGCGCGAGAACCTGCGCTTCCACGCGCGGCTGCACGGCGTGGCTCCGGGCCGGGTGGACGAGGCGCTGGAGGCGGTGGCGCTGCGCGTGCGGGCCGACGACCCGATCGCCGAGCTGTCGCGCGGGATGGTCCAGCGCGCGGCGGTGGCCCGCGCGGTCCTGCACGACCCGGCGCTGCTGCTGCTCGACGAGCCACTGGCCAACCTCGATCCGGCGGCCGCCGAGGTGCTCGAGCCGCTGATCGGGCGCTCCAGCGGGCGCACCCGCGTCGTCACCAGCCATGATCCGGCCGGCGGGCTGGCCGAGGGCGACATCGCGCTGGGGCTGCGCGGCGGGCGGGTGGCGCTGCTCGCACCGGTGGCCGAGATCGACGAGCGGCGCGTGCGGGAGCTGTACACGTGAGGCGGGCGGTCGGCGCGCTGCTGCGCAAGGACCTCCTGGTCGAGCTGCGCACCAAGGAGGCCGTGCCGGCGATGGCGCTGTTCTCGATCAGCACCTTCGTGGTCTTCCACTTCGGGCTGGACCGCTCGAGCCTCGACGGCAGCCTGGCCGCCGGGGTCCTATGGGTCACGCTCCTGTTCGCGGCGGTGCTGGGCATCAACCGGCTGTTCGTGGCCGAGGTCGAGCAGGGCGGCTTCGACGGCTTCCTGCTCGCGCCCGTGGACCGCACCTCGCTGCTGGTGGCCAAGGCGCTCGCCCTGCTGGCCTTTCTCGTGCTCGTGCAGCTCATCGCGATCCCGGCCTTCGCGTTCCTCCTGCTGGGCCCCAGCCTGTGGCAGGCGCTGCCCGAGCTGCTGGCCGTGCTGGCACTGGCCGACATCGGCCTGGCCGTCATCGGGACGCTGGTCAGCGCGATCGCCATCCGCACCCGGGCCCGCGACCTGATCGTGCCGATCCTGCTGCTGCCCCTGCTGATCCCGGTCGTCCTGGCCGCGGCGCAGGCCACCGCGCCACTGTTGGCGCTGGACGGCGCGGGGCCGCTCCCCGGGCGCTGGCTGGCCATCCTGGCGATCTATGATGGAGTCTTCGGTCTG
>Ga0136613_10001295_pt1 | contig 12778 bp, 9 predicted proteins | sample AntDrymUQ2722106_2_FD_106649 | JGI IMG/M metagenome (GOLD analysis project Ga0136613, IMG submission 106649) | Polar desert sand microbial communities from Dry Valleys, Antarctica - metaG UQ272 (21.06) | ecosystem: Environmental > Terrestrial > Soil > Desert | place: Antarctica: Dry Valley... | reverse complement strand
GGTTCCTTACGACCCGACTCGGCACGGCGCAGCCCGTGCTTTCGCCGAGCGCGACCTGGCAACCGGGGCTGCCGCTTGAGGAGGGAGGTTGACACAGAGGGTGTCGTCAGTTGACGATACAGAGCATCTGGTGACTGACGGGACCCCAGTCATAGGTCCACTCGTTATGAGAGTTGGTCCACATGGTTCTCTGCCTTCCAAGCCATAGCGTATGCGACCGGGGAGAGCCAGCCAAGACTGCTGTGGGGCCGGTAGTTGTTGTACTGGTGCTTCCAGTCCCCGATCAGGACCTGTGCTTCGAGCAGGGTGTCGAACTGCTCGGTGGAGAGCACCTCGTCCCGCATTCGCGATCCAAACGACTCAACGAAGGGGTTCTCCCAGGGTGAGCCCGGCTCGATATAACTCGTTCCCGTTCCCGAGAAGCGGCACCAATCCATGAGCGCGTTGGCGGTCAGCTCGGGCCCGTTGTCGCAGCGGATGAACTCAGGCGAACGTCTTCTCCTTGTGACTATGCCCTCGAGCACTGAGACCGTGCGATCGGCGTCGATGCGGCGCTCGACGAGGCCCCCCAGCTCTTCCCTGCTGTGTTCGTCGACGATGTTCAAGAGCTTCAGAATCCTGCCGTCTGAGGTCTGATCGAACTGGAAATCGAGGGCCCATACGTGGTTAGGTCGCTCCGCCCGGAGGCGGTCCGCAGGGCAGGTCGAGCTCCCCAGGCGCTGGCGCTTTCTCTTGCGTGCGGGCACCTTCAAGCCCTCCTCCCGCCATAGTCTCTGGATCTTCTTGCGGTTGGCGTCCCAGCCCTCGTCTCTCAAGATCGCTACTGCCTTGCGATAGCCCCAGCGCTTGTGCTTGCGGCTGAACTCGTGCAGTCGGGCTCTGAGGGCATCGTCGCCTTTGGTGCGGGTGAGCTCACGTCGCTGAGTAGAACGATGCTGGCCGACGATCCGGCACGCCCGCCGTTCCGACATGTGGAAGCGGTCTTGCAGCATCACGACCGCGTTCCGTCGGCGCGACGGGCTCAGAAGTTTCCCTTCGCAACCTCGCGCAGGGCATCGATCTCGAGCTCCTTGTCGGCAACTATCCGCTTCAGACGCGTGTTCTCGTGGGCCAGTTCTTTGAGGCGCTTGGCGTCGTTGGCCTTGAGCCCGCCGAACTGCTTGCGCCACCGTGATGGGTCTGCTCGGAGATCTCGAGGTGCTTTGAGACCTCGGGTACCTGCTTGCCTTCGGCCAGGAGCCGGGCGGCCTCCCTCAGCTTGCGCACGATCTGGTCTGGCGTGTGCTTGCGACTGTGTCTGAGGGCGCAATTGATCGCCCGGCCAGGCTTCGAGGGACACCGAAACAGCCCTTGACCTGCAGTTCTATTCGAGCGGGCGACCGGGGTCGAACCGGCGACCTCCACCTTGGCAAGGTGGCGCTCTACCAACTGAGCCACGCCCGCAAGGCTCCGACCTTACTGGATCAGGCCACTTGATCGCACCTCTCAGCGCCCGCTGCTGCCGAAGCCCCCTGCACCTCGTTCGGTTGGGGGCAGCACATCTCTGACCTCGAGCTCGACGCTCTCGATCCGCTGGACGACGAGCTGGGCGATCTTGTCTCCCCTGTTGATGTAGATGGGCTCCCCGAAGTCGAGGTTGACCAGGACAACCTTAAGCTCGCCCCGATAGCCCGAGTCGATCAGGCCCGGCGAGTTGGCGATGCCAAGACCCTCCTTGAGTGCCCGCCCGGAGCGGGGCAGGACCAAGCCGGCGTAGCCGGGGGGTATTGCAACCGCCACGCCCGTAGGCACGAGCGCGCGCTCTCCCGGCTTCAGCGTGACGGCCACAGCCGCCACCAGGTCCAGTCCGGCGTCGCCCGTGTGGGCGTAGGAGGGCGGGTGAAGCCCAGGATCGAGCAGCCTAGTGGGAAGTTTCATCCCACCTCCTTGGGCGGGGAACGCTTGAGCAGGAGGCCGAGCTCGCGCTCGAAGTCGTCGAGCTCCTGAAAATCCTTGTAGACGGAGGCGAAGCGCAGGTAGGCGACCTCGTCGAGCGAGCGCAGACGCTCCAGGACGTTGCGACCGATCTCAGCGGAGGGCAATGGACGACGTCCCTCGGCCCGGGCCGCTTCCTCGACGTCCTCGGCGATCGCCTCGATCTCAGCTTGGGTCACGGGACGATTCTTGCAGGAACGCCGGATGCCCTCCACGATCTTTGCCCGGTTGAAGGGCTCTTCGCCACCCGAGCGCTTGACTACAATGACCGGCACCTCCTCGGGCCGCTCGAAGGTCGTATAGCGGCGCCCGCACGACAGACATTCCCGCCGCCTCCTGATCGCCCGGCGCTCTTCGGCTGTGCGAGAGTCGACGACCTTGTCCTCAAGGCCCTCGCAGTAGGGGCAGCGCACCTAGACGGCCTCGGCGTCGCGTCGCAACCGGCGTAGCTGCTCTCTTAGCTCCTGGACGCTCGCCTGATAGGCGGAGACATCGGGCTCCGCCGGGCGAGACCCCGGCCCGGCCTGCTCGCCGCACAAGGGACAGCAGGCGCCCTCCTGGCTCAGGTGCGCACCGCACTCACGGCAGCGCCTGGCCATGTTCTAAGAGCACCCGCTCGTAGAGCCGCACGAAGGACAGGCAAAGCAGGAGCCTGCCGGCTGCATCTGCACTCCGCAGGTACCGCAGAAGGGCATCGACCCCGCATGTGCGTCGGCGACCGCGCCGAGGACTATGACACCCTCGCCCTGACCGCCGCCGTTCGAGTTTCCGTTGCCGTTTCCGTTGCCTGAGTCGCCGGACAGCTTCGATTCGATCTCGCCCTGGCGCTCACCTGCGGTCCTGATGTTGAGCCGGTGACGGTCCTCTGCTTTCAGGTAGTCGAGCGCCAGCAACCTAAAGACGTAGTCGAGAATCGAAGTGGCAATTCGGAAGTCGGGGTCGTCGGTCATTCCCGAGGGCTCGAAGCGGGTGTTCACGAACTGCTTGGCGTAGGCCGACAATGGAACTCCGTACTGCAGGCCCATCGAGATCGAGATCGCAAACGCGTCCATGATTCCGGCGAGGGTCGAGCCCTGCTTGGCGACCTTCAGGAAGATCTCGCCCACAGTCCCATCGGGGAACTCCCCGGTGGTGAGGTAACCCTCGGTGTCGGCTACGCGGAACTTGAACGTGCGCCCGGACCTTTTCTTGGGCAGGCGGCGACGCACGGGCTCCGGTGAGGAGGCGGCCGGGCTCTTCGAGTCCTCCTTCTTGGAGACGGACAGAGGCTGGCCAACCTTGCAGTTGTCACGGTAGAGAGCAAGTGCCTTGATCCCCAACCGCCAGCCCTCGACGTACACACGTTCGACATCTTCAACGGAGAATTCCTCCGGCACATTGACGGTCTTGCTGATCGCACCGGACAGGAAGGGCTGCGCCGCCGCCATCATCTTGAGGTGACCGAGGTAGCTGATAGAACGCTCGCCCATGGCCGTGTCGAACACGTCCATGTGCTCCTCGTGCAGATGAGGCGCTCCAATGACATGAGAGTTCTCGTCGATATAGGCGATGATGTCGACGATCTGCTCGTCGTTGTAGCCGAGCTTGCGCAGAGCTCGGGGCACCGTCTGATTCACGATCGACATGGTGCCGCCGCCGACGAGCTTTTTGACCTTCTTGAGGGCGAGGTCGGGCTCGATGCCGGTGGTGTCGCAATCCATGAGCAATCCAATGGTGCCCGTAGGCGCGAGAACGGTGGCTTGTGAGTTGCGATATCCGTGCTTATTGCCCAGCTTCAGCGCTTCGTCCCAGGCCCGGCGGGCCGCTTGCACCAGGTCATCCGTTGCGAGCGCGTCGGGAATCTGGTAGGCCGCGTCACGGTGTTTGTTCATCACCCGCAACATCGGGTCGCGGTTCTGCGCAAAGGCATCGAACGCTCCCACGCGCTTGGCGATCTTGGCCGAGGTTGCATAACAGTGCCCGGTCATCAAGGCCGTAATAGCCCCCGCCCATGCCCGGCCCTCGTCCGAGTCGTAGGCGAGTCCCTCCGACATCAACAGCGCCCCGAGGTTCGCGTAGCCCTGGCCGAGCTGACGCATCCGATGGGAGTTGTCCGTGATCTTGTCGGTCGGATAGGAGGCGAAGCCGACTGATATCTCCTGCGCCAGGAACATGATCTCGACTGCGTGCTTGTAGCCGTCGATGTCGAAGTGGCCCTGCTCGTCGATGAACTCGAGCAGATTCAAGCTCGCCAGGTTGCAGGATGAGTTGTCGACATGAACGAACTCACTGCATGGGTTACTTGCGGTGATTGGGCCCGAGTTCGGGCATGTGTGCCAGTCGTTGATCGTCGTGTCGTACTGCATGCCCGGGTCGGCGCAATCCCACGCGGCCTGGGCGATATCGCGGAACAGGTCCCGGGCCGGCAGCGTCTCGAGCGTCTCACCGGTGGTCACGGCCTTGAGCTCCCACTCGGCCCCCTCGAGCACTGCGTTCATGAACTCGTCGGTGACGCGCACCGAGTTGTTGGCGTTCTGATACTGGATCGAATGCGAGTCCTTGCCGTCGAGGTCCATGTCAAAGCCGGCCTCCCGCAGCGCCCGGGCCTTGCGCTCCTCGAGCGCCTTGCACCAGATGAAGTTCTTGATGTCGGGATGATCGACGTTGAGAACGACCATTTTGGCCGCGCGCCGGGTGGCGCCGCCCGACTTGATCGTGCCGGCCGAGGCGTCCGCCCCCCGCATGAACGACACCGGTCCGGACGCGGTCCCGCCCGAGCGCAGGTGCTCCTTGGAGGAACGGAGCTTGGAGAGGTTAAGCCCCGAGCCGGAGCCGTGCTTGAAGATGGTGCCCTCCTCGACGTACCAGTTGAGGATCGAACTCATCTCGTCCTCGACCGAGAGGATGAAACAGTTGTGCACCCGCAGGTTGGCCGACAGGTACTCACCGCTTTCGGTCTGGATGTCGAAGACGGGCATCTCGCCGAGAATCTCGATGCGTTCGATCTCCAGCTGCTTGGTCGAACGCGCGGGGACTCCCTCGATAGTAAGGCTGTGCTGGAGCTTGGCCCTCTTGATGGGGTCGATAAAGTCGATCTCGTCGGCGAAGATCCGACGATCACCCAGAGCTTGAATGGCAAGAGACCAGCATCCTTTGCGATCCCTTCTCTCATCGCGCTTGAAACGGACTCGTGCGCAGATTCCGAAACGCAACAGCAGGTGCTGGAGCCCTCGCACCAACTCTTCCGAGATCATGTCAAGAGCTATGCTCGCGGAACGATCGCGAATCGAGACGTAGCCTTCAGCCTGAAAAACACTGCGGAGGTATGCGGCGGCGACCGGCAGAGGCGCCGTGAACAGATGCTCGGGAACGGCCATGCTCACTCCGCGGGAGCGAAGTCCCCACCGATCCACAAAAGACTCGAGGCACCTTCCGTAGAGCCTGGTCCGGCGACAATCAAGGTTCGTGTTCAAGGTGGTGACACGCCGCTCATGGCGATGCACGCCCGGGAGGACAGCGTCGAGAGCAGTATTCACCCATTCGAGCTCAGCGTCGTTCACGGTCATGGCCTCGATCGTGAGCGACCTATTGGTTCCCTGGTACTGTCCCACGAAGCCATCCGACTGCAGCCATCCGGCCAGCGCTGCGGCACTGATCTCTCCGGTGCCGATCTCAGACTCGCCAAACGAGTCGCGCCGGTGCCACTCGAGCGAGTCGCCTGCGCGCAGTTCTCCCGCAGCGACAAAGTGCCCGCAGCGCTCGCCTGTCTTCTTCCACACGACATGATCGGCAGTGACATCGAGCGTGTGCCCGGCTTTGGTGTGGATGCGGAGTACCTCGCGGACACCGTTGGTCTTGACCGCGACCACGCTCGTAATGCCTTCTGCGTCGTAAACCTTGGTGCCGACGGCATTGTCCTCGACGAGCTTTCCAATCGGTATCAGGCCAGCAGGGGTGCTCACCAGGGAGTGATAGGGCTGACAGGCGCTGACTTGCTCTTCCCCCTTCGGCCGCCAGCCGACGTTGAACCACACCGGCGAGTTGAAGGCGGCCTTCTGAGTGACGAGCAGGTGAACGAGCTCGTCCTGGAAGATGCTGGCCTCGGCTTCGTCGCGGAAGTAGCCCCGGCCCAGGCCCTCCTCGGTGTAGCGGTTGGCGACTCTGTCGATCATCTGCTTGACGGAGCGTTCGCGCCGGGGAGTCCCGGGGGAGCCGCGGAAGTACTTCTGGGCGGCGATATTGGTCGCGTTCTGCGACCACTTCTTGGGGACCTCCACGTCTTTCTGCTCGAACGCTACCTGGCCGGTCCGGTAGTTGCGGATGACCGCATCCCGCTGCTCCCACTCGACGTCGTCGTAGGGGTGCCTTCCCTGCTCCGTGAAGCGGCGCGATAACACGAGCTCGTCCGAGGCCGTGACATTCGTGTGAGATCCCTGAGACACGCTCCATACCCCTTTCCGACCAGCGCCCAAGAGAGCTGTGGGCGCCTCACTGATTATCCCAGATCCTGGGTCTCTACACCAGATGTAGTGGTATGACCCTGAACCGCCACAATATGTGGGGAAGAACAAGGATGAAATTACGCCTCTGTTGTCGCTGAGTCAAGCCTCCTGAGGCAGAAATGATGGGAAATCCACGAGAACCCCGTGCCCTCGGACGAGGGTGGCTCAGCGCGGCAGGCGCAATCGCTGGCCCACCTGCAGAGGGCCGTCGAGAGCGTTGAGATCCACGAGCGCGTCTGCATAGGCCCGCCAGTCAACCCCCAGCGGAGCGTAGCGTTGGGAGAGCTCCCAGAGCGTCTGCCCCGGATTCACCACGACGACGGCCGGCGCCCCGGGCCGCGACCCGGTGGTGAAGTGCTGAGGGCGAGTGGAGGACCACAGCATCAGAACCAGGACCACCGCCACGAGAGCCGGCGCCAGCACTCTCGTGGCGGCGTGCCTGAGTCGCCCGGCCGAAGCCGGGAGTCTGTAGACGACGGCCTCCTCCCCCGAGGAGACAAGATCATGACTGCGGAGCGCCATCGCGCACCCCCCTCTGTCGTGGCCGCAACTCTCGCTGTGGTTCCGGCACCTTTTGGACGACGGTAGCGAGGGGGTGTGACACCAGACCTCGAGCCGCTCCCCTTCCTCACCTCGCCCCCCCAATTCCGCCCGAACGCATGTTCGATATGCTAGAACGAACATACGTTCGCATGCAAGTGCCGATATCGAACAAACGTTCCCCCGGGTCCGGCGGGCCGCGTTACAGTGGCGGGACAGGTTGCTCGGGCCCGAAGTCAGGCGAGACGGCGACACCCAGCGAGGGAGAGTGACTGAGATGGCGGAAGGGCTAACGGAGCGCCAGCGACAAACGCTCGGCTACATCGCCGAGGCGATCGCTCACAAGGGCTATCCGCCGTCTGTGCGAGAGATCTGCACCGCCCTCGGCCTCGCCTCCAGCTCGACGGTGCACTCTCACCTCCAGGCCCTGCAGCGCAAGGGCTATCTGCGCATCGACCCTACGAAGCCGCGTGCAATCGAGCTGCGGTTCGATCCCGATACGGGGCTGGCTCGCGAGCGGCGCCCCAGTCGCTCGGTACCGCTGCTGGGCCGGATCGCGGCCGGCGCACCGATCGTGGCCGAGGAGAACGTCGAGGAGGTCTACCCGCTGCCGGCCGACCTCGTCGGCGACGGCAATATCTTCATGCTCGAGGTATCCGGGGACTCCATGATCGATGCCGGGATCCTGGATGGCGACTATGTGATCGTCCGCCAGCAGCCGACTGCGCACTCGGGACAGATCGTGGCCGCAATGGTGCCCAACGAGTACTCGGACGCACCCGAGGCGACGATCAAGACCATTCGTCATCGCGGCTCCGCCGTGTGGCTCGAGCCGGCCAATGAGGACCTGGACCCGTTCGAGGCCCCCCAGGGGACCGAGGTGCTGGGCAGGGTCGTGGGGGTCCTGAGGACCCTCTGACCCCTGCTTCGGAAACTCGAGGAGCCTTTACTTGCCCACACGGAGTAGTCGGGGGAGATTAAGGCTTCGCTCGTGGCGGGTCAGGGGCAGCTCGAGCCCCGGCAGTCCCTGTAGCGGTTGAGCAGCGCGGACAGGCTCGACACGTCTGAGTCGTTTCCGGCATCGAGGTCGGCCAGCGTGTTGTCGAGCTGCCACGGATCTGAGAGCAGATCGTAATGCTCGCGGAAGACGACCCCCTGCGCATCGTTGTCGTAGTACTCGGTGTACTGGGCTTCACGAGTTCGCACCGCGGCCCACGTGGGGCGCTCGGATCGGCGCAGCTGATTCCAGTATTCGAATAGCAGGGTGTTCCTCCTCCACGACCCGTCGAGCAACGACCTCCCGTCTAAGACATGATTCTGCGTGACTTTGGCGGCGTCGAGGATCGTGGGGGCAATGTCGACTAGCGTAACCATCCGCTTATCCCTCTTCCCCTCAGGAAGCCGTCCGGGCAAGCGAGCAAGCATCGGGACCTTGATCGACCCGGTATAGGCAGCCCCTTTGCCGGTCACGCCGTGCTCCGCCCACTGCTCGCCGTTGTCCGAGACGTAGAACGCAAGCGTGGAGTTCTTCTCGTCCAACCTGGTCAAAGCCACTCGAAGGTCCTCCATGAAGTCATCGACCGACATCAGCGCGCGAAGCTGCGCCTTGCGATGACGGCGCGCGTGCCAGAACCTGCCGACATCGGCCTGCACGTGCGGAGGTTTATCGGTGCGGTCTGTCTCGAAGACTGCCGGGTTCCCGTTCCAGGGCGGAACGCGTGCTCTCTCGTATCGCGGCTCCGGGTTGGCGGGAGAGTGTGGAGCGCGCGTGGCCACATAGAGGAACCATGGCCTCTTGTCGTCGTCCTTCTCCGCCTCGCGCAGAAACTCGATCACCCTACGTTTCAGAAAGCGCGTCGCGTAACCATGATGAGTTACCAACTCTCCGTCAAGGTTCCACATGGAATCGTAGTACTGGTTGCTGCCGGCAAGCGAGTAGCGATCGAAGTGAGGCGGCGCTTGAGCAATGTCCCACGAGTTCAGATACTTTCCGACCATTCCTGTGCGATAGCCCGCCCTCCCCAACAGGAACTGAATAGTGTGGCGCTGCTGAAGATTGTTCACCTGCCCCACGTCGTTGTTATGCACGAGATGGTTGTGTGCATACTGACCCGTGAAGATGGATGACCGTGCCGGACAACACAAGGGGGTGGGAGCCCACGCGCTCTTGTAGGTAACTCCTGAGCGACTGAACCATCGCCGCGTTTCCGGCATGACCGACATGGTGTTCTTGCGCTGATCGTCGGTCACGATCACAATAATATTTGGACCGATTCGTCGCGGCGCCGCCGAACCGCTCTCGATGTGGGGGCCGGTTGCCAACAGAGACAAAGCAAGCACAACGCCGCACGCCCGGAGCCAACCCGCTGAGCTCTTCACCATCACCATCACCTTCATCCGGGGAGTCTAGGCTAGACAGGCGGGGCCCTTCCGCTGAGCGCGCCTCGGGCGGACCTCTCCACGCACCGGCCGCGCTTAAGCGCTCCTATCGCTACAACGGGGCTAAATAGGGCCGGACCTCACCGAGGAGAGCGGGGGCGAGACGCACCACGATATGGACGCCGTTCTCGGTATAGGTTTCCTTAACCACCTCTGCCTCCTCGTGAAGGCGGGCGACCACATCGCCCCGCTCGAACGGTACGTCCAACGAGACTTCGATACTCAGGCGCGACAGTTCCTCCGCCACGCGCGCCAAGAGATCGGTCTGTCCCCGCTGCCTGGCGGCGGAACAGAACACTGCCTCTGGATGTCGAGCCTGGAGCATCGCCAGCTCGGGCGCAGTGAGAAGATCGATCTTGTTCATGACGATGACGCTGGGTTTTTCCGCCACGCCGATCTCCTTCAGAACCATCTCAACCGCAGAGATCTGACGCGCCGGCGCTCTGCTCGCATCGACGATGTGTAGCAGGAGGTCGGCCTCGCCGACCTCTTCGAGCGTGGAATTGAACGCCTCTACGAGCTGGTGAGGCAGCTTCTGCACGAAGCCGACCGTGTCGGTGATGAGAGCGTCCCGGCCCCCAGGGAGCGGCAGCCGCCTGGTGATGGGGTCAAGCGTCGAGAACAGACGATCCTCGACCAGGACTTTTGAATCGGTGAGCGCACCCAACAGTGTGGACTTCCCCGCGTTGGTGTAGCCGACGAGAGCAACGATGGCGGTATCAGAGCGATTGCGGGCCTTGCGTTTGAGCCTTCTTGTGCGCGACAGGGTCTCGAGATCCACCTTGACGCGCTGGATGCGCCTGACTATGGCTCGGCGTTCGACCTCGAGAGCTGACTCCCCCGGCCCCCTTCTGGTTCCGATGCCGCCCCCGATCCTCGACAGAACCTCTCCCCAGCCCCTCAGCCTGGGAAGCCGGTAGTCGAGCTGAGCGAGCTCTACCTGCAACTTTCCCTCGGAGGAGCGGGCATGCTGCGCAAAGATGTCGAGGATCAATCCCGTGCGGTCGATGATCTTGAGACCCTTTTCTGCCAATGGGTTGACGCCGGCCAGCTCCTCCAGGTTCCGGCCCTGAGCGGGGGTCAGCTCGTCGTCGAAGATCACCATTCCCGCATCCAAAGCAAGGGCCGCGTCCACGACCTCCTTCGCCTTACCTCGCCCTACGTAGGTAGCGGGATCCGGCCGGTCGCGCCGCTGCACGAGTCGATCGAGCACGTCTGCGCCGGCGGTGTCGGCAAGCGCAGCGAGCTCGTCAAGCGACCATTCCGCCTCTTCGGGCGAGGTGTTACCGAAGACTGCTGAGACCAGGACGGCTCGCTCGCGCTCGGGGCGCGTGGGTAAGGCGGGACTCAGGCGACCACCCTGCGCAGGCGTTCGACGCCCTCGGCGAGTCTTTCGTCCGACACGGTCAAAGAAAACCGCACGAAGCCCTCACCGGAAGGCCCGTACCCGTTGCCGGGAGCGACCACGATGGCCGCCTCCTCCAGCAGAAAGGTGGCAAACGACTCTGACGTATGACCCTCCGGCACCGGAACCCATAAGTAGATCGATCCTCGCGGCGGGGACACCTCGATCCCCATCGAAGCTAGACCCTCACACAACAGATCTCGGCGGGCGCGGTAGCGCTCGACGGTGTCGCGAAGTTGATCTTGAGGTCCCTCCAGGGCAGCGATCGCGGCGCGCTGCACCGCATCGAAGATTCCGGAGTCGATGTTGGTCTTGAGCCTCTTGATGGCCTCGATCGCCACCGGAGCTCCCGCAACCCACCCGATTCTCCAGCCCGTCATGTTGTAGGTCTTGGAGAGGGAGTAGAACTCGACCGCGCACTCCTCGGCCCCCTCCACCTCCAGCACGCTGGGTGCGACGTAACCGTCGTAGGTGATCTCCGCATAGGCGGCGTCGTGCGCCAGAAGCAGATCGTGGCGCATGCAGAATTCAACCGCGTCCTCGAAGAACGGTCGCTCGACCGTTGCCGCGCTCGGGTTGCCCGGAAAGTTGAGCCACAGCACCGAGGCTCTCTCGAGCACGTCTTTGGGAATCGAGCCGAGATCCGGCAGGAAATCGTTCTCTGCCCGCAACGGGACGAGGTGGGGGACGCCTCCGGCCAGCAGGGTGCCCGTCTCGTATACCGGATAGGCAGGGTCGGGTATCAATGCGACCTGCCCTTGGTCGACGAACGCAACCGGAAGATGGAAGATACCCTCTTTGATGCCTACCAGCGGCTGGATGGCGTTATCGGGATCGAGCGAAACCTTGAAACGGCGCTCATAGAAGCTCGCTATCGCAGACCTCAGCTCGGGCATTCCCACATATGAGGGATATCGGTGGGTCGCAGGATCGAGGGCCGCTTCCCGCAGGGCCTCCACGACGTGATCCGGAGTCGGAAGGTCGGGGTCGCCCACCCCGAACGAGATGATGTCCGCGCCTCTGCCTCGGGCTTCAGCCACCTTGCGGTCGATCTCGGCGAACAGATAGGGCGGCAGGCGGTCGATGCGAGCGGCCGTTCTCACTGGTGCTTGCTCGCCTTCAGCTCGACTACACCGGCGAAGCTGCGCTGGGCGGGGCCGGTCATGAACACGGGGCGCTCACGCCCTAGGCTGCCGTCCCATTCGACGTGAAGGCGGCCGCCGGGCAGAACCACGGTCGTCTGCTCTGGAGTACCGGACAGCAGCCGGCTTGCAACCGCGGCTGCGCATGCCCCGGTGCCGCAAGCAAGCGTCTCGCCGGAACCTCGCTCCCACACACGCATGCGTATCTCGTTGGACGAGCTTGGATCGACGAACAACACGTTGGTCCCCCGGGGAAAGGCTGAATGACGTTCGAGCAAGGGTCCCAGCGAGCGCACCGGAGCAGCCTCCACATCCGTTGTGAACAAAACCGCGTGAGGGTTTCCCATCGAAAGACACGCCAGCTCGATGATGTCGTCGGTGATGACATCGGTGTCCATCTCAAGCTTTATCTGAAGAGCGTCCGTGCCGTCCCATCGAACCGGTATGCGCCCGGGCTCGAAGATCGGAGCTCCCATGTCCACGCGCACGTGTTCGCCAGAGATCTCGACGATCTTGTGCCCGGCCCCGGTGCCGACCACCATTCGCTCGGACGACGACAGGCCTTCGTGGCGCGCAAACAACGCCAGGCAGCGAATGCCGTTGCCGCACATCTCGCCCGTCGAGCCGTCCGAATTGAGATAGTCCATGAACAGATCTGCCCCAGCGCGCCCCGGCGCCACTCGTATAACGCCGTCTGCGCCGATACCGAAGCGGCGGTCGCACAGCTGCGCCGCCAGGTCCGCCGTCAGCTTCAGCTCGTCTTTGGGGTCCGAAAGCATGACGAAGTCGTTGCCGAT
>Ga0136613_10001294_pt1 | contig 12778 bp, 8 predicted proteins | sample AntDrymUQ2722106_2_FD_106649 | JGI IMG/M metagenome (GOLD analysis project Ga0136613, IMG submission 106649) | Polar desert sand microbial communities from Dry Valleys, Antarctica - metaG UQ272 (21.06) | ecosystem: Environmental > Terrestrial > Soil > Desert | place: Antarctica: Dry Valley... | reverse complement strand
CTGTCCTAAGTTACAGGCGCGTCGTTTAGCATGAGGCCCGATGCCCGCACCCACCCTTAGCGAGGCGCCGGGACGGCTTGTCGTCCGTGGCGCCCGCGAGCACAACCTCAGAAACGTCCATCTCGACCTCCCTCGCGACTCGCTCATCGTGTTCACGGGCATCTCGGGGTCGGGCAAGTCCTCGCTAGCCTTCGATACGATCTACGCCGAGGGCCAGCGGCGCTACGTCGAGTCGCTGTCGTCGTATGCGCGCCAGTTTCTCGGGCAGATGGACAAGCCCGACGTCGACTTCATCGAGGGCCTTTCGCCCGCGATCTCGATCGACCAGAAGTCGGCGTCTCGCAACCCACGCTCGACCGTAGGGACAATCACCGAGATCTACGACTATCTGAGGTTGCTGTATGCACGCATCGGCAGGCCCCACTGTTACAACTGCGGCCGGCCCATCGCCAGGCAGACTCCCGAACAGATCGTCGATCAGGTGCTCGAGCTGCCTGAGGGGACGCGCTTTCAGGTGCTTGCTCCCGTCGTGAGGAGCCGCAAGGGCGAGTTCACGGGGTTGTTCGAGGACTTGGCGAGGCGCGGCTTCGTGCGGGCGCGAATCGACGGTGAGGTGCGCGAGCTGGCCGACAAGATCAGGCTCGACCGCTACCACCAGCACGACGTCGACGTCATCGTCGACCGGCTCGTCCTTCGCGAGGGCATCGGGACGAGGCTCACGGACTCGATCGAGACCGCGCTCGGGCTCGCCGAGGGGACCGCATCCATCGACCTCGTCGACGACGCTGCCGAGGACATCATGTTCTCCCAGCACTTCGCGTGCACGTTCTGCGGCATCTCCTACGACGAGCTCGCGCCGCGCAACTTCTCGTTCAACTCGCCCTACGGCGCGTGCGAGCGTTGCGACGGGCTCGGCACACATCTCGAGGTTGATCCCGACCTCGTGATCCCGGACCCCGACCTCGCGATCGACGAGGGCGCGATCGCGCCGTGGTCGGGGCGCACTCTCGAGTATTTCGACAGGCTCCTTGCATCGGCGGCTGAGGCGTTCAAGTTCCGCACCGACGTTCCGTGGAGAAAACTCTCTAAAAAGGCAAAGGACGTCATCCTCCACGGCTCGGATGACACCGAGATCCACGTCCGTTACCGAAACCGTTACAATCGCATCCGCGCTTACTGGACGGCCTTCGAGGGTGTGATCACCTGGCTCGAGCGGCGCCGCTCGGAGACCGACTCCGACTATGCGCGTGAGCGCTACGAGCAGTACTTTCGGGAGGTGCCGTGCCCAGCGTGCAAGGGGGCGCGCCTTCGCCCCGAGTCGCTAGCGGTGACGATTGGGGACTTGAACATCGCCGAGGTCTGCGGCATGGGCTTGAACGACACCGACGAGTTCATGCGCAAGCTCGAACTCGACGACCGCGAGACCGCGATCGCCGAGCGCGTGCTGAAGGAGATCCACGCCCGCTTGGGGTTCCTGCTCGATGTCGGGCTCGATTACCTCACGCTTGCACGCGGCGCTGCGACCCTTGCGGGCGGCGAGGCCCAACGCATCCGGCTGGCGACCCAGATAGGCTCGGGGCTGGTCGGGGTTCTCTACATCCTCGACGAGCCGTCCATCGGACTCCACCAGCGCGACAACCGGCGGCTCATGGACACCCTGGTGCGGCTGCGCGACCTTGGAAACACGCTCATCGTCGTCGAGCATGACGAGGAGACGATTCGCGCGGCCGACCATATTGTCGACATCGGTCCGGGCGCCGGCGAGCACGGTGGGGACATCGTCTACTCGGGCCGTCTGGCCGGCCTTGAGGCCGAGAGCGCGTCGTTGACGGGGGATTACATCTTCGGCCGGAGGGGGATCGAGGTCCCCTCCGTCCGCCGGCCCTCCGGTGGCGCACGCATCCTTGTGCGTGGTGCACGCGAGCACAACCTCAAGAACATCGACGTCACGCTCCCGCTTGGATGCTTCGTCGCCATTACGGGCGTGTCGGGCTCGGGTAAGTCGACACTCGTCAACGATGTCTTGTTCAGGGCGGTTCAGGGCAGGATCTACAGGAACACAAGGCTCAGCCCCGGTCGCCACAAGCGCATCGAAGGCCTCGAGCTCGTCGACAAGGTCATCGACATCGACCAGAGCCCAATCGGACGCACGCCGCGCTCCAACCCGGCGACTTACACGGGGGTGTTCGACCACATCCGCAAGCTCTTCACCAGGACGCCGGACGCACGCAGGCGCGGTTACCAGCCGGGGCGTTTCTCGTTCAATGTGCGCGGTGGTCGCTGCGAGGCGTGCGCCGGAGAAGGCACGATCAAGATCGAGATGCATTTCCTGCCCGACGTCTATGTTCCGTGCGAGGTTTGCAAGGGCAAGCGCTACAACCGCGACACACTCGAGGTTCGCTACAAGGGAAAGAACATCTCCGAGGTGCTCGAGATGAGCGTCGCCGAGGCCGCCGACTTCTTCGCTCCGATCCCTCCGATCGCCCGCCACATGAACACGCTTCGCGACGTCGGGCTCGGCTACATCAAGCTCGGCCAACCCGCGCCAACGCTGTCGGGTGGCGAGGCGCAGAGGGTGAAGCTGTCCACCGAGCTTGCCAAGCGCTCGACCGGCCAGACGCTTTACATCCTCGACGAGCCGACGACCGGCCTCCACTTCGATGATGTCGCCAAGCTGCTCGGCGTGCTGCACCGGCTCGTCGACGGAGGCAACACCGTCGTTGTGATCGAGCACAACCTCGATGTCATAAAGACCGCTGATCACATCGTTGATCTCGGCCCCGAGGGCGGGGACGGCGGGGGCCGGATCGTCGCCGCCGGCACTCCCGAGGAGGTCGCAGCGGCGCCCGAGTCCTACACGGGCCGCTACCTCGCGACGATGCTGGCCGCGCCCGCCGCGGAGCCGAGAAAGAAGGTAGCGGCGCGCCGATCCAAGAGACAACTGACCACAGCGGCACCCTGATCCGGGCCACGGCGCCGCGGCCTGTTGTCCTCTTGAGTCCTTGGGCCTGTGTGAGCGATAGGAGTGAGGGTGATGAACCTCTCAGGACGTCGGGGCCACCTGCTGTTTGGAGTCTGGGCCATCGCAGGAGCGCTGCTGGCGTTTTCTGTCCTCGCGGCCTCGAGCCTCGGCCTTTTGATCCTTCCCGTCGCAGTGGCCGTCGTAGTGGTGTTGTTCAGGCGCGGCCTTAGGGTGTCGCCTGAAATCCTTGGAAGCCTCGCAGGGGCGGGGGGCGTCTCGCTTCTTATCGCGTGGCTGAACCATGACTCCCGGCCCTGTGCGGGTTCGGGCACCCTGGGTCCGTCTCCGATTGGGGCAGTCGAGTCGGTCGGTTGTGGCGGGTTCGCACCCGAGCCGTGGTTCGTCGCCGGGCTCGCACTTGTGGCGGCCGCTTGGATCGGCTACGGGGCCGCTCGCCGGAGAGGACTTAGCTCGACCGCCTGAGCAATCCCCGCCTAGCCGAAGTTGAGACGCGTCCTCGGTTTAGGTTTGGGCCGAGGAGTGGCGCTCGAGGAACTCGTAGGCGTCGGTCATGTCGACGCCGGGAAAGCGCCCGGCAGGCAAGGCCGCGAGCACGTGACTGTGCGGGCGCGGCGACGGCCACGCGTTTCCCGCCCAGCGTCCTGCGAGCTCCTCGGGCGGCCGTCTACAACACGAGGCGTCGGGACAGCCGGAGCGAGTCCTGAGGTGGATGTCGCCTCCGCGAAAGAAGCGCGCATGATCGTAGTCGGTGCCCATCGTCACTGCGTGTTGCCCCCTCTCCTGCGCCTCGAGGTAGGTCGCAGACCAGTACGTACCTTCGGGAGTGTCGATGTACTGATAGTGCATCGAGAGCTTGTCGGAGGCGCGAAAGGCCGTGCGCGCCGCCCACTGGCGGCACAACCTTTGGCCCTCGATGGCGCCCTGTGCATCGGCGGGAAGGGGGATACCGTCGTTCTCGTACGCCTTCCAGATGATGCCCTCGCCGTCGGAGCGCACGAAGTGCACGGGGATGCCGAGATGTTGTGTCGCGAGATTGGTGAAGCGATGGGCCGCCATCTCGTAGGAGACGTAAAATTGCTCTTCGAGGTCTTCGACCGCGACATCACATTTCCCTTTGGCCTCCGTCAGCAAGGCCACCACGGCCCCCTGGGGCAGCAACATCGCTCCTGCAAAGTAGTTGGCCTCGACCCTCTGTTGCAGGAACTCCCCGAAGTCTCGTGGATCCGCGTGCCCGAGCGCGAAGTGCCCAATGGTCTGAAACACGACAGACCGCCCAAGCTGGGTGCCGCTCGCGTCGCGCTCGGGGATGTAGATGCGCTTGTTCTCGAGGTCGGTGAGCGAACGAAGCGACGCCGGTAAGTCAGAGGCCGTCCGGATCGTGAACCCGAAGTAGCCGGCAAGCCCACCCATGAGGGGGCGGGACAGCGGCCCGGTCCCCGGATAGCCCATCTTGGCCAGGGCGTCTGCTGCGACCGCCTCGATATCTTGCCAGTAGTTGGAGCGTGCGCGCATCCGGTCGCGCAACTCGGCGTTGCCTCTGCGCGCTTCCTCGGGCGTGTGGGCGCGCAGGCGTGCCTGCCGGTTGAGCTCGTCCCACAGCCCCACGATGTGCTCGAGCACGTTGTTGGCTACCCCAGCGGCTGGGCGCAGCGGCTGCAGCCCGAGCTCACGCCACAGGGGCGCGCGCTGCATGAAGTCGATGGCGATCTCGAGCTCTGCCCTGCGGGTGGGCGGCTCGGGCGAGAGCAGCTCGCCGGGAGGCACCTCGAGCGCGTGCGCCAGTGCGTCGAGCAGCGTCAGGTTCGGCTCGCGCCTCCCGTTCTCGAGCTGTGACAGAAAGGGCGCCCCCTTGCCGACCCGCTCGCCTAGCTCCCGCAGCGTCAGGCCGCGGCCGGTCCTCAAATGCCTTAGGCGGTGACCGAAGACGGCGGGGTCGAGGCTCAAACTTTGGGTCATCTGCTCACCTGCGCAACTTTGGACGATATTTGCCTGCTGATCATAGAACGCGCCGGATGCTTCGGGAATAAGGTCTAAAGTTTGGGGCAGCGCAGCCGAGAGGAGACGAGCATGGATCTCGCTGAGCGGATGAGGACCGAGGCCGAAGCGATCGAGCATTACTGGCGGACGGATCCGAGGTGGACCGGCGTGCAACGTGACTACACGGCGGCCGAGGTCGTGAGCCTGCGGGGCTCGGTTCGGATCGAGCACACCCTCGCAGCGACCGGGGCCGAGCGTCTCTGGGGGCTTCTGGCCGAGAGGGACTATGTGGCCGCGCTCGGCGCCGTGTCGGGCAACCAGGCAATCCAGATGGTCAAAGCGGGCCTCGAGGCCATTTATCTGAGCGGTTGGCAGGTGGCTGGCGACGGCAACCTGGCCGAGCAGGTCTACCCCGATCAGAGCCTTTACCCGGCCAACAGCGCCCCCTCCCTCGCCAGACGCATCAACAATGCGCTGCGGAGAGCCGACCAGATCGACTGGGCCGAGGGCGTGAGCGGCCGGCACTGGATGGCGCCCATCGTTGCCGATGCGGAGGCCGGTTTCGGAGGCGTGCTCAACGTCTTCGAGATCATGAAGTCGATGATCGAGGCCGGTGTCGCCGGCGTGCACTTCGAAGACCAGCTGTCCTCGGAGAAGAAGTGCGGCCACATGGGGGGCAAGGTCCTCGTGCCGACGGCACAGCACATAAGGACGCTAACGGCTGCCAGGCTCGCCGCAGATGTCATGGGGGTGCCCGCTATCGTCGTGGCTCGCACCGACTCGCTCGGCGCAAAACTGATCACAACCGACGCCGACCCGGCCGATCATGAGTTCCTTACCGGCGAGCGCACGCAGGAAGGCTTCTACAAGACGCAGCCGGGAATGGACGCCGGCATCAAGCGCGGCCTCGCCTTCGCTCCCTACGCCGACCTTCTGTGGCTTGAGACTTCGACACCCGATATCGATGAGGCGCGTGCCTTTGCCGATGCGATCCACGAGCACTTCCCCAACAAGTCGCTCGCCTACAACTGCTCGCCCTCGTTCAACTGGAAAAAGCATCTGGACGATGGGGCCATCGCAAAGTTCCAGGCAACCCTCGGAGACATGGGTTACAAGTTCCAGTTCATCACGCTCGCCGGCTTCCACGCCTTGAATGCCTCGATGTTCGAGCTGGCGCAAGGCTATGCCGAAGAGGGCATGTCGGCCTACTCTCGCCTGCAGGAACGCGAGTTCGCGATGGAGGACGACGGCTACACCGCCACTCGGCATCAGCGTGAGGTTGGAGCGGGGTACTTCGACCGTGTCGCAGAAGTGATCTCCGGGGAGGATTCCGGCACAGGGGCTCTGGCCGGTTCAACCGAGAGCGAGCAATTCGGTAAAGCGAGCGGCTGACTCCGGCGAGCTCAAGGAGGGGGCGCCCAGGCCCCTCAGGCTCCTATGAGTCTGCTCGCAAGAGCAGCGCGCCGCGCGGGGCGGCCGGTGCGGGCCTCGGCCTTGTCGGCGCCGGACATGGTTCGCAGCGCTACATTGGCGCCCACCCAGCGCAGGGGCTCTGGCTCCCACTTGCGCGATTTGTGACCGATCCAGGGAAGCGAGGTTAGCTCAGTCGTGCGCTCGCAGATGAGGTCGGCGAGGGTGCGTCCGGCGAGGTTTGCAGTCGAGACTCCGTCACCGACGTAACCACCCGCCCGCGCAACTCCGGTGGCGGGATCGAAGGCGACCGAACTGTACCAGTCACGCGGCACGCCAAGGGGGCCACCCCAGCGGTGTGTGATGGCTGCTTCACCTGCGGCGGGAAGAAGCGTGCGCAGCGCCTGGCCGAGCTTGTCGAACAACGCCGGTTCCCGGTCAAAGGACTCGTCGACGCGTGACCCGAAATGATAAGGAGCTCCTCGCCCCCCGATTGCGATGCGGCCGTCGGCCGTCCGCTGCGCATAGATGATGAGATGCCTGTCGTCGGTCAGAGTCTCACGGCCGTTCCAGCCGATGGCGTCCCACGTGGACGCAGGCAGCGGCTCGGTTGCGATCATCAGGGAGTAGATGGGGACGAGCGTTCGGCGGTGACCCGGCAGAGTAGGAGTGTAGCCCTCGAGCGCGTGCACCACGACGGGGGAGCGCGCCTCTCCCCCTGGGGTGCGGAGACGGTTCGGCTCGAGCGACTGCACCGGCGTGCGCTCGTAGATGGTCACCCCAAGGCGCTCGACCGCTCGCGCCAGGCCGCGCACAAGGCGGGCCGGGTGAATCGCCGCACAATGAGGAGTGTAGGTCGCTCCGAGAGCGCGGCCCACGTTGATGCGCTGCCCGACCTCGTGGGGGCCGAGCCAGCGAAGATCGTCCTCACCTAAGCCGAACGAGCGGGAAGCCTCAAGTGCTTGCTTCAGCCGGATCACGTGCGACCGCGCGGTTGCCAGGGTGAGCGTTCCGCCCTTGCAATAGTGAGCGTCGATGTTCTCGCGCGCACACACGCGCCCGATCTCATCGACCGTGTCGAACATTGCGCGCTGCAGGGCGACCGCCGCCTCCCTGCCGTGCCTCGTGGCTACCTTCTCCCCGCTTGCCGAGAACACTGCAGAGGCCCAGCCTCCGTTGCGGCCGGAGGCGCCGAAGCCGGCGATCTCTTTCTCGAGCACGGCGATGCGCAGGGTGGGATCGGCAAGGGCGAGGTAGTAAGCGGTCCAAAGGCCCGTGTAGCCCGCTCCTGCGATGGCGACGTCGACCTCTATGTCCGAACCAAGCGCAGGGCGAGCGGTGAGATCGTCCGGCACCGTGTCGAACCAGAGGCTGAGCCGGCGATAGTCTCGCTCCATCCTCAGACCCTAGCCTCGCCGCCGGGGTTCTCCCGGCGCACTAACATTGGAGGACCGAGGGCGGTTAGCTCAGCGGGAGAGCGCTTCGTTCACACCGAAGAGGTCACTGGTTCGATCCCAGTACCGCCCACCGCCGAAACCGAGGTCGGACCCGAGGACTAGTTGTATCCCCACGTGTGGAGATGATCCGCCAGGGACCTGTCCAGCAGGGCGACTGTTTGGGGATCGAGCTGTCGCCGAAACGCGTCCCGCCGGCCGGTCATTAGCTTGGTTCTCGAGACGGCCGCGACGACACTCTTGTCCTGCTCCAACTCCATGAACTCGAGCATGAGCTTCAGGTAGCGGTCGGGCTCGGCAAGGATGTCTTCGAAGCGGTAGTCGGCCCATTGCCCAGCGGGCACGGCGGCGCGCGCCCCGGCGAAGAGGTCCATGCGGGTCTTCCACTCGAGCCCGGAGAGAAGCGCGAAGGACCGCCCCGACGCCTCCCACTCGGCCTCATAGGACGGCGGAAGAGGCGTGTGCAGATGATGGACGCCCCTGTATCCAGGCCAGCCCCAGAAGGATCGCAGCGTCGAGGTGACGACTGCGCGGCCGTCGCGCACGATATGGATGAAGCGGGCGTCGGGCATGATCGCTCTGATGAACCCCGTCCTTGGCCAGCCCGTGAACTTGTGGAGGAACACCGATTTGTCCTGAACCGCGGCTCGCTCCCCGAAAAAGGACTCGAATCGGCGCGCGACCCAGGGCATCGCATCGCTCGCCTCGAGGTCGCGCACCGAGTCGGCAATCATCGCCGAGACCTGACGAGTCAGTATCCGGTAGGCCTCGGAAGGGGCGAAGCGGAGCCTGCCCTTCTGAGTCAAAGACGGAGGCATTCTCCTGTAGAGGAGGTTGTTGTAGCGTCCTGCGCTCGGAGGAAGACTGGGTATGCGGTCCTCGAGGTTCGAGATGAAGCCGACCTCCGGGTGGCGAGCGAGAATCTCGTGCACCAAGGAAGAACCGGAGCGGCCGTTGCTGATCAGGAAGACAAACTGGCTCAAGACGAACGTCCTCGCCTCGCTGGGGAATATCGGTTGGCTACGGTATCATCCAGATCAATCCCGCAGAAAGTGGATATAGGGGGCCGGGCGCCGACGGCAACGGGCCTGCGGGGGGGTCGGCGGAGCCGTGGCAAACGTTGCCCCTCACCACACCAGATGGCTTGTCGCATGCGAATCAGAACAGACCAGCATTACTCTTCAGAAGGAGACCATGATCTCGACGCAGGCCCGTAGCGTCCGCCGGATGAGGGGGCGGCGCGCAGCAGCGTCACGGGCCCCTGGAGGTGGTCCCGGTCATGACTGAGGCGCGCCTCGCGGCACCTGGGGCGCCTACCGATTCGTGGCTCATGAGGGGCAGCCAGTATGCCGCTGCCGTCATCGTGGCCCTTCTTGCTTGCTTCGCCGGGCTTTCGGCCGGCTCGGGGTCCCCCCTTCTGGTCGTGCTGCCACTGGCAGGCGTCGTCGGCCTCGGCCTCGGCCTCCTCGCGATGAGAAACTTCCAGGCCTTCCTCCTCGTGACACTCGTCGCCCGCGCCTCTTTGGACCTCGCAAAGGTCAGCTCCGAGCTTGGGTCGGAAGACACCGCGACCCGTGCCCTCGACCCCGCCAGCATGCTCGGCCTTCTCTTTCTGTTCGTAGCAGCGGTGTGGCTGATGGCTCGGCGTCAGGCGAAGGGGCTCGTTCCCGGCTCCTTTCTGCGACGCGCCCTGCTTGCTTTCGTTGTGGCGGGCATGTTCAGTGTCGCCGGCACAGAGGGGGATCCCCTGCCGAGTCTCCTGGAAGTCACGCGCATCCTTTCCGCGGTGTTGATGTTCGTCGTGCTCGAGCAGATGATGGCGGAGAAGAAACATATGCGCACGCTGCTGATGGGCGTGTACATGTCGTCGATCTTCCCGTTGCTCATGACGGCGTGGGGATTCGCCGGCGGCGGTGCGCGCCAGGAGATAAAGGGCGATTTCGAGAGGGTCACCGGCCCCTTCGGCCAATCCAACACCTTCGGGCGTTATCTCATGCTGATGATCATCTTCGGGGTAGCGATATTTCCCTATCTGGAAAAAGGTTACCGGCGTCTCTTTGCCGTTCTGTTGTCGGGCTCCGCGATTGTCCTGGTGCTGACCTTCACCCGCAGCGCATTGGTAGCCACGGTGTTCGGTCTCGTCGCCGTCGCGCTCGCCCAAGGTAAGAAGGTCCTTGTCGGAGTGATAGTCCTCGCGACCTTCGGCCTCCTCTCGATCCCGCAGGTCAACGCCCGCTTCAGCGACCTCACCGAGGATGAGTCCACCGTCGACACATCTCCGAACTCTGTCGACTGGCGACTTGCGCAGTGGACGAGCGTGCTTCCCTACTTCAAATCCAGCCCCGTCACGGGGGTTGGCTTGTCAAAGGTCCCAACCCTCACCTCGAACGAGGCTCAGACGCACAACGACTTCGTGCGCGTCCTCGTCGAAACCGGGGTGCTCGGCATCCTCGCCTACCTCGCCGTTCTTGCCGCCATCCTCGGGCTCGGGAGACGAGCTGTTCTCGCCGCTCCACGAGGAACCTTCGACCACGCAGTAGCGGCGGGTTTCTTCGGATGCGCGGTGGCGTTCCTGGCCGTGAGCGTCGTTGCCAACGTGATCTCGAACGTCGTCACGCTGTGGTACTTCTTCGCCTTTGCCGCCGCTGCATCAAGCGTGGTGCGACGCAATACGCCTGAGCACCCCGGCGAGGCACCCGCTTCTCTGGAAGTTGTGAGGACACCGTGAGGGCGAAAGCGACCAGCCGAGGGTGACGCTCGAGCGCGACCCACGCGGCGACCGCGAGATCGTCGGCATGGCGCGCGGCGGAGGTCTGAACCTTGTCAGCTCTGCTTTTAGCCATGTAGCGGACCTCGGGCTCTCGCTGCTCCTTGCCCGCGAGCTTGGCCGATCGATCGTTGGCGTCTACTGGCAGTCCTACGCAGTCCTGGCTCTTCTCAGCCTCGTCGCCGTCAGCGGAACAGGGTCTGCTCTCACCCGTTATGTCGCGGTTTACCGAGCCGAACGCGACCCTGGAGGCGTTCGTGGGACCGTACGTCTGGGCCTCGCCGTAACCATCTTCGTTGCGCTGTTGATGGGGGCCTGTCTTTATGGGGCAGCGGGGTGGCTGGCAGATCAGGCTTTTGACGATACGCGCCTCGCGAGCCCGCTGCGCGCGGTGGCCGTCACGCTGCCCTTATTTGCCTTCGCGCACGCCGCTCTCGGCGCAACCAAGGGCTTCAAGACCATGAAGCCGTTCGCACTTATTCATCTCGTTCTCGAGCCGTCGCTGCGCCTATCCTTTGCGGCCGTCCTGCTGCTTCGGGGAGCCGGCCTGCCCGGCGCAATGGTTGCGCTGTTCGTGAGCCACCTCGGCGCCGCGCTCACCTCGGCGGTTGCGCTTCGCCGCCTTATGGGCCGCTCGGCGGCAGCTCCCAAGTACCGCCCGCGTCAGCTGCTCGGGTTCTCGTTCGTGAGCTGGATGGCGACCCTCGCTACGAGCGGTTTGACCTGGGCCGACACCATCCTCATAGGCATCTTTCTCTCGAGCAGCGACGTCGGCGTCTACAACGTAGCTACCCGACTCGTGGTGCTAGCGAGCTTCGTCATGCTCCCCATCAACGCATCTTTCGCACCCAGGATCGCCACGCTTTATCAGCAGGGCCGGGCCGACACCCTGAGGCGCACCTATGCCGCTGCGACGAGCTGGATCGTTCGTCTGTCGTTGCCCGCTTTCATCATCATCAGCCTGTACCCGCGCGAGCTGCTGAGTTTCTTCGGCCCCGGTTTCGCCGTGGGGGCGGCGGTAACGGTCATCCTCGCCGCCGGCAAGTTCGTCGATGCGGGGACCGGCCCCTGTGCCCTCATGCTGAACATGTCCGGCCGCCCCGTGATCAATATGACAAACAACATCGTGGTGCTCGTGCTCAACGTCATACTCAACATCTGGCTCATCCCGATCTACGGGATCATCGGATCCGCCGCCGCCTGGGCCGCTGCTCTCGCGCTTGTGAACCTTGCTCGTGTGGTGCAGGTCCGGATGATCATGGGCATGCTCCCCTTTGGCGCCGGCATGGCAAAAGGACTCATCGCGGGCGGAGGGGCTCTCGTCGCCGTCGTAGCTGCGCGCTCCTTCGCGCCGCCGGAGCTCGCGCTGGCTACGGGCGCAGGTGTCGTGGTCGTTAGTTTCGTGGCCCTCAACCTGATCTTGGGCCTCACCGCCGAGGACCGCTTGATCCTCGGGATGTTGGGACGCCTGGGACGTCCGCGCGCCGCCGATTCCGGCAACTAACAAGCGCAACACAATTAGAAGTGCCCCCGGGAATCCCGGGGGCACTGGTGAAAACCACTCTGACGATGTTGTTGTTGCGGCGGTGACTAGTCTCCGCAGATTGCCTGGCTTCCGTGCGTGTGTGCGGTGTTGGTGTTGATGCAGCGGTCGACCATGGTCTTCAGGCCGGTCTGCACCCACGTGTTCCAGAAGTCTGAGTGCATGTTGAACGGGACGCCGTCGTGCGCCGAGGACGAAAGGGTGAGGTCCCTGCCGTTGCCCTGGTAGTCCCACTGAAGTGCCAGGCGCAGCTGCGGCAGCTTGCGGGGGAAACCGGCGGGGCACTGGTCCGCCGCGTTGATGTAGGCGACCTGGTTCTTGACCGGGGTGCTCGCCGCACCGTGGAAGTCGGCCGTGTTGCCCGCCCGGTTGTGCGGGTTGAGCACACCGGTCCAGCAAGTCGGGAAGTTGATGTGCGCTCCCAGGTAGACCTGGCCGTCCTTGCTTGACGGTCGTGCTGAGGCGCAGTTGGCCTGGACCGGGTCACGGTATGGCCCCGGCCTGGTCGAACCCTGGTTACAGTTCCAATCAACGTGAGGACCGCCGCCCGGAGCATCGTTGTCACCGGCGACCATCCTCATGTCGACGGGATAGGGCTCGTTGCCCGAGCCCTCCTGGTTGCGTGTGCCGTCGAAGTCCCAGTT
>Ga0136613_10001289_pt1 | contig 12782 bp, 14 predicted proteins | sample AntDrymUQ2722106_2_FD_106649 | JGI IMG/M metagenome (GOLD analysis project Ga0136613, IMG submission 106649) | Polar desert sand microbial communities from Dry Valleys, Antarctica - metaG UQ272 (21.06) | ecosystem: Environmental > Terrestrial > Soil > Desert | place: Antarctica: Dry Valley... | reverse complement strand
TTCTTCAGCCCGAGGGCAGCAGCGCGCCGTCGCCTTCCGCCGCAGCGGGGGCGACGAGCGCGCGCTGCAAGGAACCAGGATCGAGGCCGCTGGCGCTCGAGATGTCGCTCGCGCCGAGCAGGAAGGCCCCGGGCCGCGGGGCCTGCGTCCTCGCCGGCACGGGTGGCGCCCAGCTTCGGCCGGCTGAGGCGGCGGAGAGCGACACGTCTTCCAGGCGCCGCCACGCGATCAGGTAGCGGTACGGCGACACGACACCGTCGTACCCGAGCGGCAGGAGCGCTACCGGGTGGATCTCGAAGTGCAGGTGGTAGGGCGTGGTTTGCGCTTCGCCCGTGTTGCCCATGAAGCCGATCACCTGTCCGGCTCGCACCTCGTTCCCGTTCACGGCGAGGGGGGAGAACGCCGAGAGATGCGCGTAGTAGAACTGGTTGCCCTGGCGGTCCCGTAGCCAGAAGCGGAAGCCGCCGACGTTGTTCCAGCCGACGGAGAAGACGGTGCCGTCCGCGACAGCCAGAATCGGCATGCCGAGCGGCCCGAAGATGTCTTCGCCGTGGTGCCAACCTGTGGAGGCGCGCGCTGCGCCGTAGGTGTCGGAGAACGCGCTCGTCCCGAAAACAGGGAAGACGTAGCCGTTCGGTGAGAGCGGCGCGTCGATGTCGGTTGGCAGCGGTCGGATGAGCGGGTTGCGCAAGCCGGGCAGGGTCGCCGGCGGCTCCGACGAGTTCGGGAGCTTCGGCCTCTTCGCCTTTTTCGCGCGCGGTGCTGCCGCGGGTCCGGCGGGCTTGGCCCGCGCCTTCGTCTTCGTCGGGGTCGTTGTCGTCGTCGGCGCCCGCTGCTGGGGCGGCGGGGACGGCGTCACGACGGGCTCGGGAGCCGGCACTGATGTCGCTGCTTCACCGTGACCGATGGTGATCTCCGTCCCCGCAGGCAAGCCGGCGTGCTCGGCGGTCAACGTGACGTGAAGGGCTGTGACACTGGCGCGCGAGTCTCTCGCCGAGCCAGGCGTTCCGCTCACCTCGACGGACTGCTCGAGCGTGACGAGGGAGCCCCAGTCGGCGAGCGGGTAGCGCTGATTCTGCCCTGCTTCGAGCGCCTGTCCCAGGATGACGAGCCCGAAAACGGCCGAGCCGCCCGCGTCGGTGCCGGAGCTATCAGACTTGGCCCGCCCCGCCGCGCTGTCCCAGGTGACCTCGCCGTTGAAGAGCGATCCGGAGAGGACGTCGGTCACCGCTTGCGCTGCCGGAGCAGCCGACGCCCGTGCCGAGACGCTGCTGGAAAGGGCGCCCGTCCGCACAATCGAGCCGTCGCCCGGATAGACAAAGGCGTCCGCAGCTCCGGTCGCCGTGCCGCCGGGAGCCGAGGCGCCGGCCGCCGAGGCGCCCGATTGGCCCGGCACGAAGACCGAGATCCCATAGGCGGACGCCGTCGCCAGCGGCTGTTCGCCGCCGGTCTCCGCTCCGGCACCGCCGGCTGCGAGGGCAAGGGAGAGAGCGAGGAGCGCGATGAGCCGAGTCGTCATACGGCCTCGCAGGCTAGCGACCGCACCGGCAAGCTGCAGTGCTGGGGCTCCGCCCGCCTCTGGCCTGCACAGACGGCATCAGTAACTGGTTCGCTGCTCTCGCTCCCCGTCCTGCTCTTCCTCCGGAACGAGAATGAGAATTACTCTCAGGTAGGATCGGCCGAAATGTCGGCGATCGGCCTACCCGAGAACGTGCGCCTGACCGCTCCCCGCCGAGCAATCCTGAAGCTCCTCGAGCAGTGGGGCGGAAGCTTCGCGGTCGCGGAGCTGCACGCTCGCGCACGCGACCTGCACCCGCAGCTCGGCCTCGCGACGACGTACCGAACGGTCGAGCTTCTCCGCAAGCACGGCTCGGTTCGGCGGCTCGCCGTCGACGGCCACGTCTACATCCGGTGCAGCCCGACGCACCATCACCACCTGGTCTGCACGAGTTGCGGCGGCGTCGAGGAGACAGAGCTCTGCGCGGTGCCGTCGAACGCCGAGCTCGAACGACGACACGGCTTCCGCCCGAGCGCGCACGACCTCGACATCTTCGGGACGTGCCGGATGTGCGCCAGGTGAGTTGGGTCGTGTGAGCTGGGTCGCGATCCCACTTGCTGGCGTCACAGTTCTCTCCACCCTCGCCGGCGGCGTCGTCGGACTACGTCTGGCGCGGGACCTGGCAACCGCGATCGCGCTCACGGGCGGCGTCGTGGTGGCCGTCGCGCTCTTCCACGTTCTCCCGGAATCGATCGAGTCAGTCGGCGACCCGCAACGGGTCGGGTTGCTCGTCGGCGCGGGGTTCCTCTTCTTCTTCCTCGCCGAGCGCGCGCTCGTGCTGCACCACCGCGACGAGCCCGAGCAGGCAAAGGCCCATGCGCAGGTGGGGGCCCTTGGCGCCGCCGGCCTCTCGCTGCACAGCTTCATCGACGGGCTCGGAATCGGGCTCGCCTTCGGGCTCGACACGACGACCGGCATCCTCGTTTTTCTGGCGGTCGTCTCACACGACTTCGCAGACGGGCTCAACACGGTCGGTTTCGTCATGCGCCAGTCGGGCGACCGCCGCCGCGCCATCAGGTGGCTGGCGATCGACGCGGCCGCACCGCTCGCGGGCGCAATCGTGGGAGCGATGCTCTCGATCGGCGAAGAGCGGTTAGGCGCTCTCCTCGCCGTCTACGCCGGGTTCTTCCTCTTCATGGGAGCGACGGATCTCCTGCCGCACGCGCACGAGCACCCGTCGGCGAGACGGGTCGCTCTGACCGTCGCTGGCTTCGCGATCGTCCTGCTGGTGAGCCTCGTCGCTGATCGCTACGGCGCAGGGTGAGCATGACGCGGATGCCTCGCTCCGCGCGCATCCCTTGAAGGGGCCTGCCAGCGCCCATCCCCACCTCCGGCCGCTATGAAAACAGCTGTTGGCGCGCTCTGTCGCGGAAGCGGGTGCGGGCGCCCTCGTCGGGATCGAGCGGATCCTCGTCCTCGAACCGCGGATCTGCCGCGATCTCCTCGGCGACGTGCCGGATGACCTTGGCGACCGCCGCTCGGTGCGCCGGATCCCTGAGCAGGAGCTCGACCCAGGTGGCGGAGCCGTCGAAGGGCGGCAGGTCGTGCTCGACGTAGAGCTCGCCCAGCTTCATCCCGACCCTGATGTAGGCGAACGTGCGAAAGGCGAGGATGCGTCGCGGAGAACTGATCAGACGAGCGAACTCCGGATCCTCGGCCTGCAGCTGCGCGACGATGCTGCCGATCGGCTCGTCGACGAGCGGCACCCAGACGTCTTCGTAGTTGCTCACGCTTTCGAAGAATACGCCCGCCACGCGAGCTGCGCCGCCACGCCCAGGAGCAGGACGCCGAACAGCCGGCGCAGCACGTCCTCGGGCAGGTTCGTCGCGATCAGGACACCTGCCTGAACGCCTACGATCGAGCTCACACCGAGGAGGGCCGCATCCCGCCAGCGCACGTTTCCGTAGCGGTGCTGTCGGAGCGCACCCGCCGCCACCGTCGGGAGAATCGCGAGCAGCGACGTCGCCTCGGCGTCTAGCTGGCCGAGGCCGAGGCCGACGAGCGTGGGGACGAAGAGGATGCCGCCGCCGACGCCGAAGAGCCCCGCAAGGATGCCGGCGGCGAGGCCCAGGGCGAGTCCGACCGCGACCGTGGTCGGGCTCACGTGGCGATCAACCAGATCCCGACACCCGTCAGCAGCGACGAGAAAGCAAAGGTCAGCGCCCGCACCGGCACGCGCTGCTGCAACGAAGCACCGGCAATCGCCCCAGCAGCGGCGGGCAAGCCGACGAGCGCTGCGTAGCCAACGTCCACGTTCCCCTCGAAGGCGTACAGCGTCGTACCCGCGAGGGCCGTGATCCCGATCGCGGCGAGGGAGGTGCCGGTCGCCGGCCGCTCGGCGTACCCAGCGGCAAGGAGCAGGAGCGGCACGATCACGATCCCGCCGCCGACGCCGAAGAGAGCGCTGAAGAGACCCGCGGCGGCGCCGATTGCGACGAGCCTCACGCGCCTATCCTACGACCCGTGGACGAACGTTCCGTGCTCTCGCGGATCACCGAGTCTCCCGAACGAACTGCGCTGCTGCTCGACGTGGACGGGGTGCTCGCGCCCATCGTCGACGTGCCGCAGGATGCCGCGGTGCCGCCCGTGACACAGAACGAGCTGCGACGCTTGAACGGACGCTACGCGCTCGTCGCGTGCATCAGCGGTCGCCCCGGCCCCGACGCCCGGCGCGTCGTCGGCCTCGACGAGCTCGTCTACGTCGGAGAGCACGGCCTCGAGCTCGTCCCCGAGGCGCAGGAGTGGCGCGACCGCCTCGTCGCGTTCGCGGCAACGATTGCTTGGGAGGACGTCGAGCGCAAGCCGCTCACGGTGACCTTCCACTATCGGCGCAACGAGGACGCGGTCGAGGCGGAGCGGTTCCTCGAGGCTGTGGCAGCCCGCGCGCGCGGCGCCGGGATCGTCGCCCGCTTCGGCCGGAAGGTCCTCGAGCTGCGGCCGCCGGTCGGAGCCCACAAGGGCACCGCGGTTGCGCATCTGCTCAGTCAGCACGGGCTCGAGCGAGCGCTCTACGCAGGCGACGACACGACCGACCTGGACGCGTTCCGGGCCCTCGGCGCGCTCGAGGTCGGTGTTGCGGTCGCGGTCGCCTCCGCGGAGGGGCCGGAGGAGCTCCGCGATGCCGCCGACCTCGTGGTCGACGGTCCCGGCGAGTTCCTCGACGTCCTGCGGTCGCTGTGATCGCCTGCAGACGGGGGGCATCCGCACGAGCGGATGCCCCCCGCGAAGACGTCTGAAAGAGGGGCGGCCGCGCCGCCCAGAAACGGTTGTGGACGCCTAGGTCGCCGCCGCGACCGGTGCGCCCTCCGGCATCTCGGCGAGCTCCTCGTTGCGGATCAGCACAAGTGCGGCGATGACGCCGGCCGCCGCGATTCCGGTACCAACCCAGAAGGCGAGCTGAAATCCGGAGGTCAGCGCCTCCGGCAACGCCGCGCCCGAGGCGACCTCGCTCTCGGTGCGGGAGATCGCCACGGTGGAAAGGAGCGCAATGCCGACGGCGCCGCCGATCTGCTGCGACGTGTTGATCAGCCCGGACGCGAGACCGGCCTCGGCCTGCTTGACGCCGGCGAGCGCGGCGATCGAGATCGGCACGAAGCAGAGGGCCATCCCGAACGCGAGGATCAGGAAGCCAGGCAGCAAGTCGGCCGCATACGAGCCTCCGACCGAGACCTGTGTGAACAACAACATCCCGAGGCCTAGAATCGCCATTCCGGCAGCAATGAGCGGCTTCACGCCAACCCTGCCGACGAGTGCAGCGGCGACGTTGGCCCACACGATCGAGGTGCCGGCGACCGCCAAGTACGCCACACCGGTCTTCATTGCCGAGTAGCCGAGCACCTGCTGCATGTAGAGCGTCAACATCAGGAAGGTCGAGAAGAGCGCCGTGCCGAGGATGAAGCCTGCGACGTTCGCACCGAGCACGGTCGTCGTGCGGAAGATCCCGAACCGCATCAGGGGCTCCTTGGCCCGCAGCTCCCAGATCACGAAGCCTGCGAGGAGCGCTGCTGCGGCCACGAACACGCCGATCGTGCGACCGGAGCTCCAGCCCCAGTCGTTGCCCTGCGTAATGCCGAGCACGAGCGAGGAGAGACCCGCCGTCACGAGGACCCCACCCGGGGCATCGAACGTGCGGACACGCGAGTCGCGACTCTCGGTGAGCAGCAGCGTCGTCAGTGCGAGCGCGACCAAGGCAACCGGGATGTTGACGAAGAAGATCCACTCCCACGAGAGCGCGTCGGTGAGAACGCCGCCGAGGAGGACGCCCGCTGCAGCGCCGAACCCGCCCACCGCGCCCCAGACGCCAAGCGCGATGTTGCGCTCACGGCCCTCTGCGAACGTCGTCATCAGGATCGCCAGCGCCGCCGGTGAGATCGCGGCCGCGCCGAGACCCTGAATCGCCCTGGCTCCGATCAGCGACCCTTCAGACCACGCGAGCCCGCAGATGAGCGAGCCGATCGTGAAGGCGACGAGCCCGAGCATGAAGATCCGACGCCGCCCAAGCAGGTCGGCAGAGCGGCCCCCGAGCAGCAGGAAGCCGCCGAAGACGAGCGCGTAGGCACTGATCACCCACTGAAGGTTCTCCTGCGAGAAGCCGAGATCGATCTGGATCGACGGCAGCGCGACGTTGACGATCGCGATGTCGAGCACGACCATGAACTGGACTGCCGAGAGCAGCGCCAGTGCGAGCCACTTTCTGTCTGCGGAAGCGAGCATGCTTCTATCCCTTTGTCTCGTCGGTGAACTTGTGAAACCATAGCAACGACTTGCGGAACACAAGTATTCCCTTCATAATGTGAATCAGTGAAGAGCTACAGCCAGTACTGCCCGATTGCCCACGCTCTCGGGCTCATCGGTGAGCGCTGGTCACTGCTCGTCGTTAGGGAGCTCCTGGATGGGCCGAAGCGCTACACGGACCTGGTCGCCGGCCTACCGAAGATCGGCACGAACATTCTCGCGGCTCGGCTCAAGGACCTCGAGACGGCGGGTCTCGTCGAGAAGCGGAGGCTACCGCCCCCGGCCGCGTCGACGGTGTACGAGCTGAGCGCCTACGGGCGTGACCTCCGCCCCGTCATCCACGAGCTCGCCCGCTGGGGCGCTCGATCGCTGGGGCCGCCGCCGCTCGATGCACTCGAACCCGGCTGGCTCACGCACGCGCTCGACCTCGCCCTCTCGCCGCTCGCGAGCCATGGCCGGATCGCGTTCCGCATCGGCGACGAGGAGGCCTCGCTCGTGGACGGACTCCCGGTCGTAGGCATCGTCGAAGACGCAGACGTGCTCGTCGAGACCGATGCGATCGGCTTCTACCACCTCGTTGTCGACCGGCGACTCGAGGGTGTCCACGTCGAAGGTGACATGGCCCTCCTGGAGAGCATGCTCGCGGCGTTCCGGCCTACGCCGCTTCCCGCCTGAGCACCTCCCAGGCGCGCTCCACGTCCTGCTCGGTCGTGCGGGCGCTGCCGACGGCGAGCCGTAGGACGTAGCGACCGTTCAGCCTCGTATGTGAGAGGAAGATCTCGCCGCCTGCATTGACACGCTCGAGGAGGGCCTCGTTCTCCTCGTCGCCGCCCTCGCGGCGGAAGCAGACAAGCGAGAACGGTCGTGGCGCCGCGAGCTCCCAGCCCGGCTCGGCGCGCACCCAGTCCTCGAACAGCACGGCCAGCCGGACTGCCTCGCGAATGCGTTCCTGCAGGCCCTGCCGCCCGTAGCAACGGAGGACAGCCCAGAGCTTGAGCGCGCGGAAGCGGCGGCCGAGAACGGGGCTGAACTCCGAGAGGCTGGCTACCTCCTCGCTCACGCGCAGGTACTCCGGCACCAGCGAGAACGCCGCCCGGAGATCGTCCGGGCGGCGCGTCCACAGCGCCGAGCAGTCCATCGGCGTGAAGAGCCACTTGTGCGGGTTGACGACGACGGAGTCGGCCCTCTCCCAACCAGTGAAGTGGTGCCTGAGCTCGGGGCAGACGGCGGCGGCGCCCGCGTAGGCCGCATCGACGTGCAGCCAGACGCCCGCTCGCTCGCACACATCGGCCAGTGCCTGCACCGGATCGACCGAGCTCGTCGAGGTGGTGCCGACGGTCGCAACGACCGCGCACGCCCCGTCCAGGTCGAGCTTGTCCACACGGAACCGGAAGGCGGTGTCTACTGGAGCCGTTCGCAGGTCGAGCTCGAGTAGGCGGCACGCCTTCTCGACCGACGAGTGAGCGTGCTCTGAGCAGACGACCACTCGCGCTCCCGGCTTCGCCAGCCGAGCGGCCGCCAGCGCGGTCATCGTGCCGGTCGAAGCAGTGTCTTCGAGGTGGCCGTGGAGACCTTCCGGGAGGCCGAGTAGCTGTGCGAGCCAGTCGAGCGTCAACTCCTCCAGCTCCTGCAGTGCCGGCGAGGTGCGCCAGAGGATCCCGACCTGGTTCAGACCGGCGATCAGGAGCTCCGCCAGGATCCCGGGAGCAGAAGCTGTCGTCGCGAAGTACGCGAAGAAGCGCGGGCTCTGCCAGTGCGTGAGGCCCGGCAGCAGGATCTCGTCGAGGTCGCGCAGGACGTCGCGGAACGGCTCCGCGGCGTCGGGTGGCGACGCCGGCAGTCGCGCTCGGATCTCCCCCGGCTCGACCTGGGCCAACACGGGCCGCTCGCCGACGTTCTCGAGGTAGTCGGCGACCCACTCGAGCGTTGCAGCGCCGTCGTCCCTGAAGGTCACTTCTTGAGCTGCTCGATCTCGGCCCAGGTGCGGGTGTTGAGGATCTGGTCCTTCGTCAGCCAGGCGCGGCGGGCCTGCGCGACCCCGAGCTCGACGTAGCCGAGGGCACCGGTCGAGTGCCCGTCGCTCGAGACGACGAGCGCCAGCCCCGCCTCACCGGCGAGACGAGCGTGCGCGTCGCGCAGGTCGAGCCGGTCCGGCTGCGAGTTGAGCTCGAGAAAGGTGCCGGTGGCGAGAGCCTGCTCGATCACCTGCTCGACCGCGATCTTCGAGGGTCCGCGCTTGCCGATCTTGCGACTCGTGAGGTGGCCGATACAGTCGACGTGGGGGCTCTCCATCGCGTGCAAGACCCGCCCCGTGGGATCGTTGTCGAAGCTCGAGTGCACCGAGGCCATCACCCAGTCGAGCGGCGCGAGTAGCCCGTCGTCGACGTCGACCTCGCCGCCCGCGCGGATGTTCACCTCGATTCCCTTCAGGATCCGGAACGGCGCGAGGCGCTCGTTGAGCGCGTCGATCTCCTCCCACTGCGCCTCCAGCCGCCCCTCCCGAAGACGGTGCGAGTGATCGCACATGGCGAGGTAGTCGTGGCCGAGCGCGCGTGCGGCAATGGCCATCTCGGCGAGCGCTGCCTTCCCGTCCGACCACGTGGAGTGGGCGTGCAGATCGCCCTTGACGTCGGATCGCTCGACGAGGATCGGTAGCTTGCCCGTGCGGGCCGCCTCCAGCTCGCCTCCGTTCTCCCGCAACTCGGGCGGGATGTAGGCGTAGCCCAGCTGCGCGTAGAGAGCCTCCTCGTCGTCGGCGGTGACGACCTCGCCGGTCTCGACCGCCGTGACGCCATACTCGGAGACGGAGAGACCGCGGCGCACCGCATCCTCGCGCAATGCAACGTTGTGCTCCTTCGAGCCGGTGAAGTGTTGGAGCAGGTTCCCGTACGACTCGGGTGGCACGACCCGGAGGTCGAAGCGGAGTCCGTCGTTCGAGATCACGGTGGCTTTCGTGTCCCCCTTGGCAACGACGTCCGCGACCCACAGGAGCTTCGTGAAGTAGTCGATCAGCCCCGACGGATCGGTCGAGGTCGCGATGAGGTCCAGGTCGCGGAAGGTCTCCCGGCGGCGGCGAACCGAGCCCGCCTCCGAAACCTTGACGGCGGCGGGATGCTCGCGCAGGACCGAGACCACGGCGAGGACGGCCGGTAGCCCCTCGCCGAGCAGCCGCCGCGACTCCCGTGGATCGGACGGTGCCTGGGCGAGCGCTTCGAGGATCTTCGCCTCCGACTTCGCCCCGAGACCCGCCAGTGACCGAAGCCGCTCCTCGACGGCCGCCCGCTTCAGCTCGTCGAGCGTCGTCACGCCGAGCTCCTGCCAGATCCTGCGTGCGGTCTTCGGTCCAAGACCCGGCAGGCGCATGAACTTGACGACTTCCGCGGGAATGAACGCCTTACGTTTCGTCAGTGCCTTCATCTCGCCGAGCTCGATCGCCTCGACGATCTTCTGCTCGATCGTCTTTCCGATCCCGGTGAGGTTCTTGGCCTTGCCGTCGAGAGCGAGCTGCGCAACCGGCCCCCCGGTCTCCCGGATCCTCGTCGCGGCACGCCGGTAGGCGAGAACGCGAAAGGAGTCCTCGCCCTCCAGCTCGCTGAGGTCGGCGAGCAGCTCGAGCTGGTCGGCGAGCTCGTCGTTCCTCGGCAGGGTCGCTCGCATCGAGCAGCGATCATAGGCGCGTGCGTGCCGTCATCTGCCTGCCGACATACGACGAGCGCGAGAACCTCGAGCCGATGCTGCGCTCACTCGCAACGGTTCTCGGGCGCGAGGACCGCGTGCTCGTGATCGACGACAACTCGCCGGACGGGACGGGGGAGCTCGCCGACCGGCTCGCCTCCGAATTGCCGTTCGTGGACGTGCTCCACCGAAGCCACAAGGACGGCCTCGGGCCCGCCTACCTCGCCGGCTTCCGCCACGCGCTCGCGGCAGGTGCCGAGCTGATCGTTCAGATCGACTGCGACTTCTCGCACGACCCGAACGACGTTCCGCGACTGATCGACGCCGCGCGGGACGCCGACGTCGTGCTGGGCTCGCGCTACGTTCGCGGCGGCGGCATCCGGGACTGGGGGCGGTTCCGCCGTGCGATCTCACAGGCGGCGTCCCTCTACACGCAGCTCCTGCTGATGCCCGTCAAGGACGCCACCGGCGGGTTCAAGTGCTTGCGGCGCGAGGTGCTTCAACGCATCGAGCTCGACAAGGTCACCTCTAGGGGATACATGTTCCAGATCGAGACGACCTACCGAGCCCGACGCGCCGGATTCCGCATCGCGGAGATCCCAATCACGTTCACCGAGCGCCGCGCAGGCGGCTCGAAGATGTCGCGCGGGATCGTGCTCGAGGCGATCTGGCGCGTGCCGGCCCTGCGGCTCGCCGCTATCCGGGGGAAGCTGTGAGAGAGGTCTCCGACGCCGAGTTCGACGCCGTCGTGCTCGCCGCAGAGGGCGCCACCATCGTCGACTTCTGGGCCCCGTGGTGCAAGCCGTGTGCCGCGATCGAGCCGATTCTCGAGGCGCTCGCTGCCGAGCGCGGAGCCGACCTCGTACGGCTCAACATCGACGAACACCTCGGCGTTCCCTCGCGCTACGGCGTCCTCTCATTGCCCACCGTGATCCTGTTCCGGGACGGGGAACCCCGCTCGACCGTCGTCGGCGCCCGCTCGCGCAAGCACTACGAGCGCGAGTTCGCGCCGCACCTCTAGTAGGAGGGGTTGGCGGAACCTCGCTCGTTGCCGGGGTGCGATGCTCACTCCGAGGCAAGAACGCAGGGAGCGCCGATAGCGAAGCTATCGGCGCGACCGAGGACGACGCATCGGAGTGAGCAGCGCGGCCCGGGGGCTCAGCCGCGGTTTCGCCAAAACGCCTATCCCCTTCGCGCCAGTAGAACTGTCTGGCCCCCTTGGGCACAGGAAGAGACCCTCAAGTGGAGCGGTGACCAACGGGCGACGAAGCGGCTGATGCTGCCCCGCCGCCCGCTAGCTTGGGCGGCTCACGGTGCGAGCCTGGTGAGGTCGCGCGGGAAGAGCGTCGTCTCGCGGATGTTCGCTGCCTCGACGAGGCGAGCAACCCAGCGCTCGAGTCCGATCGCGAACCCTCCGTGCGGCGGCATCCCGTGCTTGAACGCCTCGAGGTAGCTCTCGTACGAGTCCGGGGCCTCGCCGCGAGCAGCAAGAGCCGCGACGTAGTCCTCGTAGCGGTGGAGCCGCTGTCCGCCGGTGATCAGCTCGAGGCCGCGGAACAGAAGGTCGAAGCTGTTCGAGAACTCCGGCCGCGCCGGGTCGGGATGCGTGTAGAACGGCCGCTTCACCATCGGGTAGCCGGCGACGAAGACGAACTCGCTGCCGTGCTCGCGCAGCGCCCACTCTCCGAGCCAACGCTCGTGCGCCGGTGCCAGGTCGGGCTCTCCGACCACGGCTTCGTCCGTCACCTGCTCGATCAGCTGCTGCGCGTCATGGAAGTGGATGACCGGGATCTCTCCCGGCACGACTGGCAGCTCGAGTCCGAGCAGGGCGACCGCGTTGCCGGCGCGGCAACGCACACCTTCGGCCATACCTGCGATCGCCTCGCGTGCGAATCGCATCACCGTGAAGTGGTCTTCGATGAAGCCGAGCTCGGCGTCGAGGGAGACGTATTCGGCGAGGTGCCGTGGTGTGTCGTGCGGTTCGGCCCGGAAGACCGGCCCGGTCTCGTACACTCGCTCGAACACGCCCACCATCGTCTGCTTGTAGAACTGCGGGCTCTGCGCGAGGTAGGCGGGCCGCCCGAAGTAGTCAAGCGTGAACACGTTCGCGCCGCCCTCGGTTGCGGAGCCGACGATCTTCGGCGTCTGGATCTCCGTGAACCCGAGCGTGTCTAGCGCAGTCCGGAAGCCGGCGATCGAAGCCGCTGCGAGTTCGAACGTCGCCCGCTTACGCGGATGCCGCAACGCCACCGGAGCACGGTCGAGCTGCGTCGGCAGCTGCTCCTTCATGGTCGCGAGCCGCAGGTCGATCGGCGGCGGGGCCGCCGCCATTGACAGGACACGCACGGTGGGCTGATGCAGCTCCACGCCTCCCGGCGCCTGCTCCGCTAGAACGACGATCGCCTCGACCTCGAGCACGCTTTCCTGTTGCAGCCCAGCCACCTCCGCCACCAGCTCGGGTGTCTCGACGATCACCTGCACGAGTCCGCTTCGGTCGCGTAGCAAGAGAAACGTCAGTCGGCTGAGCTGCCGCTGATGATGGAGCCAGCCGGCGACACGGACGCGCTCGCCCACGTGCTCGGGTAGCTCATGAACATGAATGCGTTGCACTGGTTGCACCTCCTTCGGATCCGCCTGGAGGTGCGGGCGGGAGGCGTCTCCCGCGGTACCACCGCACTTCGCCGTCTCGCGACGGCCTCTTGCACCCGATGACGAGGGTTAGCCGGCGGGTTCTACTGGGCCAGAAGGCCGTTCTTCCCGCAACTCAGGAGTGTCGTTCCCGAGGGGCTGAAGACCGCCTTCACAGCTACCGGCG
>Ga0136613_10001287_pt1 | contig 12786 bp, 15 predicted proteins | sample AntDrymUQ2722106_2_FD_106649 | JGI IMG/M metagenome (GOLD analysis project Ga0136613, IMG submission 106649) | Polar desert sand microbial communities from Dry Valleys, Antarctica - metaG UQ272 (21.06) | ecosystem: Environmental > Terrestrial > Soil > Desert | place: Antarctica: Dry Valley... | reverse complement strand
TCCACATAGAACGCCCGCAGTGCTGCGGCGTCGCGCGAGGGGACGGCGACGAAGTCGAGTCGTTCGGCCTGCATCAGATGATTAGTCGGTGATCGACGTACCCTCGGGGACGAGCCGCCATCCGGGGGTGCGGTAATCGCCGATCAATCATCAGCCAACCGAGCCTTCCATCTGGAGGAGGATCAGCCGGTTCAGCTCGACCGCGTACTCGAGCGGGAGCTCCTTCGTGATCGGCTCGACGAACCCGGAGACGATCATCGCGGCCGCCTCGGCCTCGGAGAGGCCGCGCGACATGAGGTAGAAGAGCTGCTCCTCGCCGATCTTCGAGACCGTCGCCTCGTGCCCGATGTCGACGTTCGACTCGTCGATCCGGATGTACGGGTAGGTGTCGGAGCGCGAGTGCTCGTCGAGGATCAGCGCGTCGCAGACGACCTTCGACTTGGAGCCGTGCGCGCCCTTGGCCACCTCGAGCAGGCCGCGGTAGCCGGCGCGCCCGCCGTCCTTCGAGATCGACTTCGAGGTGATCACGGACGAGGTGTTCGGCGCGACGTGGACACACTTGCCGCCCGCGTCCTGGTGCTGGCCCTTGCCGCCGAAGGCGATCGAGAGCACCTCGCCGTGGGCGCCCTCGCCCATCAGCCAGATCGCCGGGTACTTCATCGTCAGCTTGGAGCCGAGGTTCCCGTCGACCCACTCCATCGTCGCGTTCTCGTGGGCGACCGCCCGCTTGGTGACGAGGTTGTAGACGTTGTTCGACCAGTTCTGGATGGTCGTGTAGCGGCAGCGCCCGCCCTTCTTGACGATGATCTCGACGACCGCAGAGTGGAGCGAGTCGGTCGAGTAGATCGGCGCCGTGCAGCCCTCGACGTAGTGCACGTAGGCGTCCTCGTCGACGATGATCAGCGTCCGCTCGAACTGGCCCATGTTCGCCGCGTTGATCCGGAAGTAGGCCTGGAGCGGAAGCTCGATCCGAACGCCCGGCGGCACGTAGATGAAGGAGCCGCCCGACCAGACGGCCGAGTTCAGCGCCGCGAACTTGTTGTCGTTCTGCGGGATGATCGTGGCCATGTGCTCGCGCACGATGTCCTCGTGCTCGCGAAGCGCGGAGTCCATGTCGAGGAAGATGACGCCCTGGTTCTCGAGCTCCTCCTGGAGCTTGTGGTAGACGACCTCGGACTCGTACTGGGCCCCGACACCGGCGAGGTACTTCTTCTCTGCCTCGGGGATCCCGAGCTTGTCCCAGGTGTCCTTGATGTCGGCGGGGAGGTCCTCCCAGGAGTTCGCCTGGTTCTCCGTGGGGCGGATGTAGTAGTAGATGTCGTCGAAGTCGATCGTGGAAAGGTCGCCGCCCCAGGTCGGCATCGGGCGCGCGTAGAAGTAGTCGAGGCTCTTGTGGCGGAACTTCCGCATCCACTCGGGCTCATTCTTGTGGCTCGAGATGGCGTCGACGAGCTCGTGCGAGAGGCCCTTGCCGGACTTGAAGAAGTAGTCCTCGGGGACGTGGAACCCGTACTTGACCTCGTAGTCGGACCCGATCCCCTGGACGACCTCGGACTCGGTGATGGCCACTACGAATCGCCTCCCACGGCTGCTCCGACCGGAATGAAGGCCTCGTAGCCCTCCGCCTCGAGCGTCTCGGCGAGCTCGGGGCCTCCTTCGGCCACAATACGCCCGTCCACGAAGACATGCACGAAATCGGGCGTGATGTAGTTGAGGATCCGCTGATAGTGCGTGATCACGAGCGCGCCCATCTCGGGCCCGACGAGCTTCTGCACGCCCTCGGCCACGACCTTGAGGGCGTCGATATCGAGCCCCGAGTCGGTCTCGTCGAGGACGGCGACGCGCGGCTGCAGCATCGCCATCTGCAGGATCTCGACGCGCTTCTTCTCCCCGCCCGAGAACCCCTCGTTCAGGTAGCGGCCGGCCATCTCCTTCGAGACCTTGAGGTCGCCCATCGCGCCCGTGAGCTGCGTGCGGAACTCCTTGATCGCGATCGGGTCGTCCTCACCCCCGTTTCGCGCCTTGCGAACGGCGTTCACGGCCGAGCGAAGGAAGCTCGCGACGGTCACGCCCGGGACTGAGTACGGGTACTGGAATGCCAGGAAGAGGCCGCGCTGCGCGCGCTCGTCGGCGCCCATCTCGACGACGTCCACGCCGTCCAGGAGGATCTCGCCGTCGGTGATCTCGTAGGCAGGGTGGCCCATGAGCGCATAGGCGAGCGTGGACTTGCCGGAGCCGTTCGGCCCCATGACCGCGTGCACCTCGTTGGACTCGATCGTCAGGTCGACGCCCTTGACGATCGGGGTGCCGTCTTCGAGCGCGACGTGCAGGTTCTTGATCTCGAGCAACGACAACGTTTGTAACAGCCTCCCTAAAGGATTTCTCGGGCTGAGCCGGACGGCTCGTGACACCCACAGTCTAGCGGCCGCCCTGAGCCTCCGGGGGCCGTCCCGGTGCTACCATCGAGCCATGCCCTTGGGCCTCAGCTTCTGGGAAATCGCCATCATCTTCGCAATCCTGCTCCTGCTTTTCGGCGCGAAGCGGCTGCCGGAGATGGGACGTTCTCTCGGGCGCGGAATGCGCGAGTTCAAGGAGGCGGTGACGGGCAAGGACGACGAGCCCGAGCTGCCTCCGACGGAGCTGACCGCCCCGGCTCCCGCGACGACGCATCCCTCCTCCGAGACCGAACGCGTCTCGAACTAAGCGGGCATGGCGATCGCCCGGCCGCGACTGCCGCGCCGGCTAGCGCACGGCGAGAGCGTCACGCTCGTCCAGCACCTCGACGAGCTCCGCACGCGCCTGATCGTCTCGCTCGGCGCCCTCGCGACCGGGGTCGCGATCGCGTTCCCGTTCCACGAGCGGATCGTCAGGTGGCTGATCCAGCCGCTCCCGGACGACCGCCAGCTCATCACCTACGGAGTCACCGAGCCCTTCTTCACCTCGTTCAAGGTGAGCCTCGCGGCCGGCTTCCTGCTCGCGTTCCCGATTCTCCTCTGGCAGATCTGGAGCTTCCTGGCGCCGGCCTTCGCCGAGCACGCCCAGCGAGTCGTCGCCACCTTCGTCGCGATCGCGACCGTGCTCATGGCGGGCGGCGTCGCCTTCGGCTACTTCGTCGTCCTGCCTCGCGCGCTCGACTTCCTGACCAACTACGACGCCGAGCTCTACGACATCCAGATCCGGGCGAGCTACTACATCTCGTTCGTGACGTTCGGCCTCGTCGCCTTCGCCCTCGTCTTCCAGCTCCCGATCTTCATCCTGGCGCTCGTCCGGCTCGGCGTCCTCTCGTCGGGGACGCTCCGGCGAAACCGCAAGATCGCGATCGTGCTGATCGTCGTCGTCGCGGCGCTCATGCCGACGGTCGACCCGATCTCGCTCGTCTTCGAGACGATCCCGCTGCTCATCCTCTTCGAGATCTCCATCTGGGCCTCGGTCTTCTTCGAGCGCCGCTGGAGGGCCGCGGGCTCGATCCCGTGACCCGGGTCCTCTCGGCCGACTGGGTCCTGCCCGTCTCGGGGGAGCCCGTCCGAGACGGCGCCGTTGCACTCGAGGACGGACGCGTGACCGCCGTCGGGACGCGCGACGAGCTCGGCGAAGGCGAGCGCTTCGACGGGGCGGCCATCGTCCCAGGTCTCGTGAACGCGCATTCGCACCTCGAGTACGCGATCTACGCGGGCTTCGGCGACGGCCAGCCCTTCGGGCCGTGGCTCGCGACTCACATCGAGCGAAAGGCCCGGATCGGCTGGGAGGAGTACGTCGCGATCGCACGGCTCGGGGCCGCCGAGTGCCTGCGCTCGGGGATCACCATGACCGCCGACGCGAGCTTCAGCGGCGCGGCCGCCCAGGGCGCCGCGGACCTCGGCCTGCGCGCGCTCGTCTGCCTCGAGGTCTTCGGAGCCGAGGTCGACGGGGCCCGCGAGCGGCTCGACGAGCTCTTCGAGCGGGTCGGTGGGCTCGAGTCCGAGACGGTTCGCTTCGGCGTCTCCCCGCACGCGCCCTACTCCGTCTCGCCAGACGTCTATCGAATGGCCAACGAGCGCGGGCTTCCCGTGGTCACGCACGTGGCCGAGTCGGACGACGAGCTCGCCTACCTCTTGCGCGGCGAAGGGCCGATCGGCGCGGTCAGCCAGGTTTCCCCGCCGGGGAAGACTCCCGTGCGCCACCTGGCCGACGAAGGCCTCCTCGGCCGGCATGTCCTCGCGGCCCACTGCGTCAAGGTCGACGCCGAGGAGATCGGCCTCCTTGCCGCGAAGGAGGTCGGCGTCGCGCACTGCCCGCGCTCGAACGCCGTCCTCGGCTGCGGGATCGCGCCCCTCCGGGAGCTCCTCGATGCGGGCGTCCGGGTCGGCCTCGGGACGGACAGCCCGGCCTCGGCGCCCTCCTTCGACTTCTTCGACGAGATGCGGACAGCCGTCTACGCGGCCCGCGCCCGCGCTCGGAAACCCGACGCGCTCTCGGCCGTCGAGGCGCTCGAACTCGCTACCCTTGGCGCTGCGCGCGCACTCGGGCTCGAAGACGAGATCGGGTCGCTCGCGCCGGGGAAGCGGGCCGACCTCGCCGTCGTCTCGCTCGCCGGCTCGCCGTACCTGCCCTGGGAGGACCCCGCCGCGGCGATCGTCTTCGGCGGCTCTCCCGAGCGGGTCCAGCTAACCCTCGTCGACGGCGAGGAGCGCTACCGGAAGGGAGGGATGGCATGGCACGAGCTCCAGCGCGAAGCGGCAGAAGCCCGAAGCCTCCTGCTCGGCGTCCTGCCTCCAGCGCTGAAGACCTGATGTTCTTCCCCCGGCTTCGGCGCCGGGCGAAGTGGGTCTTCGCGTTCCTCGCCTTCGCGTTCGCGCTCGCGTTCGTCGTCGCGGGCGTCGGCACGGGCCTCGGATCGGGCGTCGGCGACTACCTCGCCGACCTCTTCAACCGCCAGCCGGGAGTGGGCGACGCTGACGTCGGCAAGGCCAGGCAGGAAGCGCTCGCCGCGCCGAAGGACGACGCGAAGGCCGAGCGGTACCTGGATGCGATCTTCCAGAGCCAGTCGCTGAACGTCGACGAGCAGATCGCGGAGATGAACCGCTACCTGAAGATTCGCCCCGAGGACCCGGACGCGCTGCAGCAGCTCGCCGGCCTCTACCTGACGAAGGGCGGCGAGGCCGAGCAGCGAGCCCAGAGCGCACAGATCATCGCCTCGCGCGCCTTCTTCGGGAACGAGATCCAGAGCCCCGGCGGCGCCGTCGGCCAGGCGATCGGGGTCGACCCGATCACGAGCCAGATCCGGCAGGAGGCCTCGACGAACTACTCGATCGCGATCGCGGCCGCGCAGGAGGCCTACAAGAAAGAGTCCGAGGTCTGGGTGCGCGTGACGAAGCTTCTGCCCGAGGAAGCGAGCGCCTTCTTCGAGCTCGGGCGCTCGGCGCAGCAGGGAGGGGACGCGAAGACGGCGATCACCGCCCTCGAGCGCTACGTCGAGCTGGCGCCGGAATCCCCGGACGTCGCGCAGATCCGCGAGCTCGTGAAGCAGCTGAAGCAGCAGCAGAAGGCCGCTGCAGGCGCACAGCCCTCGCAGGTCCCATAGAACGAGGCGCTAAGGTACGCCGTCCCCCCGACTGTGACGCCAGGATGAACTTCGACATCAAGACCGAGAAGCTGCGCGAGGACGCGTACCTGATCGCGCTCGCGGGCGAGGTCGACCTCTACACCGCGCCGGAGTTCAAGCAGCAGCTCCTCGAGGTCGTCGGCCAGGGCGGCAAGAGCATCGTCGTCGACTTCTCCGACGCGACATTCATCGACTCGACCACCCTCGGCGTCCTCGTCGGAGGAGTGAAGCGGCTGCGCCCGAGCGGCGGGCAGCTGTCACTCGTCTGCAGCGACCGCAACATCACCAAGATCTTCGAGATCACCGGGCTCGACAAGGTGTTTCCGATCTACGCCACGCGCGAAGAGGCCGTTGAGCAGATCGATTCGCGGGATCCCGCTCAGGCGTAGAGAGCTCCTCGCGGCGGGACTTCTCCTCGCCGCTCTCGCGCTCTCGGGCTGCGGCAACCAGGTCGCGAGCCGCCAGTCGGCGGACACGCTTCGCGGCAAGGAGCTCTTCTCGCAGAAGTGCGGCGCGTGTCATGTCCTCCAGGACGCGGGCACGGCCGGCCAGACGGGGCCGAACCTCGACTATGCCTTCGGGCAGTCGCGCGACCAGGGCTTCGACGACTCCACCTTCTTCGAGGTGACCCTCGAGCAGATGAAGATCCCCGCGCCGCCGATGCCCGACTTCGACGACGCGGGCGACGAGGCGAACTTCTTGCCCGAGGATGACCTGGTCAGCATCGCCGCCTACGTGGCCGACGTCGCCGGAAACCCGGGTGAGGGAGCCGGCCCGGGGACGCAGGCCGACGACCCGAAGTCGATCTTCACCTCCTCGTGCGGCGGGTGCCACACCTTGGGCGACGCCGACACCACGGGGTCTGTCGGCCCGAACCTCGACGACGTTGAGCTAGAGCTCGAATCGGCGATCCGGCAGATCGCGCAGGGCGGAAACGGGATGCCCGCGTTCGAGGGCCGCCTGACGGACGACCAGATCGCGGCGCTCGCCGCGTACCTCATCAAGGCGACGAGCCGCTAGAACCCTCCGCCGCCGCCGCCCGCATCGAAGCCGCCTCGCGCGTCGCCTGCACGCGGTTTCGGTCGAGATCGGCATACGGGCTCGAGTGCTTCGTCGCCCGACGCGCCTCGTGCAGCTTGCCGGCCTGGCGGGCCCGGCGCCGCTTGAGAAAGGCGAGAACGCGCTTCATGCGGGCGCGCTCCCGGAGCGGGTCTGTTCGTGCGCGAGATCGACGACGACATGTGCGATCGGGCAGCTATAGCGCTCGCGGGCGACCCGGAGCAAGTCCTTCTCCAGCCAGTTCGATCGCCCGGGCGGATGCGTGGAGATGATCAGCTCGTCGGCGCGGAAGGTGCGAAGCGCGTCCTCGATCGCCTGGAGCGGGTCGTCGGACCCCACCTGCCCCTTCGCGTCGACGCCCGCGGCGGCCAGTGCGGCGACCGAAGCATCGAGCCTCGCCTGCGCCTCGCCGCGGGCGCGGTCCTCGTCCGACGTCCAGTGGCGCAGGCGCGAGTTCAGGGCCGGCGTCACGACGAGCACCTCGGCGTTCTCCCCGCCCCGGTGGAGGATCTCCTCACGCAGGGCCGCCCCGGTGACCGTCTCGTTCGCGACGACGAGCAGGCGCCGCCGGTCGCCGCCTCCACGCTCCCAGATGGCCGGCTCGCGCACCCGAGGCTCCGTCTTGAGATAGAGCCCGGCCGCGAGGCCGAGGGCAAGGGCGAGAAAGACCCCGAGCGCGAGGTCGGCACCGCCGAGAACCGCTGCGAGCCCGACGGCGAGGAAGAGCGCCCCCACCACCAGGACGAAGCTGAACGCCTCGGCCTCGGTGCGAAGCGGGTTCCGCGTGTGCCCTCCTAGATCACGTAGACGGTGACGTACACGACGATCCACATGACGTCGACGAAGTGCCAATAGATCCCGGGGATCTCGACGCCAAGGTGATCGTGGGCCTTCGGCCCGAAGTGGCCGCGGATGGAGCGGATGAGCGCGTAGAGGAGCAGGTTGAGGCCGACGAAGACGTGCATCCCGTGGAGGCCCGTCAGGCCGAAGAACGAGGAGCCGAAGGCCAGGTCTTTCGGCGCGAAGCCGATCCGCGTGTACTCCCTCGCCTGGATGCACAGGAACGCGAGGCCGAGCAGGAAGGTCAGCGTCAGGCCCGCGATCAGCCCGGCCCGGTAGTTCCGCTTGATCGACTGGAGCGCCCAGTGCATCGTGAAGCTCGAGGTGACGAGGATGATCGTGTTGATGAGCGCCAGGTAGACCGGGAGCTCGAAGGGCTCGGGCGGCCAGGTCTCGTTCGGGACCATGATCCGCGCGAAGAAGTAGGCGGTGAAGAACGAGCCGAAGAGCATGATCTCGGACGCGATGAAGAGGTAGATCCCGAGGAGCCGCGAGTCGACCCGCGAGCTGACGTTGGCCGGAGGCGGGCCGTGGTGGTCGTGCTCGTCCGCGTGCGCGACCGTGGCCATCAGCGGGGCGCCCCGGCTTCCGCCTCGGCGCGCTCGACGATCACATGCTGCACGGGGAGCTTCGTCCGCTGCTTGATCCTGCCGGGCACGTCTCGACGCAGCCAGCCCGAGGAGGCGGCCGGGAAGGTCGAGAGGATGATCTCGTCGACGCCCTCGTCGTGCACGGTGTTGACCGCGGCGCAGACGGGGTCTGGATCGCCCACGTGCCCGGTCACGTCGAGCCCCGCGGCGCGGAGCTGCGCGAGCGTCTGGCGCATCCGCTCTTCGGCTCCGGGCGGGTCGGCCGGGACGACGACGGTGAAATCCGCAGGTGAGGCCTCGGCCCGGTCGCGCACTGCCTGGATGAGTGGCTCGCCCACCACGGTCTCGCTTCCGAGCACGAGGATGTGGGCCCGCTCGCGCGCCTCGCTCAGGTCGACGACGATGTGCTCGAGCGGAATCTGGCCGGCCGCCTTGCGCGCCCGGTCGATCAGGTCGCCGCGCAGCCAGCTCGAGCCCTTCGACGCGGGGTGCGTCGAGATGATGATCTCGTCCGGCTCGTACTCGTGAAGCGCGTCGCGGATGGCCTGGAGCGGATCGGGGTCGACGACAGCGCCGCGCGCGGCGATGCCCGCCTCGTGAAAGAGATCGAGCGTGCGGCGGAGACGTCGCTCGGCCGCCGAGCGCCGCTCGTCCTGGTAGACGACGTAGCCGGCCCGCGGGGCGTTCTGCGGGCAGATGACGGTCACGCGGATCGGCCCCTTGGCGGCCCGCGCCCGCACCGCGTCGATCAGCGTCTTCCCGACGACCGTCTCGTTTGCGACGACGAGGATGTGCCGGACGCCCTCAGGGGCGCTCATGGGACGGACTCCTCCATCGGCGCCGCCTCACGCCCTTGCGTCGTCGGGGCGCCGTTCATCACCGCGTGACGCGCCCCGCGGGTTCCGTACTCGTACGGGCTCCCGACCACCTGCGGGATCGCGTCGAAGTTGAAGATGGGGGGCGGCGAGGAGACCTGCCACTCGAGCGTGAGGGCGCGCCACGGGTTCCCGGGCGCGGGCTCACCCGAGCGCCAGCTCACGAGCATGTTGTAGAGGAAGACCAGCGTCGAGGCGCCCAGGAAGAACGACGCGATCGAGATCATGAAGTTCCAGTTTCCGAACTGCGGGTCGTAGTCCGCCACGCGCCTCGGCATGCCGCGCACCCCGATCCAGTGCATGGGGAAGAAGGTCGCGTTGAAGCCGATGAAGGTGAGCCAGAAGTGGAGCTTGCCGAGCGCCTCGTTGTACATCCGGCCGGTCATCTTCGGGAACCAGTAGTAGAAGCCCGCGTAGATCGTGAAGAGCGAGCCGCCGAAGAGGACGTAGTGGATGTGGGCGACGACGAAGTAGGTGTCGCTCGTGTGGATGTCGATCGGGATCGAGCCGAGGTAGACGCCCGAGAGCCCGCCGATCACGAACATCGACACGAAGCCGAGGGCGAACAGCATGGGCGTCTTGAATCGGATGCGCCCCTCCCAGAGCGTGGCGATCCAGCTGAAGACCTTGATGCCGGTCGGGACGGCGATGATCATCGTCGTCACCATCATCGGGACGCGCAGCCACGCGGCCATGCCGCTCACGAACATGTGGTGCGCCCACACCGAGAACCCGAGGACGAGAATGGCCATCAGGGATAAGGCCATCAGGCGGTAGCCGAATATCGGCTTCCGCGCGAAGACGGAGATCACCTCCGAGACGATCCCGAACCCGGGCAGCATCATGATGTAGACCGCCGGGTGCGAGTAGAACCAAAAGATGTGTTGATACCCGAGCGGGTAACCACCCTCTCCGGCGTCGAAGAAGTTCGTGTGGAGGACGCGGTCGAAGAGGATGAAGAACTGCGAGCCGGCGATGAACGGGGTCGCGATCACGACCAGGGTCGAGGTCGCGAAGTTCGCCCAGACGAGGAGCGGCATGCGCCAGAAGGTCATTCCGGGCGCACGCATGGTGATGATCGTGACCAGGAAGTTGAGCGCGGTCAGGATCGACGACGCACCGGCCCACTGGACGCCCATCTGGAAGAAGAGGTTCCCCTCGGGTTGCTGCACCGCCAGTGGGACGTAGTTCGTCCAGCCCGCCGCGAAGGCGCCGACGAAGTAGCTCGAGAGCATCATCAGGCCTGCGATCGGGAGCAGCCAGAAGGAGAGGGCGTTCAGGCGGGGGAACGCCATGTCCGGCGCGCCGATCATGAGCGGGATCACGTAGTTCCCGAGGCCCGCGAACGCCGGAATGATGAAGAGGAAGATCATCAGCGACGCGTGGACCGAGAAGAGGCCGTTGTAGCCCTGCGGGTCGACGATCTGCATCCCCGGCTTGGCGAGCTCGGCGCGCAGGAACATCGCCAGGAGGCCGCCCGCGATGAAGAAGAAGATCGTGGTGACGACGTACTGGATCCCGATCACCTTGTGGTCGGTGTTGACTCGGAAGTAGTCGCGCCAGGTGCGCGCGCCATGGCCGGAGTGGTCCTCGGGCCGGGTCGGCCGCCCGGAGACGTAGTGGGCCCAGTAGTCGAAGCCGCCGATCCCGATCAGAAAGGCGAAGGGGACGACGACCGTCCAGGTGGTGATGAGGGGCTGGAGGTCCTGCTTGGCGAAGCGCCAGAAGTCCTCGTTCCAACCGGAGTCGTCGAGCGGGTTGAGGACGCTGAAGGGGCTCGACGGGTAGCTCAGCCAGTGGCGGAGCGCCATGACAAGGACCGGGACGAGCAGGAAGGAGAGCGGCACCATCCACGCGACGCGAAGCCAACCGCCGACCGTGTAACGGCGCCGTCCGGTCGGGCGCGAGGGCGGGCCTCCGTGCTCCACAGGGTGCGCCTGGGGCGCCGTAACCGCCACTAGCTAGCCCTCCCCCCGGCCCACGCGGCCACCCTAACTGCCACCCGTGGTCGTGTCGCCGCCCTCTTCCGTGGTCGTCCCCTCGCCACCCGCGCCGCCTTCTTCGTCCTCGCCGGCCGCCCACTTCGCGTAGTCCTCGGCGGAGAGGACGCGCGCCTGCGCGCGCATGACGCTGTGCCCGAGGCCGCAGAGCTCGGTGCAGATGACGTCGTAGCGGCCGATCTTGATCGGCGTGATCGGAACGGTGGTCTCGATGCCCGGCACGGCGTCCTGCTTCATGCGGAACTCCGGCACCCAGAAGGAGTGGATCACGTCCTTCGCGGTCAGGACGAGCTGCATCGGCTTGTCGATCTCGAGCACGAGCTCGCCCTCGGTCCGGTCGTCGAGCTCCGGGTAGGTGAAGCTCCAGGCGAACTGCTGCGCGGTCACCTGGATCGTGCCGTGGTCGTCGGGGAGGTCCTCGGCGGACGCGAGCGCGAAGCCGCTGAAGACCGCCATGGCCGTCACGAGGATCGTCGGGATCGCCGTCCAGACGATCTCGATCCCGGTGTGCCCGTGGATCGGCGAGCCGTCGTCCTCGTCGTCGGGCGGCGCGCGGAACTTCCACGCCGCATAGACGGAGACCCCGGAGACGAGCGCGAAGACGACCGCGCAGATGATCACGACGAACCAGTAGGCCGCGTCGATCGCCTTGGCCTCCTCGGAGGCCTGGTCGGGAAGCCACGGGATGAAGTAGGCGACCCCGCCGGTGACGAGACCGGCGAGGAAGCCGATCACGATCATCTGAAGGATCGCTCGCCTTCTCATCGACCGGCGCGAACCCTAACGAACGGGGAATCCGGCCGAGCCGCTGCGAACGGCACAAGCTCAGGGCGCGTTTCGCCGAGGCCCCGAGGCGGGGAAACCCGAACCGTGCCCCGCGCGATCTGGTCCGGGTCGATCTCCTTCGGGCTCGTCAACGTGCCGGTGCGGATTTACAGCGCGATCGACGAGCAGGACCTCCACTTCAACTACGTCCACGAGCCGGACGGAAGCCGCATCGGCTACCAGAAGGTCTGCAAGAAGGAGGACAAGCCCGTCCCGGACGACGAGATCGTGAAGGCCTTCGAGTACTCGAAGGGCGAGTACGTCTACATGACGGACGAGGACTTCGACGCGGCGGGGGCCGAGAACTTCAAGACGATCGACATCCGCGACTTCGTCCCGTACGACGAGATCGACCCGATCTACTTCGAGCGGACGTACTTCCTCGGGCCGCAGGAGAACGCCGAGAAGGTCTACGCGCTCCTCGTCGAGGCGATGGAGAGCGCCGGGCTCGCCGCCATCGCCAAGTACGTGATGCGCGACAAGCAGAACCTGGGCTGCCTGCGCATCCGCGAAGGCGTGATCACGCTCGAGAAGATGTACTTCGCCGACGAGATCCGGCCGGTCAAGGGCATCGCGCCCTCGGGACGGACGAAGGTCGACAAGCGCGAGCTCGAGATGGCCGAAAAGCTGATCGAGAGCTTCTCGGGCGACTTCAAGCCGGAGAAGTACGACGACACCTATCGCGACGCCCTCTGCGAGATCATCCGGGCGAAGAAGAAGGGCAAGAAGCCGAAGCTCGAGAAGCCCGAGGCCCCGGCCGCGACGCCGGATCTCCTCACGGCTCTGCGCGAGAGCGTCGAGGCAGCGGGGCGGCGGCGCTCGAGCACGAAGGCCCGCGGCGGCGTCGCCAAGAACGGCGGGTCCTCGAACGGCGACCTCGACGACCTCTCGAAGGAAGACCTCTACGAGCGCGCCAAGGAGCTCGACATCAAGGGGCGCGCCGACATGTCGAAGACCCAGCTCCTCAAGGCCCTGAAGGCCGCCGCGTAGCCGTCCGCCTCCCGGCCTAGCGTTTC